>JGI25326J35508_1001228_pt1 | contig 19271 bp, 16 predicted proteins | sample HigsolmetaAR201D_FD_35508 | JGI IMG/M metagenome (IMG submission 35508)
CGCCAGGAGCGCAGTGAGCGGCGCGAGCGCGGCCCGCGTCCGGCCTATGTGAACGGCAACGCCGGTGGCGAGGACCGCCGCGCCGGGAGCGAGGACAAGGCCGACCTGCCNGCCTTCCTGACCACGCCCGTGCGCACAACCGTCGCCGCGGCCGANGCCGANGAGGCNCCCGCCCCGGCCAGCGAACCGGCGGCCGCCGAGGACACCGCGCCCCGGCGTACGCGCCGGNGCAAGGCCGCTCCGGCGGAGGAGGCTGNCGGTGAGGGCGCCGAGGCGAGCGCGCCGGCGGATGAGAAGCCCGCGCGCACCCGCCGGACCCGCGCCCGCAAGGCGGCGGACGACAAGCTGCCGGCTGGCGAATAAGCCGCGACATTGCAAGGACTTCAAGGAAGGCGGGCGCAGGCCCGCCTTTCGCGTTTCGGCGTCGCTGCGGCGGTCCTGAAAAAAGAGCTGCGGCCATCCGGGCTCTGCCCCTTGATGTGGCCGACGCGCAACACCTACATGATTGATGCGGCTCAATGACCTGGGCCGCAGCCGTGCCNAGGATCGCCGCAACGGGGTCTGAGGCTGGCACTTCATTGAATGGGGGACGCCTTCCCGGGCATCATCTGGCGGGCGGCGTGGCCTCGAGGAGGTATTGATGAACGTCGACAAGTACACGGACCGCTCCAAGGGCTTCCTGCAGTCCGCGCAGTCCCTCGCCCTGCGCGAGGGCCACCAGCAGTTCTCACCCGAGCATCTCCTGAAAGTGCTGCTCGACGATCCCGAAGGGCTCGCGGCCGGTCTCATCGACCGNGCCGGCGGTCGCTCGCGCGAGGCGCGGCAGCTGGCGGAGCAGGCGCTCGCCAAGCTGCCGAAGGTGGAGGGCGGCTCCGGCCAGCTCTATCTGACGCCGGGCCTCGCCCGCGTNTTCGACACGGCCGAGAAGGCGGCGGAGAAGGCCGGCGACAGCTTCGTTACGGCCGAGCGGCTGCTNCTCGCCCTTGCGATCGAGAAGGANACGGAGGCCGGCAAGGCGCTNGCCAAAGCGGGCGTGACGCCGCAGAGCCTCAACGCCGCCATCGAGGCCCTGCGCCAGGGCCGCAAGGCGGACACCGCCTCGGCCGAGGAAGGCTACGACGCCCTCAGGAAATATGCTCGCGACCTCACCCAGGCGGCGCGCGAGGGCAAGCTCGACCCGGTCATCGGTCGTGACGAGGAGATCCGGCGCACCATCCAGGTTCTGTCGCGGCGCACCAAGAACAACCCCGTCCTCATTGGCGAACCCGGCGTCGGCAAGACGGCCATCGTCGAGGGCCTCGCGCTGCGCATCGTCGACGGCGACGTGCCCGAGAGCCTCAAGGACAAGCGTCTGCTCGCGCTCGACATGGGCGCGCTGATCGCCGGCGCGAAATATCGTGGCGAGTTCGAGGAGCGGCTGAAGGCCGTGCTGCAGGAGGTGCAGGCGGCCGAGGGCGGCATCGTGCTGTTCATCGACGAGATGCACACCCTTGTCGGTGCCGGCAAGGCGGACGGGGCGATGGACGCCTCAAACCTGCTGAAGCCTGCCCTCGCCCGCGGCGAGCTGCACTGCGTCGGCGCAACCACGCTCGACGAGTACCGCAAGCACGTGGAGAAGGACGCGGCGCTCGCCCGGCGCTTCCAGCCCGTCTTCGTCTCTGAGCCCACAGTCGAGGACACGGTCTCGATCCTGCGTGGTCTCAAGGAGAAATACGAACAGCACCACGGCGTGCGCATCCAGGACGCGGCGCTCGTTGCGGCTGCGACCCTCTCGAACCGCTACATCACCGACCGCTTCCTGCCCGACAAGGCCATTGACCTCGTCGACGAGGCNGCNGCGCGCCTGCGCATGCAGGTCGACTCCAAGCCCGAGGAGCTCGACCTGCTCGACCGCGAGATCGTGCGNCTCAAGATCGAGGCCGAGGCCCTGAAGAAGGAGAGCGACGCCGCCTCCAAGGACCGNCTCGTGCGGCTCGAGAAGGAGCTGGCGGAACTCGAGGAGCGCTCGGCGGCCCTCACCGCCGTCTGGCAGGCAGAGAAGGACAAGCTCGGCCGTGCCGCGGAACTCAAGAAGAAACTCGACGAGGCCCGCAACGAACTCGCCATCGCCCAGCGCAAGGGCGAATACCAGCGCGCTGGCGAGCTCGCCTACGGCATCATTCCGCAGCTCGAGCGGGAGCTGGCCGAGACCGAGGCCAAGGCCGACGGCAAAACCGACGGCGCCGGCGTGGTGCAGGAGGCAGTAACCCCCGACAACATCGCCCAGGTGGTGTCCCGCTGGACCGGCGTGCCCGTCGACAAGATGCTGGAGGGCGAGAAAGAGAAGCTCCTCAAGATGGAGGAGGAGCTGTCGCGCCGTGTTGTCGGCCAGACNGAGGCCGTGGAAGCGGTCTCGACGGCGGTTCGCCGTGCCCGCGCCGGCCTGCAGGATCCGAACCGGCCCATCGGCTCGTTCATGTTCCTCGGCCCCACCGGCGTCGGCAAGACGGAGCTGACCAAGGCGCTCGCCGCCTTCCTGTTCGACGACGAGACCGCGATGGTGCGCCTCGACATGTCGGAATACATGGAGAAGCACTCGGTCGCGCGGCTCATCGGCGCTCCGCCCGGCTATGTCGGCTACGAGGAGGGCGGTGCGCTGACCGAGGCNGTGCGCCGGCGGCCCTACCAGGTCGTGCTCTTCGACGAGATCGAGAAGGCGCATCCGGACGTGTTCAACGTGCTCCTGCAGGTGCTCGACGACGGGCGCCTGACGGACGGCCAGGGCCGTACGGTCGACTTCCGCAACACGCTCATCATCATGACCTCCAACCTCGGTGCCGAGTACCTCGTCTCCCAGAAGGCCGGCGAGGATACGGANGCCGTGCGTGAGGAGGTGATGGGNGTGGTCAGGGCCCACTTCCGGCCGGAGTTCCTCAACCGCGTGGACGAGATCATCCTCTTCCACCGTCTGCGGCCGGAGCAGATGGGTGCCATCGTCGACATCCAGCTCGGACGCCTCGCCCGCCTGCTGGAGGACCGCAAGATCACGCTCGCCCTCGACGACGCAGCGCGCGAGTGGCTCGCGACCAAGGGCTACGACCCCGCCTATGGGGCGCGGCCCCTGAAGCGCGTGATCCAGAAGAACGTGCAGGATCCGCTGGCCGAGATGATCCTCGCCGGCAAGGTGAAGGACGGCGAGACCGTGCGGGTGACGGCGGGTCCCAACGGTCTCGTCATCGGCGACACGCCGGTGGTGCGCGAGCGCCGGCCGGCGGGTGTGCCCCTGAACTGATCAGGCGGAGCCGCGGCCTGTGCCGCGGCTCGCCCCTTCACGCCGTACACGAGTACTCGAACAGGTGCGACGCCTCCGCCGGGGGCTGCCGCGGCTCGACGGCCGCCGCGTCGGGCGCCGGTGCCTCGATGGCGCGCGCAGGAGCGCCTCCCAACGCGGTTTCGAGCCGACGGGACACCGCATCCTTCGCATGCTTCGCCGCGATGGCGACCCCCTTCAGCGCCGCGGCATTGCCATAGATGCCGGACACCGGCACCCTCACGGCGAGGGCCACGCTCCTTCCCGCCAGGTCTCCCCCGTACCGGGAAGCGCCCCAACTCTCGACTCTCCCCTTCACACCGGCTCTTGTCACGCCCACAAGGCTCATGCCCCCGATGAGGANCCCGCCAAACGCGACGTTTTCGGCCAACCGGGGCAACGGCCCGCCNTCCCCCCTGCAGAACGCCTTGACGTCAGCGATCGCGGCGTTCGCNGTGTCCAAGGGCAGCCGAACAACCTTGCGCCCGACATTGAGCGCAACATCACGCGTGGACGATGCTTTCAGCTGATCATAAGCCGCCTCCCAGTCACGCCTGNCGAAAAGCCACAGGGGACCACGCCTGCCACCGCGGTACTCGACACAGTAGCGGAAGCATTCCCAGGCGGCGCCGCCCGACAGCCGCAGGACGCTGTTGAGAACCAGGTCGCATTTGGCGGCGAAGAGGGCAGACGTTAATGCCTCAACGGCAGCTGCTACGGGGATCAGCATCGCGTTGCGCACAGGTGACACCTGGTTTACCANGAAGCGGCTCCAGAATGCCTCGCAGAGTCCCGGTTCCATGCGTTCCAGCGCCGCAGCCGCCGGTTCAACCAGCTTGTCCGCCTTCGGCGCCAGATAGTACCGGTCGCCTGCGTCTGGCGGCGTGAGGCCCGCGGCGAGCGCATAGCAGCCCACGACATCGGCCCCATGCTCGAAAGCCGCGGCCTGCGCCGCGACGCTGGCTGCCTCGCCCAGCGGATTGCCCCGCGTTTCCGACTGGGCGAAGAAGTGCGGCGTGAAGTCGCCCACGGCCCCGGCCGTCATGGAGGGCAGCGCATTGGCCGCACCACAGGCAAGAGCCGCCCAGAGGTCGCGGACCATGGCTTTCTCAACCAGGCCCCTGATATCCTCCAGCCGCTCGCCTTTCTCCACGAGGCGGCGGCCGACCTCGTCAAGATGAGGCAGAAGGGCAGCGCGAATCTCTTCAGCAAGCCCTGTCGGGATGAAGGAATTCAGCCACGAGGTGATCGCCATTTCCTCGGGGATGTCGACCGCGACACTCGCGGCGGCGGACGCTTCCCGCGTGGCGGCCGTACTGTCGACTGCGGGCGGATCGCCGATTTCGATGACCACCGAATGATCGGCACGGTATCGCACGCGCGCGCCCGGCAAATCGAGCGGAACTTCGACCAGCTCGGTCTCTGCAGCAGGGCGGGCCGATCCGGCTTGCACCGCATCCCGGAACCGGGCCGCCGCCGATGTATCGCACGCACCAGGGGAACGGAACAGATTATTATTGTCGACTACACCTAAGCCCATCGCTTAAAGCCTTCGAAAATTGTTACGCAACATAACGCGCGTCTATAGATAACCATGAAAATTGATAATGCAGTCATATATTATAATAAAACATGACAAATATGACTTGCCGACATTCGGCCTGTCCATCGGCGATGGCACGCCGCGCAGCTGTCGCTTTTACTTTCTGCGTGCCTGGCCGATATCAAGCAACACTGCTCATGGGTTCCCGGGGTCTTGCGCGGTCCCCCTCGCCCAAGGATCTGCTGGCCCTTCCTCAGTTGTCGGCCAGCGGATGCAGGTCGCGCACCATGGCCTTCAGGCGCTCGTCCAGCACGTGGGTGTAGATCTGCGTCGTGGCAATGTCGGCGTGGCCGAGCAGCTCCTGCACGATGCGCAGGTCCGCCCCGTTCTGCAGGAGGTGGCTGGCGAAGGCGTGCCGCAGCACGTGCGGGCTGACGCGCGCGGGATCGAGCCCGGCAGCGATGGCGAGATCCTTCAGCTCGCGGGCGAAGGCCTGACGCGTCAGGTGGCCGCTCTCGCTGTCGGCCGGGAAGAGCCACTGCCCTGGCCTGTCGGCGGATTCACCCGTGGCGGCGAGGTCGAGCCAGGTACGCATCGCCCGGCGGGCGGCTTCCGTCAGCGGCACGAGGCGCTCCTTGCCGCCCTTGCCCTTGACGAGCAGGAAGCGCTCCTTGGTGCGCGCGGCGGATACCGGCAGCGAGACGAGCTCCGACACGCGCAGCCCCGTGGCGTAGATGAGCTCCAGAAGGCAGGCGAGGCGGGCGGCACGGCGGCGCTCGCGCAGGGGGCGCTTCTCGTCGTCGACGCCCTCGTGCGCCGTGGCGATGAGCCGGTCGACCTCGGCCACGGTGAGCACCTTCGGCAGGGGCCGGCCCTGCCTGGGCCCCTCGATGGCGCCGGTNGGGTCGTCGCCNCGGTAGCCCTCGGCGTAGAGGAACTTGTGNAGCTGCCGCACGGCCGAGAGGCGGCGCGCGGCGGAACTCGGCTTGAAGCCGCGCGCANGCACATCCTGCAGGTAGGCGCGCACCGTCGCCGCATCGGCCTCCGTCAGATCGGTGCCCGCAGCAGCGAGGAAGGCGGCATAGTCCGCAAGGTCACGCCCATATGCCGCGAGCGTGTTGGCGGAAGCGCCGCGCTCGGCCGCCAGCATGTCGAGATAGAGGGCGATCAGCCGGTCGTCGCGCATCGTCGCTGGCCGGAATCACTTGCCTAAGCGGGCGTTGGGGATGGTCACTGTGATGTCCCGCTCNTGCGGCTCGACGAAGGTGGCGAGCGCCCACATGCCTGCATAGACAGCGCCAACGATGACTCCGATGATGAAGAGGAAGCGGAACAGGGTGGGCACGTCCTGAAGCCTGCTGTCGCAATCGGTACCGCGGCCACCGTGGCGCGGCATTTCGGTCCGTGATAGTGAAGCATCAAAGAGTGAATACCAAGATGACGAGCTATCAGGACATGGCGACCGTGGACGGCGAGGCTCCACCGGCCGTCCTCGCTCCCGCCGCCTTGCGTGCCCGCCTCGGCAAGCGTTCGATCGTGCTCGTCGGCATGATGGGCGCGGGCAAGAGCACGGTCGGGCGTCGCCTCGCCGCCAGGCTCGGCCTGCCCTTCGTCGATGCCGACAACGAGATCGAGGCGGCGGCGGGGATGACCATCCCCGAGATTTTCGCCACCCACGGCGAGGCCGCCTTCCGCGACGGCGAGCGGCGGGTGATCGAGCGGCTTCTCGGTAACGGGCCGCAGGTGCTCGCCACCGGCGGCGGCGCCTACATGAACGCGGAAACCCGCGCGCGAATNGCCGAGGCGGGCATCTCGGTCTGGCTGAAGGCGGACCTCGACGTGCTGCTGAAACGCGTGCGCAAGCGCCCCAACCGGCCGCTGCTGCAGACACCGGATCCGGAAAAGACCCTGCGCGACCTCATCGCACTGCGCTACCCGGTCTATGCCGAGGCGGCGATCACCGTGATCTCGCGCGATGCCCCTCACGAGGCCGTGATGGAGGACATCATCCGGCACCTCTCGGCCTATCTCCAGACGCCTGCCGCCCATTCATAACGGTCCCTGACGTGACGACATCCGATCCNGCCTCCCGTCCCGCCCCCCCTGCACGCGTCGTCACCGTCTCGCTGGGCAGCCGGTCCTACGACATCCGCATCGGCCGCGGCGTCCTCGCGGAGGCGGGCGCTGCCGTGGCGGCGCTCAAGCCCTCNGCCTGTGCCATCGTCAGCGACGAGACGGTTGCCCCGCTGCACGCGGCGGCGCTCACCGCTTCGCTCGAGGCCGCCGGGCTGCGGACAGCCCTCGTCACNGTCCCGGCCGGCGAATCGTCCAAGAGCTACGCCCGTTTCGCCGAGGTGTGCGACGGCATCCTCGCCGCGCGCATCGAGCGGGGCGATGTCGTCGTGGCGCTCGGCGGCGGTGTCGTGGGCGACCTCGCGGGCTTCGCGGCCGCCGTGGTGCGGCGCGGCGTGCGCTTCGTGCAGGTGCCGACGACCCTGCTTGCCCAGGTCGATTCCTCCGTCGGCGGCAAGACCGGCATCAACTCGCCGCTGGGCAAGAACCTCGTCGGCGCCTTTCACCAGCCGAGCCTCGTCCTCGCCGACACGGCGCTNCTCGACACGCTGCCGGAGCGCGAGTTCCGGGCCGGCTATGCCGAAGTGGTGAAATACGGCCTCATCAACGACGCCGGCTTCTTCGACTGGTGCGAGGCCAACGGCGCACGCGTCTTTGCCCCCGGTGAGGAGCGCGACCATGCCGTGGCGGTGAGTTGCGCCGCCAAGGCAGCCATCGTCTCGCGCGACGAGCGCGAGACGGGCGAGCGGGCGCTGCTCAACCTCGGCCATACCTTCGCCCATGCGCTGGAGCGTGCCTGCTGCTACGACGGCCGCCGCCTCGTGCACGGCGAGGCCGTGGCCATCGGCATCGCCCTCGCCTTCCGCTTCTCACAGCGGCTCGGCCTGTGCTCCGGCCAGGATGCGGTACGCGTCGTCCGCCATCTCCAGGCGGTCGGGCTGCCGTCGCGTCTGCAGGACGTGCCTGGCGGCGTCGGCACGGCGGACAGCCTGCTCGACGCCATGGGGCAGGACAAGAAGGTGGAGCGCGGGGCGCTCACCTTCATTCTCGCGCGTGGCATCGGCCAGAGCTTCGTCGCCAAGGGCGTCGAGGCCAGTGCCGTGCGCGACTTTCTCACGGAGGAACTGACGCCGTCATGACGGCCGACCTTTGGCTCGCGCTCGGGACCGTTCTCATCTGCCTCATCCTCTCGGCCTTTTTCTCCGGCTCCGAGACCGCGCTGACCGCCGCCTCCCGCGCGCGCATGCACGCGCTGGAGAAGAGCGGCGATGCGAAAGCCGGCATCGTCAACCGCCTGCTCTCGATGCGGGAGCGGCTGATCGGCAGCATTCTCATCGGCAACAACGTCGTCAACATCCTCGCCTCGTCGCTGGCGACGAGCGTGCTGGTCGCCCTCTTCGGCAACGCGGGCGTCATCTACGCGACGGCGGCGATGACCGTGCTGGTGGTCGTCTTTTCCGAGGTGATGCCCAAGACCGTTGCCATCAACGCGCCGGACCGGATGGCGCTCCTCGTGGCGCGTCCGGTCGCCTTCGTGGTGGCGCTCATCGGCCCTCTCACGCTCGCCGTCGAGGCTATCGTGCGGCTGACGCTGCGGCCCTTCGGCATCCGCATCGGCGAGAACCAGACGATCCTCTCCGCCCGCGACGAGCTGCGCGGCACCGTCGACCTGCTGCACCGCGAGGGTGGCGTGGTGAAGGACGACCGCGACATGCTCGGCGGTCTCCTCGACCTGCAGGATCTCGAGGTTTCGGACGTGATGGTCCACCGCACCAAGATGCGGACCATCAACGCCGACCTGCCGACGCGGGAGATCGTCAACGAGGTGCTGTCCTCACCCTACACGCGCCTGCCGCTGTGGCGCGGCACGGGTGACAACATCATCGGCATCCTGCACGCCAAGGATCTGCTGCGGGCGCTCGCTGCCGCCGGCGGCGACACGGACAAGCTCGACATCGAGAAAATCGCCCTGCCGGCCTGGTTCGTGCCGGACACGACCGGGCTGGTCGACCAGCTGCGCGCCTTCCTGTCGCGGAAGACGCACTTCGCGCTCGTCGTCGACGAATACGGCGAGGTAATGGGCCTCATCACCCTCGAGGACATCATCGAGGAGATCGTCGGCGACATCAAGGATGAGCACGACATCATCGTGCAGGGCGTGCGGCCGTTGCCGGACGGCTCCATCAACGTCGACGGCTCGGTGCCGATCCGCGACCTCAATCGCGCCATGGACTGGGACCTGCCGGACGAGGAGGCGACGACCATCGCCGGCCTCGTCATCCACGAGGCGCAGACCATCCCGGAGCAGGGGCAGGCCTTCACCTTCCACAACTTCCGCTTCCAGGTGCTGCGCAAGACGCGCAACCGCATCACCCTCCTGCGGGTGACGCCGCTCACCCCGCGCCGCAAGGCGGCCGGAGAGTAGCCGGACGGGCCGCGGCCTCACGTCTCGGCGATTGCCTTCTCCGGTCCCGCCTCGGCATCGGCGAGGAACTGCGCCCGTGCGAGCGCGGCGAAGTGGCCGCCCTTGGCCACCAGCTCGGCAAANGTGCCGCTCTCGATGATGCGCCCCTCGGAGAAGACGAGGATGCGGTCGGCGTTGCGGATGGTGGCGAGCCTGTGCGCGATGACAAAGGTGGTGCGCCCGGTCATGACAGCCTCCAGCGCCTTCTGCAGCCTGGCCTCGGTCGCCGCATCGAGCGCACTCGTCGCCTCGTCGAGGATGAGGATCGGCGGGCCTTGAGGAGCACGCGGGCGATGGCGAGGCGCTGGCGCTCGCCGCCGGAGAGCGTGCGCCCCCGCTCGCCGATCACCGTGGCAAGCCCGTCCGGCTGGCGGGCCAGGAACTCCCCCGCCTGCGCCTTCGCCAGCGCCTGCCGCATTTCCTCCTCACTCGCGTCCGGCTTGCCGACGGCGAGGTTGTCCGCGATGGAGCGGGCGAAGAGCATCGGCTCCTGAAAGACGACGCCGACGTTGCGGCGCAGGCTCTCGAGCGTCAGCGAGCGGATGTCGCGCCCGTCGATGGTGATGGTGCCCGACTGCGGGTCGAAGGCGCGGTAGAGGAGGCCGAGAGTGGTCGACTTGCCCGAGCCCGTGGCGCCGACAAGCGCCACCGTCTCACCGGGCGCGACGGAGAAGGTCACGTCTGCGACGGCCGGCCGCTTGCCGTCGTAGGAAAAGCTGACGTTCTCGAAGGCGACGGCGCCCGCGAGTCTGCCCGCGGGCACCGCATCCGGCCGGTCAGCGACGGTGGGGGCGGTGTCGGCCACGGCGAAAAACTCGGCGATTTTCGGCGCCTGCATGAAGAGCACATTGACGAAGCCGACCGCCTGCTCCAGCCGTCCGATGAGCAGGGTGGCGAGGCTCATGAAGGTGACGATCTCGCCGATGCTGGCCTCGCCGCGCAGGTGCAGCCAGGTGCCGAGGAGGAAGACGGCGAGGATGGTCAGCGTGGCCGCGGCGCGCGTCGAGATGGCGGCGAGCGCCCACCAGGACAACACCGGCGTCTGCGCGGCGAGCAGCCGGTCCGTCGTCTCGCGCAAGGCGCGCGCCTCCGCCTCGATGCGCGTGAAGCTCTGGATGACGGGCACGTTGCCGAGCGCATCAGACGCCTGTTCGGCCAGCGCACTGTAATACCGCTCCACCGTGCCCTGCAGCGTCTGCGTGCGCCTCAGCACGAAGTTGATCAGCCCCGCNAAGACGCCGACGAGGACGAGCAGCAGGGCCCCGAGGCGCAGGTTGATGANGAGCGACAGCGGCAGCAGCACCACGAGCATGACGAAGGCGGCGCAGTGCTCGCGGAAAAAGGAGAGCCAGAGGCTGGCCATGCCGTTCGCACCTTCCAGCATCACCTTGAGAAGGCGGCCGGAATGCGTCTCGCCGTGGAAGGATAGCGGCAGGCCGAGCACGTGCTCGAAGAGCCGCGACATCACGGCGAGCCGCCGGCGGTGCGACAACCGGTCGGCATGCAGCGCAACCACCACGCCCATGGCGATGGAGAACAGGCCGAAGGCCACCCACAGCGCCGCGAAGGTGACGAGGCGGTGCGTGTCGAGCGGCGCTTCCGGCGCCTGGGCGCGCGCCAGCACGTCGATGAGCCTTCCGAAGAGGACGGGCTCGGCAAAAAGTGCTGCAGCGAGCGCCACATTGGCAAGCGCGAGCATGATCGCCAGGCGCGCCTCGTCCCTGAGCAGGCCGAGGACGCGGGCGTAGAGACGGATGATCGACATGGACGTCAGCGCGGTGGACCGGCTCGGCAGCTTGCCCGCCGGAACCCGTCGTCGCAACCCGCNCCGGAGGCATTAAGACTTCCTTCACCGATCATCCCCTTGCTCGACGATGAGGGCAGCGCCGGTGCCTTGTCTTTGCCGCAACCTCGGAAGAGGTTGCCGCAGGCGGCCGTCGGGGGGCTGCGCCGAAGCAGCGGATGCCGCATGCGCACGACACGTTCTGTCCCCTTGTCTCGTCTTGCGGCGATCATCGCTCTCGCCGCCGCCCTGTTCACCGCCCATTTCTGGTTGGTCGGCCTGCCTGCCGCTGCACAGGATNCGACGGCGCAGCCGCAGCCGGCGCAGGCAGCGCCGGCCCCGGCCGCCGAGGCGGGCGCTGGCCAGGATCCGGCGGCGCATCGGGCCCGGCTCGACAGTGCCCGCGCCCAGCTCGACCAGATCGAGAGNGCCCTCGCCCGGCAGGATCTCTCGGAGGGCGACCTGCAGCGGCTGCGTGAGCTCCTCGCCACGCCCGCCGCCCAGATCGAAGCGGCNCTCACCGCCCTGGCGCCCAAGGTCGATGCCGAGCGGCAGCGCCTCGTGCAGCTCGGCCCGGAACCGGCGGCAGGCGCGACGCCGGAGACACCGGAGGTCAGCAGCGAGCGGACCGAGCGCACGCGCGCACTGAAGGAGCTGGAGGACACGATCCGCCTCGCCAGCGCCCTNAAGGTGCAGTCCGAGCAGATTCGCGCCACGCTGCTGGAACGGCGGCAGGCGGCCTTCACGCGCATGATCTTCCAGCGCTCGCAGGGTCTCCTCAGCCCGGGCCTCTGGTCACGGCTGGTNGCCGCCCTGCCGGGCGAGTTNGCCGCNCTNTCCACCGTCGCGGGGGACTGGCTCGCCACCTTCGAGCGGCGCGCCCGCAGCGGCCAGGCCNTGGTGCTGCTCGCAGCCATCGGCATCGGNCTGGCGCTGCACTTTGCCCGCGTGCGGCTGCTGCCGCATGTCGCGCGACGACCGGCCGAGGTGACGGACCCGAGCCGCCTGCGCCGGTCCGTCACCGCGCTCGGCATCGTGCTGGCGCGGACCGGGCCGGTGCTCGCCGGCGCGCTGGTGCTTTATTTCGCCCTGGAGAGCATCCAGCTCCTGCCACCCCGCGTCGCGCCCGTCATCGCAGCCTTCCTGACGAGCCTCGTTTTCCTCGCCTTCGTGCGCGCCCTCGCCCACGGCCTGCTCGCGCCCGGCCTGCCGGCCTGGCGCCTGGTGCCGGTGCAGGAGGGAACGGCGCAGAAACTCATCACGGCGGTCACGACCGGCTCGGCGCTGGTCCTTCTCTTCACGACGGCAGTGCGCGCCGCCGAATCGATCGGCGCCGACTATTCCGTCCTCGTCCTGCTGCGTGGCCTCTACGCCACGANGATCGCGGGGCTGCTGGCCCTGACGCTGCACCGCACGCAGGGAGGTGGCGCCGAGGACGAAGCCTGCCTCGGCCCCTATGTGCCGGACTCCACCGCGGGCGGTCCGCTGCGGGCGGTCGGCTGGCTCGTGACGGCCGTCATCGTCATCGCCTGCCTTGCCGGCTACATCGCGCTTGCGAACTTCCTCGTCGAGCAGGTGCTCTGGGTGTCGACGCTCGCGGCCCTGCTATACCTGCTGCTCGCGCTCGTCGAAGAGACCTTCGAGCACGCCGTGCGGCCCGAGAGCCGCTTCGCCCTCACGCTCCAGACGAGTCTCGGGCTGCGCCGCCGCGCGGTCGAGCAGTTCTCGGTGCTCCTGGGCGGCGCGCTGCGCATCCTCCTTGCGGTCGGGGCCCTGGTGCTGGTGCTCGCGCCATGGGGCATCGAATCGTCTGACATCGTCGCATCGCTGCGCCATGGGCTCGCCGGCATCCAGTTCGGCGAGGTCAGGCTTTCGCCCACGGCGATCGCCATCTCCATCGTCACGTTTCTCATCGTCATCTTGGTCACGCGGGCCGTGCAGCGCTGGCTCGACAAGACCTTCCTGCCAACGACCGATCTCGACGCGGGCCTGCGCAATTCCATCCGCACCGCGACCGGCTATCTCGGCTTCTTCGCGGCGGTCGCCCTCGCCACGGCGCAGATGGGCCTCAGTCTCGAAAAGATCGCCATCGTCGCCGGCGCCCTGTCGGTTGGCATCGGTTTCGGCCTGCAGTCCATCGTCAACAACTTCGTCTCGGGGCTCATCCTCCTGTGGGAGCGGCCGATCCGCGTAGGCGACTGGGTCGTCGTCGGCGACGAGCAGGGCTACGTGCGGCGTATCAACGTGCGCGCCACCGAGATCGAGACCTTCGACCGGGCGATGGTCATCGTGCCGAACTCCAACCTCATCTCCGGCGTCGTCAAGAACTGGGTGCACAACAACCGCGTCGGCCGCATCATCGTGCCGGTCGGCGTNTCCTACGATGCCGACCCGGAAGAGGCGGCGCGCATCCTCGAGAGCTGCGCCCGCGAGCATTCCGAGATCCTCAGTGATCCGGCGCCGACCGTGCTGTTCACGCGCTTCGGCGACTCCTCGCTCGATTTCGAGCTGCGCTGCTTCGTCGGCAACGTGGAAACCGCCGGCAGCGTGAAGAGCGCCCTGCTCTTCACCATCTTCCGCAGGCTGCGCGAGGCAGGNATCGCGATTCCCTACCCGCAGCGCGACCTGCATCTCCACGGCAGCGAGCGGCTGGAACAGGCCCTCGAACGGCTGAGCGACACCGCTCCGCCCGCCAGCACCGGCGAGACACCGCCTCCCGAGGGATGACCCTGATGATCGAACGACCCTGCCTGCGCCTCGTGCGCCGCGCACTCGCCGCCGCCTCGCTCGCAGCCCTTGCCGCCTGCACCACCCCGCCGCCGCGGGAGCAGCAGCCGGCCTTCTACCGCTCGCTCGCCCTGGCCGGCGCGCGCATCGATGCCGAAAGCGCCGCCGGCATGATCTCCGCCTACCGCCGCAACCATGGTTTGCCACCGGTGACGGTCGACCCGGCCCTGCAGCAGGAGGCGGAGGCCGAGGCCCGGCGCATGGCGGCTGCCGACCGGCCGAGCTCGGCCGATGCGGTGAAGCAGCGGCTCGCCGGCGCAGGCATCAAGGCACCGGCGGTCAACCTCTCGGCCGGATATCACACCATGGCCGAGGCATTTTCCGGATGGCGCGAGTCGCCGCAGCACAACCGCACCATGCTCGCTCCCGGTGCGACGCGCCTCGGCATTGCCACGGCCTACGCGCCGGGCTCGAAATACAAGGTCTACTGGGCGCTGATCCTCGCCGGCCCCTGACGCACCGCCGGCGCAGGGCGCCCGGCCTGCGCTCAGGACGGCTGCTCGACTGCGTGGACCTTGAGCTGCCGCCGCTCGCCGCTCCTCGTCTCCCACGAGATCGACTGGCCGGCAGACAGGCCGAGGAGGGCGACGCCGATGGGCGTCAGGATGGAGATGCGACCTGCCGCGATATCCGCCTCGCCGGGGAACACGAGCTCAACCGTCTGCACCTTGCCCGTCACCTCGTCCTCGAAGGTGACACGCGAGCCCATGCCGACAATTGCGCTGCGCAGCTTGCTGGCGGGCACAACCTTCGCCCGCTCGAGCTCGCCCAAGAGATTCTCAGCCACCTCCGGCTGGCGGTCAGCCGCAGCCTCGGCCAGGGCGTAGAGGCGGTCGAAATCCTCCTGCGAGACCGTGATGGGGGGGCGGCGCAATGTGCGGCGCGAAGACACGATGGTCATGGGAAAGAACCTCTTGATCAGATGTTCGCACCCGGCACGGCTCCTGCCGGGCAGAGGACTGCGGAACAGCTCCTGTGGCGTGGCCGCTCGTGGCCGGGCGCCACGCGGCCTCACGGCCGCGTCATGGAACGGTTGTCATGGGATATTGGTGGAAGGCCGGCCCACGCCGGCGGTCGTCGGGCAGAGCCCGGCGGCTGCCCCGAGCCCGGGCAGCCATTGGCCACACCGCGCCCGGGGCTATAGTCCCGCGATGAGGGAACCCGCGCGAAGCAGGAAACGGTGCAGTGGGGCGACCTTCGACATCATGCCTTGAATATGGATTCGGCCCGGCTGGCTGTCAAACGGGGCGAGCCGTCTGCCACATGTTTCCTGCAGCCAGGCCGGTGGAGGCGGAAAGACTGTGCTTGCACGAGCCGGCGGCGCCGGCAGGGCCGCAACTCCAGCCGCGGCTCGGCGACATCGCCGCGATCGATCGTTTAGCGCTGGGGGGCCGTGGCGCGGCCGTTGCCTCTTTTCTCCGCTCGCGGCCATCCAGCCCAAGCCTTGGCCTGAAAGGCAAGTGGCGTCCCGGATAGGATTCGAACCTATGACCTACGGTTTAGGAAACCGTTGCTCTATCCTGCTGAGCTACCGGGACAACCGCAGCCCCTTTAGCACATGATTCTCAAAATTGCAGCGCGGCAGATGCAACCCATCGGGCTCGCAGTTGCGCTCACGGTGCTGCTCGCTGCGGCGCCGGCAAAGGCGGCAACCTGTGCTGGCAACGGCGTGGAAACCGCCCGCGTCGCTGCGGTCACGAGGCACGGCGACCTACGTCTCGAGGACGGGCGCACGATCCGGATCGCCGGGACGTTGCTGCCGCAGGAGGGGCCGGCTGCAGACGCCTGGCGTGGGCGGCTTGCAACACTCGCCGGGGAAGAGGTCGCGCTCGCTGCCGTCGGGGCAGCAACGGATCGCTGGGGCCGCAATGTTGCCTCAATCTTGGTCGGAAAAAACTTTTCTGCTGTCTGGGACGTTCTCCCGGAACGCGCGTCAACCGATGCCGGGGGCGCTTCCGACATCGTGATGCTCGAGGAGCTGCTGGTGCGGAACGGCCTGGCGCGCGTGTGGCCCCAGTATGGCATAAGGGATTGCATAAAGATTCTGCTCACGGCAGAGACAAAGGCACGGCGAGAGGGGCGTGGGCTGTGGCGCGAAGCCGACCATGCGGTGCGTGAGGCGGATGATCTCGACGGGCTTGCGGCCCTTGAGGGACGCTTCGCCGTTGTCGAAGGCACGATCGTGAGTGTGGGTGAGCGTGCGGCACGCACCTATCTCAATTTCGGTCGCAACTGGTCCGAGGACATGACGGTCATGGTCTCGAAACCGATCTGGCGAAGGCTGCGTGCGGCGGGNTGGAGCGCAGCGTCCCTNAAGGGGCGCCGCGTGCGCGTGCGCGGCATCGTCGAGCTTCGGGGTGGCCCGCTGATCGAGATGATGCGGGCTGAGGACATCGAGTGGATCGAGGTGGCCGGGACGGAATGAGCAGGTGGAGCGTCAGGACAGGTCGAACCGGGCCGGGGCGCGCCATGCGTCTGGCGGCCGGACTTTTCACGGCCCTTCTCCTCGCCGGCTGTGCCTTCGACGCCGATCGCCTGCCGCCTACGGCGCCCCTGCCGCCGGCGGCGCCGAGGCTGACCGGTATCGACCGGGCCGCGAGCCGCGAGCACCACCAGCTTGTGGCCGCGCTCGGCGGCGAGTACCGCCATGCCAGGGCAGAGCAGCTCCTGCAACAGGTGGTGGCGAGGCTGACGCCGGCGAGCGACCTGCCGGCCGAGCACTACCGCGTCACCATCCTCAACTCCCCCACCGTCAATGCCTTCGCCCTGCCGACAGGCCATGTCTATGTGACGCGTGGCCTCCTCGCCCTCGCCAACGACACGTCGGAGATTGCCGGCGTGCTGGCGCACGAGATCGCCCACGTCACGGCCCGTCACGCGGTGGCGCGCGCCGAGATGGAGCAGCGCTCCATGCTCGTCAGCCGCGTCGTCGCGGAAGTGCTGAACGATCCGGTGGCCGGCGAGATCGTGCGCGACCAGACGCGCCTGTCGATCGCCGGCTTCTCCCGCGCCCAGGAGCTGGAGGCCGACCGCATCGGCGTGCGCACCATCGCCAAGGCGGGCTACGACCCCTACGGNGCGGCGCGTTTCCTCGTCTCGCTCAGCCGCAACGCCGAACTCAACGGCGGCGCGANCCGNACGGCGCCGGGGGAGAACTTCNTCTCCACNCACCCCACGACGCCGGAGCGTGTGTCCCAGGCCATTGCCGCGGCGCGGCTCGTGAGCAACGGGCGGCCCGGAGTGGCCGACCGCGACACCTATCTCAACGCCATCNACGGCATTGCCTATGGCGAGGACCCTGCNGATGGCGTCGTCCAGGGCCGCCGTTTCCAGCACCCGCGCCTCGGCATCACCTTTGCCGGACCGGAGGGGTTCCAGCTCGACAACACCGCCCAAGCCGTGTTCGGCGTCTCGCCCGACGGCTCGCAGGCCCTGCGCCTGGACGCCGTGGAACTGCCACCGTCACAGAGCCTCAAGGACTTCCTCGCCTCCGGCTGGATCGAGGGCATGACGACGCAGGACATCNCNGAGACGACNGTTAACGGCCTGCCGGCGGCGACGGGCGTCACTCACGGCAAGGAGTGGCATTTCCAGCTGGCCGCGATCCGCGTCGATGGCGCCGTCTACCGCCTCGTCTATGCCTCGCGCGACAGCAGCAGCGCCGCCATCCGCAACTTCCGGCAGACGCTGGCCAGCTTCCGCCGGCTCTCCTCGCACGAGATCGCGTCCATCCGCCCGCGGCGGATCGCCCTCGTGACGGCGCAGCCCGGCGACACGGCGGAGAAGCTCGCAAGCCGCATGTCAGCGCCCGACCGGCCGCTGGAGCGCTTCCTCGTGCTCAACGGGCTGACAGCCGGCAAGCCGCTGACGCCGGGCTGGACCTACAAGATCATCACGGAGGATTGATCGGCAGCGCAANCCCGGGGGGCAGNNTTGCGTCCGGCTGCACCGGGCGGGCTGCCCGTGCGCGATCGCGCCCGAGCGGCAACANGGCCCGGCCATCCGGGCAAACAAAAGCCCGGCATCTCTGCCGGGCTCTTGCTGCGTGAAAGGTGGTCAGGCTGCCTCTTCCTGCACATCCTCGCCGTCGAGGTCGGCATCGGCCGGNGCCTTGGCGGCCCGCTTGGGCGACTTGGCGAGGCTGTCCTCGATGAGCTTCAGCGCCTCGGTCTCCGTNATGCGGTTGACCGCCGAGATCTCGCGCACCATCCGGTCGAGCGCGGCCTCGTAGAGCTGCCGCTCGCTGTAGGACTGCTCCGGCTGGGCGTCCGAGCGGTGCAGGTCGCGCACCACCTCGGCGATGGCGATCAGATCACCCGAATTGATCTTGGCCTCGTACTCCTGAGCACGACGCGACCACATCGTGCGCTTGACGCGCGCGCGGCCAGTCAGCGTCTCGAGCGCCTTGGCGACCATAGGGGTCTCGGCGAGCTTGCGCATGCCCACGCTGGCCGCCTTCGTGGTCGGCACGCGCAGGGTCATCTTGTCTTTCTCGAACGTGATGACGAACAGTTCCAGCTTGAAACCGGCGACCTCCTGCTCCTCGATGGCGACGATCTGGCCGACGCCATGAGCGGGATAGACGATGGATTCCCCCGTCTTGAAACCCTGACGCTGGGCGGTCTTCTTGGCATTCGTCATGATAGTGGTCGCCTCCTGTCGCACTCGCCTCGCAGCGGACGATACGCTCCACCACCGGGAAGGCTGGTTCACGGTGGTGGCACAACATCAGCGGGGCCGGAGTGACGTCTCCGCCTCGCAACCGGTCTCAGTCGATGAACTCGNGACGCACAAAGGCCTTGGGCGCCTGCGCGGCCTCGCAGGTTCCGATACCGACGTTCGTTGGCTGAACTGAAGTACGGCGAAAACGACCGTGCCCGTGCGCTAACCGACTGTAGGCCCACAACCTATCATAAAATGCGCTGAAAATCAAAGGCCTACCGCGCCGCAGCCTCGCTGCGCACGCCCAGACGATCAATCTCCCTGGCCCGGTTCAGGCGAAAAATACTTCTCAAACTTGCCGGGAACGCCATCGAACTCCTTGGCGTCCGGCGGCGGCTCGCGCTTCTGCGTGACATTCGGCCAAACCTTGGCGTAGTCCGCATTGAGCTTCAACCAGTTCTCGAGGTTGGGCTCGGTATCCGGCTTGATCGCCTCGGCAGGACACTCGGGCTCGCAAACCCCGCAATCGATACACTCGTCCGGATGGATGACGAGCATGTTTTCGCCCTCGTAGAAACAGTCGACCGGGCAAACTTCGACGCAATCCATATACTTGCAACGAATGCAGTTGTCGGTGACGACGTAGGTCATCCGCTTCTCCTGCTGCCAG
>JGI25326J35508_1001245_pt1 | contig 19175 bp, 14 predicted proteins | sample HigsolmetaAR201D_FD_35508 | JGI IMG/M metagenome (IMG submission 35508)
GCTCTGCGACAACGCCGCGACAGGGAGTCGCCGCCGGGACGGTGCGCCACGTTGCGTGGCGCCGGAGTGTCGCCATGCGACAACGCCGCGACAGGGAGCGCCTTCGGCCTGCCGCGACCCGCCGAGGCGGCCCCGGTGACCGGACGGCGGCCTCGGCCCGGTGCTGCTTTAATGGTGGATGCGGATCCCCGCTGGGGGCGTAGCTCAGTTGGTTAGAGCGCCGGCCTGTCACGCCGGAGGCCGCGGGTTCGAGTCCCGTCGCTCCCGTCGCGTCCCCTTCCCGTGGTCCCAGCGGTCTCTGCTCAGGCCGCCAGCAGCTCGCGCCACTGACGGATTGACGCGTCGCGTTCCGCGGGGGTGCTGAACCCAAACGGTAGGGCTCCCAACACAAGGCGGACCTGCCGCTTACCAGATGTCAGGCTGGCCACCGCCACTGGGAGTGGTGCCTCGCTTGGTCCCAGATGGGGGTAGAGCAATACGGTGTCCACGCGCTCGGTGTCCGCCAGGGCGGCGTATGCCAGCGCCTGGTGAAGATCGGCGCGATGGGCCTCGCGGATGTGTTCGGCGGTTTCACGCCAACCGCGTCTGGCGATCTCAGCAAGATGTGCCTTGTACTTCGCGTCGATCCAGACCGTGCGGTTCTCTCCGATCAGCCCAACATCCGGCGCCAGCGAGCTCATCGAGGCGATACGTCCCTGCCAGCGCAACGCACGCCGTACGGCATGGTCAGGGGGAGGACGGAGGCCTACGACAGGGGCGAGATCAGCTGCGAAGGCGCGGACCCATGCTTCCCACACGTCGGCGACTGCAAGGTCCCANGGGAGCCCGTCGAGGGCATGCTGCCCACCGAGACCTCTTCCATCCGCGACCCAAGACATGGCTTCAAGCGCCTCATGGACAACCGGGTCGAACGTTGGAGCGACCGTGCTGGATGGCCTGCGGCGTTGACCGTCGCCTACTGAAGCCAGGAGAGCGCGAACCCGTTCGGCCAAGCGGCGTGCCGGGATCGAGTCCCTCATTACAAACAAGTCATCCCCCAGGCGCATCAGCGTCCAGCGAACCGCAGCCATCAGGTCGGGGTCATCACCCAGGTCGGTGAACTCGCACGGCAGCGTCGTCCATCGTCCGGCTGGAACCTGCCGGCGTGACCATGTACCCCAGTCGATCCGGCCGCGGGGGCTAGCTCGGTCTTCACGACGCGGGGTGAAGGTCGGCTTCCTTGTTACGAGGAGTTGCTCCAAGCGCCGGATGACCGGGCCGGCCAGGAGCCAGGCTGGGATCTCGCGCCCGGAGCCCGGCACCAGCGGACCGCTTCCGAGGTTCGGCGCTACCGAAAAGTTGACCGCTGACAGTACGCGCCCAAGGCCGCTCCAGCGAAAGCGCGGCTCGACGAGCACACCGGCCACAACGCGGCGTGTTGCGGGAGCTACCAAGGGCACCGCTCCGATTCGGCCCGAGGGTCGAAGGAGGATGTGGACGCCGCCTTGACTGTGGACTTCAGTGCTCAGCCCGAGGCGTTGTAAGAACGGCCGATTTGCAGCCAGGAACGGGTCGATCCAACGGTCAATCCAACGGTTGCGATCACTCTGGACGATGCTGCTGTCGATCTTGATCGGATCGCCCTCGTCGGTTGTCTTGAGCAGGGGACGCGCTCGCGGGACGGCGGGCAAGGGCTGCCGCGTCTGGCGTCCTCGCCTGTTGCGGGTGCGGCCTCGTGTCATGAGGGCTAGTCGCGAGCCATGTTCTCAATGCGATCGGCTAGGCCCTTGATTTCGAGCGACGCGCCGCCGACCAGGTGCTCTGCCACGTAGGCACGGAGCAGCGGCACGACCTCCAGCTGCAGGCGGCGGCGAACGCGTTCGCTACGTCCCTCCGGATGTGACCCACCGAGAGGATCAAGGAAGTAGGAGTGGCCAGGGATCAGCCGGAGTTCCTCATCCGTGGTGAACTCGGTGAACGTACGGATCACGTCCTCGAACGCGGTGATGGCTAGAGGCTCGTCTTCTTCACGTACAACAGCAAGGGAAGGCCACATCTCGAGGAATGCGAACCGCCGACGGATTGCAAGGTCTAGGTGAGCGATCGAGCGGTCGGCGGTGTTCCGCGTTCCAAGAACCAGCAGATTGGGAGACAGCTGTAGCTCGGGAGGGAAGCCGTCCGGAACATGAGGAAGGCGTACCGTTCGACCAGGTTCTCCGGGCTCGAACAGGCTGATCGCTTCACCGAGCACACGGCCCAGATCGGCGCGGTTGATCTCATCAACAACTAGTACATGCTTGTTGATTTGCGCCTGCTGGTTAGCGCGCAGAAGGTCGCCGGGCCGGACCTCGAACGCTAAGCCGTCCCGGGTCGCTGACGGGTAGAGGCCGACGACAAAGTCCTCGTACGTGCGCGCTGGATGGAACTGGACCATCTCGTAGGACCCGATCTCCCGGGCTACCTGCAAAGCGAGCCTCGTCTTACCGGTCCCGGGAGGCCCTTCCAGGATCACGAAGCGGCGTTCACAAAGAAGCGCCCGCACGTCCTCGAGCGCGACGGAGGGGAAGATGTGGGAGGTGATCTCTTCCAGGCGCTGTTGCCAGCGGGTGCTGGCTGCGCCCTTGTGCCGGATGTTGCGCTCGAAAAGGTAGAGATCCAGTAGGTCGCTGACTACCTGGGCAGCGACATCGTCATCCTCGTCCTGGCGGACGCCGACTGCGGCGTAGATGACACTTGAGTACTCCTTGAGGGCTGCATCGATGTTCGGCCAGCGTTGGGTGATGGTGTCCGGGACCTTCGTGCTGATATCGAGGAGGTCCGGTTTCACCCAGAGGCGTCCGTTGTGCATACGCGCGAGTGCGCGAAGGCGGCGCTCATGACCAGGGCGCCCGAGAATCGCGGTGTCAGCGCCAAACCCGGCGGTGCCCACTACCAGGGCTACGACGCTTCCTCCCTCGCCGGGGAACCAGACAAACGATGTGCCCTGATAGGGGCCGGAAGTCGGGTTGTCCTCGTCGATGATGCCTGCGAACGAAGCGACATCGGCACCCGTCTGGAGGTTCACTCTCACCAGGTAGCGCCCATGGTCTTTGCGATGAATCCGCTCTTCGAGAGACTCTAGGATGAGTGATTGGGTCTCGTCGCGTTTACCGATGAGGCTTGACTCACGACCCGCTCTCATTTCCGCCACAAGCCGGTCAAAGGCGCTCNTGGGCGCGACTGTAGCGGTGCGCCCGGTGGATGGCTGACTACGGGCTGATGCCTGAGCGGGACGTGATCCTGTCGACCCAACCGTGCCCGGGCACGGCCAAGTCGACACGATCCGGGGGCGGTGCGGAACGTGCGCTCCGGAGGGGCGGCCCGGAGCGTGCGATCCGGAGGGCGGTCCGGAGCGTGTGGCTGTGAGCCGCGGGCCGGCCCCTACCGCGTCACGAGCACCCGCAGCACCTCGCTGGTGGGCTCGCCCACCGAGGAGGTAGCGGTCAGCTCGACGGCGGCGGTCAGGCGGCTGGTGCCGCGCAGCGCCTTGCGCAGGCGGGCCGCGTCGCGCCTGCCGACCTGCAGGCGCACGATCTTGCTCGAGCCGCCGGGCACCGTCACCGACTTCGCCTGGGCTACCACCGAGATCGCCCCGCGCCGACGCGACGCCTCGCCGCGGCGTGCCAGCGTCGCCTTCGCCTGCACCCGGCAGGTCATGTCGCAGCTCACGCGGATCGGCAGCCCGCGCGACAGCACGGCCGTCTTCCGCAGCACACGCGCCTTGATCAGCGGGCCCTCCGGGTCCGGCAGCGTCGGGAACTTCAGCGCCGGCGGGTCCGCCGGCTTCGGCAGCGCGCTGCACGGCCCCGACGCCGGCGCCGCCAGGCGGAACACCTGCACCCGGTTGTTGTTGTAGTCGGTGACCGTCAGGTTGCCGTTGCAGTCCACCGCCACCCCCGTCGGGTGGATGAACTGGCCCGGGCCCGTGCCGCGTGACCCGAACGCCAGCAGCCGCTCGCCGTTCGGGCCGAAGAGCTGCACCCGGTTGTTGCCGCGGTCCGCCACCCACAGGCGGCCCGCGCCGTCGATCGCCATCTGGCCCGGCACGCCCATCAGCCCCAGCTTCCGTCCGCTGCCGCTGAAGCGCAGGATCTCGCGCCCCTCCGGGTCGTACACCGTGATCCGCGAGCGCGTGTCCGCCACGTACAGGCGGCTGCCGTCGGGCGTCACCGCCACGCCTCGCGGCGGGAACGGCACCCGGAACGACCCGAGGTAGGTCCCGTCGGTGCGGAAGCGCACGATCCGCCGGTTGCCCGTGTCGGCCACGTGCAGCGTGCCCCAGTTGTCGAGCGTCAGCGCGCTCGGCTCCATCATCCGGCCCGGCCCGGTGCCCTGCGCGCCGATCGACCGCGTCGAGGTGGCGGTGCTGCGGTCGAAGAACAGGATCCGCGCCCGCCGCTGGTCCAGCACATAGCCGTTGCCCGCCGGGTCGAACACCACCGCCACGGGCTTGGGCAGGATCGTCGGCCCCGGGTTCGGCGAGCCCCACACGGTCGCGATCGACCCGTCCGGGTTGATGAGCTGGACGCGCCCGTTGACCGTGTCGGTCACCGCCCGGATGCCCGAGGCGTCCACCGCCACGCCGCTCGGCGCGTCGAACTGCCCGACCGCGCGGCCCGAGCGCCCGAACGACCGCAGCAGCCGCCCGTTGTTGTCGAAGACGTCGATGCGGTCGTTGCCCGTGTTCGTCACGTACACCAGGCCCTGGGCGTCGACCGCGAGCGCGCGCGGGTAGGCGAGGTTCCCCGGCCTCGTCCCGTAGGAGCCCCAGCGCGCCTTGTACGGGTAGTTGGGCGGGCCGCTGTAGCGCACCACCCGGTGGTTCATGTCGTCGGCGACGAACGTGCGCCCCCGGGCGTCGGCCGCCACGTCGTAGGGGAAGTTGAGCTGGCCCGGGCCGGCGCCCTTGCCGCGGCCGACCTCGCGCAGGAAGCGGCCGCCGGTGTCGAAGATCGCCAGCCGGTGGTTCTGGTCGTCGGCCACCAGCAGCCGCGTGCCGCGCACGTGCAGACCGCGCGGGTGAGCGAGCGTGCCCGGCGGCACGATCACCACCGGCCGCCCGCCGTCCAGGTCGAAGCGCTGGATGCGGTTGTTGCCGCTGTCGGCCACGAACACGTTGCGCCCGGCGACCGCCACGCCGCCGCCCGCCGCCGCATCGTGGCCGCCGCCCCCGCCGAAGCGGAAGCGCCCCACGTCCGTGCCCGAGCCGCCCCAGGCGTCAAGCAGCGTCCCGTCCGGCGCGAAGCGCACCACCCGGTTGTTGCCGCCGTCGGCGACGAAGATGGTCCCGTCCGAGGCGACGTCGATCCCGCCGATCCCCTGCAGCTCGCCGGGCCGGCTGCCCGACACGCCGATGTCGCGCACGAAGCGGCCCTGCCTGTCGAAGACGTGGATCGTGTGCGAGCGCTGGTCGCCCACGTACACGAGGCCGTTGGGGGCGATCGCGATCGCCTGCGGGAAGCGCAGCACGCCGTTCGTGCGCTCGCCCACCTGGGTCACGGACACGTACGGGCAGGCTCCGTCGTTGCCCAGCAGGCCGGGGCAGCCGTCCTGGGCGAGAGCCGGCACGGACGCAAGCAGCCAGATGACGAGCGCAAGCGGCGCGGCCAGAGCGGTCGAACGTCGGCGCATCATCAGTCCGAAACACCGTAAGCAGCCGAAGTCGCGGTTCCCGCAACCCGGCGTGCGCCGCCTTCCCCGCGCGCTCCGGCGCTATTCGCCGGTGGCCGCCAGTACGACCGCGTTGCCCGAGGGGTCGTGGACCATCGGGCCGGCGGCGACCTCGACCACCTCCGCGCCCGCCGCCTCCAGCCGCCGCACCGCCTGCTCGCGCGCCTCCGTGTCCGGCAGCACGACGGTGACGTGGCGCAGTGCGGCGCTCCCGGCGGGCGGCCGCGGGGCGCCCGCGCTCTCCCAGGTGTTGGCGCCCAGGTGATGGTGGTAGCCGCCGGCCGCGAAGAACACCGCCTGCGACCCGTAGACCGCCATCACCTCGAAGCCGAGCGCGTCGCGGTAAAAGGCGACGGTCTCCGGGATCGTGGCGACCTTCAGGTGGACGTGACCCATCACGGTGCCGGCCGGCAGGCCGTCGAACGGCTCGGTGCGCGGGTCCTCCAGCTCGCCGAACAGGTCGTCGACGTCGAGCGGCAGCGTGGTCATCCGCTCGGCGACCTTCCCCTCCCAGACCGAGCGCGGGCGGTCGTTGTAGATCTCGATCCCGTGGCCGTCGGGGTCGGCGAGGTAGACCGCCTCGCTGACGAAGTGGTCGGAGGCGCCCTGCAGCGGGACGCGCTCGCGCGCCACGTGCGCGAGCCAGCGCGCCAGGTCGGCGCGCTCGGGCAGCAGCAGGGCGAAGTGGTACAGGCCGGTGTAGCCGCGGGCGGGGCGCGCGCCGGGCTCCTCGACCAGCTCCAGGAGCTGCCGGCCCTCGACGCCGAGCGTCGCGCGCCCGTCCTCGCGGGCGAGCATCCTGAGGCCGATCGCGTCGCGGTAGAAGGCGGTGGACCGGTCCAGGTCGGCGACGGTGAGGCTCACCACGCCGACGGTCGTCGCGGCGGGGAGCGCTCCGCCGGTCGCCGCCTCTTGATCCGGGTCGTGCTGGGTGGTCATCGTTGCTCTCGGCCTCCTTGGGCTGCTTCGCACCGTAGCGGGCGATGAGTTCTCGACCTCCGCTCCGTCCCTGGGACGTAGGCGACCGACAGAGAGGAGCAACCGTGCCCAGGATCACGCCCAACCTCTGGTTCGACACCGAGGCCGAGGAGGCCGCCGAGTTCTACGTGTCGATCTTCCCGAACTCGCGCATCCTCGAGCGGGTGCCGAACTCGGGCGGCACGCCGGCGCCGGACGTCGAGTTCATCACGATCGTCTTCGAGCTCGACGGCCAGAAGCTCGTGGCGATCAACGGCGGCCCGCACTTCAAGTTCACCGAGGCGATCTCGCTGGAGATCGAGTGCGAGAGCCAGGAGCAGGTCGACTACTACTGGTCGCGCCTGACCGAGGGCGGCGAGGAGGGGCCGTGCGGCTGGCTGAAGGACCGCTACGGGCTCTCCTGGCAGGTGGTCCCGCGCCGGCTGGTGGAGCTNCTGTCGCACGAGGACCCCGAGATCCGGCGCCGCGCGATCGACGCGATGATGAAGATGAAGAAGATCGAGGTGGCGGCGATCGAGGAGGCGGTCGGCCAGCCGGCGTAGCGGCGCATCCTCCGGCGACAGACGGCAGGCGGGGTGCGATCGCGTGTGCTCGTCCTGCCGCCGGGGCGCGGGCATCGGACGCTCCGAGGTCCGGCGTGTCGGACGGACGTAGGCCGGGGAATGACCCGGCATGGCCGACTACGGGCACGACCTGCGCTTCGGGGTCTTCCTCACGCCGCTTGCCGAGCACCCGCAGACGCTGCTGGAGACGGCGACCGTGGCCGAGCAGGAGGGGCTCGACCTCGTCACCTGCCAGGACCACCCGTACCAGTCGCGGTTCCTCGACACCTGGACGCTGCTGTCGGTGATCGCCGCCCGCACCGAGCGGGTGCGCGTGGCGCCCAACGTGGCCGACCTGCCGCTGCGGCCGCCGGTCATGCTCGCCCGCGCGGTCGCCAGCCTCGACATCCTCAGCGGCGGGCGGATCGAGCTGGGGATCGGCGCCGGGGCGTTCTGGGACGCGATCGCCGCCATGGGCGGCCCGCGGCGCACGCCCGGCGAGGCGGTCGACGCGCTCGCCGAGGCGCTGCCGATCATCCGCGCCACGTGGGCGGCGGGCGGACGCGGCCTGCGCTTCGACGGCGACCACTACAAGATCNCGGGGGCGCGGCCGGGCCCGGCGCCCGNCCACGACATCGAGATCTGGGTCGGCGGCTACAAGCCGCGGATGCTGGCGCTCACCGGCGCGCAGGCCGACGGCTGGCTGCCCAGCCTCGGCTACATCGACATCGAGGACATCCCCGCCGCCAACGCGCGCATCGACGCCGCGGCGGAGGAGGCGGGCCGGTCGCCACGCGACGTGCGGCGGATGCTCAACATCGGAGGTACGTTCGGCTCCGGCGAGCAGCTCAAGGGGCCGCCGGCCGGCTGGGCGGACCTGCTCGCCGACCTCACGCTGCGGGAGGGGATCAGCACCTACCTGATGGCGGTCGACGGGCCGGAGGAGACCCGCCGCTTCGCCGCGGAGGTCGCGCCCGCGGTGCGCGAGCAGGTCGCCGCCGCGAGGGGCGGCTGACCTGCCCGGCACCGATGATCAAGGCGTAGGCCTCGTCGCGGAGCCCCTTACGAGGCGGGCTCGATCAGCCCGTAGTGGCCGTCGTAGCGCAGGTACAGGACGTTGCCCCGGCCCGTCTCCGCGTTGACGAAGAACAGGAACCGGTGGTTGAGCTCGTCCATCTCGCTGATCGCGTCGGCCAGCGACAGCGGCTCCGAGTAGCGGCTGCGCTCGCGGATCGGCCCGCCGTCCTCGGGCGCCTCGGGGGCGTCCTGCGGGGCGATCACCGCCAGGTGGCCGTCGTCACGACGGTAGATCAGCGAGTCGGCGCCGGTGTCGGAGTCCTTGAACAAGTAGAACTCGTGGTCCAGCGCGGCCATGTCGCCGGCGGCGTCGATCGCGTCCATCGGCTCCAGCGCGAAGCTCTTGCGGCGGATCACCTGCCGCTCGCCCGGCGGACGCCACGAGCGCGGCGGACGCGGCGGCGTCCAGGCGCCGCTGCGCCACTCGCCCTCGCCGACCGTCGGCGGGGTGCGCTGCTTGGTGTTGAGCCGGTCGACATGGCGGCGGAGCTGCTCGCGCAGGCGCTCGACCAGGTCGTTGACCGCCTGATCCATCGTCTCGGCGGCGACGCGGCCCCGGATGGTGTAGCCGTTGAAGCGCACGTCGCCCTCGGCGCGGGCGGCCTGCGCGATGCGCGGGTTCTCCTCCTGCATCAGCACCACCCGCGCGTCGATCGGATCACGGTCGACGGCGGCGCCGAGGTCGCGGATGCGGTCGGCGATCTCCTTCGCGAGCTCGGGGTCGACGGAGCCCCGAGTGGTGACCTCCACGTTCATGCGACCAGCCTACGCGCGTCCGGGGAGGTCTCGCATCCCCTGCCCGCGGAGAGCGCGGGCGTCCGTCTCGAGCGCAGAGCGTCGGTGCATGTGGGCCTCCTTGGTCGTGTGGAGGCTCTGTATCCGCCTCGCGCCGGTGTCACGCGCCGGACGCGGCGAATGTGACGGACCTCTCAGTGGGCGCGGGCGGTCGCGGCGGACTCCTCGGCGCGCATGGCGCGCAGCAGCGACCAGAACGCCGGCCCGCCGACGATGAGCGGCAGCCAGAACAGGATCACGCGGTAGGCGAGCACCGCGGCGGCGGTGGCGGCGACCGGCGCCCCGTAGGCGGCCATCATCCCGGTGAGCCCCAGATCGATCCCGCCGACGCCGCCCGGGATCGGCAGCGCGCCGCCCATCTGGCCGATCAGGTAGCCCATCAGGATCGAGCTGACGGGCGGGACCACGCCGACTGCCTCGTAGGTGGCCCACAGCACGGCGTTGTCGAAGATCCAGTATCCGGTGGCACCGAGGATGATCCCGACGTCGCGGGTGCGGCCGATGGCGATCGCCTCGCGCATGCCGCCGACCAGCGCGCGCCGCACCCCGACCCACCAGATGCGCGTGCGCGGAGCGTCCTCCGGGATCGGCGGCTCCTGCAGCCGCCCGAGCAGCAGCACCGCGGCGATCGTCGCCGCCGCCAGGACGGCGGGCACCAGCGTCAGCCACAGCGGCTGCGGCGGGCCGACCAGGCCGACCGCCATCGCCACCCCGATCGCCGCCACCGCGACGAAGTTCACCGAGCTCTTGATCAGGAAGAACGCGACGGAGCGCCGCGCGATCCAGCCGGCGGGCCGGCCGTGGCGGTGCAGCACCCACGCGCCGAGCGCCAGGCCGGCGACCCCGCTCGCGGGCACCAGCGAGCCCATCCCGAGCTCCGACCACGACAGCTCCCAGACGCGGCGGCGCGGCAGGACGCGGCCGAAGAAGCGCGAGAACAGCAGCACGAACGAGAGCGCCGACAGCGCCTCGAGCGCGACCGCGACCGCCAGCCAGCCCGGCGCGGCGCCTGACAGGTGGCGGCGGACCTCGTCGAGGCCGGGCGCCCACGCGACGATCGCCAGCAGCACGGCGAGCAGCGCCAGGGCGCGCAGCAGGCGGCCGAGGATGCCGTGGGTCGGCTCCGCCTCGGGGGCCTCGTCGGGGGCGGACGGCGGCCCGGCCTCCGTCACGCCTTCGCCTCCGTGCCGGGTGTCGGTCCGGATCCGGTCCACCCGTGGTTACTGCTCGGACGCCTGGGCCGCTATGCGGTCAGCCGTCGAGGCCCGACAGCACGTACCGCAGCACCTCCACGACCTGCTCGGGCTCGCGGGCGACGGCCAGCGCCGCCCGGTCGACCTCCTTGAGGGCGTGGTCGTGCTCGGGCGGATGCAGCGTGATCAGCGGCTTGCCGAGCGCGGCGGCGTAGCCGGCGTCGAAGGCGGCGTTCCACTGGCGGTACTTCTCGCCGAAGCGCACCACCACCACGTCGGCCTTCTCGATCAGCGTGCGGGTGCGGATCGCGTTGACCCCGGCGCCGATGTGGTCGTTCCAGAAGGCGCTGCCCTGCTCGCCGAAGATCGCGGTTCCGGCCGCATCCGAGGCGGCGTGGTCGGTCACCGGCGCGGTGAAGCGGACGTCCAGCCCGGCGTCCGCGGCGCCGCGCACGATGCGCTCGCGCCAGTCGCTGTGGATCTCGCCGGACAGGTACACCTGCCAGGTCATGGCCTGATCGTAGGACTTGAGGGTGCGGTCGGGCGGCGCGCGGCCCGGCCCTGCCGCCGGGCCCGGGCGCGGCATCGTCGCCCGTGGCAGCGGGTAGCGCCACTGGACCGAGATGGCGAGCCTCGACCGGGAGCAGGAACGGGCGCAGGACGGGGCGCCGGAGGTCGACCCGGCGTTCTCGCTCTCCAACGAGCGCACGTTCCTGGCGTGGGTGCGCACCGCGCTGGTGCTGATCGCGGGCGGCGTGGTGGCGGCCAAGTCGATCAACTTCAACCACGAGGTCTGGCGCTGGGTGGTGGCGGCCCCGCCGCTGCTGGCGGGCGCGGCGGTGGCGATCCACGCGCCGATCCGCTGGCGGACCTACGAGGCGGCGATGAGCTCCGGTCGGCGGCTCCCGGTGGGGCGTGGCCTCGTGCCCGCGGGCGTCGCGCTCGGGGTCTACGCGCTCGTCACGCTGATCGTGATGTTCGTCGACGGCTGAGGACGCAGCGCGCGGCAGGGGTCGCCGGGAGCCCGGGCGTCAGCGGGCGCGCAGGAAGAACATCACCTCGTCGATCACGCACCAGGACCACTCCTCGCCCGGCTCGACCGAGCGGAGCACCGGGTGGTCGGCCTCGCGCGCATGCCGGCTCGCGTGCCGGTTGGGCGAGGAGTCGCAGCAGCCGATCTTCCCGCAGGTCTGGCACATGCGCAGGTGCACCCAGGCGTCGCCGGTCCTCAGGCACTCCTCGCAGCCGGCGATCTCCTCCGGCGGCTCGAGGACCTTGACCTGATCGAGATGCGTGCAGCGTGCCATCGGCCTCCCGCCTGCGAACGCCCGGAGCCGCCGGCGGGCAGTGAGTGCCTCTACCCGGCGCGCGTGCGGGCCACGCCCGGCCGGCGGCATGGTCGTCCGGCGGACCGGGAACGAGGACCGGGAGCCGCTCGAAGACAAGGAGGCCCAGGTGAAGATCCGCGCTCTGGTGGTCGAGGAGAAGGACGCTCCGTTCGTCGAGCAGGAGATCGAGCTGGCGGAGCCGGGACGGGGCGAGATCTTGGTGCGGATCGTCGCCTCCGGCGTCTGCCACACGGACGCGATCACGCGCGCAGGCGACATGCCCATGCCGTTCCCGTCCGTGCTCGGCCACGAGGGCGCCGGGATCGTCCAGCAGATCGGGCCGGGCGTCACGAACCTCAAGCGGGGTGACCAGGTGATCCTCGGCTGGCCCTCATGCGGCGAGTGCCGCAACTGCCTGGACGGCGAGCCGCGCTACTGCCTGCGCACCGGGGAGGCGCTCGTCTCCGGGCGACGCTTCAAGGGCGAGCTGGCCGGCACCAGTGCCTACTCGCGCGACGGGCAGCCGATCAACGGCCATTTCTTCGGGCAGTCGTCGTTCGCCACCCACTCGATCGCGCTCGCCGACCAGGCGGTGAAGGCGCCCGACGACGTGCCGATCGAGCTGCTCGGCCCGCTCGCCTGCGGGCTGGCGACGGGGGCCGGCGCGGTGCTCAACGAGGCGTGGCCGCGGCTGGGCGATTCGATCCTCGTGGTCGGCGTCGGCGCCGTCGGCCTGGCAGCGATCATGGCGGCGCGCAACACCGGCGTGACGAAGATCATCGCCGCCGACATCCGCGACAGCCGCCTGGAGCTGGCCGAGGAGTTCGGCGCCACCCACGCGATCAACTCCGGAGAGACCGACATCGTCGAGGAGGTGGCGCGGATCACCGGCTCGACGGTCGACTTCGCGTTCGACTGCACCGGCGTGATCCCGGTGATCGAGGCGGTCGCCGACACGGTCGGGATGCTCGGCACGCTGGTGCTGATCGGCGGCGCCCCGGCGAACGCCCGCTTCTCGCTCGACCACCTGCGCACCCTGTGGGGCAAGCGCGTGATCGGCGTCCTCGGCGGCGGTGGCCGGAGCGGACAGCTCATCCCCGGCCTGATCGACCTCTTCCGCCAGGGCCGCTTCCCGTTCGATCGGCTCGTCCGGTACTACAAGATGAGCGAGATCGAGCAGGCGCTGGCGGACTCGAAGTCCGGCGAGGTGATCAAGCCGATCCTGCGGATTCCGGGGTAGGGCGCGCCGCTTGCGGCGGCGTGCGCCTCGTGCGGCGCCGCGCAGAGGGCCCGGACACGACGAAGGCCGCCTGCGCGGCGGCCTTTCACCGAGTGGCGAGACCCGGACTCGAACCGGGGACACCACGATTTTCAGTCGTGTGCTCTACCAACTGAGCTATCTCGCCTCGGCGTCCGAAAGGGTAGCGCGGCGGCCCGGATCGTCGCAGCCTTCCGGCCCCTCCGGCGCAGCGCCGCCGGACGCTTGGCGAGTTGCGCTCGCATAGCGAGCGAGACGCGCCAAGCGTCGCGACGAGGCGGGGCGCCCGAGCGGGCGCAACGGCGGAACCCCGCGCAAGCGCCTAGCGGTCGAACTCCATCACCTGGTGGATGCCCGACGGCCGGTTCGTGTACTGCATCGTTGTCAGCGGCAGCGGGCCGAAGGTGATCTTCGCGGCCTCCTTGCTCCAGCGCGTCGGGTCGTTGCCCTGGCGCGCCGCCAGCGTCCGGCCGGCCGCATCCAGCGCCCGCCACAGCCGCTGCGAGCAGCGGCTCACCGAGCCGCGGGCGCAGTAGCGCATGCTGTAGCGGCCCTGCACCCGCTCACCCAGCAGGGTGCGCAGGTCCTTCCACATGTACTGGTGCCAGCCGCCGTACTGGCCGCCCGGCGGCAGGTCGAAGCGGCTGATCCGCTTCTCCAACTCGCGGCAGAGCGTCCGGCCCAGCCGGTCGCACAGGCCCACGTCGGTGATGTCGCGCCACGCGGTGTCCAGGATCACCGCGCCCGGATGGTCGATCCGGCCGTCGCCGTTCGCATCCACCCGGCTGCCGCCCTTGCTGCGCCAGTCGTCGAGGATCTCGACGAGCTGCCGCGCCCGGGCGCTCGGCGCCTTCGTCTTCGCCAGCATCCGCTTCAGCGTCGGCCAGAAGCGGATGATGCGCACGTCCTGCGTGGCGCCTGCGTTCGACGCCGCCACCAGGTTCGCCAGCGTCGGCTTCGGGTAGCGCGCCATCTCCTCGCGCAGCAGGTCGTTGCGCTGGATGCCGCCCTCCGAGCCGAAGCGGTCGTCGCCGGCCGGGAAGTCGCGCGCCGGCTTGTTGTTCCAGTTGACGATCATCCCGGCAGACGGGTTCACCGTCTGCGGGTGCGCGGACTTGGGCAGCAGGCCGCGCCACTCGTAGCTGCCGCGGCCGTCCACCGGCAGGTCGCCGCTGACGCCGCTCGGCCGCCGCGGCAGCGCGCCCGAGGTGAAGAACCCGATCTCGGTCGCCGACGCGTAGAACGAGTTGAACGTCTGCGGCGAGCGCTGCGCGGCGCGCACGAAGTCACGCGCCGAGCGCACCCGGCCGAACGTCATCTGCTGGTTGAACAGCAGGTCCGTCGTCTCGCGGCCACGGCTCGAGCGCTTCTTCGCCAGCGCCACCAGCCGCCCGGTGCGCTCCTCGCGCGCGTAGCCGAGCACCGGCCCGTGCACCGTGCGCCAGAACGTCACCCGGGTGGACTTGTCGCCCTTCACCAGCGTGCCGCCGTCGACGCGCTCCATCCGCCGGCAGCGGCCCTTGTACAGGTACTTGCGGCGCGAGCCGTCGCACAGCCGCTCGGCGTAGACGTCGACGATGTCGGCGCCCGCCGAGGTCAGCGTCCACGCGTAGTTGGTGGAGCGGCCGATCAGCATGTAGCCCGGATACGGCGCGGAGGTCGCCCCGCGCACGTTGATGCTCGGGCTCTTGATCTGCATCTCGAGCGTGAGGCCCGGATACGTGTAGCCGATCTGCGGGCCGCCCACGAACAGCGGCCGCCCGGTCGCCGAGAGCTTCCCGGCGACCATGATCACGTTGCTGGACTCGCTCGGCAGGTTCGCCGCCTTCGCGGCCCGCGCCGCCGCCGACGAGGAGCCCTGCGCGTCGGGCAGCTTCACGTACTCGTCCCGGAACGACCCGCGCCGCAGTCGCACCACGCCGCGCGCCTTGTACACCGGCACGTTGCCGCCGGCCTTCGCGCGCCGGGTGGTCGACACCGACGCCTCCGGGTCGTTGCGGGCGCGCAGGTCCTCGAACGCCCGGTCGCCGCGCTTGGCGCCCAGCCGGTGGCGCAGCTCGGCCAGGAACAGCGCGTTCTCGATCTCGTTGCCGCCGCCCTCGCCCAGGAACTGGGCCTTGATCGCGTTGGCGGCATAGATGTCGGTGCGCGTCAGCGGCGGCGCCCCGATCTCGGCGCGGCGCAGGTTGGCGCCCGCCAGGTAGGTGTCGATGTCGTTGAGGAGCTGCCGGCCCTCGGCGCCCTGGGCCAGGATCGCCCGCGTCTGCTGGGCGGTCACCTCGTCGACCACCTTCTTCGACGGCCGGTACTGGTAGGCGCCCAGCACGAGCTGGATCGCCGAGATGCCCGGCACGTCGAGCAGCGCCGCCACGCCGTTGGTGCGCGCGAACTCGATCAGCAGCGCCTGGTCGGTGGCCACCACGTAGCCGGCGCCGAAGATCGCGCCCGCGTCCGTGTTGGAGAAGATGTAGGGGACGCCGTAGGCGTCGCGCTTGATCGTCGCCGTCACCGGGCCCGCGCTGGGCGAGGTGCCGCTGATCGTCTGGCTGGTGATCAGCGACGGGTCGTTCTCCGGCAGCAGCGCCGAGGACTTGAAGTAGCCGGAGCCGTCGGCGCTCGGCTGCAGGTGGGCGGGGGTGACGTTGCGGAACAGCGGCGTCAGGCGGTCGTACATGCGCGCCTGCGCGTCGGCAGGCAGCATGCCGGGGGCGGACGCCCACGGGACGCCCGGGCCCTGCTGCCCGTGCGGGATGACGTTCAGCGCCGTCTCCGCCGAGGCGGGGGAGGCGGCCAGCAGCAGAGCTGCGGTGATCGCGAGCAGTAGCCGGAGGAGCATGGCGCGACCCTATCCGGAGAGGCGCGCGAATGCAGCAGATCCGCAGTCTGCACTTCGCGTACGCGTGGCCGACGCGAAGGGGGCCCGAGGCGGCGCCTCAGCGCGCCCAGGCGAGGAGCTGCGGCAGCGGGTCGACCGGGCGGCTGTTCTTGTCGCGCCGCCAGCCGCCCACCCAGATCTCGAAGTGCAGGTGCGGGCCGGTCGCGCTGCCGGTCGAGCCGACCCGGCACAGGAGCTGGCCGGCGGAGACCCCCTGGCCGCCCTTGACCGCGATCGAGCCCTTCTGGCAGTGGGCGAAGAAGAACGAGCGCCCGTCGACCGCGTCCATCACCACGTAGTAGCCGGCGCCGCTCGCCTGGTAGTCGGTCTTGACGATCGTGCCCGCCAGCGGCGCGACGACGGGCGTGCCCTCGTCGGCGGCGATGTCGTGGCCCTCGTGGCTGTGGTTGCCGCGGGAGGCGCCGAACGAGCCGTCCGCGCCCGACAGGCGGTACGGGCCGGCGACCGGGAAGACGCCCAGCGGCGAGACGCCCGGGTCGATCGCGGGCGGCGCGGGCGTGGGCTCCGGCTTCGGCTTGGGCGCCGGCTTGACGGTGATCGTCGTGCGGCCCGAGGCCTTCGCCTGGCGGCGCAGCGTCGCGCCGCCGGGGGCCACCGCGTGCACCCGGGCGACGTAGCGGCCCGCGGGCAGCGTCGTCCCCTCGGGCCAGGCGGGGCGCAGCAGCTTCCCGGTGCGGACCGCGCCGAGCTTGAGGTTGACGGTCTTGCCCCGGCCCTTCTTCAGCGGCACGAACGCGACCCGGGCGGTCACGGTCCGCACGCCGCGCTGATCGATGCGCAGCTCGATCCGCGGCAGCCGCCCCTCGGTGACAGTGCGCGGCGTGACCCGGAAGACGCTCGCCACCGGCTTGCGGTCCACGCGCTTCAACGGGCTGCCGTAGGCGACGCCGCCCTCGCGCGTGGGCGCGCTCGCCCCTCCGGCCAGCGCGGATGCCGTCGCCGGGGAGAACGCGGCGACGAGCAGGACGAGCAGGCCGATACGGGCGCGCATGTACTCGCAAGACTCGGTCCCGGGCGCCCCAAGTTGCGCGCCGCACGCTCCGTTGCGCAGGTTCCGCGGCCGCCCATGTCGGCTTCCCGCAGCCTCGCGGGCGGTTGCAAGGCGGCGCCCAGCCGTTGCGCGCCCGCTCGTCCGGGCGAGCGCTCAGGCGGCGTCGAGCATCCGGGCCAGCAGCGTCGCCGCGCCGTCCTTGGACAGCGGCTCGTTCAGGTTCCCGCACTTCGGCGACTGCACGCACGACGGGCAGCCCGACCGGCAGCGGCACTCGGTGATCAGCCGGTGGGCGTCGGCGACGAGCTGCTCGAAGGCGACGAACCCGGTGCGCGTGATCCCGACCCCGCCCGGATGCCCGTCGTAGATGAAGATCGTCGGGCCGCTGGTCTGCGGGTGCAGGTTGGTGGAGAGCCCGCCGATGTCCCAGCGGTCGCACATCGCCAGCAGCGGCAGCACCGCGATCTGGGCGTGCTCGGCGGCGTGCAGCGCCCCCAGCNGCGCGTCCAGCGGCAGCTCGCCGCCCAGCACCTCGGCGCCCGGCTCGAACCACAGCGCCTGGGTGACGAACGAGGTCTCCGGCAGGTCCAGCGTGCGCAGGTCGATCACCGAGTGGTCGGCGAGCCGCTTGCGCTGGTACGCGGTCACCGTCTCGCTCACCGACACGATCCCGAAGCTGAGCGTCACGCCCATCACGTCGCGGCGGTCCAGCAGCCGCTGGATCACCGTGTCGGTCTCCTTCTTCGGCTGCGTGTACCAGTCGCCGTCGAACGGGGTGACGAGCGCGCGGCGGCCATGCAGGTCCAGCTCCTGCACCACGTACGGCCGGCCCAGGTGCAGGTAGACGGCGCCCTCGTGCACGGTCGTGTGCGCGCGGGCGGCCTCCACGCCGCCGAGCACCTCGCCGAGGCTGATGTCGACGATGGTGAACGTGTCCGGCGAGGCCGAGCGCAGCGACACGCGCGCCGCCGGATACTCCTCCGGCCGCCGCGGCATGAACCGGCCGCCGCGCTCCACCAGCTCGCCGACCGCGGCCAGGTGCTCGCAGTGCAGGCGCACCCGCGGCCCCAGGAACTCGGCGTCGACGTCGGGGTCGATCGGTCCCTCGTGCGCGGCGCACAGCAGGTGCGCGTCGTGGATCTGCTCGTTCTCGTGGTTGACGATCGCCGCCTCCACCGGGCGGTCGAGGAACTCGTCCGGGTGGCGGCAGAAGAACTGGTCGAGCGCGTCCTCGCCCGCGACGTACACCGCCAGCCCGCGGCCGCGCCGCCCCGCCCGGCCCCACATCTGCCGCAGCGAGGCGACCGTGCCGGGGAACGTGACCACCACCGCCGCGTCGAGCGCGCCGATGTCGATGCCCAGCTCGAGCGCGTCGGTGGTCACCACCGCCAGCAGCTCGCCGCTCACCAGCCGCGCCTCCAGCTCCCGCCGCTGCTGCGGCGTGTAGCCGGCGCGGTAGGGCGCCACCCGGTCGGCGAGCGCCGGGTCGGCGTCGCGCAGCCGGTCGGCGACCATCCGCGCCACCAGCTCCACGCCGCGACGCGACTTGACGAAGCAGATCGTGCGCGCGCCGCGCTCCACCAGCTCGGCGACGATGTCCGCCGCCTCGCCGAGCGCCGAGGCGCGCGTCTGCAACGCCTCGTCGATCACCGGCGGGTTCCACATCGCGATCTGCCGCCGCGCCCCCGGCGAGCCGTCGCGGTCGATGTGGGCGATCCGCTCCAGGCCGGTGAGCCGCTCCGCCAGCTCCACCGGATTGGCGATCGTCGCCGAGGCGAGGAGGAAGCGCGGCCGGGTGCCGTAGGCGGCGGCGATACGCCGCAGGCGGCGCAGCACGTTGGCCACGTGCGAGCCGAACACGCCCCGGTAGACGTGCGCCTCGTCGACGACGACCGCCGCCAGGTTGGCGAAGAAGTCGCCCCACGCGGAGTGGTGCGGCAGCACGCCGACGTGCAGCATGTCCGGGTTGGTGAGCACCAGGTTGGCGCGGCGGCGGATCTGGGTGCGCTGGTCGCGCGGCGTGTCGCCGTCGTAGATCGCCGGCCGTACCCGCTGCCCCAGCCGCAGCGCGGCGATCGCGCGCGCCTGGTCCTGGGCGAGCGCCTTCGTCGGGTACAGGTAGAGCGCCCGCGCCTTCGCGTCGGTGCACAGCACGTCGAGGACCGGCAGGTTGAAGCACAGCGACTTGCCCGACGCGGTGCCGGTGGTGACGATGAACGGCCCGTCGGCCGCCGCGCGCAGCGCCTCCGCCTGGTGCGCGTAGAGGCCTTCGATCCCGGCCGAGGCCAGCCCGGCCACCAGCGCGGGGTGCAGGTCGTCGGGCACCGGCTCGACCACCGGCTGCCGCGCGCCCTCGAACGCCTCCCGCACCAGCCGCCCGTCGGCGCGGCCGGCGTCGAGCAGCTCGCTCCACGGCTCGACGGTGCGGA
>JGI25326J35508_1001268_pt1 | contig 18965 bp, 14 predicted proteins | sample HigsolmetaAR201D_FD_35508 | JGI IMG/M metagenome (IMG submission 35508)
TAGATGCGGTTCAATCACCGCCCATTGTTCGTCAGTTAAGTCGTGTCTGCTCATGCTTTCATTTTAGCGCGAGTGGTCTTTTTTGAAATGAGTTCTAAGCTATCTCGCTGGTCCTCCCCTTAGCCCCGCCGGAATGCCCCGAAATCGTGGAGTCTTTTCGTGGGGCATGAAGTTCAGGGTGTTGGTCAGTTGCAACGGGTCTTGCCCGTTGTAGGGCATCTGAGCGCGCTTCCTGGAACGTTCCCGAACAGATTACCTGTCAGTCCCCCATGCCGGGAACGTTCCCGAGCAGCATCACTCCGCCAGCCCCAGCCCTCGCCGTCGCAGCCGCTCGCGCACCTGAACGGCCACAGATCGTGGAGTCGCTTCGTCGGGGTAGTTGAGCACCGCAAACGCCCCAAACAGCACTCTGGCCGCCGCGTCGTACGCCTGCGCGGCGCTCTGCGCGTCGTCGAAGAAGCCGAGATGGCAGCGGATGCCCTGAAGCTGAATACGGGCGTGGTACTTGCGGCGTGCCTTGTGCCAGCCCACGCCCTTCAGTCCTGTGGTGGACAGGGCACTCAGCCGTTTGTTCTGGCCGTTCTGCCCTGGCGTGACCAGGCGCAAATTGGCGCGCCGGTTGTCCAGCGCACAGCCGTTGATGTGATCCACGATCTCGCCCGGCTGGGCGTTCATCAGGAACCGATGGAGATACACAAGCCTGAACTTGCCATCGATGGGTACGAAGCCCGCGGCGTAGCCCGCCCCGGATAGGAACCAGTCATACGAAGCGATTCGGTCGTAGTCGGCGTCATCGACCACGGTGACGGCGTCGCAGTTGAGCGAAATGGAAGCCATGAGGGGACACTCCTGAGAGGGGAAAACCGCGAGGATGCGGATGAGCGAAGGGGAAAGACGGGGCGACTGCCAACGCAAAATGCCCGTTCCCGGGCAGTCGGTCGGTCAATCAGGTTGGGCAGTCAGTCGGGGGAATGGCGCGTATCGCGCACCAGCTTCTATTGTACCATGGAGTCAGTCGAGTTCAATGAGTTGCTCGAGAGCCGTGCGGATGAAAATAATACGCCGTCACTCCGAATTCCGGTGAATCTGTTCGGCTTTTTGCGGTCAAGTCCGGAATTTTCTGTAAAAAGGGAGACGTGACATCGGACTAGACCACCTTCTGGTACAGAGAAGAGGCTTGCGACACGACCGGGTCCAGTCCCAGTTCCTGCCGCAGGCGACGTAGCATGGCGAGCTCCAGGTCAGTCATGCGCACCCGCTGCCAGCGTTCACTGGCCTGCCACAGGGTGGCAAAGACCAGCTTCAAACAACTGCGTTCATCCAGGAAGCGCGGGATAGTCTTGGTGCGGCGTCGCTGCTCAGCGAAGGCGCGCTCAATCAGGTTGGTGGTGCGAATGCGCCGGTGATGCAAGGGCGGACAGCGCAGGAAAGCCAGGCTGGCTTCCAGGTCATCCAGCAAGCACGCGACTGCCGAGGGGTAGACCGGCTCATAGGTGGCGATGAAGTCCTGCACCAGCAAGTCAGCCGTGGCCCGATTGGGTGCATTCCAGATGGCCTGCAGGCGCTGCTTGATCTCTGGTTGGGCGGACAGCGGCACTTTGTCCAGGATGTTGCGCGTCTTGTGCATCACGCAGCGCTGGCGTAGGCTCTTGGGCCAGACTTCCTCAACGGCGGCGATCAAGGCCGGTGCCCCATCGGTGGTGACCACCGTGGGGGTGGGTAGACCTCGTTTGACCATCTGGCGGATGAAATCACGCCAGGCGGGCAGGCTTTCCTTGTTGCCCAAGGCCATATGCAACAGTACCTTGCGCCCATCACGGCAGATCCCCCAGGCGCACAGCAGCGCTTCCTTCAGGTTGCCCTGGCGCCGCAGGCTCTCGTAGACCGCATCCACAGACAGGTATTCGACCTCAAAACCGGACAAGTCGCGCCCACAAAAACACTAATCGTCTTCCCACAGGCTGTCAGTGATCGCGCTGATAGCCGTGCGTCCCAGCAACGCCTCGCCCGTCAGCGGGTCCCGAAAAGCCTCTTCCACATCCCGCGTCGACAGGCCACGCGTGTACATCTGTAACACCAGATAGTCCAGCACGTCGGTGTTGCCCTTGAAGAACTCCATCAGGCGCGAATGATAGGGCTGCTGACTGTCACGCACCTGGGGCACCGCCAACTCAATCTCGCCCTCAGCGCTGCGCATCCGCCCTGGCTTGTAGCCGTTGCGATACCCAACCGGCTCCTGCTGGCGCTCATAGCGCTCTCGCCCCAGGAAATCCGTCACCTCTTGTTCCAGCGCTTCCTGGGCAATCAACCGGACTGCCAGCCTCACAAACTCACTGACCGGTTGTTCGCTCTGCCCCCCTTGCAGATAGCCTTCCAGCAGTTGGCGGATCCGCTCACCTGGCGCTATTCTCGTGCTCATGGCGTGGGCTCCTTCCCTCTTGTGGGAACTCGTTCTAACAATCGAATGGTAGCTCACGCCTCCTCTTTTTACATGAGGACATCTGGGCGACTTTTGCACGATTGTTCGACTGTTTGTATCCTATTATGCAGCAGAGACCCTCAAAGGTATGTGTATTGGCATCAGCCATTCCCGTGCCCAGCAGCCAGCGTTTGTCTTGTACCAATTCAAGCTACTTCCTATGCTGGAGATTCTGATCAAATGACTGCTCTCGTGTCGGAAAAGAAACGTCTCTATGCTTTTGGTGGCCACGAGAAGTTCGTATTCCGCCAAAGCTGGCTCAAGAAAGGGTTCGATCTTGCCTCCGCCGAGCCGACCATCTTCACCCGGAACGATGCTCTGGTGCGGCTAGGCGTCGGCAAAAACATGGTGCGCTCGATCCGCTATTGGTGCCTGGCTCTGGGGCTATTGGAAGATCATTCCAACGGTCCCAAAGGGGGCCTGCAGCCTACTGCTTTGGGCGAACGGCTGCTGAGCGATGGCGGTTGGGATCCTTACCTGGAAGACACAGCGACCCTGTGGCTGCTACACTGGCAATTGGTTTGGGGCAAGCGGCACAGTCTGGTATGGCACTATGTCTTCACAACCTTTCTGGATCGCGAGTTCCCCAGGCAACGCCTGGCTGAGTTTGTTGGGCGGCAACTTGATCACGAAGGCATCCTCACCACACCGCAGATGATCGAGCGAGAAATTGACGTCTGCCTGCGCACCTATGTTCCCGCGCAAATGGGGCAGTCACTGAATTTTGAGGATAGCCTCAACTGCCCGCTGGCCGAACTTGGTCTGATCCGTAGTGTGCCTGAAGAACGCCTCTTCTCGTTTGTCATCGGTCCCAAGTCCCTCCTGTCGGCTGAAGTCTTTGGCTACGCCCTGTTCCTCTACCTGAAACCGATTGCTGAGCGACAACGCGCAGTGGCCGTAGATGATTTGCTCTACAAAGCAGGCAGTCCGGGTCAGGCTTTCAAGCTCGACGAAAACAGCGTGGTGGCTTATCTGGAAACGCTCGAAAATCTGACAAACGGTCAGATCGGGCTGCAGGAGACCGCCGGCATCCGGCAACTGTATCTGCACGACTGGCGCAGCGACCGGATTATGGAACAAGCCCTGGAACTGTTGCACGCATACTATGGCTGAACAGACACCCCTCTCACTGGCAAACTACGTCCATATCCAGCAGTCGGCTGTCCGCGCGATACGCCTGGAGAGCGATTGGCGCATGCCGGGAATCGCGCCCGGTTATGTGCTCACCGCTCAGGCGCACAGTTCGCTGGAACGTATCTTGGGAGGGCTTGAAGGCAACCATACCGCCCGCGCCTGGACGCTGACCGGACCCTATGGCTCTGGTAAGTCATATTTCGGGCTATTCCTGATGAATCTGCTGGGGAAAACGCAGCCCGATCACGCTGCTGCGCTGCGCATCCTTGCTCAGCTAGACGATGCACTGGCTCAGCAGGTGCAGGATAAATGCCTGGATAATGGCCAGGGCCTCTTTCCGCTGCCCCTCACCGGCTACCGCGCCCCGTTGGGGGAATGCCTGCGTGAGGGGCTATTACATGCTGCGCAACGCCTGGGAATCGAGGGAACAGCCGCGCACGAAACGTTGATTCCTCCGGCGCAGGCTTCCAGCCGAGCCTTTGTCTTCGCCTTGTCCGCCCTGCTGGAAGAGGCGGTTCGCCAGGGCTATCGCGGCGTCCTGCTGATCATTGACGAGCTGGGCAAGCTACTGGAGTTTGCTGCGACGCGCCCCGATGCCACCGATATTTACCTGTTGCAGGAGATTGCCGAGTTCGCCAACCGCAGCGCTGATACGCCGCTGGTTGTCATTGGTATCCTGCATCAAGCGTTCGAACGCTATGCGACCTTCCTGGACAGCGTGACACAACAGGAGTGGGCCAAAATCCAGGGCCGCTTCGAGGACATCCCTTTCCAGGAGCCGCCGACTCAGCAATTACACTTGCTGGCCCGCACCCTGACGCACGAAGACGGTCTACTGAAAGGTATTGAGCCAGTATTAAAGGCGCAGTTGCAGCACACGCTGGCGGCGGGCTGGTGCCCATCCATGATGGCCGAAGATACCTTCAAAGAACTGGCGCTGCGAGCCTATCCCCTTCACCCCACCGCCTTTGTGGCACTCCCCCTGATCTTCCGACGACTGGCCCAGAATGAGCGTTCCATCTTCGCCTATCTTACTTCGCACGAGCCGAAAGGCTTCCAGGAATTCCTTCGTGAGTATGGCGCTCCTGCGTTCATTCGGCTGCCCGACCTGTTCGACTACGTCGCCGCCAATTTCCAGGGGCGGCTCTATGCTTCGGGGCGCGGGCGTGTCTTGGCCGAAACGCTCGATCGCCTCAACAGTCTCTCGTCGCTAACTGCCCTGGAAAGCGCGCTACTCAAGAGCATCGGCCTGCTCAACTGGCTGGGCGAAACCAGTCACCTGCAGCCCACCGAAAAAGCGCTGATGGCCGCTTTGGGCGGCGGGACGTACCGCAAAGCGGAAATTCGGGCTGCATTGCAGACGTTGCGGCAGCGGTCGTTGATCGTCTATCGTCGTTTCAACCGCACCTATGCCATCTGGCAGGGGAGCGATGTGGACATCGAAGACCGGCTGCGGCACGCTTATCAGCACCTGGGCCGTATCTTCAGCCCGGCGGCTATGTTGCAAAAGTACCTGCCGCCCCGCCCGCTGGTCGCACGCCGTCACAGCTACCGCACGGGCACCACGCGCGCGTTCGCCGTGCGATATGCCGACGCGCACTCCGATGACGAGGCACTACTCAACAAGCCTGCCGAGGCCAACGGGCTGGTGGTTTTGTGCCTTCCCGTTAACGCCGGCGACGAGCAGAACTTCTTGGCGTGGGCATGCAAGCCGGACGTTGCAGCGTGCGCCGATGTTGTGATCGGCGTCGCTCAGCCAGCGCCGCGCCTGCTCGAACTACTCTATGAGCTATTGGCCCTGCAATGGGTCTATGAACACACGCCGGAATTGCGCGACGACACCGTGGCGCGGCGCGAATGGCGCGCCCGGCGGGACAACGTAGAGCTGTTCATCCAACAGCACCTGGAAACGGCTTTCGGCTCGCAACAACTCGCCCTGGCCGTCTCCTGCCGCTGGTTCCATCGAGGGCAGGAAGTCACACCTCAGGTGGGGAGCAGACTCACCGCCTTTTTGTCCGCCGTCTGCGATGACCTGTATAAGCTGACGCCTCGGCTTTGGAATGAATTGATCAACCGGCGGCGGTTGTCTTCGCAGGCGGCAGCCGCGCGGCGAAACCTGATCGAAGCCATGCTTACCCGCCCCCACCAGCCGACGCTGGGCATTTCCGGCTATCCGCCAGAACGCAGTATGTACGAAAGCCTACTGCGAGAATCCGGCCTGCACCGGCAGGACGAGCACGGGCACTGGTATTTCGTGCCACCGTCGTCCGATGACCCGCTGGGATTAGCCCCGACCTGGGAGGCCGTTGCGGACTATATCTTTGCCCCGCCTATGGGTATCCGTCCGTTGCAGGGACTGTTCGAGCGCCTGAAAGCACCGCCCTATGGACTGACAGATGGCGTGCTGCCGGTGCTGCTGTGCGCCTTCTACTCAGTACACCAGCATGAAATGACGCTTTATCGGGACGGCACGCTCTTGCCCGAACCTGGAATTGCCGATTGGGAACTGCTGCTGCGTCGGCCCGATCTCTTCGCCCTGGCAGGCTGCCGACTGGAAGGCGCGCGCTGGGTTGTCCTGGAACGGCTGGCACGTAGCCTGAACGTGGAGGCCGCTGTGATGCCCGTCGTGCGTGAACTGCTGCGCCGACTCAAGATCTTGCCCGAACATGCCTGGCGGACGCAACGTCTGCCCGAACGAGCCTTGCGCCTACGCCGGGCCATCGAAGGGGCGCGTTCGCCGGAACAGTTGCTGTTCGTGGAACTGCCAGAGGCGCTGGAATTGCCCCCGTTCGACGCAGACCAAGACGCCGCACCGGCGACAGATGAGTTTTTCGAGCGCCTGAACGAAGCCCTGCTAGCCCTGAGCGAAGCCACGCCCAGGCTGCGCACCTGGGCACGAGACCACCTGCTGAGCGCCTGCGGACTTCCAGAGGGTGAGGTGGGGTGGGAACAATTCCTAACCCTGGCAGAAAGTCTGCTGCAGGTGACTGCCAACCCCCGCCTGTTGCCATTGCTACAACGAGCTGTCGGCGCGCCCGACCCTGCCTCGGCGCTAGATAGCGTGCTCGCTTTGGTAGCGGCACGCCCCTTGCGCACGTGGACAGACGCAGACGTGGATCGCTTCGAGGGGCAGACGCATGCGGTAGGGGCGCTGTTTGTTGCAGAACGCGACAGCCTGGCAGCCGAAACCCTATTAGCGCCAGAAGAGCAAAGGCTTAGCGAAGAATTGGCAGAGCGCTTGCGCGAGTTTCTGCAACCGTACTATTATAGTGAGAAGAGTCAGCGGATAGCGTTGGCTGCCTTACGCCTGTTGCTACACAATCGGCGACCCAATTCGTAAACCACGTTGTGACCCTGGGGGATGCTCATGCATGCATCGTTCCATCCAGCCGACGGACACCCTGTGCGGCATATTCTTTCTCTCTCTGGAGGCAAGGATAGCACTGCACTGGCAATCTACCTGCGCGACCGGATTCCGGAGTTGGAGTACGTTTTCTGCGATACTGGAAAAGAATTGCCAGAGACCTACGATTATATTGATCGCCTTGAAGTCTTCCTAGGCAAAAAAGTGGTTCGACTCAATTCGGATCGCGACTTCGACCACTATCTACAAATCTACAACAATGTCTTGCCGGATGCTCGGACTCGATGGTGTACCCGTAAGCTCAAAATCGAGCCATTTGAACGTTTTGTGGGAGATGATCCTTGCTACAACTACATCGGTATCCGGGCTGATGAGTCTCAACGCAAAGGCTACATCTCAACAAAACCAAATATAATCGCCCGCTACCCGTTCATTGAAGACGGTGTCACGAAAGAAGATGTTGTACACATTTTAGAGAAAAGTGGCCTGGGGCTTCCAGCATACTACGAGTGGCGCTCTCGCTCCGGTTGTTATTTCTGCTTCTTTCAGCAGCGTATTGAGTGGATAGGACTGTTGAAAAACCACTCCGATCTCTATCGGCAGGCAATGGAGTACGAGAAGGTAGACACCCAAACAGGTGAAAGGTACACGTGGTCACAACGGGAGAGCTTGGAAGAACTAATGCAGCCCGATCGTGTTGCAGCCATCATTCAGGAATATGAACGTAGGAAAGCTTCGAGGCGAAATGGACGAGAGCAAACTCTGTTGCAGGTATTTGGTTTCAGCGAGCTGCAAGTCGAGGATGAGGGAGAATCTTGTCTAATCTGCCATCTCTAGACCAAATGAAAGAAGAAATCAGGGCACTGAGACGGGGCAGCAAGGGGGGCTATCAACGACCTCACAAGCTAGTGCTGCTTCTCAGTGTCATTGAGCTTGCGGATAGGGGCTTACTGCAAGAGAACAAAATCTATATTAAAGAACCGCTGATAACCATCTTTGAGAATTACTTCAATCTCGTGAGAAAAAAGGATGATTGGTGCCAGCCTGGTCCGCCTTTCTTCCATCTACGGTCTTCAGGGTTCTGGTTTCACAAAATAAAGCCAGGTCGAGAGAAATACTACGCAGGACTAACAACTACAGGAGGAGGGCTACAGACAATCCGCAACAACATTGACTATGCCTACCTGCGTGATGACTTATTCGCGGCAATCCTAAACCCTAGTTCTCGCCGCGAATTGAGATGCTTTATCACTTCCCTGCTTAATCCCGACTTTGACGGTAAGACAAGAGAAACACCGTTTGAAGAATTCTAAGCGCAGTAACATGAAAACAAACCGCATTGGATTGACTTTTCACGAGACATTTTCCTTATCTCGGCCCGCAGTGGGCCAAGTGCTCTCCACAGTGTCCCAAGCCCCTCAGATGAGATCTCTTGACAAGTATCTTCGAGAGCACACAGCACTTGGCACCAGGTATATCAAGTCCATGCCCCGCTACGCGACAGGGGCAGGCCTGCTGGATTTCGCCCGCCACCTGACTCGCTTCGGTCAGTACGCGCTGAACCACGATCGCCTGTTGGAACACCAGGGCACCCAATGGCTGATGCACTACTACCTCAGCGCGCCGCAGGGGCCGGGGCCGGCTTTCTGGCATCACCTGGTGAGCAACTTCTTCTATGTCGGTCACGAATTCTCCAAGACCCAGGTCGAGCGCCAGATCACAGCCTTCGTCGAGCAGAATGAGGGTCGCACGCTGGCCAAGCGCACGCTGAGTGACGCAGCGACGATTTTCCTGGGCACCTATCTCAAATCCGATGGGCTGGGCAGGTTGGGACTTTTGACCCAACTCCCTGACGAGCGCTATCAGGTGACGGAGCCGGTTTCGCCGCCCCCCTGGGCCGCAGCCTATGCGCTGCTCGACTATTGGGAAGCTCACTTTCAGGATCAACTGACCGTCAGCCTAGACCTGTTGACCGCGCCGGGCGGGTTCACGGCGCTGTTCTTGATGGACCAGCACAACTTCAACGAGGTGCTGCGCGTCTTGCAGGCGAAGCGCTACGTCGAGGTCTATCGTGTGGCTCCACCACACCAAGTGGTGTTGTTGCGGCGCGATCCAGAGCCGCTGTTGCAGACGCTCTATGGAACAACGTGATTCGCTCACAGAAGTGCGAGCGCTGATCGACTTCTTACGGCGGCATACCCTGCGCACACGCATCGGGTTGTGGCGCATGCCGCTCGATTGTGTGGGTAAAGAGCCAGATGTAGCGACGCGCCTGCAGATCGATGCGTTCGATGTCCGCCGGGCGATTCAGCAGCAGCTTCCTGAGGGCACACGCTATGTCCGCCTGACGCTCGAAAAAGTCCTGGAAGCGCTTGACTTCGTCGCCAGCAGCGAGCGGAGGAGGGATTGTGTACTTGTCTACAACCTGGACTTGTTGCTGGCTGGCCTGAAACGGAACGAGCGGCAAAGAGTGTGGGAATCGCTGTTAGGCGGATTGCCATATCGTCAGTACGCGCTGTTGCTGGCCATTCCCGCGACAGCAATCCAAGTTCTGCCCACCGAGCAACTCCTTGAAGTCTGGCAGCGTGAAGGACGTTTGGTGTGATTCAGCCCTGTGATGGAGCGGGAGAGGTGAAAGACGATGTTGTTGTTGAAAGACATTGTCAAACTGGACACCAAAGGCGAGATTCGCAGTGATGTACAACTGAGCGACTACGACAAGCCCAGCCTCAATCTTTCATTGCTGCAATCCTACATATTCTCTACCAGCGTTCCCAGCACCTTCGGGGCGAGTACGCAAGCCGTCGCCGCGCTGGATTTGTTGGATCATTTGAGACGGGCATTCCAGTATGAGCGGTTCGAAAACCGCTTCGTCGCCATCGCCAACTATGGGCACGGCAAGAGTCACCTGGCCCTGGTGCTGGCCAACTATTTCGCCCGGCCCGCGACTTCGCCGGAAGCCCAGACGATCTTCGAGCGCATCGAGCACGCGTTGAACCTGCCTGCCAAAGCGCAAGGGTATCGAGAGTACAAGGAAGAACGCGGCGAATTCCTGGTGCTGCGGCTGCGAGGGGACGATCCGCGCCCTTTGCGCGAGCAGTTCTTCCGCGCCCTCAAGCAAGCGCTGGCAGAGCACGAACAGACGCGCGGAGTACAGTTACCTTTCTGGACAGGGCAGGCGTCTGAATATCTGCGCCAGCTGACCGCCGAGCAGCTTCAGCGAGCCAATGACTTCCTGCAGCACTATGACCTGGATGTGCCCGCCCTGCTCCAGGATATTGAGGAATACCATGAACAAGCCTTTGAGCGCTATGTAGATCTGTTCACCCATCTGAGTCATGGCGTCCCCCCCAACCTGGAAGGGCACGTCAGCCTGCGTGAAGCGATTGGGTGGGCAGTCGGCGAGTTCTGTGGTGACAGGGGGCCGCTGGCCGGGCTGCTCATCCTATTCGATGAGTTCAGCCTGTACGTTCAGCGCTATGCCCGTGACAGGGCTGTAGGCGAACTGCAAGATTTGCTGCAGGGGATTGAGGATCATCGCAAGAAAACCGCCTTCCTGGCCTTTGCCCAGCACGACCCGGAAGAAGTCGCCAGACAGACGCTGCACGGCGGCCAATTGCTGCAAAACCTGCAGAAAGAGCTGGGCCGCTTGCCCAAACGCTTCGCTCTGTATTCGCTGATGGAGAGCGTGCTCGACTCGTATCTGAAGCAGTCACCGGAAGGCTTGGAACAGTTGATGGCCAACCCCAAAGTCAGAGGGCTGGTGCTGGGAGAGACGACAGAAGTTGCCTGGGACACCTTCTCCAAGCACTATGACCAAGAACTGGGCTGGACGTATGAGAAGTTCCGCGAGGTCGTGACGAGGGGATGCTTCCCGTTGCACCCCATGACCACGGCCTTGCTTTGTCACCTCGATATGCAACAGGGCGAAGACATCGGGGCCGCGCGCACGGTTCTGGGCTTCGTGCGCGATCAGCTCGATTATCGCGCCGAACAGCCCGCTTTCGACAACGGGCGAATCAACTGGGTGCTGCCCATCGCGCTAGTGGACTACTTCGAGCATCGTCTGGCGGGGAATATGCCCGCCATGTATCAGTCCTATCGTGCGGCGATGTACAACCTGGAGCAAGTCCTCAGCGACAGGGTGACCGACATTCATCGCAGCGTGCTGAAAGCGTTGTTGCTGCAAGAAGTGGGGCGGTTGCCGCCAAGCCGCAGACAGGTAGAGTTGCTCGCGCATCTGAGCGGCCTGGACCCGCATGACGCACTGACAGCGCTCAAGGAAATGAGCGATGAAAACATTATCCAGTACGACCCAATTCACCGGCTTAACCGCTTCTGGCCATCAGGCACAGATCCTAAACGTCTGGAAGAAGCTATACGCGAAAAAAGCGAGCGCCTCAGCCTGGAGCCAGCGGCCCTCATGGACGGGCTTAACGAATTGTTCTGTGACGATCCGCGGTACGAATTTGGAAGGGTGAAGGTAGATGTAGAGTGGGGTCATACGGACGACTGGGCAGCAGAGGAAGTCATTATCGCCCCAGAGATCATAAACATAATCCCACCCCAAGCCCCTAGCGGCGGGGAACTACAAAGGGGTAGTCGCGGCATCGTGGGCTGGATGCTCCTGCGCGATGAGTCGGAGCGCGAAGGACTGCACAAACTGGCGCGTGATTATGTGGAACTACAGGGAGCATCCAGTAGCTCGGCAGAGACGCCGTTGCCAGTGATCGCCATCATCCCCAAAGAGCCTGTGCCCGAATTGGAGAAATTCTTCATCCGCTTGAAAGCTCTGGAAGCTGTCGCGAGGCGAAAAGATCTGCTGGAGGAAATTGGACAGCAAACGTACAGGCAAGAGTACGAACGAACAAAAACCGAGCTTGGTAAAGCGTTGAGGCGGCTGCGCGGGAATGTCGAACACATCTGGGATATCGACCGCGGCCCAGGGGAGATCGTACTTCCTCAGGCTTATCACGCTGCTGTTGCTGCCAGCGGGTATGGGCTGAGCGTCAAGAGCGTACTCAAGCAACAATATGACCTAGCTTATCGCATACGTCCGCCGGAGTTCTTCACCCAATATTCTGCTCTGCCCACCAGAGGGCCGAACAAGCTGCGCTCGGCAGTTAAGACTGTCGTCAAGAATCTCCTATACGATCGGATCGGCAACGCCCTGAGCGGTATGGACAATGTGTCCAAAGACCTGTGTGAGAAATATCTGGCCAAGAAATGGGGGATGTTGACACAGTCGTGGGGAGCGCCAAGCTCTTACGCACTACAGAAACCGACCTCGCTCAAGTTGCAGCCCGCCTGGAATTTGCTCGATCGCACCTTTGCGCCAGGCGTGCAGGACGCGCGGCTGTCCGAAGTCATCCCCAAACTGCTCAACCCGCCCTACGGTTTCGATTACAACACAGCGATGCTGCTGTTATGTGGCTGGCTCGGCTATCATCGGGCGGAGTTGCTGCTAAGCCATCGGGGCGCGCGTATAGGGCTGGGGGATCTGGAGCAGCAAGTTGAAACTACCAAGACCGCGCGCGACTTCCTCAACTGGGCCTGTGTGAATGGCTTGGCACTGTCCCGCCGTGATCCGGACGCTGCGCTGCAAGAAATGCAGAGCATCCGGGCCAGAATCATCAAGGGGCAGCCGCCTTTCTCTCAGGCCGAAGCCGGCGAGGCTGTGCAGGCGCTCGATGAGTTCGCGGCTCAAGATAAGCAGCCGTTGGATGAGTGTCAGCGGGCTACCGAGGCCGCGGAGCGATTGAGGAAGGCGCTTGGAGTCGCCCAGAAATATGACCAGGAGGCCCAAAAAATCCTCGCGAGTCTAGAAAGTCTGTACGAAGCGTCCGATCTGCTCGAGCTACATCAAAAGCTACCTTCTCTAACCGTTGATGAACTAGTCACCATCACGCAGCCAACCGTCAGCGAGATCGACCAGCGCATCCTGGACCAGCTTGAGCTGGCTGTGGAGACAGAACGCCGCCGCGTGGAAGGGCTGGCCGATATCACGCTGGTTGGCACGCTTGAGCACAGGTTGCACACTCTTAAGGGGCAACTGGAAAAACAAGGGCTGACGCCTTTTGTGCAGCGGGTAGTAGAGATCGAGGATATGCTGCGGAAACGGAGCAGACTGCTCAAGGCAGCAGAGCAAGAAGCCGCGATCCAGAAAGAAATCGAGGCAATGACGGTAGATGCTGGCCTGAGCAGTCTTCACAACTACCGGCAACGTCTGCGCGAAATGCAACTCGTTTCCCCTGAACTCCAACAAGCACGTGACAATAAACTGGAGGCAATTCAGCGCGAGATTGAACGGCTGGAAGCATTCGCCGCTGGCATCACCGAACAGGTTCACAACGTCGATTTGAGCGACATTCAACAGATACAGAACAATATCATCAGGCATCAAGACCGTTATGTTGACACCCCATACGAAGAAAAGCTCAGTCAGGCGCTAGGCTATCTAGAGACGCTCCAACACTTCCGTGCAGACGTTCACGACCTGAGACAACGGCCATTGAACTCGCCCCAGGATGTTCAAAACGCCGAGGAACGATTGCGGGAGATCGCATCGAGTTTCGAACAGAGTTTGAGCGCCATCCATCTTCAGGCGCTGAATCACGCTCGCAAAAACATGGCCGAACAGGTGAAAGCCGCCCGCCAGGCAGCCCTCCAGTGGCTGGAAGATCGCGAACAAGAGCTGGAGCATGGCAAAGTATCTCTCGGCGTTCTCCACCAGAAACTAGAGCGTCCACCGGCTTTCCTGCCCGAGGATTGCCAAGCGCGCCTGGATGCTCTGCACGCTCGTATACAGGAACGGCTAGACCAAGACCATATCGCACAGATCGAATCGCTGTTCCAGTCACTTGGCACACCTGAGAAGCGCAAAGAGTGCCTGAACCGGCTATTACAGCTCGTCGCGGAGGAAAGCTAGACTCCAGGAGCACCGAGAGTGACGAGTCATTTCCTGCTAGATCGCAACGGGGACGTTCGCTTTCCAGAGGGCTATACCGTCATTGACAGCGAAGTCGCCTTCCTGGCTCATGCCGTAGACAACGGGCGCTGGCTGATCCGTGGTTCCCGACTGTGCGAGTGGGCGGAGACATTTCTGGCAGGGCGGAAGATAAGCTGGCAGGAAGCGCTCTCGCCCAGCCGCGAAATTCAGGAGGCAGTGCCTGGCCTCAGCTCTGAACAGACTGCTGAGCTTTTCGCCAGGCTGGAAGCGCGGTTCGACGCTTTGCTACGGCCACTCACTGCCTCGACTCTCGCGCAGGCTCTGTATCCGCACTATCTATGGCAGGCTCAACCCTCTCTAGACCATGCCGCGCAATGGCTCTTATGGCTCGATCAAAGCCGCTTGACAGACGCAGAGCGCTGTCTGATCCACGCGATACAGCAGCGCTGGCTTCTTGAGTGTCCAGACGAACTCAGAGAGTTCTATGCCGTTGACGGGCCAGAGGCGGCCCGGCGAGTGCTGGAGGAGTGGCTTGGCCTCACACCAGAAATGCGCGGATACCCGGAACTGTTTCCGGCCGAGGTTCCTTCGCATTGGCGAGAAAGGGCGACCGATGCCTGGCGCTCTCGCCTGATCGAAACGCAGGGAACTTTTGTGGCCTCGTTGCTAGAACGACCCCTGTCCCCCGTGCTCAGGCAAGTGGCTGGTGAGGTAGCCCATTCCTATTTCGTACACAACCCGGAACACCTGACCGAAGAGTATCTCAATAGGCTTGCAAAAGTTGTATCTGGTACGCAGTGGGAGGAATTGCGACAACGGTTGCCCCCCCCCGAACCCTCTGAAATGCCTTCGTCTGTGGCGGATATTCATATATGGTTCCGGGAAGAATATTTGCCGTTCCGCGAATGGCAACGGATAACCGGAAACAGGGAAGCTCATCAGCGCATGTTGGACGTGGCTCGCTCCTTTGCGGAGTGGTATCTCGACTTTTTCCCGCGCGCCGCTGTCTCTGACGATTCTCCACCTCTCAGCTTTGTGAGCGCCAGGGCGTTGCGTCAAAAGAAAACTCGCTTTGTGAACCTGTTGGTGATGCTGGATGGCCTGCATCAGATGGATGCCCAACGACTACTAGCGGCTCTGCAGAGCAAGACAACACGCCTGACGCTACGGCGGGACGAGTTGGTTTTCGCGCCGATCCCTACTATCACGCAGTTCGCCAAAGAAGCGCTGGTAAAAGGGGTGCTGCCCAGAAATAGCGCCGAAGTACCCCCCTTAGGTGTGGATATCTCGGAAAGCAAGTCCCCTCTGAAAAAGCTGGAAGCGGGCAAACCCGGTGATGTGTTTATCTGGCACATCCAGGAACCCGACCGCACCTACCACTCACGCAACAGCTATGAGTCACTCTGGGATGAGGTCTCCGGACAACTCAACACGGTTGCTAGCAAGATCGCTGACATCGTCAACCAACTGCCTGAAGAGATCGTTCTGCGCGTCATTCTGACGTCTGACCATGGGCGGTTGCTCGGCACCTCTCAGCGGTCTGTGCCAGTGCCTCCAGGTATGCAGGCTCATGGCCGGGCTGCCTGGGGACATACCCAACTGGCATATCCCGCTTCCGGCTATGTTCTGGATGGCAATTTGGCGTATCTATTCGGCGAACGCTTTGGTTTGGCGGAAGATGTCGCTATTGTCCTGGATGAGAGCGCTTTCCTCACTAACGACGGTAAACAGGGTGCTGAACGCTATGCACATGGTGGCCTGTTCCCAGAAGAAGTGCTTGTGCCCTGGATTGAGCTGGAGCGCGACGCTGTGCCCATACAGGAGAGCAGCCCGCGCATCTTCATAAGCATCACAGGGAAGGGTAGAGCAAGACAGCCGGGTAATCTCAACATCAAGGTCATCAACAACTACGAGACTGTGCTCGTGCTGAGTTCGCTCTACCTATCCATCGGGAAAGAGCGGCGGCTGGAGTCTTTAGAACTCGAAAGCGAGATACCGCCCCTCAAAGAATCTCTGTATAAGGTGGAACTGAGTTCGTGGCCCTCGGGCGATGAAGTCCAACATATCGCAGCTTCGGTGACGCTACGCTGGCCCAATAGCCAATACATCGATGTACAGGCTGCTGTGGACATCGAGAGCGAAGAACTGTATCGGCGCAGCATCTCGCTCGACGATCTCGACTTATAGCAGATGGGATTTCCCATGCAGCAAACGGACCTGGATAGCAAGGTTCTGCGCGTTTTTGGCAATCTGGCCTTTGACAAGCAGCGCCTGCGCATAAGTCAGCTTGGCAAGCGCGGCATCCCCGCCTACGTTGGAGAATGGCTGCTGGACGAACTCGTGCCAGGTACGGGTGAATTGACAGCGGAAGATACCGCAAAGGTGCTACGGTGGGCCGATCGCTATTTGCCACGCCCCGAAGATGCCACCGCTATCAAGAATCGTCTGCTCAATGGCGAGGTTGTGAAAGTGCTCACATCTGTGCAGGTAGATGTAGTCTTGAATCGCACACGGCGCGAGCGTGTGGCCAAGATGAGCCTGCTGCAACTCCCCGACGCGCAGATCGCCGATTGGCTGGTCGAGAAGTATCCCGATCTGCTTAATCAGGGGCTGTGGGGCGTCACGGAGCTGACCAATGCGCCTGATACTGGTGACGGACCGCCGGTAGCTGTGGTGAACTTCAAGCCCATGCAGGCAACTGTCAACCTCGAGTTGTTCAAGGCAGCGCGCCGCGAATTCACCGTCAGTGAATGGATGGATGTGTTGCTCACTTCGATGGGGTACAACCCATCTGTCTTTGTGGCAGGTGAGAAGATTCTGCTACTGTGCCGCCTGTTGCCGCTAGTTCAAAAGAATATGCACCTGATCGAGCTGGCTCCCAAGGGCACTGGTAAGAGCTATATCTACGAGAACATCAGTCCGCAGGTACGTCTAGTGAGCGGCGGCAATGTATCGCCCGCTGTGCTCTTTGTGAATAACGCCACAGGGCAATGGGGCCTGCTGGCTCGATACAAAGTGGTAGTGCTGGACGAAGTGCAGACGCTGAAGTTCGAAAAGCCCCACGAAATCATTGGTGGTCTCAAGGGATTCCTGGCCAATGGGCGGCTTACACGCGGTGGTTTGCACGAGACTGCCAGCGACTGCGGTCTGGTGCTGTTGGCGAATATCAAGCTCGATTCTCAGCAGAGGCCCATAACCTCTCCCTTGGTCAAAGAACTGCCGGATTTTCTGCGGGAGCCGGCTTTTCTTGACCGCATTCGTGGGCTCCTACCCGGTTGGCGGATCAGGAAACTGAGCAGCGAATGTTTTGCGGCTGGCATCGGCCTCAAGTCTGACTTTCTCGGCGATGCGTTGCTGGCTCTCCGCGAAGACCTAGTGTTCGACGAATGGAGCGGACGAACCGTTCAACTGGTTGGGGAGAAAAGATACAAGCGCAACGAAGACGCAGTGCAGGCCATGGCCAGCGGTCTGATGAAACTGCTCTTCCCTCATGGCGAAGTCTCTCGTGAGGACTTTGAGCACTACTGCGTGCGCCCTGCCCAGATGCTCAGGCAATTTATCTGGGAGGAGCTGCAAACCCTGGACGCCGAATATCGGCAGTACGAAAGCGACATTCGCTACGAGATACTCTGGGACTAAAGAGCACATGACGCAGGCAGAGATTTATCTGGACAACAATGCGACCACTCCCTGTGATGCGCGCGTGCTCGAAACCATGTTGCCTTTCTTCGCCCAGGTTTACGGTAACCCTGCCAATGGATTGCACAGGCAGGGGCGGCTAGCCGCCCAGCATGTTGAAGCTGCCAGAGAATGGGTCGCCCGCTTGCTCGGCGCACTTCCGGCGGAGATTATCTTCACTGCTGGTGCCACAGAAAGCAATAATCTGGCCATTCAGGGCCTCGCAAGAGCCGCCGCCGAGCGGGGGCGAAAGCGGATTGTAACCTCAGCCGTTGAACACAAATCGGTGCTGCTGCCTTGCCAAAAGCTTACAGCGGAAGGCTTCGAAGTGATAGTGCTGCCGGTAGATGCCAGGGGCATCGTGTCACTCGGTGCGGCAGAAGAGGCGATCGACGATGCAACGTTGCTGGTGTCTGTCCAGGCTGCCAATAACGAGGTTGGCAGCCTTCAGCCTGTTTCTGCCATCTCTGAGATAGCCCATCAGCACGGCGCACTGATGCACTGCGATACTGCACAGGCCGCTGGCAAGGTGCCCATCAACGTTGACGATTGGGGGGTGGACTTGTTGTCCCTCAGCGCGCATAAGTTCTATGGTCCCAAAGGGGTAGGAGCTTTGTATGTGCGCGGCGGCCCCGGAGCGCTTCCGTTGGCACCACTCTATGCAGGCGGCGGACAGGAAAGGGGTATCCGACCGGGTACATTGAACGTCCCGGCCATTGTGGGGTTTGGCAAAGCGTGCGAAATCTGCCTGGAACAGGTGGCCCAGGAAGCGGTACGCTTGAAAGCTCTGCGCGACAACTTCGAGCGTGAGTTGCTCGACAAAGCGGGGACGATACGCATCAATGGCGACCTTGAATGCCGTCTGCCCAATACCAGTAGCCTTATCTTCCCCGGTGTAGATGCCGATGCTCTGCTACTGAACGTACCACATTTGATGCTTGGCACAGGGTCGGCCTGTACCTCCAGGACAATCGAACCCTCTCATGTGCTGCAGGCTATGGGTGTCAGTCGCCAGGATGCTTCAAGTACCATCCGGGTCAGCATTGGGCGCTTTACCACTGCCGAGGAACTTACTGTCGCAGCCGAGAGCCTGGCCGAGGCGTATCACAAACTGCTGCCAGTATAGAATCTCCCTGGCACACTCTTCAGCCGAAAGCCCAGCCCGCTGATTTGGGCTACAATGAAATCGCGCGATGGGAGGACACCATGCAAGATTTCATCAGCTCACATATGGCGATCAGCGCGGTTGGCCTGTATGTCATCTGGCTAGAGGCTGTTATGCACTTTAGAGCACATGAGCCACCACCTGAACAAACCGCTGAGCCATCAAGAGAGCAAAGGCCAGGAAATGCAAGCCTCTC
>JGI25326J35508_1001319_pt1 | contig 18602 bp, 18 predicted proteins | sample HigsolmetaAR201D_FD_35508 | JGI IMG/M metagenome (IMG submission 35508)
CTGCAAATCATCGGCCCGGCCTTTGGCGAAGCGCGCGTGCTGCAGGCCGCCCACGCCTACGAGACGACGACCGAGTGGCACAAGGCCGCGCCACAGGTGGCGTAATCACGTTTATCAGCTACAGACGACAGGATGCAGAAAAAAGCCTCTCGCAAACGCGGGAGGCTTTTTTGATTCACCGCTAAAGCGGGTATTGGGGAACGGTGCGGAGAGTTAGCGTGGTAGCATATAGTTAGGGCTTTTACAATTGAAAGGCTAGCTAAGTTTAGGGAAGCAAATGCCTCGCGTTTACAGATACGAAGAAGTAGAACAAGTTATTACTCACTTGGATCCATTACAAGATACTATTTCGTGGATACGACGTCTTCGAAGTCAAGGGTTCTCAGAGCAATTACTTGTAGAAAAACACAAGTTTTCAGATGCGAAGCAGATTAGGGCAGCAGCAAACTCTATACGCATCTATGTAGATAATGCCACGTCATTAATTGACCAAGCCTATAGTTCGGACATTAAGACTTCCTATTTGCCGATGTATTATGCAATGGCTTGTTTGGCGAAAATCTGCATAGTTGCTACAGGCCATCTGGAGCGATTGGCAGACGAAAAAAGGCATGGCCTGTTCTGGTCAGGTAACAAACACTCGTCGCGTGACCTATTAAATGATCATATTGAACTACGTGATAGAGGCGTATTCCCGCTTTACTATAAAGCACTGACCGGATCACTTTGGCGCCCTACACGCCGGGCTGGGAAGCACCCGCTTTGGCAGCGAATCCCAATGCGCGACATATACCCATATGTCCCAGCTGTGACCTATGAATACGAAAGTACCTACAGGTCAAAATCAATGCTGCACCTAATGAGGGCCGACATTGCAGAGGACAACACAATTTCAATCCGGATAGTTGGCGCTAATGAAGAGTTAGTTGCGAACAAAAACCTCTATCCCGTCCTTAAAGGATCGGTTTACCAAGGTAGCGGCACATTCATAATTAGGGGAGCTACGCCAGAAGAAAGCAAATCGAAATTACGACGATATTTAATGTATGACTTTACACCAGATAATGGTCCCAAACTAGGCTATTCCCTTACTCCTCGCTGTAGCTCCAAATTTCCACTTCCGGCTGAAGTTGCTACTTATTTGGCGTTCTTTCATCTATCCAATGTCGTCCGTTATGATCCCGAACGTTTAGTTCGCTATTTCGACTCACCGGCGGTTGCGTTATTGGAGGCACTAGCTAGACATGGAGTCTTTACTTACCTGTTGGCCTTTTGGTCGTTTATAACCAAAACAAGTACATTCATTGACCATTATTGACTTTCAACTTGCTTAGCTATCCGAGTACAAAATTTTACAGCGCCTTTCTTAGTACAGTATCCCGGCAACAAGCGCTTATCGGGCTGATAAAGCGGTTTCTGTCTCGCACGAAATTACGGTTATTAATTTAGCTAAAAAGCCGGGCCGCGATAGCTAATCGCGGCCCGGTTGTTTTCGCGGCTTAGATCTCGTCCAGTTTCACGGGGCGGTTCTCGCGCAGGGACTTGAGCGCCGCCAGCCCGATGACGACCGGGGCGCGGCCATCCTCGCCGGTCACCGGGGTTGGCTTGTCCTCTTCCACGGCGCGGATGAAGTCGCTCAACTCGGTCACGTAGGCGTCGTTGTAGCGTTCGAGGAAGAAGTAAAGCGGCGTCGGCCCGTGCACGCCCGTTTCGTCGCTCAGCGTGGCGCGGTAGGGCGTGTTGTTCTCGGCGGCAATCGCGCCCTTCGAGCCAAAGACCTCGACGCGCTGGTCATAGCCGTAGACGGCCTTGCGGCTGTTTTCAATGATGCCGATCGCGCCGCTTTCAAATTTCAGCGTCGTCACGGCGGTGTCAACGTCGCCCGCCTCGCCAATCGCCGGGTCGATCAGCACGCTGCCGGTCGCGTAGACTTCCACCACCGGGTTGTCCATCAGGAAGCGGATCATGTCGAAGTCGTGGATGGTCATGTCGAGGAAGATGCCGCCCGATACCCGGATGTAATCGACCGGCGGCGGGGCCGGGTCGCGGCTGGTGATGCGAATGACGTGCGGTTCACCGATTTTGCCCGCCGTGATCGCCTCGCGCACGGCGCGGAAGTTGGCGTCGAAGCGGCGGTTGAACCCGATCTGCAGCTTGACGCCCGCCTGCTTCACCGCCTCCAGCGCCTGATCAATGCGCGCCAGATCGTGGTCGATCGGCTTTTCGCAGAAGATGTGCTTGCCCGCCTGCGCCGCCTCGATGATGATGCGCGCGTGCGTGTCGGTCGCCGAACAGATGGCCACCGCGTCGATCTCCGGATTGCTCAGAATCTCGCGGTAATCGGCGGTCGCCTGGGGGATGCCAAGCTGTTCGGCGGCGGCCAGCGCCGCTTCCGGCACGATGTCGGCAATCGCCGCNACGCGCGCTTCGGGAATGCGGTGCACCAGATTGGCGGCGTGCAGCCTGCCGATGCGCCCGGCTCCAATGATGCCAATATTGATCGTCATTTTGCCCTCTTAATAAGGATAAAATCCCAGACAATACAGGTTGATTGTAGTCGCAGGCGGCGCTTCAGGGGTAATTAGTCCACCCGCGTTGCCGGAATCAGACCATCAACGCTATCCTTGAACGCCAAGCGAAAGGATGTCCTGTGTTCACGACACTCAATATCTCCGCGCAGGANGTTGCGAACTGGAGTTGGTCGCAAATCGAACCCTATTTCGCCGACCTGCAGGCGCGGGAACTGACCGAAGCGACGCTCGATAGCTGGCTGCGAGACTGGACGCAAATCGCGCAACTGGTGTTGGAAGCCGGCGAGCGCCTGTACGTCGCTTCCACGCTCGACACGACCGACACCGCCAGAGCCGACCGCTATCACGCCTATCTCGATCAGGTGGTCGAGCCGTATATGGCGGCTTCGCAACGCCTGAAGGAAAAGCTGCTCGCCAGCAATCTGGAAGCGCCCGGTTTCGGGCCGTCGCTGCGCCAGATGCGCGCCGAGGCCGAAATCTTCCGCGAAGAGAACCTGCCGCTGCTNACGGAAGAACAGAAGCTGACCCACGAATATGGCCAGATCATCGGCACGCAGACGGTGCAGTGGGAAGGCGAAGAGAAGACGCTGCCGCAGTTGAAGCCCATCTTCCAGAGCAGCGACCGCACCCGGCGNGCCCGCGCGTGGTATCTGGCCACCGAGCGCCAGCTTCAGGACCGCGAGGCGATCAACGACCTGTGGACGCGGCTGATGGACCTGCGCGGGCGTATCGCCCGCAACGCCGGGCTGCCCGATTACCGCGCCTACAAGTGGAAGCAGTATGGCCGCTTCGACTACACGCCCGAAGACTGCCTGCGCTTCCACGACGCCATCGAGGAAGTCGTCGTACCGGCGGTCGAACGTATCTACGAGCGTCGCTGCCGCAAGCTGGGCATCGACAGCATTCGCCCGTGGGATAAAGAGGTCGATCCCAGCGGCAAGCCGCCCCTGCGCCCGTTCGACACCGTCGACGAACTGATCGAGCGCGGCGCGGCGATCTTCCGCGCCATCGACCCGCAACTGGGCGCGTATTTCGACCGCATGATACAGGGCAACCTGCTCGATCTGGAGAACCGCAAGGGCAAAGCGCCGGGCGGCTACTGCGACACCTTCCTTGCGTCCGGCGAGCCGTTCATCTTCATGAACGCGGTCGGCATTCACGACGACGTGCAGACGCTGCTGCACGAAGGCGGCCATGCTTTCCACNCCTTTGAAGCGGCCAAACTGCCNTATTTCCAGCAGAAAGACTACGTGCCGACCGAGTTTTCCGAAGTCGCGTCGATGAGCATGGAACTGCTGGGGCAGCCCTATCTGGCGCGCCCGATCGGGTTCTACGAGCCGGAAGATGCCGCCCGTGCCACCATCAAGCATCTGGAGGGCTTGCTGGAATTCTGGCCCTATATGGCGGTCGTCGATGCCTTCCAGCACTGGGTTTACACCAACCATGCCGAGGCGAGCGACCCGGCCAACTGCGACGCCAAATGGGCCGAACTGTGGCGGCGCTTCATGCGCGCCGAGGACTGGAGCGGGCTGGACGAAGCGATGGAAACCGGCTGGCATCGCAAGCTGCACATCCACGAAATCCCGCTGTACTACATCGAGTACGGGCTGGCGCAGCTTGGCGCGGTGCAGGTGTGGCGTAACAGCCTGCGCGACGAACGGCAGGCGATTGCCAGCTATCGCAGCGCGCTGGCGCTCGGCAATACCAAAACGCTGCCGGAACTGTTCGCCGCCGCCGGGGCCAAATTCAAGCCGGACGTCGCCACGCTGCGCGAATGCGTCGACCTGATCGAGCAAACGCTCGACCGGCTTGAGCGCGCGTAGCGAGTATCGTGGACAAGCGCCGGCGGTTACTGGAACGGCTGGAGGCGATCGGCGCGTCTCTGGCGCAATCGGGCGACGCACTGGCTTTCGTGGCGGTTGGCTCCTCCAGCGCGACCGACCGCTTGGATGCGTATTCCGACCTCGATTTCTTCGTCGTCGTGCGCGACGGCCTGAAGCCGCGTTACGTGGCCGATCTGGGCTGGCTGGAGCAGGTGCGCCCGCTGGCCTACTCGTTCCAGAACACGCGCGACGGTTTCAAGGCGCTGTTCGACGATGGCGTGTTCTGCGAATTCGCCGTCTTTGAGGCGTGGGAATTGCCGGGTATCCCGTTCGCGCCGGGGCGCATTGTCTGGAAAGCGCCGGAATTCGATCCCGCGCTGGCGCAGCCCAACCCGATCTGGACGCAGCGCGCCCGGCAGCCCGTCGAGTGGCTGCTGGGCGAAGTGCTGACCAATCTTTACGTGGGGCTGGGGCGGCTGCATCGCGGCGAATGCCTGTCGGCGACGCGCTTCATCCAGAGCCTTGCCGTGAGCCGCGTCATCGAGCTGGCCGCGCTGGTCGAAACGCCCCGGCACGACGACGCCGATCCGTTCGACGCCGACCGCCGTTTCGAGCAGCGCTTTCCGGGCGTGGCGGCGCACCTGCCGGAGTTCGTACCGGGTTACGAGCGCAATATCGAAGCGGCGCGGGCGATTCTGGCGTGGCTGGACGCCCATTTCGCCGTACCGCAGGCCATGAAAAACGCCATCGAGGCGTTGCTGCAGCAGGACGCGCCGTAAAGCAGGGGCCGGGCGACGCCTGCCTGCGAGGGAAGATTTGCGCTGTCTAGGCCGCTTCGGCGGCTGCGACGACAGGCTGGAGGATGTCCTCGATTTCGGTCAGTGAGTTGGCGCGCACCAGTTGCTCGCGCAGACGCGCCGCGCCGGGTACGCCGGAGAGGTATTTCGTCAACTGGCCGCGCAGTTCGCGAATGGCGGTCAGTTCGTCGAAGAGCGTGGTTTCCAGCGTCAGGCGGGCGTGGCGCAGCGCCATCGCCGCCCGTTCGTGAGGCGTGGGCGGCGGCAATTGCTCGCCGGTGCGTAGTTCGTGCGCGATCTGGCGGAAGATCCACGGGTTGCCGAGCGCGGCACGACCGATCATGACGGCGTCGCAGCCGGTTTCGCGGAACATGCGCGCCGCGTCCGCCGCCGTTCGCACGTCGCCATTGCCGATGACCGGAATGCTGACCGCCTCTTTCACGCGCCTGATCCACGACCAATCGGCCTCGCCCGTGAAGCCCTGCGTGGCAAACCGCGCGTGAACGGCGATGGCCTGCACGCCGACCTGCTCGGCGGCGCGGGCGAACTGCACGGCGGTCGGGTTGTTCTGCTCCCAGCCGCTGCGAACCTTGACCGTCACCGGCACGTCAACCGCTTTTACCACCGCCTCGACGACCGCCGTCGCCGTGCAGACGTCTTTCAGCAGCACAGCCCCGCCGCCGCTGCGGGCGACCTTCGGGACCCAGCAGCCCATGTTGATGTCGACGATGTTCGCGCCGTGATCGACCACGATGCGGGCCGCCTCGGCCATCACGTCCGGCTCGCCGCCGAAAAGCTGCACGGCGAACGGGCTTTCGTCGGGCGACCAGTCGAACATCTTGAACGTCTTGGCGTTGCGATAATGAATCGCCTTGCTGCTGATCAACTCCGTGCAGACGAGGCCGCAGTCGCCGATTTCGCGGCACAGCACGCGAAAGGCGCGGTTGGTTTGCCCGGCCATCGGCGCGAGCGTCAGCGGCGTTTCGATGGTGATATTGCCGATTTTCAGCGGTTTCAGTTCGATTCGAGTGCTGTCAGCCGTCATAACCTCACGCGGTCATCTCATTCGTAACACCTTCCAATCTTCCCATCTGGCGCGCGAAATGTCCAGAGTGGGCCGGTCGTCAAAGCATGGCTGTTCATATGTATCGCAATATGCTATGCTTGCGGCGTTCACGGGCAAACGCAATGTTCCCATCACGCCGGTGGCNCGCCAGCCGTAGTGCGGGCGGGGATGCGGTTCCGGCGTCGTGGCCTCGCAACAACCCGGCCTGAGATCGGAGTAATTGGCATGACTGTCGGTTCTGAAGAAGACCTGCAGGGCCTGATGCGTATTGGCCGCATCGTCGGCCTGACGATCAAGGCCATGCAGGAGGCGCTGCGTCCCGGCATCACCACCGCCGAACTGGACGCGATTGGCGCGGCTTTTCTGGCCAAGCACGGCGCGCGCTCCGCGCCGCAACTGATGTACAACTTCCCCGGCGCGACCTGCATCAGCATCAACGACGAGGCCGCGCACGGCATCCCCGGCGACCGCAAGGTGCAGCCCGGCGATCTGGTGAATATCGACGTTTCGGCGGAACTGGATGGCTATTTTGCCGACAGCGGCGCGAGCATCCCCGTTCCACCCGTCAGCGAGGAAAACCAGCGCCTGTGCAATGCGACGATGGCCGCGCTCGAACGCGCGCTGGATGCGGTTACGGCCGGCAAGCGGATCAACGTCATCGGCAGGGCGGTTGAAATCGAAGCGCAGCGCAGCGGCTTCAACATCATCCGCGAACTGGGCGGTCACGGCATCGGGCGCAGGCTGCACGAAGAGCCGCGCAACGTGCCGAATTACTTCACCAAGCGGGCCAGCCAGCCGTTGGTCGAAGGCATGGTGCTGACGATTGAGCCGTTTCTGACGCCGGGCGTTGGCCGCGTGATCACCGCGCCCGATGGCTGGACGCTGCGAACCCCGCACGGCGCGCCCTCGGCCCAGTACGAACACACGATTGTCATCACGAAGGGCAAACCGCTGCTGCTGACGGCGGTCTGACCTCCGGGGATGGCGGCGAGCGACGACAGAACAGTCGTTGAGTTTCGACGAGCGCATTTCCTGCCAGCATGAGGAGTGCGCTCTTTTTCTCCCTCGAACGCGCCGGGCCGCCAAGCGAGGCGGTTCCGGTCAGGCAGGAGTTCCAGTGAATATGCTCAGACGGCTGTTATTCGTTCNCGCCTTGTGGCTGGCGGTCACCGCGCTGGCGGGCTGTGGCGGAGAAGCCGCGGCCAAGATCGAAGCGCCGGATGTTCTGCCATCGCCGGATGTCGATACCGGCGGCGTCCTTTCGACTGAAGAAGTGAATTTCACCGTGGACGTCATCGGCGAAGTGTCGCTCGGCATGCCGCCCGGCGAAGTGGCCTATACGATTGTCGCCGAACAGCAGATCGGCAACGTGACGCTGCCCGAACACTACGAGCTGGCCTTCTGGCAGGACGACGGCGACACGCGCTACAGCGTCGTCATCCTGTTCCCGCTGGAGCTGGAACCGGGCACGTATGACATCATCACCGGCGCAATGGATCCGGTCGATCAGGGCGTGGCGGCTCAGGTGTGGCACGGCAAAATCAGCGGCCCGCTCGACCGGCGTGAGCGCGTCGATTACAACAAACGCGTCGAGGGAACTTTCACGCTCGACAGGGCCGGGGAAATCATTGCCGGGAGTTTCGCCTTCGCCGCCGAAGCGCTGGCCCCGGACGCCGAAGGCGCGACGCCGCCCACCGTCAACGTCGCCGGCACGTTCACCGATATCGAACTGACCGGCGGCCAGACCACGCCCGAAGCCACCGAAGCCGCCCCGGACTAATGCCCGGCGTGTGGCTCTGGCCGCGCCCGAACCTTACAAAAACTATTGTTGCGCGTGGGCAGGCTTTCGCGTATGCTAGACCTGATCCCAACCCTGATTCCCTGAGGCATAATGCGGCGTCGTGTCCTGCTTTTATTCCCGCTTCTGATCGTTCTGGTCACCGCGTGCAACCTGACTGCCATCACCGCACCCACGCCGACGCCCTTTCCGACGCCGGTTCCACTGGGCGAGGCGCAATCTCCCGGCGTCATTTTCGTGACCGCCACCCCCTTTGGTGATCCGTTGCCGGATGGCATCACGCCCGTGCCGGTGGCGACGCTGTCGCCGGGCGTCACCGCGCCGACCTCCAACGCCGTCGAATGGCTGGTGCAGACGGTCGTCATCCCCGCGTGGAACTTTCTCTACGACCTTTTCTTTCAGGCGCTCGGCTCGCTCTGGCTGTTCGCGGGGGCGCGCGGCGGCGTGTTCGCGCAGGTCGTCTGCTGCGTCGGCCCTGCCATCCTGCTCGCCGTCGCTGGCGTGCGCTATGTCCTGCGCGGCAGAGGAGTCGACTAGCCGGCCATACATTCGCAGCTTTTCCTGCCGGCCACAGATCGGGTATGGTTGCCGCCGGTTTGTCCTGTTTCACTTTTATAACTTGACGGTTATATAACCAATGGGTTATATTGAGAGCATGCCAACAGTATTCGAGGCGTTAGCCGACCCGACCCGAAGACGCATTCTCGATTTGCTCCGCGAACGGCCTCGTCTGGTCGGCGAACTGGTCGACCTGCTCGAGATCAGCCAACCGCTGGTTTCAAAGCATCTGCGCGTGCTGCGCGAAGCGGGGCTGGTCAACGTTCGGCAGGATGCTCAGCGCCGCTGGTACGAACTGCGACTTGAGCCGCTTACCGAACTCGACCGCTGGCTGGAGTCCTATCGCAGCCTGATGCACGACCGGTATAACCGCCTCGATGCCGTTCTGGAAGAATTGAAAGCAGAGGAGAAACGACGTGAGCAAGCTAAACGTGATCGCTGAACCGGGAACACAAAGCATCATCCTGACGCGCGACTTCGATGCGCCCCGCGAGCTGGTGTTCAGGGCATTTACGGACCCTACGCTGGTTCCGAAATGGTGGGGCCCGCGCGGTAGCGAGACGACCGTCGACAAAATGGAGGTGCGACCGGGCGGGATCTGGCGCTACGTCCACAGCAACCCCGACGGCAGCGAGGATGCGTTCCACGGCGTATATCACGATGTCGTCGCGCCCGAACGGCTGGTCTTCACCTTCGAGTACGAGGGAATGCCCGGCCACGTCCTGCTCGAAACCGTGGTGCTGGAAGAGCGCGATGGCAAGACCCACGTCACCGATACATCGGTGTTTCAGTCCGTCGAAGACCGCGACGGCATGTTGCAATCGGGCATGGAAGAAGGCGCGACCGATAGCTGGGATCGGCTGAGCGAGCTGCTCAAAACCCTTTAGCGCCGCCTGTCCGGCATCAGCGTCGGGAGGCCTGATATGTTACGCAAGCCGGTTATGGCCGCTGTCGTGGTTGCCGGGATTTTTCTGGCAACCACATTCGTTACGCTCGCGCAGGAACAGCCGGGGCAGGAAGGTGGAGAAGTCGCAATGACCAACGCACCCGTTCAAACCGGATACGCATCGGTCAATGGTCTGGAGATGTACTACGAAATTTACGGCCAGGGTGAGCCGCTGGTGGCGCTGCACGGCGCGTACATGAACATCCCGCTGATGGGCGACCTCATCTCGCGTCTGGCCGAAAGCAGGCAGGTCATTGCCGTTGAGTTGCAGGGGCATGGCCGCACCGCCGATATCGATCGCCCGCTGCGCTACGAGCACATGGCCGATGATGTCGCCGCGCTGATGGGCGAAATCGGCGTCGAGCGGGCTGACATCTTCGGCTATTCGATGGGCGGCGGGGTTGCCCTGCAGATGGCGCTGCGCCACCCGGAACGGGTNGATAAGCTGGTCGTCGCCTCTGCGACCTTCACCAGCGCCGGTTACCAGCCGGGGTTTCAGGAGATGCTGGACAGCATGACGCCGGAAATGTTCGAGGGCAGCCCGGTGGTCGATCTGTATCGCCAGCTTTCGCCGCACCCGGATAACTTCGCCACGCTGTTCGATAAACTGGTCGATCTCGACCGGCAGACGTTCGACTGGCCCGCTGGGTCGATCACAGCGCCAACGCTGCTGGTCTTTGGCGATGCCGATGTTGTCACGCCGGAAAACGCCGTCGAGTTATTCCGCATGCTGGGTGGCGGCGTCAACGGCGATATCGCCGNTTTGCCGAATGCCCGGCTGGCGATCCTGCCCGGCACGACGCATCTGGGCGTGATGATGAACCGCACCAACCTGCTCGTGCCGATCATCACCGAGTTTCTGGACGAACCCGTAGCCGAAGCGCAACCGTGAAGTGAGGCGGTTGGAGTTAGCGGTCTAAGTAGACACGATGGCGCGAAAGATCTTTCGCGCCATCGTGTCACTATATCCGGTTTCGTGCAGGGCGGCCTTGCTAGCCCTGCTGCACTTCCAGCGCCAGCGCCTTTTCCGCGTGGCGGCGGCGGTAGCTCGCGGGGCGCGGCGGCTGGTGCTCCTCGTAATAGCGCACGATCTGTTCCAGATACGTTCGTAGCGGCGTGTATACCAGCCCCAGTTCTTCCTTGCTGCGCCGGTTGTCCATCTCCGACATCCAGCGCTCGCTGAAGGGCGAGCAGTCGGGCAGGAAACCGTTGGCTTCCAGCAGGTCGCGCCTGACGCGCAGAACGTAGGGTTGGACGCCGAGGATATCGCCGAGCAGCTCCAGAAAGGCGTCGAGCGTGACGGTTTCGTCCTGAGCGATGTTATACGCCCGTCCTTTGCCGAGGCCGGTTTCGATCAGGGTGGTGATGGCCTTGACGACATCGCCGACATAGACATGGCGCAGGGGATAATTCGGCGTCGTCGGCACGAGAATCGGCCCGCCGTCCTTCAGGCGCAGCACGTAGTTGTAGAGCCGGTTGAAATGGTCGCGTTCGCTGTTGACCATCGGCAGGCGCAGCGCCGTGTAAGGAAAGCCGTCCGTCTCCCACGCCTCGGCCAGACGGTCTTCAGCCTGACGCTTGCCCATGCCGTAATTCCATTCCTCATAGGCGAACGTCGTCGGTTTGGGCGCGGGCATCAGCCGCCCGGCGTAGTCCTCTTCGCGGTAGGGGCGCTCAAGCCCCTCACGAACCAGATAGACCTGCCCCGTGCTGAGAAAGATGTAATGGCCGGTGCGCCCGTTCAGCAGGCGCACCGCTTCGTCGGCTTCGCGCCCGGTGTAGAGTGCGTTATCGACAACGACATCGAACGTGCGCCCGGCCAGCGCCGCTTCAAGCTGGGCGACGTCTGTCCGGTCGGCGCGCAGCCGCTCGACCTTCGCGGGCAGGTCGTCGCGGCTTTTGCCGCGATTCAGAATCGTGAGTTCGTGCCCTGCATCGAGCAATGCATGCGCGAGGTGGAACCCAAGGTTACGGGTACCGCCGATGATCAGTATTCTCATGTCCCTGCCGGTTCTTCTCTGTCTGACGCTAATGTCGCCATTGTATCAGGTTATGGTTATGAATTCCGTATACAACAGCATAAATCAGAAGACGTGGCGAACACACCCTCCGGACGGTGAAATTCGGTTATTTTTCATCTGCTTGTGCGCCATGGCACAAGCCGGCGCGCCGGGCGATACAGAGGTTGGAGTGGTGGCGCGTCACCCTGCGGAATCGGCGTCGTGCAGCACGAAGACGAACGCGGCGGCGAACAGGCCGGGCAGCCAGTTTTTCAGCCCCGGCGTGCCTTCGTATGGAACCTCGCGGGCAATCCGAAAACGCATCTGCCGCGCCCACCAGTGAAAATCGGCGCGCGTCCAGAAGCGCAGGTGCTCGCCCGGTGTGACGACCCACTGCAGGGGAAAGCGCCCGAACAGCAGGCGCAGGCGATGGTGGTAGAAGCCGGTGTTGGGAATGGAGACGATGATCGCCTTGCGCGCCAGCGGGCGCAGGCTGTTCAGCAGCGCTTCGGGATCGGGCAGATGCTCGATGATTTCCGAGCAGATGATGTAATCGACCGGCTCGCGCACGAACTCGTTGATGGGCCGGTTGACATCGGCCAGAATGACGTCCAGCCCCTGCGCCCGGCAGAATTCGACCGCGCTGGGCGAGACATCGACGCCGACCCCCTGCACGCCCCGGTGGTCGATCAGGTATTTCAGCAGCGCGCCATCGCCCACGCCAAGATCGAGCACGCGGTCGCCCGGCTCCACCAGCGAGGCGAACACCTGCGCCCGGCGCAGACGCCAGCGCGACAGCTGTCCCATGCCCTGACGGGCCTTTTTCTCCCAGTATTCGTCGTAGTCCACCACGCCGACCCGCGCTGTAGACGGGTAGACGAACAGCCGCCGCAGCGCGCGGTAGCTGTTTGCCAGCCACAGGTAGGGCGCTCGAAGCGGCGACTGGCGCAAAGCGCGTTTAAGCGAATTCATGGCGAAGCATCCTGCAGCGCGTCCTTCGTTCGCCCCGTTAGCACCGGCAGCAGCATGGCCGCCGTCAGGGCGATGGATACCAGAAACAGAAAGTTAATCATCCACGCGCCGCCGGTTGCGCCCGCCTGCGATACCAGCAGCGCGCCCAGCGGCAGGCCGAGCGCCATCACCACCACCTTGATGGCAAGCGCCTCGCGCACAAGGTCGAAAGCGCGGTAGACCGGGCCGAACAACCCGCCGACCGCCGACAACGCGCCGAACAACGCCAGAATGACCACGACCGGCGCGGCGGGTTCGGCCTCGTCCCCAAAGACCAGCGGCACGACGACCGGGGCCAGCAGCGCCAGCGCGCCATAGAACACCAGCGCGGCGGCGCTCATGGCGATCAGCACGCGCCGGAAATTGCGCCGCAGCCCGGTCAGGTCGCGCCGGCCCACCGCCTGAGGCACGACCGCCTGCACGTTTTCGAGCACCGGCCCCGTCAGCAGGCTTGACCGGGCGATCACGTCGATGCCGACGCCGAGCAGCCCTGCAGCCGTCTCGCCTGCCAGCGCGCCGACCAGCGCCACCGGCCCCTGAGTGAACAGGTTGCCCAGATTTTTGTCCAGCGCCATGGCGACGCCGGAACGCCAGTAGGGCCGCACGGACACCGTGCGCGCCCGCCGGAAGATATCCGGCAGGCCGGGGAAGCGCAGCCCGTCCTCGGCGCGCAGCCGCGTGTAGATGACGAACGCCAGCAGCATCGTGCCATAGGAATGCACCAGCCGCGCCACGACCATGCTTTCGGGCGACGCCTGCACCAGCATGGCCACGACGATGCAGACGAACAGCGCGAGCTGGTTGAGATTGTGCAGCACGGCGAGCTGGCGCATCAGGCGACGGCTTTGCAGGCTGACGATCACCATCGTATAGAGCGCATCGGCGGCCAGCGTGAGCGAGAACCATGCGGCCAGTTGGCCNACCCGCGTGTCGCCATCGTAAAGCTGCGCCGAAAGCCACGGGCCGGCGGCGAACAGCACGATGACGCTCAGCAGCGCCCACGCCAGCACGACCTTGACGTAAAACGCCAGCAAATCGCGCAGTTCGCCCTCGTCGCGCTTGCCAACGGCGATGGCCAGACGGGTCGACGTCACCTGTCCGACGCCGCTGATGTCGAGCGTCTGCCAGATAGCGACCAGCGCCAGCGTCAGTTTCCAGACGCCGTAATGCTCGACGCCCATCAGTCGGATCGTTAGCCACAGAGCGACAAAACTGAGCGCCGTCGCGCCGGCGCGGCCAATTTGCAGCACGACGGTATCGCGAACGAATTTGCTGCGCGGGAGTTCGTGGAAAAACTGACGCATCGGGAGGCGTTATCCCTCGCCGTAAAGCCTTCTCCCGGTTCCGGGTTCAGGGACAGACTGGCGGACAAACAACGAGCACGGCTGGCCGCGCGAATCTCTTTCCTGATGGAACGGTCGCCAACCATGCAACTGCCATAGTGTACCACCAGATTGCGGCGTCAGGCTGCCGGCGGCGAGCGTTGCCGTCACTTAATCCCGCTCGATGCAAAGCTCTCAATGAACCGTCGCTGGAAGAGGATGAACAGGATGACCAGCGGGGCGATCACCATCAGCGTGCCCGCCATCAACTGGCCATACAGCGCGCCGACATCGGACGTCTGGTAGAGCTTGTTCAGCCCGACCGTCAGCGGCTGNACGTGGGCCGAGCGCGTGACGATGAACGGCCATAGAAACTCGTTCCAGTGGCTGCTGATGGACACCAGCGCGAAAGCGACATAAGACGGAATGGTGAGCGGGATATAGACATGCCGCATGATCTGGGCCCAGTTCGCGCCGTCGATGCGCGCCGCTTCTTCCAGTTCATACGGCACTTCGCGGAACGCCTGACGCATCAGCAGCGTGCCGAAGGCCGATCCCCAGTACGGAACCATCATGGCGATTTGCGTGTCGTACAGGCCCAGCGTGCGGATGGTGGCGAAGTTTTGCACCAGCAGCACGCCGGTCGGGATCATCATTTGCAGCAGCACGATGCCCAGCAGCAGGTTGCGGCCGGGGAAGCGCAGGCGGGCGAAGGCGTAACCGGCCATCGTGATCGTAAAGACCTGCACCACCAGCACGCCAACGACGAAGATGATGCTGTTGGCGTAATGCGCCGGCCACGGCGCGACTTCCCACGCGGACATATAGTTGGCCAGAGTCAGCGTCGAGCCGAAGAAGATATTGCCGTTGGTGATCGGGTCGCGCTGCGGGCGGAAGCTCATCAGGATCGCGAAGAAAAGCGGCAGCATCCAGATGATGGAAACCGTGATGATTGCCGCGTCGGCGAGGCGGCTGGCCCATGTGCGCCGCCGGGTCATGATTTTTCCTCCCGCTCGAAAATGAGGAAATTCGACACGGTGAACACCAGCAGGATCAACACCAGAATGACGGTCATGGCGTTGACGTAGCCTGCGTTGCGGCGTTCCTGAATGTTCTGGAAGATGTAGTACAGGATCATGTTGCTGCGCACGCCGGGCCCGCCGCCGCCGAGCACCTGAAGCTGCTCGACCGTCTGGAAGCCAAAGGTGAAGGCGATGATCATGATGAACAGCGTCGTGCGGCGCAGCAGCGGCAGCGTCAGATAGTAGACCTGTTGCAGCGTCGACGCGCCTTCGATTTCGGCGGCCTCGTAAAAATCGCGCGGGATGCCCTGCAGCCCTGCCAGATAGAAGATCATGTAGTAGCCAACCTGCTTCCAGATGTTGACGACGATCACCGAGCCGAGCACCAGATTCGCGTTGCCGATCCAGTTCTGCCCGCTCAGGCCGAACGAACGCAGGATGGTATTGAGCAGGCCGACGGTGTCCGAGTAGATGAACGCCCAGATACTCGCCGCGCCGATCAGCGGCAGCAGCGCCGGGTAGAACAGGCCAAAGCGCCACAGCGCCAGCCCACGAATGCGGCGGTTGAGCAGCAGCGCGAAGATCAGCGCCAGCGGTACGGCGACCAGCACCGTCGCAAACGTGAAGATGAGCGTGTTGATGATGACCTGCGTGAAATTCGAGCCGATGTAATGCGTCGGGTCGAACAGGTCGATGTAGTTTTGCAGGCCGACGAAAGTCGGTTCGCCGGTCGCCATGCGCGGCGGGCGGTAAAGGCTGCTGATGACCGACTGCCCGGCAGGCCAGATGGTGAACATCACCACCAGAATCAGCGTCGGCGCGATCAGCAGGTAGGGAAAGAGGATTTGCAGCAATGACTTGCGCGGTCGCGCGATCGCCATTCCGGCATCGGTAGCGGCGCGCGTCTGGGCCGTACCCGCCATAAACGTCCTTCAGAATTTCAGGCCGCCGGCCCCCGCCGTGTTGTGACGAGGGCCGGCAGCGAACGTACGGTTACTGGTATTCGGCGAGGAGCGAATCGATCTGCGCCTGCGCTTCGGCCAGCGCGGTTTCGATGTCGGTGCGCTCGCCGGCCAGAATGCTGCTCACGGTGTTATTGATGATGTTCTGAACGTCGATGGCGCGGTAGGACGTGAATTCCTTGCCGGCGATTTCAAGCTGGTCGCGGGCCACGGCGTACTGCGGATACTGGGCCACCAGTTCCTGCAGGATGTCGGTTTCCCATGCGCTGCGGCGCGCGGCGATGTAGCCGGTCTTTGCGCCCCAGTCGGCCTGAATTTCCGGCGAGGCCAGGAACTGCACCCACTTCCATGCCGCTTCCTGCTCTTCGGGCGTGCTGTTGGCGAAAATGTACAGGTTGCCGCCGCCGGTCGGTGTGCCGTAGCCGGTGCCATCCTCGCCCGCCGGGCCGGATGGCAGATAGCCGACGCCGACTTCAAAATCCGCATTCTGGAGGATGCTGGTCAGGCTGCCGACGGTGTGGTAGATCATGGCCGCCTGCCCGCTGGTGAAAGCGGTCGGCGTGTCGCCCCACGAGGTTCCGCCCTCAGGCTGCACGCGATAGGTCGAGCCGAGGTCGATCAGGAATTTCAGCGCGTCCACCGCTTCGGGCGTGTTCAGATAAACCTTGGCCGGGCTTTCCTCGACCAGATTTTGCCCGTTGGCCATCACGAAGCTCTGGAACAGCCAGATGGGGAAGTCGCCCGCAATCGCCACCATCAGGCCCCAGCGCTCGCCATTCGGCAGCGTCAGCTTCTGCGCGTACTCGACCAGTTCATCGCGGTTGCGCGGCGGCTGTTCGGGATCGAGGCCGGCCTCTCTAAACATGTCCTTGTTGTAATAGAGGATGGGCGTGCTGCGCTGGAACGGAATCGACCAGATCGTGCCTTCCTCATCGACGCTGTTGACCATCAGGCTTTCGTAGAAGTCCGACACGAAGGCTTCCGGGTCTTCCATCTGGTCGATGAACTGCTGCACCGGAACCACGTAGCCTTCTTCGGCCAGACTGAAGATGTCGGTCGCCAGCATCACGGCCACGTCCGGCCCCGTGCCGCCGCCCTGAATTTCGGTCTGGATCGCCTGTCGCGTGTCGACGTAGCTGCCGGTGTAGATCGGATTGACGTCGATGCCCGGATTCTCGGCCTCAAACTGCTGGGCGTATTCCTCCAAAATCTGGGCAATCGGGCCATCGACCGCCGTTGGGTAGTAAAAATCCAGCGTGATCGTATCCTGAGCGCTTGTCACACCCAGGGGAACCAGCACCGCCAGAACGGCCAGCACACCGTACAATCGTCTGCAAACGTCTCGGCTAAACATCCTGAAACTCCTTTTGCAAAAACTGTGGCGCGAACCGGCGCGACTCTCGTCGCGTTCTCGACCGATAGATTCAATAGTACTCAAATCTACATCCGGTAGGGATAGCTGCGCCTGCCGGATTGTCTTATTGTACGTCGACGTCGGCGCGGCCAGTGGCCAGACTGCGGCCCTCGGCATCCATGGCGCGGATGATGAACGTCAGACTATCGACGCCGCTGAACGTGTCTTCGCCGACCGGAATGGCAAGGCCCGCGCGCAGTGGCAGATTGCCGGCGATGACCTGCTGCTGCGGCGAATCCGAGGTTCGCACCGAAATTTGCACGCTGCTGGCGTTTCGCACTTCCCACGAAAGCTGTACGGTTTCTCCGATGGCAATCGTCGTCGGATCGGCGGTGAAACTGACGATTTCGGCCCGGCTGCTTTCTTCGGTGGTTTCGGCTGCGGGCGACGTTTCACCGTCCGATTGCACCGGCAACGTCAGCGTTTGCTCGGCGTATACGCTGTTATCGACCATATCGACCACGCGCAGGCGCAGTTCGATGCTCTCGGCCCCATCCACGGCGACCGGCGCGACCACGCCCGTGCCGCTGGACGGAACCCACAGAAACTCACGCGGCAACTCGACCAGCACGGCTTCCCCATCGGGCAGCACCTGCTCAAAAACCGGGTTGGCGGTCGGCGGGCGATTGCTGATCGCCCACGAGACGCTGATGCGCGCGCTGCCGTCCGCCAGCGCCAGCGCGTCCACGGCTTCCGTCTCGGTGGTGAAAGCGTCGATGCTCACTTCCGCCCCCACAGGCATGACATACGGAATGACGACGATACGCTGGTCGATAATCCGGTTGCGAAAGTCCAGAATCGCCAGACGATAGGTTGGCGGCGCGAAGCCGGAAGGCGGGGCGATGGGGATCTCGCGGCTGTCGCTCGGCGAAAGCGAGACTTCGCTTTCGTTTAACAGGCTGACGAACGTATTGAGTTCGTAGCGCTCCAGCACCAGACGCTGGTTTTCGTCCAGCCCGACGACGTGCCAGCTCAGCGTGGTTGTCGCTTCGCCCGCCTCGATTTCGGCGAGGGATACGGCGGGCAGGCTGGACATGAAGGTGATAATCGCGGCAGGCCCATTGGTATCCTGCGCGAACGCCGTCATCGCTGGCAAAAGAACGAAACACAGCACGACCGCAAGCAGGCGGAATCGAATGGAACGGCGCACGGCAGTTTCTCCTTTCGTAGCCCCTGTCGCTGCGCTCGATTCTAATGCCGCCCGCGGCCAGCGGCAACGCGGCCCGTTCCGCAAGCCGCCCGAACCGTAAAACGCTACGGCAACCGGTGAGGCGAAGGGCTAGAAAAAACAGCCCGCTGAGGGGATTTTGTTCCCTCCAGCGGGCCGTTTTTTCAACCAGGCCGCTGCCTTG
>JGI25326J35508_1001320_pt1 | contig 18597 bp, 19 predicted proteins | sample HigsolmetaAR201D_FD_35508 | JGI IMG/M metagenome (IMG submission 35508)
AGTCAGGCCCAACAGCCGCGCCGTTTCCTCGCTGCTGAGCTCCTCGATGTCGCGGAGGACGAAGACCATGCGGAAGCGGGGCGGCAGCGCGTCGACGTGCCGCTCGAGCGCGCGCCGGACTTCGCGGCGCAGGACCGTGAGGTGTGCCGGCTCGAGACGGTCATCGGCAGGTCCGCCGTTGTCGACGGTGAGCGTGGCGGCAGGCGCTTCGTGACGCGCGCGTCGGTGCCTCAGCCGCATGAGCGATGCATTGATCACGATACGCGCGAGCCAGGTGCCGACGCGGCTCTCGCCGCGGAACTGGCCGGCGTGTCGGTATGCATGCAGGTACGCGTCCTGCAAGGCGTCTTCCGCCTCGGCGTCGTNGCGCAGGATGGCGCGGCTGATGCGGAAGAGTCGCTGGTTGTGTCGCCGCATGAGTCGCTCGAACGCGCGTGTGTCGCCCTTCGAAAGCGCGTCGAGCAGGATTTCGTCGGGTGGATCAGGGGTGGCGTCGACGACCGACAGCAGCGGAATCGTGGCAGCCATGATCGATTGTCTCCCATCGCTCTCCAAATGGATGCAGCTGCCACGTACGGTGTTCCCGATGTGGGATTTTCCGCGGAAGTTTGGACTTTTCGGGAATACCGACCCTTCGACAGGCTATGTTAGACTTTGGGCGCATTCGAACGAACCCCGTGCAGGCTGCGTCGGCGCAGCCTCCTCCTGACGTGACCACTTCGCGGCGGTTCGCTTCGGTGCAGGGACCTCATCTCATGGATCTCGTTCCCCCACGTCTGGGGGCCGCCCTGTGCCTCATCGTGGCGGCCACCTTCGCTTCTGCCTGCGGAACCGCTTCCGGCGGGGAAGCCTCCGGCGCTGATCTCTATCGTTACTGCGAGAGCTGCCACCAGCCCGACGGGCGCGGCGACCAGCTGTATGGGGCGCCGTCGATCGCGGGACTTCCCGAGTGGTACGTCGCGAGTCAGCTCGAGCGGTTCTCGAACGGCCTGCGCGGCAGGCATCCCGACGATGTCGAAGGGTTGCGCATGCGGCCGATGTCCTTCCAGCTGACGACTGAGTCCCAGCGTCGCGCCGTGGCGCAGTACGTCGCGTCGCTGCCGCCGGTCGTCAATCCGCCGACGCTTACCGACGTCGATCTGTCGGCCGGCGAGCAGACCTACGTGATGTGCATCGCCTGCCACGGCGAGAAGGGCGAGGGCAACCAGGAAGTCGGCGCGCCGCCGATCGCCGGTCTCGACGACTGGTACGTGGCGCTTCAGATCCGCAAGTTCCGCTCGGGCATCCGCGGCAGCGCCCCGGGCGATGCCATCGGGCCGACGATGGCGGCGATGTCGATGGCGATTACGCCGGAGGCGGTCGACGACGTCGCGGCCTACGTGCACTCGCTGCCGCGCTGAGGCTGAGAGCAGACATTCATGGCGACGACTCCCGATCCGGAAGCAATCGGCCGCAGGCTGGCCGTCATCACGGCCGTGGCCGCCCTCGTGTTCGCGACGGCGGCGTACCTGCTGGTCTCCTGAGGGAATAGATCATGCCTTACTGGTATCTGCAGCAGGCGTCGACGTTCGCCGGGGACGTGGACAACCTCGTCCTGCTGATCACGGTCATCGTCGGCTTCTGGTTCCTGGCGGCCGAGTTCATCTTCTTCTGGCTGATCTGGCGCTTCCGCGCGCGCGACGGCCACAAGGCGGCCTACGTGGCGGGCGAGACGAAGCGCGAGAAGCGCTGGGTCTCGTACCCGCACTACGCCGTGCTCGCGTTCGACATCCTGATCCTGATCTTCGCGCTGCGCGTGTGGAACGACATCAAGATTTCGGCGCCGCCGGCCGAGGAGCGCATCCGTGTCATCGCGCAGCAGTGGGCGTGGACGTTCGTGCACGCCGGCCCGGACGGCGTGCTCGACACGGCCGACGACATCCGGACGGTCGACGACATGCACGTGGAGCTGGACAAGACGTACCACTTCGAGCTGCACTCGCGCGACGTGGTGCACAGCTTCTCGGTGCCGGTCTTCCGGCTGAAGCAGGATGCGGTGCCCGGGCGGGCGATCCTCGGCTGGTTCAGGCCGACCCGCACCGGTGAGTTCGACATTCAGTGTGCCGAGATCTGCGGCATCGGCCACGGGCTGATGCCCGCCCGCCTGATCGTGCGGACGCCCGAGGAGCACCGGGCGTGGATGGCCGAGGCATCGGGGATGGCCAGCGCGACGGCCGGGACCGGTCTGGTCGCACGGGTCGAGGGAGAAGGGCAATGAGCGCGCACGCGGCGAGCCACGCTGAACACGGACATCACGAACAGGGCTTCGTCCGGAAGTACCTGCTGTCGACCGACCACAAGGTGATCGGGCTGCAGTACCTCTTCACGGGCATGCTGATGGCCCTCATCGGGGGCTTCACGGTCTACGTGTTCCGGATGCAGCTGGCGTTTCCGGGTGAGGAGGTCCCGCTCTGGGGCCGCGTCACCGCGGCGCAGTACAACGCCCTGGTCACGACGCACGGCAGCGTGATGATCTTCTGGGTCGCCATGCCGGTGCTGATTGCGGCGTTCGGGAACTTCCTGATCCCGCTGATGCTCGGCTGCGACGACATGGTCTTCCCGCGCCTGAACCGGCTGTCGTACCAGCTGTTCCTGCTGAGCGCGCTGATTCTGATCGCGAGCTTCTTCGTGCCGGGCGGGCCGTTCGGCGGCGCCTGGACGGCCTACCCGCCGCTGTCGGCCGATCCGGCGTACAACGCGACCCCATGGGGCGCGACATTGTGGCTGATAGCCGTCGCGCTCGAGTTCGTCGCGTTCCTGCTCGGCGGCATCAACTTCATCACCACGGCGATGAACTCGCGCGCGCCGGGCATGAAGATGTTCGACGTGCCGATCGTCATCTGGATGATCGTGCTCGCGAGCCTCGTCTTCATGGCGTCGGTCGGGCCGCTGATCGCCGGCGCGATCATGCTGCTGTTCGACCAGCGGTTCGGGACCGGGTTCTTCAACCCGGCGACGGGCGGCGACCCGGTGCTCTGGCAGCACCTGTTCTGGTTCTTCGGCCACCCCGAGGTGTACGTCGTGCTGCTGCCGGCGCTCGGCATCGTGGCCGAGGTCATGACGACGTTCTCGCGGAAGAAGCTGTTCGCCTACCGGACGGTCATCTTCACGGCGATCGCCACGAGCATCATCAGCTTTTTCGTCTGGGCGCACCACCAGTTCGTGGCCGGCATCGACCCGCGCATGGCCGGGCTGTTCACGGTGACGACGCTCATCATTTCGGTGCCGATCGCCGAGATGATGTTCATCTACATCGCGACGCTGTACGGCGGATCGATCCGCTTCACGACGCCGATGCTCTGGGCGCTCGCCTTCATCGCCGAGTTCCTGATCGGCGGCGTCACCGGCATCTACCTGGGCGCGGCCGGGTCGGACGTTTACTTCCACGACACGTACTTCGTGCTCGCGCACTTCCACTACACGTTCTTCCCGATCGCGTTCATCGCGACGTTCGCCGGCCTGACCTACTGGTTCCCGAAGATGTTCGGCCGGATGATGGACGAGCGGCTCGGCAAGATCCACTTCTGGGGGACGATCATCGCGTTCAACGTGATCTTCATCCCGCTGTTCCTGACGGGAGCGGGCGGCGATCACCGGCGGATCTTCGACTATTCGCTGTTCCCCGAACTGGCCGGGCTGCAGGGGCTGCGCGTGCTGGCGACGATCGGCCTGCTCGTGCTGATCGCCTTCCAGCCGATCTTCATCTACAACTTCATCAACAGCATGTTCCGCGGGAAGGTCGCGGGCGCGAACCCGTGGCGCGCGAACACCCTCGAGTGGGCCGCCCCGTCGCCGCCGCCGCACGGCAACTTCCCCGAGATGCCGGTCGTCTACCGCGGGCCGTACGAGTACAGCGTCGAGGGGCGCGACGAGGACTACTGGCCGCAGCACGTGCCGCCGGATGACCCGAAGCGCCCGGCCGAACAGGTGGCCTGAAGGCCCGAAGGAGCAGGTGTGTCGACGAAGCCACTGGCTACAACTCGCAGCGTGATGGGGCTCCCCACCGGACGGCTCGCCGTCTGGTGGGTGGTGGCCTCGGAAATCGTCATCTTCGGCGGGATCCTCGGGTCGTACGTGATGTTCCGGCTCTCGCACGACTCGTGGGCCGAGCAGGCAGCGGTAACCAACACGCTCGCCGGCGCGTTCAACACGTTCGTGCTGCTCACGTCGAGCCTGACGGCCGTGCTGGCGCACCAGGCCGCCGAGCGCGGCGACGGCCCGCGGGCCGCGCGGCTGCTCCACTTCACGGTGCTCGGGGGACTGACGTTCCTCATCGTGAAGGCGTTCGAGTGGACCTACGAGATCTCGCACGGCTACACGATCGGGTCGAACCTGTTCTGGTCGTTCTATTACGTCGCCGCCGGCCTGCACGGGCTGCACGTCATCGTCGGCATGATCATCATGCTGTTCGTGGCGCGCACGGCGAAGCGCAACGAGGAGCTGCACCGGGTGGAGAACATCGGCATTTACTGGCACTTCGTCGACCTGGTGTGGATCTTCCTCTTCCCGCTGCTCTACATCGCGAAGTAAGGCGCCATGGCTGAACACGCAACCGCACACGCGCACGGCGAGACGCACCACACGAACTACGTGAAAATCTGGGCGATCCTGCTCGTGCTCCTCGTCGTCAGTGTCGTCGGACCCGAATTCGGGATTCGCACGGTGACGCTCATCACGGCCTTCGGCGTGGCCATCGTCAAGGCCTGGATGGTGGCGCACTACTTCATGCACCTGAACATCGAGAAGAAGTGGGTCGTCTACATCATGGTGATCATGCTCGCCTTCATGCTGGCGATGGTCGGCGGCATTTCGCCTGATGTCCTGAAGCACGACGGCCACAACTGGGAGAAGCTGTGGGAAGAGCCGGCACCGGGGGCGGGAGGGGGAGCCCACTGATGCCCATGGCCCTGGTCGGTGAACCTCCGAAGCGGCGTGCGGCGGTCCCGAGCGGCGTGCTCGGCATGCTGCTGTTCGTCGCGGCCGAGGTGATGTTCTTCGCCGGCCTGATCAGCGCCTTCACCATCACGCGCGCCGGCGCGCCGCCGCTGGCCTGGAGCCTGCCGGGCGGCGTCGTGCTGCCGGCGGTCGAGACCGCCTTCAACTCGATCGTCCTCATGATGAGCGGCGTGGTGCTCGTGGTCGCGCACTGGCGGCTCCGACGCGGCGAAGACGCGAAGGCGGCGCGGGCGCTTCTGGCCGCCACGATCCTGGGGGCGGCCTTCGTCCTGCTGCAGGGGCGCGAGTGGTGGGGGCTGCTCAGCCGGGGCGTGACGATGCAGACGAGCACGCTCGGCGCGTTCTTCTACCTCATCGTCGGGACGCACGCCCTGCACGCCGCGTGCGCCATCGTCGGGCTCGGCGTGGCCTGGTGGAGGCTCCGCCGCGGCGCGCTCCCGGCCGGCTTCTTCTACACGGCCGAGACGTTCTGGTATTTCGTCGTCGCCATCTGGCCGGTGATCTACTTCCGGGTGTACTTCTGAGGTGTTCCCGGGTCCGAGGTAAATGATGGTCCGAACACTCGTGGTTGCACTCGCTCTGCTCTTCGCCGCTCCAGCCTCAGCGCTGGCGTGCCCGGTCTGCGGCCTGGCCGGCCCCGGCAACAATGGCTGGGCCTATCTGGCCATGACGCTCATGCTTTCGGCCCTGCCGGTCGGGATTCTCGGCGGCGTGCTCTTCTGGGTCTACCGGCGAACGAAGGAAGCCGAGGAGGCTGCCGAAGCCGAACAGTCGCGGCGCGCGTCGGCGGCACCGACGCGGCGGCAGGCGGGCGTCGAGGCCGTCCGCTAGAACGCCTCTCGAGATTTTCAGGCACGGGCGCGGCCTATCGCCGCGCCGGACAGACGCGCCAGGTGAGACGTGCGGCTTTCGGGCCGCCGCTCATGCTGGCGCGTTCGCCTTTCCGGGGCCCGCCGGTACGCCCCCTTGCCCCGACGCGGCNGGTNCGCTAGTGTGTCGGACACAATCAGTCAGCCAGGCGGGTTATTCCATGAGCGCACAGACTTACGACGCCATCGTGGTCGGCTCCGGCATCAGCGGCGGCTGGGCGGCCAAGGAACTGACCGAACGCGGGCTCCGGGTGCTGCTGCTCGAGCGCGGGCGGAACGTCGAGCACATCAAGGACTACCCGAACGCACTGAAGGGACCGTGGGAGATTCCGCACCGCGGACGGGTGCCCATCGCACTGCGCGAGAAGCATCCGGTACTCCGGCGCGACTACGTCCTCAACGAGGTCAACTACGACTGGTGGGCTCACGAGGACCAGCATCCGTACATCGAGATCAAGCCCTTCGACTGGTTCCGCGGCTATCACGTCGGCGGACGGTCGCTCACCTGGGGCCGGCAGAGCTACCGGTGGAGCGATATCGACTTCGAGGCCAACGCGCGTGAGGGCATCGCGGTCGACTGGCCGATCCGCTACAAGGACATCGCGCCCTGGTATGACCACGTCGAGCGCTTCGCGGGTATCAGCGGCTCGCTCGAGCGCCTCGAGCAGCTGCCCGATGGCGAGTTCCTGCCGCCGATGCCGCTGAACGTGGCCGAGCAGCACGTGGCCGACGGGATCCGCAAGGCGTTCAACGATCAACGACGGATGATTCCCGGACGCGTGGCGAACCTCAGCCGCCCGCACAACGGACGCTCGGGGTGTCAGTACCGGAACAAGTGCTCGGCCGGGTGTCCGTGGGGGGCCTACTTCAGCACGCAGTCCGCGACACTGCCGGCAGCCATGGCTACCGGCCGGCTGACGCTGCGACCGCACTCCATCGTGACGCGCGTGCTGTACGACCGCGATCGGAAACGGGCGACGGGTGTCGAGGTGCTCGACGCCGAGACGCGGCAGACGGTGGAGTTCGCGGCCCGGGTCGTGTTTCTGTGCGCTTCGGCGCTCAATTCGACGTGGATCCTGATGAATTCGGCGACCGACGTCTGGCCCGACGGACTCGGCAGCAGTTCAGGCGAGCTCGGACACAACGTGATGGACCATCACTTCCGTGTCGGCGCACCGGGCGCATCGAGGGCTTCGACGATCGCATCGTCTTCGGCCGGCGCCCGACCGGCTTCTACATCCCCCGGTTCCGCAATGTGCACGGCGACAGGCGGGAGTACCTGCGGGGATTCGGCTATCAGGGCAGCGCGAGCCGGCTCGGCTGGGCGCGGGAAGTGGCCGAGCTCGGCGTCGGCGAGCCGCTCAAGGAGGAGCTCCGCGAGCCGGGACCGTGGACGATCGGCATGACCGGCTTCGGCGAGATCCTGCCGTACCACGAGAACCGGATCAGGCTCGACCGCACGGTGACCGACGCGTGGGGGCTGCCGGTGCTCGCGATGGACTGCGAGATCAGGGAGAACGAGCAGAAGATGCGGCAGGACATGATGAACGACGCCGCCGAGATGCTCGAGGCGGCCGGCTGCCGCGACGTGCAGACGACGAACACCGGGTACAACTTCGGCCGCGGCATCCACGAGATGGGAACGGCGCGCATGGGGCGCGATCCGAAGACGTCGGTGCTCAACGCCTTCAACCAGGTGTGGGATGCACCCAACGTCTTTGTCACCGACGGCGCGTGCATGACGTCGGCGTCGTGCGTCAACCCGTCGCTCACCTACATGGCGCTGACGGCGCGCGCCGCCGCCTATGCGGTGGAAGAGCTCAGGCGCGGGAACCTGTGAGGACGCTATGGATCTGACTCGACGCGACGCGCTCGTTCACCTGGCGACGCTGCTCGGAGCGACGGTCGTCGGCCCGCGGCTGGCCGCCGCGCCGATTGGATCGATGCAGGCGCACGGCTTCAGCGCGGAGGAGATNGCCCTGCTCGACGAGATCGGCGACACGATCATTCCGGACACCGACGTGCCGGGGGCCAGGGCGGTGGGAATTGGTGAGTTCCTGGCGATGATGATCGCCGACTGCTACGAGCCCGCCGAGCAGCAGCGCCTTCGCGCAGGCATCGCGGANATCGCGGCGCGCTATAAACAGCGCTACGGCGGCAGCTTCGTGGGNGGACCGTCGGCNGATCGTACGGCGCTGCTCAACGAGCTCGACCGCGAGCAGCGTGAGCACCACGCCGCGCTTCCACCGGACGGTGATCCCCACTACTTCAGGATCCTCAAGGAACTGACGATCCTCGGCTACTTCTCGTCGGAAATCGGCGCGACGCAGGCGCTCCGGTATCTGGAGGTGCCGGGCCGGTACGAGCCCGACGTGCCGTACACGCGCGGCGACCGCGCCTGGTTCAACTGACGGGCCGAGGCCGGCCGAACGCGGCAGCTGCCGGTCGTTCACGGCAGCAGCGGCAGGTCGGGCAGGTCGGCCGGGTAGGTGATGCGCGGGCCGTCGACCTTCGCGAAGTGTGTCAGCTCATGCGGCCGCGCGTGTCCGTCGCTGAGGATGTCGACCACTTCGATGCCGCGTGCGAGAAGCGCATCGCCCACGAGCGACCGGTGGCAGCGCCAGGGCAGGGCCTCGGCGCACATGATGGCGGTGGACTTCCCGCGGCTCACGTTCAGCAGCCCGTCGATCGCCTGCGCGAACTCGTCGGTCTGCATGTAGTCCGCATAGCCGCGGAACGAGGCGTTCCGCCAGCCGGTGTTCACCGAATCGCGCCGGGGGTGTCGCAGGCCGCCAAGTTCCCTCATGTGGCGGTACGCGATACCAGCCGCGTGCAGGCTCCGCTCGAGGGTATCGCGTTCGAACTGCGGGTTGCGGCGCGATCGAGGAATCGTGCGGATGTCGACNACCTGCTCGACNCCATGGCGACGGAGCAGGTCGATGAACGTGCCGGCGTCGTGCGTGGAGTGGCCGATCGTGTAGATCCTGCGTCGACGGGCCATGGACTATTGTCCGCGATTTCGCCGGATGCCAGGGTGGTCAGGTGGCACAGGATATATGCTTCGCGTATCGTTCCGCCGGCGGCGTACGACTGCATGACCGGGGATTCCGGCGGAAAGACCGGCACATGGATCCGCCGCGCCGCTGTCGACGTCCGCGGACCGGAGGGGAGTCAATAACGTGCGACTGACGATTCTCGCGGCAGTCCTGTGCCTGATGACGGCAGGGCAGGCGCGGGCGCAATCAATTCCCGAAGTGAAGCTGCCCGCCTCGCCCCGCGGGCAGGCGGCCATCCAGGTCGGAGGGACCTGGACCGACACAGGCGACGGCGGCCGCCGCTACACCGACGGCCGATGGATCGTCGTCGACTACGGGCGTCCGCTGCTGCGCGGCCGCGCGAACATCTTCGGCAGCGGTGCCGACTACGGACGGGCCGTGAGCGACGGGGCGCCCGTCTGGCGCGCCGGAGCGAACGACACGACGACGATTACGACGCAGGTGCCGCTCGTGGTCGGCGGCACGCGCATCGAGCCGGGCGTGTACAACGTGTTCGTCGACCTGAAGGCCGGACAGTGGACGCTCGTGCTCAACACGCAGCCGCGGCAGGCGTCCTACGATCCGTCGGATCGCGTCAACCTGTTCGGCGCCATCAACTACGACGCGTCGTTCGACGTGGCGCGCGCGCCGATGATGGTCGACGAAGGCGGCGTGCTCAATCGGCCGCTCGAGCAGTTCACCATCGGCTTCCTCGCGCCGGAGGGGGGCCGGGTCATGCTGCTCATGGCGTGGGACCGGACGGTTGCAACCGTGCCGCTCGAGCTGGCCGACTGAGAGGCATCGGAGCGGACGCCGCCGGCGCGGCCGGACGATCAGGCCGCGCCGAACCCTTCGAGGACGATCTTGCCGAGCGCCCGGCCGCTCTCGATGAGCGCGTGCGCCCGCCGGAGGTTGGCCGCGTTGATCGGGCCGTAGTGCTCGGCCAGTGTCGTCCGGAGGACGCCCTCGTCGACGAGGCGGGAGACCTCGTCGAGCAGCGTCCCCTGCGCGTCGATGTCGGCCGTCCCGAACATCGGCCGCGTGAACATGAACTCCCAGTGAGTCGAGACGCTCTTGCGCTTGAAGGGCGCGACGTCGACCACGCCGGGATCGTCGATGAGCGCCCAGCGTCCCTGCGGCGCGATCAGCGCCGCGATGGCTTCCATGTGACGGTCGGTGGCGGTCGTCGAGAATACGAAGGCGGGGGCGCCGAGTCCGAGCGCTGCAACCTCGGCGTCGAGCGGGCGGGAATGGTTCACCACGTGGTGCGCGCCGAGCTCGCGGACCCAGGCCTCGGTCCGGGGCCTCGAGGCGCTCGCGATGACGGTGAGATCGGTAAGCCGGCGCGCGAGCTGGACGGCAATCGAGCCGACGCCGCCCGCGCCGCCGATGATCAGGATCGCCTGGGCGGCGCCAGGAACGGGCCGGCGCACGTCGAGCCGATCGAAGAGCGTTTCCCACGCGGTGATCGCGGTGAGCGGCAGCGCGGCCGCCTGGGCGAAGTCGAGCGACGCAGGTTTCCGGCCGACGATGCGTTCGTCGACCGCGTGATATTCGGCGTTGGTGCCCTGGCGCTCGAGCGCCCCGGCGTAGAACACTTCATCGCCCGGCTTGAAGCGCGTCACCTCGGCGCCTGTCTGGACGACCACGCCCGCTGCATCCCAGCCCAGCACCTTCCAGCCGTCCGGAGTATCGGCACCGGCGCGGCGACGCACCTTCGTGTCGACCGGGTTGACCGACACGGCACGGATCTCGACGATCAGGTCCCGTGGACCCGGCTCTGGCTTCGGCAGCTCGATGTCGACGAGTGAGTCGGGGGCGTCGATGGCTCCCGGGGTGCGATATCCGACAGCGCGCATGGGCTGACCTCCTTCTCCAGTGCGATCCGGTGTCAGGCAAGGAACAGACTGTACGCCGGATTGCCGATCTCGTGGGCGTACGGGTAGCCGAGCCGATCGAGGAACGCCGCGAACGCTTCGTCGTCGCCGGGCGGCACCTCGAAGCCGGCAAGCACGCGACCCGGATCGGCGCCGTGATTGCGGTAGTGGAACAGGCTGATGTTCCAGCGGTCGCCGAGCGCATCGAGGAATTTCATCAGCGCGCCCGGACGCTCGGGAAATTCGAAGCGGCAGAGGATCTCGCGGCCGACCTCGGAGCTGCGCCCGCCGACCATGTGGCGGACGTGAAGCTTCGCCAGCTCGTTATCCGACAGGTCGACCGTCGGGTAGCCGTGCGACTCCAGCAGGGCCTTGAGCGCACGCGCGTCGTCGCGAGAGGCGATGGCAACGCCCACGAAGATGTGCGCGTCGCCACGGCCGCTGAGCCGGTAGTTGAATTCGGTGACCACGCGGCGGCCGATCGCGGCGCAGAACTCTCGGAAGGCGCCCGGACGCTCGGGGATCGTGACGCCGAGCAGTGCCTCGCGCGCTTCGCCCACTTCCGCCCGTTCGACGACGTAGCGGAGGCGATCGAAGTTCATGTTGGCGCCGCTCAGCACGGCAGCCAGCCTGAGACCTCTGGCGCCCGTGCGCTCGACCCAGCGCCGCAGGCCNGCCACCGGGAGCGCGCCGGCCGGCTCGAGGATCGAGCGCGTCTCGTCGAAGACGTCCTTGATGGCGGCGCAGATCTCGTCGTTGGTCACGAGGACGATGTCGTCGACGACCTGTCGTGCGAGCGAGAAGGTGATTTCGCCGACCTCGCGCACCGCGACGCCGTCGGCGAACAGTCCGGCCTGATCGAGCACGACGCGATGGCCGCTCTCGAGCGAGCGCTTCATGGCATCGGAGTCGACCGGTTCGACGCCGATGACACGAATGTCGGGCCGGATCGCCTTCACGTAGCTGCCGATGCCCGCGATCAGCCCGCCGCCGCCCACCGGGACGAAGATGGCGTTCACGTTGCCGAGCCGGTGGCGGAGGATTTCGGTGGCGATCGTGCCCTGGCCCGCGATCACGAGCGGGTCGTCGAACGGCGGGATGAAGACGCGGCCGGTCTCGAGCGCGAGGCCGTCGCAGTGCGCCTTCGCTTCGTCGAACGAGTCGCCGGCGAGCACGACGCCCGCGCCCAGGTCGCGGACCGCATCGGCCTTGATGGCGGGCGTGGTCTTCGGCATCACGATGACAGCGTCGATGCCGAGCTGACGCGCGGCCGAGGCGACGCCCTGGGCGTGGTTGCCGGCGCTCGCCGTGATGACGCCGCGGGCGCGCTCGTCGGGCGTCAGGTGCACCATGCGGTTATAGGCGCCGCGAATCTTGAAGCTGAAGACGCTCTGCAGATCCTCGCGCTTGAGCACCACCTCGTTCGCCAGACGGCGCGACAGCCGGGGGGCCGGATCCAGCGGCGAGTCGATTGCCACGTCGTAGACGCGGCTCGTCAGGATGAGCCGCAGCATCCGATCGGGACTGAGCGCGTCTGGCATCGCGGTTTCCGGCATCGCCGGCGCCTAGCGGACCGACAGCGAGTAGATGTCGTTGAGGATGCCCGCTGCCGTCACCGCAGGACCGGCGCCGGGACCGCTGATGACCAGCGGTTCGGCCCGGTACCGGCGCGTGGTGAACGCCACCAGGTTCCTCGTGCCCTGGAGCGAGCCGATCGGGCTTTCGCGCGGCACGGCCGCGAGCCGCGCCGAGACCGACGTCGGCGTGGCCGTGACGACGTAGCGGAGCACCCGGCCGCGGGCGGCTTCCCGGCGCGTCCGCTCGGCCCACGAGGCATCGAGTTCGGGCAGCCGGTGCATGAACTCGTCGAGTCCGAGCCGTGCAAAGGCCGGCGGGACGAGATTCTCGGGCGTCGGAGCCGGCCCGCGGTAGCCCATCAGCCGGGCCAGGATCAGCACCTTGCGGCCGGCGTCCGCCCCCGACAGGTCTTCGCGCGGGTCGGGCTCGGCGTAGCCGAGCCGGACGGCCTCCCGGACGGCAGCCGAGAACGGCGTCCCTTCCGACACCGCCGAGGCGATGTACATGAGCGTGCCGCTGACCGTGCCTTCGATCCGGAGCACACGGTCGCCCGTCTCGGCGAGCTTGTAGTAGGTGTCGATGATTGGCAGGCCGGCACCGACCGTCGCCTCGTGCTTGATCTGCCGTCCGGCCTTCGCGGCGGCCGCCATCAGCCCTTCGTAGTCTTCCCACGATCCGGCGACGGGCTTCTTGTTCGCCATGACGACGTGGAAGCCGTGACCGAGCGCGGTGCGCAGCAGGTCGCCGGTCTCCTCGCTCGTCACGTCGACGAGGACGGGGTCGGACACGGCGTGGCTCGCCATCACCGTGAGCGCTTCGGCCGCCGTGGCCCGCTGGCCGCCGAGCGAAGCGAGCAGCGCGCCCTGGTCCTTCTTCCGGGCGAGATCGATCAGCCGCCGTCGCGACAGGCCGCGCGGATCGAAGATGTAGCCCGAGCGATCGAGCAGTCCGACGACGCGCACTTCCCGATCCCCGTTCGCCGCGGCAATCTGGTCGGCCAGCTCGCGGCCGACGCGCCCGAAGCCGAGCAGCACGACGTCGGTGTGCGGACGCGTGAGCGGCCGCCCGCCGCCGATTTTCGACAGCTGGAACGTCGTATGGATGCGCCGGACGGCCTCGGCGGCGTCCGGTTCAGCGACGACGAACGAGATGTTGCGCTCGGACGAACCCTGCGCGATGGCAACGACGCTGATGCCGGCCGTCGCGAGGGCCGTGAAAACGCGCGACGCGATGCCGGGNGTGCCGACCATGCCGTCGCCGACGACGGCGATCACCGCCATCCCGCCACGGAACGAGACGTTGTCGATCAGGCCGCTGCTGATCTCGTCGCGGAAGGCGCGCTCGATGGCCCGTACCGCGCGCGGCGCCTGCGAGGCGGGCAGCGTGAAGCCGATCGAGCTCTCCGAGGATGCCTGGAAGATCGTCGAGACCGACAGCCGTTCGGCATCGACTGCGGCGAACGTGCGCGCGGCAATGCCGTGTACGCCGGCCATGCCCTTGCCGGACACGGTCACGACCGCCTGGTCGCGGACCACGGCGACGGCCTTGACCGGGTGGCCCGGGTCGCCGCGGCGCGCCGATACCTCGGTGCCGGGCAGCGACGGGTCGATGAACGACCGGACGCGCAGCACGATCCGCGTCCCGTCGAGCGGGATGAGCGCACGCGGGTGCAGGACCTTGGCGCCGTAGTAGGCCACTTCGGCGGCTTCGCGGTGGTGCAGCTGCGGAATGAGCCGGGCGTCCGGCACGACCTTCGGATCACCGGTGAGAATGCCGGGGACATCCTTCCACAGCACGACCTCGGGCGCGCGCAGAGCGCGCGCGATCGTCGTAGCGGTCAGATCCGATCCGCCGCGGCCGAGCGTCGTGACGGTTCCGTCGAGCGCGCGTCCGATGAAGCCGGGCACGACCGGCACGACGCGCTTGTCGACGAGCGGCTTCAGCGTTCGCCGTGCCTCTCGCGTGGTTTCGGGGATGAGCGGCGCGGCGCCGCCATGGTGGCCGTCGGTGACGACAACGTCGACCGCATCGACGTAGGTCGCGCGCCGGCCGAGGCCGGCGACCACGGCCGCCAGGATCGCGGCCGAGAGCCGTTCGCCGCGCGAGACCATTACGTCACTCGCGCGCGGCTCGACGTGTCCGAGCACCTGGATGGCCGTGCAGAGGTCGCGGTACTCCTGGACCGCCGCATCGATGGCCGCCGACAGCTGTCGACGGGCCGGTGCCTGCCGGACCAGATCGGTGACGACCTTGCGATGCTTTGCCGCAATGCGATCGGCGATGCGCGCCGCGCCCTTCTGTTCACCTGCGAGCGCGAGGCTCGCACCCTGCAGCAGCTCGTCGGTGACGCCGGCCATCGCCGAGCACACCACGACGAGCGGTCCATCGCAGGCCGCGATCATTTCGGCGGCCTTGCGGATGGCCGGGGCGTCGGCGAGCGAGGCGCCGCCGAATTTCCAGACGACGAGGGAGCGCTCCCTGCGAGGGGCGCTGGAGCGGGCCGGGCTCCGACGCCCGGAACGTGTCGTCCGCTTCATCGGGCCACCTGGCTGGTACCTGCCGCGGCGTCGATCGCCCGACGGACCGCGTCGTAGTCGTTGGGCAGCTCGATGGGCGGGTTCGCGTACCGGCGATTCGCCACGCCGGCGTCGGCCGTGTGGTACGCGATCTTGAACTCGGTGAACTTCAGGCCCGTGGCCGTCGAGATGACGACGACGCGATCAGAGCTGCGGATCTCGCCGCGGGCGACGAGCTTCTCGAGCACGGCGAGCGCCACGCCGGTATGCGGGCAGTTGAACATGCCGGTCAGGTCGGCGCGTGCCGCGGCGTCGGCCAGCTCGGTCTCGCTCGCCTGTTCGACAAGGCCGTCGTAACGCTGCAGCGTGGCGATCGCCTTGCGGATCGAGACGGGGTTGCCGATGCGGATTGCCGACGCGAGCGTCGGGCCGGCGGTGATCGGTTCGAACGTCCAGTTGTTCCTGAACGCCCGGTAGAGCGGGTTGGCCGCCTCGGCCTGCGCGACGACAATCCGCGGACGCTTGTTGATCAGGCCGAGGTCGAACATCATGTCGAACCCGGCGCCGAGCGCGCTCACGTTGCCGAGGTTGCCGCCCGGGATGATCACCCAGTCGGGAACCTGCCAGTCGAACTGCTGCACGATCTCGATCGAGATCGTCTTCTGGCCCTCGAGCCGCAGGCTGTTCATCGAGTTGGCGAGGTAGACGCCCTCTTCACGCGCGAGCCGCTGGACGATTTTCATGCAGCCGTCGAAGTCGGTGTCGACGGCGAGCACCTTCGCGCCGTTCGACAGCGGCTGGACCAGCTGGGCGGGCGTGACCAGGCCACGCGGCAGGATCACGATGGCCGGAATGCCGGCCCACGCCGCGTAGGCGGCGAGCGCGGCCGACGTGTCGCCGGTCGACGCGCACGCGACCGCGCGGATCGGCGACCCGTCGGCCATCATCTGCTTGACGACGGAGACGAGCACCGTCATGCCGAGGTCCTTGAAGGATCCGGTGTGCGAATTGCCACACATCTTGACCCACAGGTCCTCGACGCCGAGCTCGCGCCCGTAGCGCTCGGCCCAGAAGAGGTTCGTGCCGCCCTCGTCCATCGACACGATGTTGTCGTTGCGGATCTCGGGGCAGACCCATTCCTTCTTGCCCCAGACGCCCGAGCCGTACGGCCACGCGGTGTGCTTGTAGCGCCCTTCGAACAGGCGCATCCACGCCGTCGGGCCGAGGCGCCGGAGCGCGTCCATGTCGTGGACGACCTGCAGCAGGTCGCCGCAGGTCGGGCAGTTGTAGAGCGGCTGCCAGATGGAGTGATCGCCCGGGCAGCCGGCCGAGCAGCGGAAGACCGCCTTGAATTCGGGGGTGCTCACGACTGCTCCACGGTCTGGCCACCTGGGACGGCGGCCTCGAAGTCGGCCAGCGAGCGGCCGATGTGAATCGGCACGGGGCCGCGGCCGGCGAGCACGTCGGCCGTCTTGTAGCCGTTGCCGGTGACGCAGATCACGATCGATTCGTCGGCCGGAATGACACCCCGCTCGATGAGCTGCTTCGTGGCGGCCACCGTCACGCCGCCGGCAGGCTCGGTGAAGATGCCTTCGGTTTCGGCCAGCAGCTCGATGCCGGCAAGGATCTCTTCTTCACCGACCTTCGCGCCGGCGCCGCNGGTGGCCCGCACGGCGTTAACCACCTGGAAGCCGTCGGCGGGATTGCCGATCGCGATCGACTTCGCAATCGTGTCGGGCTTGACCGGGTCGGGGAACTCAAGGCCCTGTTCGAGCGCGTTGACGACGGGCGCGCAGCCGGCTGCCTGCGCGGCGTACATCTTCGGCTCATCGCCGTCGACGAGGCCGAGCGAGCGCAGCTCGTTGATGCCCTTCAGGATGCGCGGCAGCAGCGTGCCGCCGGCCACCGGCGAGACGATATGGCGCGGGACGCGCCAGCCGAGCTGCTCGACGATCTCGTAGCCGAACGTCTTGGCGCCTTCGGCGTAGTAGGCGCGCAGGTTGATGTTGGCGAACCCCCAGCCGTACTGATCGGCCACCTGCGTGCACAGCCGGTTCACGTCGTCGTAGTTGCCGCGCACGGCGATGATGCGCGGCTGGTAGACCGCAGCGCCGGCCACCTTGCCCGGCTCGAGGTTGTCGGGAATGAACACCGAACAGTCGAGGCCGAGCCGCGCGGCGTGCGACGCGACGCTGCCGGCCAGGTTGCCGGTCGACGCGCAGGCGAACACGGTGAAGCCGAGCTCAACGGCCCGCGTGGCCGCCACCGAGACGACGCGGTCCTTATAGGAACAGGTGGGATGGTTGACCGAGTCGTCCTTCACGTACAGCTCGCGGACGCCCAGCCGCGCGGCGAGGCGATCGGCCCTGACGAGCGGCGTCCAGCCGGAGTGCAGCCCCGTCCGCGGTTCCCCCTCGATCGGCAGCAGGTCGCGATAGCGCCAGATGCTGCGCGGACCGGCTTCGATCCGCTCGCGCGAAATCGTGCGCCTGACGGCGTCGTAGTCGAAGTGAACCTCGAGCGGCCCCATGCACTTGTCGCAGACGTACAGGGCAGTGGCGGGAAACGGGGCGTGGCAGACGTGGCAGCGAAGGCTGAAGTTCATGGTGTTTCCTGATGAAGACGCGAAGGTGCAGCAAGCGCCGCGGCATCGGGCGGACGAGCCGCCAGGATCCTGATCGTATACGGCATTCCAAGACGATCGTAGACACGGCGCACTTCGGCGGCCGCCGCGTCGGGGTCAGTGGCCAGCACGGCCACCGACGGGCCGGCACCGCTCAGACAGGCGCCGAGCACCGCCGGATGCTCCAGAGCGAGGATATCGGCCAGTCCCGGCACGAACTGCATCCGCGCCGGCTGGTGCCAGCGGTCGCCGAGCGCCTCGCGCAGCAGGTCGTAGCGCCTCGTCTCCAGTGCCCGCACCAGCAGCAGGGCGCGCTGCAGGTTGTAGATCGCGTCGGCGCGGGAAATCTCGGGCGCCAGCACGGTGCGGGCGAACTTCGTTTCGAGCTCAGCTTCCGGCGTGGCCACGACGAAGCGCAGGTCGTNCGGCCACGCCCAGCTCGACGCCAGGACGCGTCCGTCGGCGGTCTGGCAGCTGAGCGTCAGGCCGCCGAGCAGCGCGGCCGCCGCGTTGTCGGGATGGCCCTCGATGTCGGTCGCCAGCCGCAGCCAGGTATCGACGTCGCGCGGGTACGTCAGCGCCTCGAACAGCCGGAGCCCGGCGACGGTGGCCGCTGCACTGCTGCCGAGGCCTCCCTTCATCGGGATGGCGCTCCGGACCGACACGCGGACCGGCGGCGGCACCTCTCCGAGCATCGAGGCGGCGCGCAGGAATGCGGTGGCAATGCGGTTCTCGCCGGTGGCCGGAACCTGGCCCTCGAGCGCGATGTCCGGCGCGTCGGCGGGCCGGGCACCGACTTCCTCGATGCGGACCCGCAGATCGAGGTCGACGGCGACGCTCAGCGCGTCGAAGGCGGGGCCCAGGTTGGCGATCGACCCCGGAACGATGATTTCGCGGCCCGCGGCTCGGGCAGGTGCGGTCATGACGTGCAGACGATGGCGTCGGCGAACCGGCGCCGGTTCATGGATGCCGGGCGGTCAAAAAAAAAGCCGGCCCTCGTTTCGAGGCCGGCGCGCTGTTCGTGCTCTCGGGCTGTGCTTACCAGGCAACCGGAGCGACACCGCCACCAGCCTTGCGGATCCGCATGATCCGCTTCGTCGTCGT
>JGI25326J35508_1001322_pt1 | contig 18590 bp, 19 predicted proteins | sample HigsolmetaAR201D_FD_35508 | JGI IMG/M metagenome (IMG submission 35508)
ATCGCCGCGGCGCGATGGCTGCGGATGACGATGTCGCCGTCGTCCACGATGTGGTTCACCGGCCGGATGGCCGGCAGCGCCTGGTGGGTGAAGACGATCCGTCCCATGGGCACGCCGGCGAGCAGCCGCAGGCACTCCTGCCTGGACAACTGGTTCAACCTGCGCGCCGTCATCGTGTCAGTCATCTTGCCGTGCCGTCTGTCGCATGGAATCGCGTCCCTCAAACCCTGATGCCTGACATCAATCCCCGGCAAGGGACGAAAGTCCCTGATAGCGGCACCGGGGACAGGACGCGACCACCCGGCGGCCTTCCGCGGCCATGGTACGCAGGGCCGAAAGTCCCGGCCGGATCGGGACCTCGGGTCGCCCCCGGCCGTGCCGTACGGCACTGCTNCAAGGAACGGTAAAGCGATGCAATTGAGCCACAACGAGATTGGTTGACGGTACGGCTCAGCGAGAAAGGGGCCACACAATGGCCATCGCAGAAGGGCGCGCCGAAGGGCGCAGCAAGCCGGTCGAGGGCCGGCAGGTTCCCGTTCCCCCCACTCCGGAGGCGGTCACCCCCAAGGGCCTCCCGTACATCTGGGCCGTCGTGCGCATCGCCCTCGGCTGGATCTTCCTGTGGGCGTTCGTCGACAAGCTCATCGGGCTCGGCTTCGCCACCCCCGCGGACCGCGGCTGGCTCGACGGCGGCAGCCCGACCACCGGCTTCCTCAAGGGCACCGCGGAGAACGCGCTGGGCGGCTTCTTCAGCGGCCTCGCCGGCCAGGCCTGGGTCGACTGGCTGTTCATGCTCGGCCTGCTCGGCATCGGCGGCGCGCTGATCCTCGGCGCGGGCCTGCGGATCGCGGCGGTCACCGGCGGCCTGCTCATGGTGCTCATGTGGGCGGCCGAGCTCCCGCTCGCGAACAACCCGTTCATGGACGACCACATCATCTACGCGCTCGTGCTCGCCGGGCTGGCCGTGGCCAACGCGGGTGACACCCTCGGCATCGGCCGCTGGTGGGCGAGCACCGAGCTGGTGCAGCGCTTCCCGTTCCTGCGGTAACCGCCGTGGGGGAGCGGCCCGCATCCCCCGACCGCCCACCTCCACCCGAGGTGGGCGGTCGTCGTCGTGCCCGGGCACCGCCGTGCCCGCCGTACCGTGAAGGCATCGCCGGCGGTGCCGCACATGAAAACGGCCCGGGAGGGATCCCGGGCTTGCCGCGTTTCGCGGATCGGTCAGGGTCGCACGCGGATGCGGCGGCCCGACACCTGCCGGATCGGCATCACGATGAACCGGTCGTTCCCGTCGGGCGACCAGGGGGCGCCGGACAGGTGGGCGAGGCGCTCGGTCTCGACCGGGTCGGTGACGGCGCGGGCGTACCCGATCGCGGTGACCGACCAGCCGGTCCCGGTGTCCGGGTCGAACTCGTCGGTCTCGAACGCGACGACGGTGTTGCGCGCGGCCACGGCGAGCTTGGAGCCGGGCGCGGTGCGCATCACCACGGTCGTCCCGTCGAGCACGAAGTTGACCGGCTGTACGGCCGGCAGGGCGTGGTCGGTGAAGACCACGCGGCCGATCGGCGTGGAGGCCAGCAACTCGACGCACTCGGCCGGGGAGAGCACCTGCAAACCTGCCGAGTCGAGCTTCATGCCTCCAGCTTCGCCCCGCTCGGGCGGGTCCGGTCAGGGACGAAGGTCCCGCTGAGCAGGGCATATGTCCTGTAGGTCGGCGAGATGAGGAAGTTACGATTTGAAGAATTCTTCAATTTGTCAGATGATTGATCCCGCTGTCGTCCCCCCGTCGGAAGAGATCTGAGCCGTGCCCGTTCCCCTGTACCAGGCGAAGGCCGAGTTCTTCCGCACGTTGGGGCATCCGGTGCGCATCCGGGTCCTCGAGCTGCTGCAGGACGGGCCGCTGCCGGTCCGCGATCTGCTCGCCGAGATCGACGTCGAGGCGTCGAACCTCTCCCAGCAGCTCGCCGTGCTGCGCCGAGCCGGCATCGTCACCGCGACGCGCGAGGGGTCGACGGTGGTGTACGCGCTGAGCAGCGGGGACGTGGCGGAGCTGCTGAGCACCGCCCGCCGCATCCTCTCCGACCTGATCGTCGGCCAAGGGGAGCTCCTCGCGGAGCTGCGCGCGGCCGGCACCGGCGAGGGCCAGGGTTCCCGGGAGGGCACCGGACAGCGTTCCGACAGCAGGAAGTCCTCGAAACCGGAGCAGCCCTGAACATGAAGCACAGCTCGGGGGTCACCTCGCCGTGGTGAGCCTGTGGCAGAAGATCAGAAAGACCGGCCGGGTCGCCGAGCCGCCGCCCCCTCGCGAGGACGGCGCGGCTCCGGCGGCCGCGGCCGAGCTCGCCGGCTCGGTGCAGATCCGGCACGTCGACGCCGGGTCGTGCAACGGCTGCGAGCTGGAGATCGCGTCGGCCTTCGGCCCGGTCTACGACGCCGAGCGGTACGGCGCGCGGCTGGTCGCCTCCCCACGACACGCCGACGCGCTGCTCGTCACCGGGCCGGTGACCCGCAACATGGAGGTGGCGCTGCGGCGCACCTACGAGGCCGTGCCGCAGCCCCGTCTCGTCATCGCGCTCGGTGACTGCGCCCGCAACTGCGGCGTGTTCGCCGGCGCGTACGGCGTCGCCGGCGCGGTCGGCGACGTGGTCCCCGTCGACGTGGAGGTGCCCGGCTGCCCGCCGGAGCCGGAGGCGATCGTGTCCGCGTTGCGCGGGCTGACCGGGCGATGAACCTCACGCAGACCTCCTTCGGGCACTCGCCCTCGCGCTCTGCCTCGCCGCCGCACTCGCCGCCCTCGCCCTGCCGCGCCGTACCCGCCCGGCCGTGGCCGGGGCGCTCACCGCGGCCGCCGGGGCCAGCGCCGTCGTCTCGGGCGCGGCCGCGGTCGCCGGACAGGGCTGGTCGGCGTGGTACCCGGAGCTGCTGCCGCTGCTCGGCGTGCGCCTCGCCCTCGACCCGCTCGGCGGGGTGTTCCTCGCCGTCACCGGCGCCGTCGCGGTCTGCGCGGCGATCTACGGCATCGGCTACACCCGGCACGGCCTCGCCGGGCGGGGCGTGCAGGCCGCGNTGCCGCTGTTCGTCGCGGCGATGCTGCTCGTCCCGGCCGCCGCGGGCGTGGGNACGTTCCTCGTCGCCTGGGAGCTGATGGCGATCACCTCGCTGCTGCTCGTGGTGGCCGAGCACCANCGGCGGGCCGCCGCGGGCGAGGCCGGGCAGTGGTACGCGGTCATGACCCACCTCGGCTTCGCGGCCATCCTCGCCGGGCTCGCCGCGCTCGCCGCGCACGCGGGCGGCGACGCCTTCGAGCAGATCCGGCAGGCCGCGATCTCCCCCGTCGCGGCGAGCCTGATCTTCCTCGCGACCGGCGCGGGCTTCGCCTCCAAGGCGGGCATCGTGCCGCTGCACGTGTGGCTGCCGCGGGCCCACCCGGAGGCGCCGAGCCAGGTGTCCGCGCTGATGAGCGCCGCCATGGTGAACATGGGCGTGTACGGCATCCTGCGCGTCGGCCTCGACCTGCTCGGCGGCGGGCCCGCCTGGTGGTGGCTGCTCGTGCTCGGCGCGGGCGCGGCCTCCGCCGTCTACGGCATCCTGCACGCCGCGGTCTCCGCCGACCTCAAGCGGCTGCTCGGCCACTCCACCACCGAGAACATGGGCCTGGTGCTCATCGGGGTCGGCGCGGCCGGGTTCTTCGCCGCCTCCGGGTCGCGCGCGCTCGCCGCGCTCGCGCTCGTCGCCGCGCTGCTGCACGTGATCAACCACTCGGCGTTCAAGACGCTGCTCTTCCTCGCCGCCGGGTCGGTGCTGCACGCCACCGGCACCCGCGACCTCGACGCGCTCGGCGGCCTGCGGGAGCGCATGCCGTACACCACCGCGCTGTTCGCGCTCGGCGCGCTCGCCGCCTCCGCGCTGCCGCCCGGCAACGGGTTCGTCAGCGAGTGGCTGCTGCTGCAGAGCCTGGTGAACGCGCTGCCCGAGGGCGGGGTACGGCACGCGGTCACCATGCCGCTCGCGGTCGGCGCGATCGCGCTCACCGCCGGGGTGGCGATCGCCACCTTCGTCAAGGCGTTCGGCGTCGGGTTCCTCGCCAAGCCGCGCGGCGAGGGCGCCGCGACCGCGCACGAGAGCCCGCCGAGCATGCTCGCGGGCATGCTGCTCGCGGCCGCGGCCTGCGCCGGGCTCGCGCTCGCGCCAACGCTGCTGCTGCCGTACCTCGCCGAGACGGCCGGNGGCGTGATCGGCGCGCCCGCCGCGGTGACCGGCGAGGTGACGCTGCGGCTCGGCGGCATCGCGAGCACGATCTCGCCGCTGCTCATCGCCTGCTGGCTGGCCGCCGCGCTGGTGCTCGTGCTCGCCCTGCTGCGGGTCTTCGCCGCCCGCCGGGCGCGGCGTGAGGCGCGGCTGTGGGACTGCGGGGCCGGGCCGATGACCGCGCGCATGGAGTACACCGCGACCTCGTTCGCCGAGCCGCTCGGCCGCGTCTTCGACAACGTGCTCCGACCGGAAAGCGACATCGACGTGATCCCCGCGAAGGAGTCCGCCTACATCGTGGAGCGGGTGCGCTACCGGGCCCGCGTGGCGGACCGCATCGAGCGGCGGGCGTACGAGCCCGTGCTCGCCGCCTTCGCCGCCGCCGGCCGGGCCGCGACCCGGCTCGCCAACGGCAGCGTGCACCGCTACCTCGCCTACGGCTTCTACACGCTCACCGGCACGCTCATCCTGCTGGCGGTGATCGCATGATCGCCGCGATCCTCCAGGTCGTGCTCGTCGTGGCGGGCGCGCCGCTGCTGGTCGGGCTGATGCGGCAGGTGCGCGCCCGGCTCGAGGGCCGGGCCGGGGCGGGCGTGCTGCAGCCCTGGCGCGACCTGCGCAAGCTGCTGCGCAAGGAGCCGATCGCGCCGCGCGGCACCGGCTGGGCCTTCCGGCTCGCGCCGCTGCTGCTCGCGGCGAGCGCGCTCGTGGTCACCGCGGTGGTGCCGCTGGTCACCACGGCCTCCCCGCTCGACGGGGTCGCCGACCTGTTCGCGGTGACCGCGCTGCTCGCGCTCGGCTCGGTCGCGCTCGCGCTCGGCGCGCTCGACACCGGCACCGCGTTCGGCGGCATGGGCGCGAGCCGCGAGGTGACCGTGCTCGCGCTCGTCGAGCCGACGATCCTGCTCGCGGTGTTCGCGCTGTCGGTGCGGGTCGGCTCCACCAACCTCGGCGCGATCGTCAACTCGACGCTCGACGACCCGCTCGCCGTGATCTCCCCGGCGAGCGTGCTCGCCGCGGTCGCCCTCGCGGTGGTGATCATCGCGGAGACCGGGCGCATCCCGGTGGACAACCCGTCCACCCACCTCGAGCTGACCATGATCCACGAGGCGATGGTGCTCGAGTACTCCGGCCCGGACCTCGCGCTGATCGAGTGGGCCTCGGCGATCCGGCTGAGCGTGCTGCTCGGCCTGCTCGGCAGCCTGTTCGCGCCCTGGGGCATCGCCGGGGCCGACGCGGGACCGGTCGCGCTGCTCGTCGCCGTGGTCGCGCTCGCGGTGAAGGTCGGCGTGCTCGGCGCGCTGCTCGCCGCGGGCGAGGTGTTCATGGCGAAGCTGCGTCTGTTCCGCATCCCGGAGCTGCTCGCCGGCTCCTTCCTCATGGCCCTGCTCGCCGTGGGCGCCTCCTTCTTCCTCGCGTGAGACGAACATGACCGACCAGACCTATGTGCAGCTCCTCGACCTTGCCTGCGGGGCGTTCCTGCTCACCGGGGTGCTGGTGCTGTGGCGGCGGGACCTCGCCGCGATCGTGCGCCTGTTCGCGGCGCAGGGGGCGGCGCTCGCCGCGATCGTGATCGTGCTCGGGGTACGGCAGGCCTCCACCGAGCTCGTGGTGGCCGGCCTCGCCCTCGGCGGGCTGCGGGCCGGGCTGCTGCCGTACCTCATCCGGCGGGCGCTGCCGGAGCGCGGCGGCCCCGACGCCGAGGGCCGGGAGACCCGGCCGGTGGTGAACGTGGCCTCCTCGCTCGTGGCCGCGGCCGTGCTCGCGCTCGTGGCGTACGCGGTGGCGCAGCCGCTGATCCGGCTCGCGCCGTCGCCCGCCGCGCACGCCCTGCCGTGGCGCTCACCGTGCTGCTCGTCGGCTTCTTCGTGCTCGTCACGCGGCGGCGGGCGCTCTCCCAGGTGGTCGGCTTCCTGCTGATCGACAACGCGATCACGGCGACCGCCTTCCTCACCACGAACGGGGTGCCGCTCGTGGTCGAGCTGGGCGTCTCCCTCGACGTCCTGCTCGCCGTGCTGGTGCTCAGCGTGCTCACCAACCGGATGCGCGCCGCGTTCGGCGGCACCGACCTCGACGAGTTGCGGGAGCTGCGTGACTGATGGACCCCCAGGTTCTCGTGCTTGCGCCGGTCGGGCTGCCGGCGCTCGCGGCGGCCGGGTACGCCGCGTTCGGCTGGCGGCGGGCGACCGCGTGGCTCGGCGCCGCCGCGGCGGCCGGGCTGCTCGCCGCCGCGATCGTGCTCGCCGTCCGCACCACCGGTGACGCCGCCGGGGTGGCGGCGGCCGGCGGGCTGCTGCGGGCGGACGCGCTCAGCGCGTTCATGCTCATCGTGATCGGCGCGGTGGCGCTCGCCGCGATGCTCGCCAGCCCGTCCTACCTCGCCGCCGAGCTCGCCGCCCGGCGCACCGGGCCGCGGGCCACCCGCCGGTACGGCGTGCTCACCCAGGCGTTCATCGCCGCGATGGCCCTCGCCGTGCTCGCCGCCAACCTCGGCGTGCTGTGGGTCGCGGTGGAGGCCACCACGATCCTCACCGCCTTCCTCGTCGGCTTCCGCCGTACCCGGGAGGCGACCGAGGCCGCGTGGAAGTACGTGGTCATCTGCTCGGTGGGGATCGCGCTCGCGCTGCTCGGGCTCGTGCTCGCCCACTACGCGGCGCTGCACGCGAACGTGCCCGAGGACGGCGCGCTCGACTGGGCGGTGCTCGCCCGGCACGCCGCCGCCTCGACCCCGGCGTGATGCGGATCGCGGTCGCGCTGCTCGTGCTCGGCTTCGGCACCAAGGCCGGGCTCGCCCCGATGCACGCCTGGCTGCCGGACGCGCACAGCCAGGCGCCCGCGCCGGTGTCCGCGCTCATGTCCGGGGTGCTGCTGTCGGTGGCGTTCTACGCGATCCTGCGGGTGAAGGTGATCGCGGACGGGGCGCTCGGGGTGGGCTTCACCCGCACCCTGCTCGTCGTGGTCGCGCTCGCCTCGCTCGCGGTCGCGGCGGCGCTGCTGCTCGCACAGCGCGACTACAAGCGGCTGCTCGCCTACTCGAGCATCGAGCACATGGGGATCGTCGCGCTCGGCGCGGCGGTCGGCACCCGGCTCGCCATGGCCGCGGTGCTGCTCCACGTGCTCGGGCACGGGCTCGGCAAGTCCGCCCTGTTCCTCTCCTCCGGCTACATCCACCAGGCCGTCGGCAGCAGCCGGGTCGCCGCGGTGCGCGGGCTCGCCCGGCGGGCCCCGCTGGTGGCGGGCGCGTTCGCGCTCGGCCTGCTCGCGCTGCTCGGCATGCCGCCGTTCAGCCTGTTCGCCAGCGAGGTCGGCATCGTGCGCGCCGCGTTCGACGGCGGGCTCGGCTGGGCGGTGGCGGCCGCGCTCGCGCTCATGCTCGTCATCGTCGCCGCGGTGCTCGGCCGGGCCCGGCAGATGCTGCTCGGGCCGCCCGCCGACGACGGCGGCGAGGCCGCGGTACGGCTGCCGATCACCGCGGCCGTGCCGATCGTGGCCGGGCTCGCGGCCTGCGCCGTGCTCGGCGTCGCCGCCGGGCCGCTGGTGACGCTGCTGGAGTCCGCCGCCGAGCTGACGGGAGCCGTGCGATGACCACCTTCGACATCCCCGCCACCGCCGCCGCGCCGGGCGCCGCCGCAGGCCGTGCCGTACGGCTCGCCCGCGAGGTGACCGTGGACGCCCTCGCCGGCGAGGTGGGCGCGCTCCTCGCGGCCGGGCACCGGCTCGCGCTCGTCGCCGCCCACGAGGACCCGGACGCGTTCCGCGTGGTGTACCTGTTCACCGCGGCCCGGCCGGACCGGCGCACCGAGCTGCACGTGCGGCTCGACCCGCGCTCGCCCGCGCTGCCCAGCCTCGCCGCGCTGTCCTTCCCGGCCGGGCGGTTCGAGCGGGAGATGCGCGACCTGTACGGCATCGTGCCGGAGAACCACCCGCTGCCGCGGCGGCTGGTGCGGCACCACCACTGGCCGCGCGGCTGGTACCCGATGCGCGCCGACGCCGGGCCGCCGCCCGAGTTCGGCGACCCGGAGGGCCCGTTCCCGTTCGTCACGGTCGAGGGCCAGGGCGTGTACGAGATCCCGGTCGGCCCGGTGCACGCCGGGCTGATCGAGCCGGGCCACTTCCGGTTCTCCGCGGTCGGCGAGACGATCGTCAAGCTCAAGGCCCGGCTGTGGTTCGTGCACAAGGGCATCGAGCGGCAGTTCGCCGGGCGCACCGTCGACGAGGGGCTCGCGCTCGCCGAGCGGATCAGCGGGGACACCTCGGTCGGGCACGCGATCGCCTACTGCCAGGCGGTCGAGGAGGCGCTCGGCGTCGAGGTGCCGGAGCGGGCGCTGCACGAGCGGGCCGTGCTGCTCGAGCTGGAGCGGCTCTACAACCACATCACCGACATCGGCGCGCTCTGCAACGACGTGGCGCACGGCATCCTGCACGCGCACGCCGGGCGGGTGCGGGAACGGCTCATGCGGATCAACCGCGAGGTGACCGGGCACCGGCTGCTCCGCGGCGGGGTGGTGCCGGGCGGGTCCGAGCTGCGCGCGCTGCCGGACCGGCGGGCGATCGAGGAGATCGCCGCGGACGTCGCCGAGATCGTCGAGCTCGCCCTCGGGCACACCGTGGTCGCCGACCGGTTCACCGGCACCGCGGTGCTGAGCGCCGAGGCCGCGCGCGACCTCGGCACGCTCGGGTACGTGGCGCGGGCGAGCGGCCTGCCGGTCGACGCGCGGGCCGACCACCCGTTCACCGACCTGGGGCGGTTCACCCCGGTCACCGCGGACACCGGGGACGTGCTCGCCCGGTTCCAGGTGCGGGCCGGGGAGTTCGCCGCGTCGGCCCTTCTCGTGACCGGCCTGGTGGACCGGCTCGCCGCCGCCTCCTGGCGGCCGGAGCGCGTGGCCGCCGCGCTCCCCGCGGCCCCGGCGGCCGACCCCGGCGCGCCGCCGCGGTCGGGGGTCGGCATCGCCGAGGGCTGGCGCGGCACGATCGTGCACCGGGTGGAGNTCGCNGCGGACGGCACGCTCTCCCGGGTGAAGGTGGTCGATCCGTCGTTCTTCAACTGGCCGGCGCTGCCGGTCGCCCTCANCGGCGCGATCGTCCCCGACTTCCCGCTGGTCAACAAGAGCTTCAACCTCTCCTACGCGGGCAACGACCTGTAGCCCGACGACGGTGACCCGCCGCACGGCCCCGGGCGAGGCCCCGGGGCCGTGCGCGTAATGGAAACCCAAAAGGACTTTGGTCCTGAGGATCAGGGACCTTCGGGACGGTCCCCGGCTATTGACGGGTCAGTAACGTGCGAATGGCGAGGGGCGTGTGGGGAGTCGGCCACCGCCCGCCGGAAATGTGGTGAGGCGCATGCGCCGGGCCTTCCGTCACAAGCGTCGCGGGTCCGCGCATGTTTCGGCGGGCGGTGGTCCGATCCACACGTGGTCCCGGCCGCCCTGCCACCGGCGGACCGGCTGCCGCCGGTGCCCTGACGGCGTTCGCGGTGCCTGATCGTTCCGGCCGCCGGGGCCGTACTGATCGAGAGATTTTTTGGTGGCCCGCCCGGCGCCGCGGCGTTACTCCGGCAGGGCGGCCGGCCTCGTCCACGGCGGGCGGATCCGGGTGCCGCCGCCGTTTTCCCCGTCGTTTTCCCGGCCGTTTCCCCGGCCGATTACGGATGTATTCCCGTCGTCCCCGTTCAGCGGGCCCAAACGCCCGGGTCAGTGTCCGGCAACGCCGACGGCCGCCGGGTCAACCCGCCGTGGGCAACCGGCAACCAGGGACCAAAGACCCTAAAGGTCAGGTCTGCCGGCTCTACGGCTGACCTGCGCAGATGCCCGACCCTGGGTCGTGAGATTCATGGTGGGGGGCGGAGCACTCATGGACGTACTCGATCTGTCCCGCTGGCAATTCGGGATCACGACCGTCTATCACTTCATCTTTGTGCCCTTGACGATCGGCCTTTCGATCATCGTGGCCGGTCTGCAGACCGCCTGGTACCGCACCGGAAAGGCGAAGTACCTGCGGCTGACCAAGTTCTGGGGCAAGCTGTTCCTGATCAACTTCGCGATGGGTGTCGTCACCGGCATCGTGCAGGAGTTCCAGTTCGGCATGAACTGGAGCGAGTACTCCCGCTTCGTCGGTGACATCTTCGGCGCCCCGCTCGCGATGGAAGGCCTGATCGCCTTCTTCCTGGAGTCGACCTTCCTCGGGCTGTGGATCTTCGGCTGGGACAAGCTGCCGAAGAAGGTCCACCTCGCCACGATCTGGGCGGCGGCGATCGGCACGAACATCTCGGCGTACTTCATCCTCGCCGCGAACTCCTGGATGCAGCACCCGGTCGGCTACAAGATCAACGAGGCCACCGGGCGGGCGGAGCTCACCGACATCTGGGCGGTGCTCACCAACTCGACCACGCTCGTCACCTTCCCGCACGTCATCTTCGGCGCGTTCGTCACCGCCGGCGCGTTCCTGCTCGGCGTGAGCGCCTGGTTCCTCTGGCGGCGCCGGGAGGTGGACCTGTTCCGGACGTCGACCAAGCTCGCGCTCGTCATCACGCTCGTCGCGTCGGTCGGCGTGATGTTCTCCGGCCACTGGCAGGCGCAGCTCATGACCGAGCAGCAGCCGATGAAGATGGCCGCGGCCGAGGCGCTGTGGGAGGACGAGAACGGCGCCGGGTTCTCCCTGTTCGCGATCGGCGACGTGGAGAACGGGCGGAACGTCTTCAACATCGAGATCCCGTACGGCCTGAGCCTGCTCGCCACCAACTCGCTCGACGGCGGCGTGGAGGGCATCAACGACATCCAGGCCCGCTACGAGCTGCTGTACGGCCCGGGCGACTACCGGCCGTCGATCGGGCTCGCGTACTGGACCTTCCGCCTCATGATCGGCTTCGGCGGGCTCGCCGCGCTGCTCGCGCTCGCCGGGCTGTGGCTGACCCGGAAGGGCCGGCTGCCGGAGAACCCCTGGTTCCACCGGCTCGCGATCGCCGGGATCTTCCTGCCGTTCCTCGCCAACACCATGGGGTGGATCTTCACCGAGATGGGCCGCCAGCCGTGGACCGTCTTCGGCCTGATGACCACCGCGTCCGCGGTCTCGCCGAACGCCAACGTCACCGAGGTCGCGCTCAGCCTGGTCGGATTCACCGTCGTCTACGCGGTCCTCGCGATCATCGAGGTCCGGCTGCTGATCAAGTCGATCCGGCAGGGCCCCGAGCCGGAGGGCGGCGAGTCCGGCGCCACCCCGCAGGCCGGCACCACCCCGGCGCTCTCCTTCTGAGGTGACCGACGATGGAACTCACGACACTCTGGTTCATCCTGATCGCCGTACTGTGGGCGGGCTACTTCCTGCTCGAGGGGTTCGACTTCGGCGTCGGCATCCTGCTCCCGGCCATCGGGCGGGACGAGGCCGACCGGCGCGCCCTGATCGGCACGATCGGCCCGGTGTGGGACGGCAACGAGGTGTGGCTGCTGGTCGCGGGCGGCGCCACGTTCGCCGCGTTCCCCGAGTGGTACGCCACCCTGTTCTCCGGCTTCTACCTGCCGCTGTTCCTCATCCTGCTCGCGCTGATCGTGCGCGGCGTGGCGTTCGAGTACCGGCACCGCAGCGACGTGCCGTCCCGCTGGGACCACGCGATCTTCTGGGGCTCGCTCGTCCCGGCCTTCCTGTGGGGCGTGGCGTTCGCCAACATCCTGCGCGGCGTGCCGCTCGACGCGAACCACGAGTACACCGGCAACCTGCTCACCCTGCTCAACCCGTACGCGCTGCTCGGCGGCGTGGTGACGCTGGCGCTGTTCACCATGCACGGCGCGGTGTTCCTCGCCCTGAAGACCGGCGGTGAGCTGCGCGAGCGCGCGATCCGGGTCACCAAGATCGTCGGCCCGGTGACGCTCGTGGCCGGCGGGCTGTTCCTCGTCATCACCCAGCTCATGACCGGCACCCCGGCCACCTGGGCGGGCGTGGTGCTCGCCGCCGCCGGCCTCGCCGGGGCGATCGCCGCCACGCTGCGCGGCCGGGACGGCTGGGCGTTCACCGCGAACGCGGTCGCGATCGTGGTGATCACCTTCACCCTCTTCGCGAGCCTGTTCCCCGACGTGATGCCCGCGCTCGACCCGGCCAACAGCCTCACGGTGGAGAACGCGGCGTCCACGCCGTACACGCTCACCGTGATGACCTGGGTCGCGGCGATCTTCACGCCGATCGTGCTCGCCTACCAGGGCTGGACCTACTGGGTGTTCCGCAAGCGGCTCACCCGCCAGGAGGTGCCGGCCGGGTACTGACGGGGGCCTGAGAACCACACCGGAGTCACCGAGAACGCGTCGACCACGAAGACCCGCGGCGACGGAGCCGCGGACCGAGAGCAGAAGGGAGGGCGGCATGGCCATCGGGGGGTCCACACGGGAGGCCGGACGCGAGCCCGCACGGCGGGACCGGCGACGGTACACACAGGTCAAGGACGTGATGGGACACGTCGCCATCGCCGTGATGGCGAACGCGACCTTCACCGACATCGTGGCGGCCCTCCGGCGGTTCAAGGTCGGCGCGGTCGCGGTCGTGGACGGGGAGCGGCGGGTGCTCGGCGTGGTGTCCGAGGACGACCTGCTGCTGCGCGAGGTGGAGGCCGCGCGGCAGGACGCCGCGGCGTACGACGGCGACGGCCGGGCGTACGACCGGCGCAAGGTGACCGGGACCATCGCCCTGGAGCTCATGACCAGCCCCGCGATCACGGTGACCCGGGAGACCTCGGTGCGTGAGGCCGCCGCCCTCATGCACCACCACCGGATCAAACAGCTTCCGGTGATCAACCCGGAGAACGGGCGCATCGTCGGCACCGTCCACCAGTCCGACCTGCTGAAGGTACTCGAGGGCCACGACCGAGTCTCGAAGTGGGCCGAGACGGGTGCCGGCGAGCGCCCGGCCACCGGGGAGGCGAGATGACCCGCCGCGGTGCCGGCGGCGAGCGCCACGCTCCGCCCACTCCCGTGAGCCTCGCCGCCGGCCCACCCGTGCGTGCCTGCCCACACCCACATCCGCACATCCGCGCGGTCCGCCACGGCGGCGACCTGCCCCGCCCAGCAGGCCGTCGGCCGCGAACCGGAATCGGCGCCCGGGTCTGGCGCGGGATCGGGGCGATCCCGCTGAGCGGCCCGGAGCTTTCGGAGGGGCCGGCCGTTTCCGGCGCGACCACCGGCCAGGTGTCGGCGGCGGGACCGCGCGGCGGGGGCACGCCCGAGGTGACGGCGGCGGTGGCGGAGGCCGGGCCGCGCCCCGGCCCGCCGACCCGGCCCACGCCGAGCCGGACGACCCTGCGCCGCCCGCTGCGGTACGGCGCGAGCGCGGTCCTTCACCTGCGGCGCGGGTGGGTGGAGGGAAGGGCCAACGCGCCGCCGCGTCGCCCGCGGCGAAGGTGAGCCCCGCGGTCCTGAGGGCCGTGCCCGTCCGTCGACGGTGGCACGGCCCTTCGTCTTTGCCGAGGCGCGGCGACGGCCGGCGAGGGGCCGCCAGGCCGTACCCGGGTCCCGGCGGCGGTGGCGGCAGGGGAGAGACGGCATGCGAACGCACCGGGCCGAGCCCGGGCGTACGCCGTACCGCCGGCGGCGGGGCACGGCACGGTGGCCGCGCAAACAACAGCCGCGCAAAACAAAAAAGGGCCGCGGACAGCGGTGCGGGGCGGCTGCGTCGGCCGCCCCACATCACCGGTGCGCGGTCAGGGCGCGATGGGTCAGGCTCCGCCCCACACCGGAACGGTCTCCGCGGCGGTGTCGTCCTCGATGAAGGTGAGCTCGTTCACGACGGCCACGACGCCGTCGAGGTTCTCGGTGAGCCGGGCGGCGGCGAGGGCCTCGCTCTTGCGCAGGAACTCACCGCGCAGCGTCACCACGCCCTGGTTCACCTCGACGTCGATCAGGTTCGGGACCGTGCCGAGCGCCTGCCGGATCACGTCCTCGCGGACCTCCTCGGCGATCTCCGCGTCGGTGCGGACGAACACGCGGATGAGGTCGCGGCGGCTGACGATGCCGAGCAGCCTGCCGNCCTCGTCCACCACCGGCAGCCGCTTCACGCCGTACCGGTCCATGTCCCGGGCGGCGACCACGACCGGGGTGTTCGGGGTGGTGGTGTACGCGGGCGAGGTCATCAGCTCGCGCGCGGTGGTCGCCCCGGCCTTGCGGCGGGTGTCGCCCTCGCTGCCGAGGCGGTGGCGGAGCCGGGCGGTGAGCGGGGGCCGGTAGCCCTCGCGGTGGTAGCGCTCCTTGAACTCCTCCTTGTGCAGCAGGTCGGCCTCGGAGACCACGCCGACCACGCGGCCCGCGGCGTCGAGCACCGGCATGCCGCTGACCCCGCGGTCGATGAGCAGCCGGGCCACCTCCCGGAAGGGGGCGTCCTCCGGTACGGACACCACGTCGGTGGTCATGACGTCCTGGACTCTGGTACGCATCTGGTGCCTCCTGACGGCGGGGGAATGAAGGACTCGCCTCACGCTCGCGACGGTAGGTGGGGCCGCCGGTGCCGATCAGGGCCGAAGGTCCCGCCGGCCGGGGACGCCGGGCCTCACAACCGGTCGTCGACGTCCCAGGTGAGCTTGTCGATCACGTCGACGACGCCGTTCACCCGGCCGGCCATGCGCACCGCGATCTGGGCCTCGCTGCGCCGGTCGACGTGGCCGCGCAGCGTCACCACGCCGTGGTCGACCTCGACCTCGATGTCGGCGTTGTCCAGCCACAGCCCGCGGTCGAGCACCTCCTCGCGGATCTCGCGGGCGAGGTCGGCGTCGTCGCGCACGAACACCTTCAGCAGGTCGTGGCGGCTGACGACGCCCGCCAGCCGGCCCTCCTCGTCGACGACGGGCAGCCGCTTGACGCCGTGCTCCTCCATCCTCCGCACCGCGGTGGTCATCGTCGTGGTGGGCGTCACGGTCACGGCCGGGGCGGTCATCAGCTCACCGGCGACCTCGCCACGGGCCTTGCGCTCGGCCGTGGTGACGCCGCCCTCCTCGCTGAGCCTGCGGCGCAGCCGCGCCCGCAGCGGCGGCTGGTAGCCCTCCTGGTAGTACTGCTCCCGGAACTCCTCCTTGTGGAGCAGGTCGGCCTCGGAGACCACGCCCACGACGTGACCCGCGTCGTCGACGACGGGCACGGCGCTGATGCCCCGTGAGATGAGCAGTTCGGCGACGTCCTTGAACGGGGTGTCGGCGTGCACGGACGCGACGTCCCTGGTCATCACGTCCTTCACCTTCACGCGCATGGCGTGCTCCTTTCGCGTCGCACGAGCCGCTGCGCCGTACCGGGCGGGCTCCCACTTTCTACGCCTCTATCCCACCGTGCGGGGAAAAGGGATTGAATGGGCGTAAGTCCCTCGATCTTGGGCCTTTGGGCTGAATTGGTGGTTTCTGTGGGCCGATGTCACAGCCCCGGCGCCGGCGGCGGTCCCGGCGCGCGCCGGGCGCACCCGCGCCGCCCGAGCCCGTGGCCGGGGCCGATGACGCGACGTTTCCGCACGGCGGCCGGGGGTCGAAGGTCCCGCCGGATGGTGCCCTTCGGCCGGATCCCCGGACCGTCCCCGACTGATCTGCTGGAACCATGAAGGACCGCTGGACCACCGTCCTGCTCGTGCTCACCGCGGGGGCGCTGCTCGGCGGCGGCGCCGCCTACCTGCTCGGCGCGGTGGGCGTCGCGCACGCGCTGTGGATCGCCGGCACCGCGGTCGCGCTGGTGCCCGCGGTCTGGTGGGTGGTCGAGGCGGTACGCGAGGGCCGCCTCGGNGTGGACGCGATCGCCGTGCTCGCCCTCGGCGGCTCCCTCGCGGTCGGCGAGTACTTCGCGGGCGCGGTGATCGGCGTCATGCTCGCCTCCGGCCGCGCCCTGGAGGACTACGCGCTGCGCCGCGCCCGCCGCGACCTCACCGCGCTCTACGAGCGCGCCCCGCGCACCGCCCGCCGCTACCGGGGCGGCCCGGGCGGCGCGTTCGACGGCGGCGTGGAGACCGTGCCGGTGGACGCGGTACGCCGCGGCGACGCCCTGCTCGTCCCCGCCGGCGAGATCGTCCCGGTGGACGGCGTGATCCGGGAGGGTACGGCACTGCTCGACGAGTCGGCCCTCACCGGCGAGTCCGTGCCGGTCGAGCGCGGCGCGGGGGAGAGCGTGCGCAGCGGCGTGGTCAACGCGGGCAGGCCGTTCGACCTCGTCGCCACCGGAACCGCCGAGGAGAGCACGTACGCGGGCGTGGTCCGGCTGGCCCGGGAGACCGCGGCCGGGAGCGCCCCGGTGGTCCGGCTCGCCGACCGGTACGCCGCGATCTTCCTCCCCGCCACCCTGCTGCTCGCCGGAGCGGCCTGGCTGTGGTCCGGGGAGGCCGTGCGGGCCGTGGCCGTGCTCGTCGTCGCCACGCCCTGCCCACTGCTGCTCGCCGCCCCCGCGGCGATCGCGGCCGGCCTGTCCCGGGCCGCCCGCCACGGAGTGATCGCCAAGGGCGGCGGCGCGCTGGAGACGCTCGGCCACGCCCGCACCCTCGTGCTCGACAAGACCGGCACGCTCACCACCGGCCACCCCCAGGTGGTCGAGGTGGTGCCCGCGCCCGGCCACGACCCCGACGAGGTGCTCGCCCTCGCCGCCGCGGTCGACCAGGTCTCCTCGCACGTGCTCGCCCACGCGATCGTGCGCGCCGCGGCCGAGCGCGGGCTCACCCTCGGCCGGCCGTACGGCGTGCACGAGGAGGCCGGGCTCGGCACCGAGGGCATGGTCGGCGAGCACGCGGTGCGGGTCGGCAAGGCGCTCGGCACCCGGCCCGACTGGGAGCGGGCCCAGCGCTCCCGGGCCGCCCTCGACGGCGCGATGACGGTGTTCGTCGCGGTCGACGGCGACACCGCCGGGGTGATCCTGCTGCGCGACACGGTCCGCCCCGACGCGCCGCGCACGCTGCGCCGGCTGCGCCGCGCCGGGATCGACCGGGTGGTGATGCTCACCGGCGACCGCGCCGATGTGGCCGAGAGCGTCGCCACCGTGCTCAACATCGACCGGGTGCTCGCCGAGCGGCCGCCGGCGGAGAAGGTGGAGGCGGTCCGCGAGGAGGCCGCGCGGGCGGTGACGGTGATGGTCGGCGACGGGATCAACGACGCGCCCGCGCTCACCGCCGCCCAGGTCGGGGTGGCGATGGGCGCCCGCGGCGCGGCCGCCTCCAGCCAGGCCGCCGACATCGTGCTCATGGGCGACCGCATCGACCACCTCGCCGACGCGATGGACGTCGCCCGCCGCTCCCGCCGGATCGCGGTGCAGAGCGCCGCCGCCGGCATGGCGCTGTCGGTCGCCGCCATGATCGTGGCCGCGGCCGGGCTGCTGCCCCCGGCGGCCGGGGCGCTGGTGCAGGAGGCGATCGACGTCGCGGTGATCCTCAACGCGCTGCGCGCGCTGCGCCCGGGCCGGGGCACCGGCACCGTGATCGACGAGCCGACCGAGCGCATGCTGCGCGCGTTCGAGGAGGAGCACCGCGAGCTGCGCCCGCCGCTGGAGACGCTGCGCGAGGTCGCCGACCGGCTCGGCGGCGACCCGCCCGAGGTGGTGCTCCCGCGGCTGCGCCGGGTGCACCGCTTCCTCACCGAGGAGCTGCTGCCGCACGAGCGCGACGAGGAGCGGCGGCTCTACCCGGCGGTCGGCCGCCTGCTCGGCGGCTCCGAGGTGACCGCGACGATGAGCAGGGCGCACGCCGAGATCGAGCGGCTCGTCGCCCGGCTCGGCCGCCACCTCGCGCTCGCCGAGGAGACCGGGCTGCGGCCCGACCGCATCGACGACCTGCGCGCCTGCCTGTACGGCCTGCACGCCGTGCTCAACCTCCACTTCACCCAGGAGGAGGAGGCGTACTTCTCCCTCGCCCGGCACGACCGGTTCGTGAGCTGACCGCACGCCCGGGACGCGCGGTGCACCGCCGGGCCGCGGGTACACGTGCAGGTACGCGCAACCCCGATGCCGGCAAGGAGAACCCTGTGAGCGCAGAGAACCTCGATCTGGCCGCGATCGCGCGCCGGATCGCCGACAACGCACCGAACGGGTCGCTCGAGCAGGCGGCGGCGGGCTCGGTCGCGGTGACCTGCGCGACCACCCGGACCCTGGCCGAGGCCCGGTCCGTGCTCGCGGGCGTCACCCCCGAGAACGTACGGCGCGCCGCGCTCGAGCTGCTCGACCGCCTCGAGGCCGGGGAGCGGGACGACGCCGCCGGATAGCCTTCCGGGTTCCCGCCCGATGACCTGCGCCCCAGGCGTGTGACAGAACTCACANGCCNCTTTTTCCTCTCCTGAAGCAGCAGTCACCGGCCCTTCGCCGTCCCTGGGAGGTGAACGGGCGGTCATGGTGATCGCCTTGCACGGGGAGGAATCTTCAATG
>JGI25326J35508_1001351_pt1 | contig 18387 bp, 16 predicted proteins | sample HigsolmetaAR201D_FD_35508 | JGI IMG/M metagenome (IMG submission 35508)
CGGCTTCGGCGCCGGCGCGGCGGCAGGCGCAGTTGCGCTGGCCACCTCGGCGGCTTCCGGTGCGGACGCCGCCTCGGCCACCGTGGCGGTGGTGTCTTCGGCGCTGGCAGGCGCCTCGGCCACGGCCGCGGCTTCAGCCTGCGGCGCGGCGGAGGCCGGCTCGGCCGCCGCGACGGGTTCGGGCGGCGTCACGCCCGCCGGCGCGGCCACGGGCACCTGCACGCCCGGCAGGGCGGGCGACGCGGCCGGGGCCGGCGCCGCAGCGGCCGGCGCGGACGCCGCAGCCGACGGCGAGATCTGCTGCAGTTCCTGCAGGTTGCGCGACAGCTCGGCCACGCGCGATTCCACCTCGCGACGCTCGCGTTCGCGGGCAATCTGGTCTTCCTGCGAGGGCGTGGCAGCCCCCTGGGCGGCGACCGCCCCCTTGCTCAGCGTCAGGCGATCGGGCGAGCCGGCAGCCGCGGCCTTGCGGTCCTCGACCGAGGCCTCGACGCGGCCGGACGCCTCGCGACCCGGACCGCCAGCGCCGGCATCCTGCACGGCGCCGGCCAGGCGCTGGCGGTAGGCGGCAAAGTCGGCGCTCTGCGCCTGGATGATCTGGCGCGCCTCGCTCTGCGACACCGAGCGGGCTTCTTCCTCGCCCGGGACGTTCAGCACGACACCGGCCTTGAGCCGGTTCATGTTGTCACCGATGAAGGCATGCGGGTTGGCGCGGTACAGCGAGACCAGCATCTGGTCCAGCGAGACGCCGGGGCGCTGCACGCGCGAGGCGATCCCATACAGCGTGTCGCCACGGCGCACGGCGTACTCGTCGACCGCGTCGGCCGCCGACGGGGCGGGTTCGCTGCGGCTGGCCTGGCGGCGCTCGGCCGGCGCAGGCGACGCAGCCGGTGCCGGGGCCCGCGCCACGGGCGGCGCGCTGGGCGCGGTGGTGCGCGGCGCCGGCGACGCCGCGGCGGGCGCGCCCGAGGACATCGCGGGCGGCACCTGGGGAGCCGCAGCCTGGCGCGTGACCGGCGGGTCGAGCAGCAGCGTGTATTCGCGCACCAGCCGGCCGGAGGCCCAGGACAGCTCGAGGATCACGTCGACGAACGGCTCCTGGATGACCCGTTCGCTCTGGATGCGCAGGTAGGGACGACCGTCCGGCCGGCGCTCCAGCGTGACCTGCGCGCCGGGCAGCGCGCTGTTGTACTCGACGCCCGCGGCNCGGTACGCGTCNGGACCGGCGATGCGGGCACGGAAATTGGCCTCCTCCTCGGGGGTGAGGCTCGTGACGTCAATCTCGGCACGAAGTTGCTCGCCAAGCGCGGATTGCACGGTCAGCCGGCCGAGACCGAGCGCGGCGGCATTACCCACCGCGAGGTACATGGCGGCGGCGGCAACTCCGGACAGAGCGAAACGCCCTACGGATCGTGTATTTCGTTTCAAGGCGTCTCCCAGTGGATCAAACAGCCCACCCTGCGTGGCCTTCATTTCGGTGAGGATAGTTCACGGTCCCCCCTCAGGGAATTGCAGAAATCACAATAACATCAAGCAGATACACTGACAAGCTCATGCAATTGCTGACATTCCCATGGCAATGAAGGCGTTGTAACAAGCCGTGAGATGTGGCCTGTTCACAACGCCTTCACCTGGGCAACGGCGCGAACGCGTTACGCCTCGAGCAGGATCCGCAGCATGCGGCGCAGCGGCTCGGCCGCCCCCCACAACAGCTGGTCGCCGATCGTGAAGGCGCCCAGGTACTCCGGCCCCATCGCCAGCTTGCGCAGGCGGCCGACGGGGATCGTCAGCGTGCCGGTCACCGCCACCGGGGTCAGGTCGCGCATCGTGTCCTCGCGGGTGTTGGGCACCAGCTTCACCCAGGCGTTGTCATTGGCGACCATCGCCTCGATGTCGGCCAGCGGCACGTCCTTCTTCAGCTTGAAGGTCAGCGCCTGGCTGTGGCAGCGCATCGCGCCGATGCGCACGCAGAAGCCGTCCACCGGGATCGCGGCAGCCGCGTCCAGGCCCAGGATCTTGTTGGTCTCTGCGCCGCCCTTCCATTCCTCGCGGCTGACGCCACCACCGAGGTCCTTGTCGATCCAGGGAATCAGCGAGCCGCCCAGGGGCACGCCGAAGTTGGCGGTCTCGTCGGCGCTCATCGCGCGCTGGCGGCCGATGATCTTGCGGTCGATCTCGAGGATGGCGCTCTTGGGATCGTCCAGCAGGTCGCGCACCTCGGCGTTCAGCGTGCCGAACTGCTTCAGCAGCTCGCGCATGTGCTGGGCGCCGCCGCCGGAGGCGGCCTGGTAGGTCATCGAGGTCATCCACTCGACCAGACCGGCCTTGTACAGCGCGCCCACGCCCATCAGCATGCAGCTGACGGTGCAGTTGCCGCCGATCCAGTTGCGACCGCCGTTGGCCAGCGCGTTCTTGATGACCGGCAGGTTGACCGGGTCCAGCACGATCACCGCGTCATCCTTCATGCGCAGCGTCGAGGCGGCGTCGATCCAGTGGCCCTTCCAGCCGGCGGCGCGCAGCTTGGGGAACACCTCGGTGGTGTAGTCCCCGCCCTGGGCGGTGATGATGATGTCGCAGCGCTTGAGCTCGTCGATGTCGAACGCGTCCTTCAGGACAGTCTCGTTCTTCGCCATCGCCGGCGCCTTGCCGCCCGCGTTGCTGGTGCTGAAGAACACCGGCTCGATGAGGGCAAAGTCGTTTTCCTGCTGCATGCGGTCCATCAGCACGGAGCCGACCATGCCGCGCCAGCCCACCAGTCCAACCAAAGTCGTAGCCATTTCTCTCGATCCTGTAACAGTCTTGCTCTTGGCGCCGGCCCCGTCGTGCGGGCCGGCCTGCGGGGTGAGAAGGCGGCCATGCCGCCTACCGGTCCTCAGCCCTGGGCTTTGAGGCGGGCGACCACGGCGTCGCCCATCTCCTTCGTCCCGACCTTCGTCGTGCCTTCGCTGTAAATATCGGCGGTCCGCAGGTTCTGCGCCAGGACATCCTTCACTGCCGCCTCGATGCGCCGGGCGGCCTCTTCCTGGTCCAGGCTGTAGCGCAGCATCATCGCCGCGCTGAGGATGGTCGCCAGCGGGTTGGCCACGCCCTGGCCGGCGATGTCCGGCGCCGAACCGTGGCTGGGTTCGTACAGGCCCTGCTTGCGCTCGTTCAGCGAGGCCGAGGGCAGCATGCCGATCGAGCCGGTCAGCATCGCCGCCTCGTCGCTCAGGATGTCGCCGAACATGTTGCCGGTGACGATCACGTCGAACTTCTTCGGCGCGCGCACCAGCTGCATCGCCGCGTTGTCGACGTACATGTGCTCCAGCTCGACGTCCGGGTACTGGGCGTGCACCTCGGTCACCACGTCCTTCCAGAACTGGAAGGTCTCCAGCACGTTGGCCTTGTCGACGCTGGTGACCTTGCGGTTGCGCTTGCGCGCGGCCTGGAAGGCCACGTGGGCGATGCGCTCGATCTCCGGACGGGTGTAGCGCATCGTGTCGAAGGCTTCCGGCTGGCCCGCGAACGCGCCGTCCGGTGCCTCGCGGCGGCCGCGCGGCTGGCCGAAGTAGATGTCGCCGGTCAGCTCGCGGATGATCAGGATGTCCAGCCCCGCCACCAGCTCGGGCTTCAGGCTCGAGGCATGGGTCAGCTGCTCGTAGCAGATCGCCGGACGGAAGTTGGCGAACAGGCCCAGCTCCTTGCGCAGCCCCAGGATGGCCTGCTCCGGCCGCAGCTTGCGCTCGAGCTTGTCGTACTTCCAGTCGCCCACCGCGCCGAACAGCACGGCATCGGCCTCCTTGGCCAGCTTGAGGGTCGACTCCGGCAGCGGATGCCCGTGGGCCTCGTAGGCGGCGCCACCCACGAGCGCTTCTTCCATCTCGAACTTCAGGTCCAGCGCGCGGAGCACCTTCACGGCCTCGGCCACGATCTCGACGCCGATGCCGTCACCCGGCAGAACTGCGATCTTCATCTTTTCCTTTCCCGGCCCGGCGGCTCCGTTCTCCCGCCGCGCCATCCTTGCTGCCCGGCGCCACCGGGCGCCGGTCGGTCCCATCAGGGCGCGCCTCCGGCACCGGAGGCGGCCGTCGTGCTTACAGAATGCTGTTGTTCAGCCAGGGCTTGCTGGCCAGGCGCTCGGCCTCGTAGGCCTTGATCTTGTCGGCATGGCGCAGGGTCAGGCCGATGTCGTCCAGCCCGTTGAGCAGGCAGTACTTGCGGAAGGGCTGCACGTCGAAGGGCAGCTCGGTGCCGTCGGGCTTGACGACCACCTGGCGCTCCAGGTCGATGGTCAGCTCGTAGCCGACGAACGCATAGACCTCGTCGAACAGCTTCGCGACCTCGTGCTCGGGCAGCACGATGGGCAGCAGCCCGTTCTTGAAGCAGTTGTTGAAGAAGATGTCGGCGAAGCTGGGCGCGATCAGCGCGCGGAAGCCGTACTGCTGGATCGCCCAGGGCGCGTGCTCGCGGCTGGAGCCGCAGCCGAAGTTCTTGCGCGCCAGCAGGATGGAGGCGCCCTTGTAGCGCGGCTGGTTCAGCACGAAGTCCGGGTTCGGCTTGCGCTGCGACTCGGGCACGCCGGGCTGGCCCGGCTGGTCCAGGTAGCGCCACTCGTCGAACAGGTTGGGCCCGAAGCCGGTGCGCTTGATGGACTTCAGGAACTGCTTCGGGATGATCGCGTCGGTGTCGACGTTCTCGCGGTCCATCGGGGCCACCAGCCCCTTGTGCACTCGAAATGCTTCCATGGTGTGTCTCTCGTGAGGGCCACCCGGCCCGTCGTTACTTGCGGCGGGCCGCGTCCTCGATCTTTTCGCCGGCCTTCTGGATGTCCTTGCCCAGCCCTTCGAAGGTGTTGCAGCCCGCCAGCAGCGCCAGCGCAGCCATCAGCGTCGCGATGCGTTTCATGGCCCTCTCCTTCGTCCTTGCCCTGTCCCTTCCGCTCAGGCGATGCGGCGCACGTCGACGAAATGCCCTTCCATCGCCGCCGCAGCCGCCATCGCCGGGCTGACGAGGTGGGTGCGGCCGCCGGCGCCCTGGCGGCCTTCGAAGTTGCGGTTGGACGTCGAGGCGCAGCGCTCGCCCGGCTCGAGCCGGTCGGCGTTCATCGCCAGGCACATCGAGCAGCCGGGTTCGCGCCACTCGAAGCCGGCCGCCTTGAAGACCTGGTCCAGGCCCTCGCGCTCGGCCTGTTCCTTCACCAGGCCCGAGCCCGGCACGACCATCGCCAGCTTGACGTTAGAGGCGATGCGCCCGCCGATGCGACGCACGACGTTGGCGGCCTCGCGCAGGTCCTCGATGCGCGAATTGGTGCACGAGCCGATGAACACCTTGTCGACGAAGATGTCGCTCATCGGCTTGTTGGGCTCCAGCGCCATGTACTGCAGCGCGCGCTCCATCGCGGCGCGCTTGACCGGGTCCTTTTCCTTGTCGGGATCGGGCACGCGGTCCTCGATCGAGGCCACCATCTCGGGCGAGGTGCCCCAGGTGACCTGCGGTCGGATCTGCGAGGCGTCCAGCTCGACCACCGCGTCCCAGTGCGCGTCGGGATCGGAATGCAGGGTGCGCCAGTAGGCCACGGCCTGGTCCCATTCCACGCCCTTGGGCGAGAACGGGCGGCCCTTGACGTATTCGATCGTGGTGTCGTCCACCGCCACCAGGCCGGCACGGGCGCCCGCCTCGATGGCCATGTTGCACACCGTCATGCGGCCTTCCATGCTGAGCGCGCGGATCGCGCTGCCGGCGAATTCGATGGTGTAGCCGGTGCCGCCGGCGGTGCCGATCTTGCCGATGATGGCCAGCACGATGTCCTTGGCGCTGCAGCCGCGCGGCAGCTGGCCCTCGACCTTGACCAGCATGTTCTTGGCCTTCTTGGCCAGCAACGTCTGGGTGGCCAGCACGTGCTCGACCTCGCTGGTGCCGATGCCGTGCGCCAGCGCGCCGAAGGCGCCGTGGGTGGAGGTGTGCGAGTCGCCGCAGACCACGGTCATGCCGGGCAGCGTGGCACCCTGCTCCGGGCCGATCACGTGCACGATGCCCTGGCGCTTGTCGTTCATCTTGAACTGCGTGATGCCGTGGCGGTCGCAGTTGCGGTCCAGCGTCTCNACCTGCAGCCGGGAGATCGGGTCGGCGATGCCCTGGGAACGGTCGGTCGTCGGCACGTTGTGGTCGCTGACAGCCAGGTTGGCCGACAGGCGCCAGACCTTGCGGCCGGCCAGATCCAGGCCCTCGAAGGCCTGCGGGCTCGTCACCTCGTGCACGAGGTGGCGATCGATGTAGAGGACGGCGGTCCCGTCTTCCTCGGTGTGGACGACGTGTTCGTCCCAGATCTTGTCGTAGAGGGTGCGGCCCATGGATGACTCGCCAAATGCAGTTTCGGGGGAGCTCGCGCCAGACGCGAACCGAACCGTTGATTTTAGTTGCTATGCAACAAAAACCCCGGCGCCAGGGCCGGGGTTTGTCGTGGGACGGGATCGGGCCGGGGGCCGGCCCGCCCCCTCAACCGCGCTGGTCGATCGGTTTGACGTCGCGCTTGGCCGCACCGACGTACAGCTGGCGCGGACGGCCGATCTTGTACTCGGGATCGCCGATCATCTCGTTGAGCTGGGCGATCCAGCCCACCGTGCGCGCCAGCGCGAAGATCGCGGTGAACAGGCTCACCGGGATGCCGATGGCGCGCTGCACGATGCCCGAGTAGAAGTCGACGTTCGGGTACAGCTTGCGGGCGACGAAGTATTCGTCTTCCAGGGCGATCTTCTCGAGCTCCATCGCCAGCTTGAACAGCGGGTCGTTCTCCAGGCCCAGCTCGCCCAGCACCTCGTGGCAGGTCTCGCGCATCAGCTTGGCGCGCGGGTCGTAGTTCTTGTAGACGCGGTGGCCGAAGCCCATCAGGCGCACGCCGGAGGACTTGTCCTTGACCTTGCTGATGAACTCGCCGATCTTGGCCACGCCGCCCATGGCCTGGATTTCCTCCAGCATGTTCAGGCAGGCCTCGTTCGCGCCGCCGTGCGCCGGGCCCCACAGGCAGGCCACGCCCGCGGCGATCGCGGCGAACGGGTTGGTGCCCGACGAGCCGCACAGGCGCACGGTCGAGGTCGAGGCGTTCTGCTCGTGGTCGGCGTGCAGGATGAAGATGCGGTCCATCGCGCGCACCAGCACGTCGTTCGGCACGTACTCCTCGCACGGGGTGGCGAACATCATGCGCATGAAGTTCGCCGCGTACGACAGGTCGTTCTTCGGATAGATGTACGGCTGGCCAATCGAGTACTTGTACGCCATCGCCACCAGCGTCGGCAGCTTGGCGATCAGGCGGATCGCGGAGATCTCGCGGTGCTCGGGATTGTTGATGTCGGTGCTGTCGTGATAGAAGGCCGACAGACCGCCCACCAGGCCGGTCAGCACCGCCATCGGGTGCGCGTCGCGACGGAAGCCGCGCAGGAAGAACTGCATCTGCTCGTTGACCATCGTGTGGTTGGTCACGCGAGAGACGAACTCCTTCTTCTGCTGGGCGCTGGGCAGCTCCCCGTACAGCAGCAGGTAGCAGACTTCCAGGAAGTCGCACTGCACGGCCAGCTGCTCGATCGGGTAGCCGCGGTACAGCAGCTCGCCCTTGTCACCGTCGATGTAGGTGATCGTCGAGTTGCACGACGCCGTCGACAGAAAGCCGGGGTCGTACGTGAACTTGCCGGTCTGCGCGTACAGCTTGCGGATGTCGATCACATCCGGGCCGATCGTGCCCTTGTAGATGGGCAGCTCCATGCTCGGGCTGCCATCGGAAAACGAAAGGGTGGCTTTCACGTCTGACGGTGTCATGGCATTTCCTTGGGTTTTCGAAAGTCTTTAGGCCGGTTGGCGCATCATACGGAGAACCTCGCGGACCTCCGGCCGATCGAGTTCGCCTTCCGGTTCCTTGCGAGCCAGCAGCAGGTCCAACAGGTCGTTGTCGGACAGCTCCATCAGGGCCTGCAATCCTCGCGCCTGCCACACCGTCAAGGTGCTTTCGTAGCGGGCGAAGAACCGCGCGATGAACAGGTCGTTCTCGAGCAGGCCGCGCCGGCAGCGCCAGCGCAGCTTGTTCAGCGACTGCCCATCGAGCCGGTCAGTGTCCATGATGGATCTTGCGCAAAGCTGAACGGCTGCCGGCGGATCAAACCGCGCGGCGCACCATCAGTTCCTTGATCTTGCCGATCGCCTTGGTGGGGTTCAGGCCCTTGGGGCAGACGTCGACGCAGTTCATGATGGTGTGGCAACGGAAGAGCCGGTACGGATCCTCCAGATTGTCCAGGCGCTCGTTGGTGGCTTCGTCGCGGCTGTCGGCGATGAAGCGGTAGGCCTGCAGCAGGCCCGCCGGGCCGACGAACTTGTCCGGGTTCCACCAGAAGCTCGGGCAGCTGGTCGAGCAGCTGGCGCACAGGATGCATTCGTACAGGCCGTTGAGCTCCTCGCGCTCTTCCGGCGTCTGCAGGCGCTCCTTCTCGGGCGGCGGCGTGTCGTTGATCAGGTACGGCTTGATCGAGTGGTACTGCTTGAAGAACTGCGTCATGTCCACGATCAGGTCGCGGATCACGGGCAGGCCCGGCAGCGGGCGCAGCACGATCTCGTTCGGCAGCGAACGCAGGTTGGTCAGGCAGGCCAGCCCGTTCTTGCCGTTGATGTTCATCGCGTCCGAGCCGCACACGCCTTCGCGGCAGGAACGACGGAACGACAGGCTGGGATCGACCGCCTTGAGCTTGACCAGGGCGTCCAGCAGCATGCGCTCGTTGCCCTCGAGCTCCAGCTCGATGGTCTGCATGTACGGCTTGGCGTCCTTGTCCGGATCGTAGCGGTAGATCTTGAAGATGCGCTTGGTGGTCATGGCTAGCAGGCTCCTGTGACGCGCTTAGAAGGTACGGACTTTGGGCGGAACGCTGTCCACCGTCAGCGGCTTGAGGTTCACAGGCTTGTAGGTCAGGCTGTTGGTCGCGCTGTGCCACAGGGTGTGCTTCAGCCACTCCTTGTCGTTGCGACCCAGCGGGAACTCCGGATCGTCCGCCCCGCGCTCGTAGTCGTGCACGGTGTGCGCGCCGCGACATTCCTTGCGGGCGGCGGCCGACACCATCGTCGCCTGCGCGGCTTCGATCAGGTTGTCGACTTCCAGCGCCTCCATGCGCGCGGTGTTCCACACCTTGGACTTGTCCTTCAGCGTGATGTTCTTGACGCGCTCGCGGATTTCGGCGATGCGCTGCACGCCCTCGTCCATCAGCTTCTGGGTGCGGAACACGCCGGCGTGCGCCTGCATCGTCGAGCGGATGTCGTTGGCCACGTCCTGGGCATATTCGCCCGCGGTGCTGGCCTCCAGGCGGGCCAGGCGCGACAGCGTGAGTTCGGCAGCGTCCTTGGGCAGCGGCTTGTGGGCCTTGGGTTCGCCCTTGAGGGTCTGGATGATGTGGTCGCCCGCGGCGCGGCCGAACACCACCAGGTCGAGCAGCGAGTTGGTACCCAGGCGGTTGGCGCCGTGCACCGACACGCAGGAGCACTCGCCCACGGCGTACAGGCCGTTGACCGGCACGCGGTAGTCGTCGCCCTTGGGCACCACCACCTGGCCGCTGATGTTGGTCGGGATGCCGCCCATCTGGTAGTGGATGGTCGGCACGACCGGGATCGGCTCCTTGGTGATGTCGACGTTGGCGAAGTTGTGGCCGATCTCGTAGACCGAGGGCAGGCGCTTCATGATGGTCTCGGCGCCCAGGTGGGTCATGTCGAGCACCACGTAGTCCTTGTTGGGACCGCAGCCGCGACCTTCCTTGATCTCCTGGTCCATGCAGCGCGAGACGAAATCGCGCGGCGCCAGGTCCTTCAGCGTCGGGGCATAGCGCTCCATGAAGCGCTCGCCGTTGGCATTGCGCAGGATGGCGCCCTCGCCGCGGCAGCCTTCGGTCAGCAGCACGCCCGCGCCGGCCACGCCGGTCGGGTGGAACTGCCAGAACTCCATGTCCTGCAGCGGCACGCCGGCGCGCGCGGCCATGCCCAGGCCGTCACCGGTGTTGATGAAGGCGTTGGTCGACGCGGCGAAGATGCGGCCGGCGCCGCCCGTGGCCAGCAGCACGACCTTGGCGTGCAGGATGTAGACGTCGCCGGTTTCCAGCTCCAGCGCGGTCACGCCCACCACGTCGCCGTCGGCGTCGCGGATCAGGTCCAGCGCCATCCACTCGACGAAGAAGTTGGTGCGGGCCGCGACGTTGCGCTGGTACAGCGTGTGCAGCAGCGCGTGGCCGGTACGGTCGGCCGCGGCACAGGCACGCTGCACGGGCTTCTCGCCGTAGTTGGCGGTGTGGCCGCCGAACGGGCGCTGGTAGATGGTGCCGTCGGGGTTGCGGTCGAACGGCATGCCGAAGTGCTCGAGCTCGTAGACGACCTTGGGCGCTTCACGGCACATGAACTCGATCGCGTCCTGGTCGCCGAGCCAGTCCGAGCCCTTGACGGTGTCGTAGAAGTGGTAGTGCCAGTTGTCCTCGCTCATGTTGCCCAGCGAGGCGCCGATGCCCCCCTGCGCGGCGACGGTGTGCGAGCGGGTCGGGAAGACCTTGGACAGGACGGCGACGTTCAGACCGGCCTGGGCCAGCTGCAGCGAGGCGCGCATGCCGGAGCCGCCGGCACCGACGATGACGACGTCGAACTTGCGCGTGGGAAGAGAGGTTCCGATTTGCATTTCTTTCACAGCCTCCACAGGACCTGGATCGCCCAGCCGGCACAGCCGACGAGCCAGACGATGGTGACGACCTGCAGCGTGAGCCTTGCGCCCACCGGCTTGACGTAATCCATCCAGATGTCACGCATGCCGACCCAGACGTGGTACAGCAGCGCAACGACGACGGCGAAGGTCAGGAACTTCATCCACTGCTGGGCGAAGATGCCTGCCCACTTGTCGTAGCCGACGATGTCGCCGATCACGTTGCCGTTCTCGTCACGGCGCTTCCAGGGCCAGAAGACCTGGGCCAGCAGGACGATCGTGAACAGCGCCATCAGGACGCCGGTGACGCGCTGGGCGAGCCAGTCACGCAGGCCGTAGTGCGCACCCACCACGAGGCGCTTGGAACCGTAGTTTTTGTTCATCGCGGGATTTACCTGTCGGGATCAGGAGAACAGCTTGACGGCGACAGCGACCGTCAGCACCAGGCTGAGCACCAGCGTGAAGATCGCGGAACTGCGGCCCTGCTGCTTGCTCACGGTGTGGAACACGTCCATCCAGATGTGGCGCAGGCCGGCAATGAAATGGTGGAAATAGGCCCAGGCCAGCGCGAGCACGACCAGCTTGACGAACCAGCCCGGGAAGATCCACACGCCGGCGGAGAAGGCACTGGTGAACTCGCCGTAGGAAATCTCGGAGGTGAGGCTCTTGTCGAACAGCCAGAGAATGAACGGCAGCAGCAGGAACATCAGCAGGCCGCTGGCCCGGTGCAGGATCGACACCCACCCGGCGACCGGCAGACGGTACTTGAGCGCATCGGGCAAGCGCATGGGCCCGGGTCGTTGTTTTGCGATTTCAGGCATATCCAACCTTTTCCGTTTGTAGAGACGGCTGTACCGACGGTGAAACCGGCCGATTTTATGGCAACGCACCTGGGNTGCGCCGCGTCACACCTCCGCACACCGCACGATCAGCTCACTTCATTGCGATAAAAATGCTCTGCCGTGTTGTAGAGCCCGCGGCGGAATTCCACCGGGCGGTCCTCGTAGGTCCGCGACAGCCGCTCCACGCTCAGCAGCGGCGTGCCCACGGGCAGCTGCAGCAGCTCGGCCGCGGTGGCATCGGCGGCCACCGCGCGCAGCTTTTCCTCGGCGCGGATCATCCGCACCCCGAATTCGGTCTCGAACAGCGCGTACATCGGCCCGCGGTATTCGCTCAGCCGCTCGGCGGTCAGGCCCTTGAACAGGCCACCGTGCAGCCAGATGTCGTCGAACACCACCGGCTTGCCCTTGAACAGCAGCAGCCGGCGGATCTGCAGCGCCGCGTCGCCGGACTTCAGGTCGAGCGCGCGCGCCACCTCGGCGGGCGCGCGCAGGCGGCGGCAGTCGATGAAGCGGCGCTGCACCGGGCCGGTGTCGCCATCGTCCGGGGTCAGGCGCAGGAAGCGGTATTGCACCTTCTCCTCGGCATGGGTGGCCACAAAGGTGCCCTTGCCCTGCCGGCGTACCAGCAGGTTCTCGGCGGCCAGCTCGTCGATCGCCTTGCGCACCGTGCCCTGACTCACCTTGAAGCGGGCCGCCAGCTCCACCTCGCTCGGGATCGCCTCGCCCGGCTTCCATTCGCCCGCCTGCAGGCTGCGCGTGATCAGCGCCTTGATCTGCTGGTACAGCGGGCTGAACGCCGGGCCGGCCGTCTCGGGGCCGGCAGCGCTCGGGTCGGTCAGGTGGGAGGGAGGCTGGGTCGCCATGGGCGCGATTGCATCACAAGGCCCGGGTGAAGTCCAGAAACTGATGAATGATGTCTTATATAAGACATAAGACTGTTGACAGGAGGGAGACCGGACGCCTAGACTCACCTACACTTCGCGCTGGAGCAGGCGCCTGCGGTCCGGTCATGCGGCGAAGCGGGCGTCTCGACGTTCCATCATCCGCAAAAACGATTCGATTCTGGAGTCTCATCAATGAGCAAGAAACCCGTACGTGTGGCCGTCACCGGCGCGGCAGGTCAGATCGGCTACGCCCTGCTGTTCCGCATCGCTTCCGGCGAAATGCTGGGCAAGGACCAGCCGGTCATCCTGCAACTGCTGGAAATCCCCGACGAGAAGGCCCAGAAGGCCCTCAAGGGCGTGATGATGGAGCTCGAGGACTGCGCCTTCCCGCTGCTGGCCGGCATGGAAGCGCACAGCGACCCGATGACGGGCTTCAAGGACACCGACTACGCCCTGCTGGTGGGCGCCCGTCCGCGCGGCCCCGGCATGGAGCGCAAGGACCTGCTGTCGGCCAATGCCCAGATCTTCACCGCCCAGGGCAAGGCGCTGAACGCCGTGGCCTCGCGCAACGTGAAGGTGCTGGTGGTCGGCAACCCGGCCAACACCAACGCCTACATCGCGATGAAGTCGGCCCCGGACCTGCCGGCCAAGAACTTCACCGCGATGCTGCGCCTGGACCACAACCGGGCCGCCAGCCAGATCGCCGCCAAGACCGGCAAGCCGGTGTCGAGCATCGAGAAGCTGTGCGTGTGGGGCAACCACTCGCCCACGATGTACGCCGACTATCGCTTCGCGACCATCGATGGCCAGTCGGTCAAGGAGCTGATCAACGACGAGGACTGGAACCGCAACGTGTTCCTGCCCACCGTCGGCAAGCGCGGCGCGGCCATCATCGAGGCCCGCGGCCTGTCGTCGGCGGCCTCGGCGGCCAACGCCGCCATCGACCACATGCGTGACTGGGCCCTGGGCACCAACGGCAAGTGGGTCACGATGGGCGTGCCGTCCAACGGCGAATACGGCATCCCGCAGGAAACCATGTTCGGCTTCCCGGTCACCTGCGAAGGCGGCGAGTACAAGATCGTCGAAGGCCTGCCGATCGACGAGTTCAGCCAGGAACGCATCAACATCACGCTGAAGGAACTGCAGGAAGAGCAGGACGGCGTGAAGCACCTGCTGTAAGGCAATCAGGCGACACCGGGGCGCGAGCCCCGGCGCAAGAAGGCCGACAGCCTTGCAGCTGCTCGGCCTTTTTTACGGTCCCGAATTTACGTATACGTCAATTGAGCGCCGCCCCCACCCCCGCCCCGCTGCATCCCCGGCAAGCCTTGTTCGAGGCGGGTGAGGCGTTGCCGGCGCTGCCTGTGTGCGACCACTACGCCGGCGTCGAGGCGCGCATGCGCAAGAGCCTGGCGTTGCAGGCCGAGCTGGGCGAGCGCTACGGCCGCGCGGTGTTCGACGCCACGCTGGACGGCGAGGACGGCGCGCCGGTCGGCGGCGAGCACGAGCACGCGCTGCTGATCGCCGAGCTGGTCAACTCGGCCGACAACCGCTACGACCGCGTCGGCGCCCGGGTGCACCCGGTGCGCCATGCCGCGTTCGACGACGAGGTGCACACGCTGCTGTCGCGCTGCGGGCAGCGCCTGGCGTACCTGATGGTGCCCAAGCCCGGGGACGCGGCCGACGTCGCCGAGGCATGCCGCCGCATCGACGCGATCGCGCGCGACGTCGGGCTGGCCCGGCAGGTGCCGGTGCACGTGCTGGTCGAGACCCACGGCGCGCTGCGCGACGTCTGGCAGATCGCCGCCCACCCGCGCGTGGAGTCGATCTCGTTCGGGCTGATGGACTTCGTCTCGGCCCACCGCGGCGCCATCCCCGCCCACGGCATGAGCGCCGAGGGCCAGTTCCGCCACCCGCTGGTGTTGCGCGCCAAGATCGAGATCGCCGCCGCGGCGCACGCAGCCGGCAAGACGCCCTCGCACTGCGTCGTGACCGAGTTCAACCACCTGGACGCGCTGCGCGCCGCGGCCCGCAAGGCGGCGCGCGAGCTGGCCTACACGCGCATGTGGAGCATCCACCCCAACCAGATCCTGCCGATCGTCGAGGCCTTCGCGCCGGACGAGCAGGACGTCGAGGACGCCGCGGCCATCCTGCTTGCGGCCCAGGCGGCCGGCTGGGGCCCCGTGCGCCACAGGACCCGCGGCAAGGACACGCTGCACGACCGGGCCAGCTACCGCTACTACTGGCACGTGCTCGAACGTGCCCATCGCACCGGACGGCCGTTGCCGCCCGAAGCCCGATCCCACTTCTTCCCGGAGACAGACACCCCATGAGCACCCTCACCCCCGGCGCACGCTTTCGTGAAGCCCTGCGGCAGGAATCGCCGCTGCAGGTCATCGGCGCGATCAACGCCAACCACGCCCTGCTGGCCAAGCGCGCCGGCTACCGGGCGATCTACCTGTCCGGCGGCGGCGTGGCCGCAGGCTCGCTGGGGATGCCGGACCTGGGCATCAACACGCTGGACGACGTGCTGATCGACGTGCGCCGCATCACCGACGTGTGCGACCTGCCGCTGTTGGTCGACATCGACACCGGCTTCGGCCCGAGCGCGTTCAACATCGCGCGCACGGTCAAGAGCCTGATCAAGTTCGGCGCCGCTGCCTGCCACATCGAGGACCAGGTCGGCGCCAAGCGCTGCGGCCACCGCCCGGGCAAGGAGATCGTCTCGGCGCAGGAGATGGCCGACCGCGTCAAGGCCGCGGCGGACGCCAGGACCGATCCCGACTTCTTCCTGATCGCGCGCACCGACGCGATCGCGGTCGAAGGCGTGGACGCGGCGATCGAGCGCGCGATCAAGTGCGTGGAGGCCGGCGCCGACGGCATCTTCGCCGAGGCGGCCTACGACCTGCCGACCTACANGCGCTTCGTCGAGGCNGTGAAGGTGCCGGTGCTGGCCAACATCACCGAGTTCGGCAAGACCCCGCTGTTCTCGCGCGAGGAACTGGCCAGCGCCGGCGTGGCGATCCAGCTGTTCCCGCTGTCGGCGTTCCGCGCGATGAACAAGGCGGCCGAGACGGTCTACGAGGTGATCCGCCGCGACGGCCACCAGCGCAACGTCGTCGAGATGATGCAGACGCGCGAGGAGCTCTATGACCGCATCGGCTACCACGCCTACGAACAGCACCTGGATGCCCTGTTCGCGGCAAAGAAGTGAGTGGTGAACGTAGTACGCACTGAAGGAGAACCCATGAGCGAGACGACAACTGCTGCGCCCGGCTTCAAGCCGAAGAAGTCCGTGGCCCTGTCGGGCACGGCAGCGGGCAACACGGCCCTGTGCACGGTCGGCCGCACCGGCAACGACCTGCACTACCGGGGCTACGACATCCTGGACGTGGCCGAGGCCTGCGAGTTCGAGGAGATCGCCTACCTGCTGGTGCACGGCAAGCTGCCCAACGTCGCCGAGCTGGCCGCCTACAAGGCCAAGCTGAAGGCCCTGCGCGGCATCCCGGCCGCGGTCAAGGCCGTGCTCGAGCAGCTGCCGCCCTCGGCGCACCCGATGGACGTGATGCGCACCGGCGTCTCGGCGCTGGGTTGCGTCTCACCCGAGAAGGACGACCACAACCACCCCGGCGCGCGCGACATCGCCGACAAGCTGATGGCGAGCCTCGGCTCGATGCTGCTGTACTGGTACCACTACAGCCACAACGGCAAGCGCATCGACGTCGAGACCGACGACGACTCGATCGGCGGTCACTTCCTGCACCTGCTGCACGGCAAGCGCCCCAGCGAGCTGTGGGAACGCGCGATGCACACCTCGCTGATCCTGTACGCCGAGCATGAGTTCAACGCCTCGACCTTCACCGGCCGCGTGATCGCCGGCACCGGCAGCGACATGTACAGCTGCATCGCCGGCGCCATCGGCGCGCTGCGCGGCCCGAAGCACGGCGGCGCCAACGAGGTGGCCTTCGAGATCCAGAAGCGCTACGACAGCCCGGACGAGGCCGAGGCCGACATCCGCCGCCGCGTCGAGAACAAGGAAGTGATCATCGGCTTCGGCCACCCGGTCTACACCGTCAGCGACCCGCGCAACAAGGTCATCAAGGAGGTCGCGCGCCGCCTGTCGCAGGATGCCGGCAACATGAAGATGTTCGACATCGCCGAGCGCCTGGAGACCGTGATGTGGGACATCAAGAAGATGTTCCCCAACCTCGACTGGTTCAGCGCGGTCAGCTACCACATGATGGGCGTGCCGACGAACATGTTCACCCCGCTGTTCGTGATCGCGCGCACCTCCGGCTGGAGCGCGCACATCATCGAGCAGCGCATCGACGGCAAGATCATCCGGCCGAGCGCCAACTACGTCGGCCCGGAAGACCTGAAGTTCGTGCCGCTGAAGGACCGCAAGTAAGCGCCCCGGGAGCGTCGCGGCCCCTGCCTTGGCCGCGACGCATCCGCCCGTGCCCGGTCGGGGCATCGCAGCGGTGCCCCGCCGCCACCGAAGGCATGAGATGACCACGATGAACACTGCCTATCGCAAGCCTCTGCCCGGCACGTCGCTCGACTGGTTCGACGCGCGCGAGGCCGTGGAGGCCCTCCAGCCCGGCGCCTGGGACACCCTGCCCTACACCGCCCGCGTGCACGCGGAAAACCTCGTGCGNCGNTGCGACCCCGCCATCCTGACCGAATGCCTGCAGCAGATCGTGCAGCGCAAGCGCGAGCGCGACTTCCCCTGGTACCCGGCGCGCGTCGTCTGCCATGACATCCTGGGCCAGACCGCGCTGGTGGACCTGGCCGGCCTGCGCGACGCGATCGCCGAGCGCGGCGGCGACCCGGCGCTGGTCAACCCGGTCGTGCCGGTACAGCTGATCGTCGACCACTCGCTGGCCGTGGAATGCGGCGGCGACGACCCGGACGCGTTCGCGAAGAACCGCGCGATCGAGGACCGCCGCAACGACGACCGCTTCCACTTCATCAACTGGACCAAGCTGGCGTTCAAGAACGTCGAGGTGATCCCGCCGGGCAACGGCATCATGCACCAGATCAACCTGGAGAAGATGTCGCCGGTGATCCACGCCGACAACGGCGTGGCCTACCCCGACACCTGCGTCGGCACCGACAGCCACACCCCGCACGTGGACGCGCTGGGCGTGATCGCGGTGGGCGTGGGCGGCCTGGAAGCCGAGAACGTGATGCTCGGCCGCGCCTCGTGGATGCGCCTGCCCGAGATCGTCGGCGTCGAGCTGACCGGCCGGGTCGGCCCGGGCATCACCGCCACCGACGTGGTGCTGTCGCTGACCGAGTTCCTGCGCAAGGAACGCGTGGTCGGCGCCTACCTGGAGTTCTACGGCGAAGGCGCCGAGAGCCTGACCATCGGCGACCGCGCGACCATCTCCAACATGGCGCCCGAGTACGGCGCCACCGCGGCGCTGTTCTACATCGACCAGCAGACCATCGACTACCTGCGCCTGACCGGCCGCGACGAGGAGCAGGTGCGCCTGGTCGAGACCTACGCGAAGACCGCCGGCCTGTGGGCCGACAGCCTGCGCGGCGCGCAGTACGAGCGCGTGCTGAAGTTCGACCTGTCCACCGTCGAGCGCACGCTGGCCGGCCCGTCCAACCCGCACCGCCGCCTGCCGGTGCGTGCGCTGGCCGAGCGCGGCATCGCCGTGGACCTGGACAGGGCGCGCGAACAGGAGGCCCAGGGCCTGCTGCCCGACGGCGCGGTGATCATCGCCGCGATCACCAGCTGCACCAACACCAGCAACCCGCGCAACGTGATCGCCGCCGGCCTGCTGGCGCGCAACGCCAACCGGCTGGGCCTGGTGCGCAAGCCCTGGGTCAAGTCCTCGCTCGCCCCGGGCTCCAAGGCCGTGCAGCTGTACCTGCAGGAAGCCGGCCTGGAGGCCGAGCTGCAGAAGCTCGGCTTCGGCGTGGTCGCCTTCGCCTGCACCACCTGCAACGGCATGAGCGGCGCGCTCGA
>JGI25326J35508_1001367_pt1 | contig 18233 bp, 10 predicted proteins | sample HigsolmetaAR201D_FD_35508 | JGI IMG/M metagenome (IMG submission 35508)
CCATCAACAACACCGGCGACCAGTTGCAGGCGGCCATTACCGATACGGGCATGGCCGGCTTGTACGAATTGCAGGTGTTCCGCCGCGACGGCCGTACCGAGCCGCCGCAAAAGTTCGCCTACAACGTGCAGCCCGACGAAGGTGATCTGCGGCTGCTGTCCACCGAAGACCTGGTCAACCGGATCAAGGCCGACCGCGTCACGGTACTGGCCGCCGGCGACGTGCAAGGCGCCGCCAGCCAGAGCGTTCGTTCGAGCCTGACCGAGATCCTGCTATACGTGCTGATCGCCCTGCTGTTGGGCGAACAGATCCTGGCATACGCCCTGAGTTATCATCCGCCGGCCGTCCCCAAGGTGGCCGCGTAGGTGGAGCGAGCTGCGAGGCGAAGGCCCGCGTGCCCCGCTCCCGACCATAAACGGAATCATCCCCAGGAATAGCATCGCATGTGGTTGCTGGCCCAGATCACCGAGCAAGTCGCCGACGCCGGCACCCGAACGTTTGAGTTCGGCCGCTGGGTTGGCGTCGATCTTTTCTCGCTCCAGACGCTGCTGCTGGTCGTCGTGGCCGCGGTGGTGGTCAGCCTGGTGATCTACTTCTACCTGCGCGACTGCGTCGAAGTGGGTGGCCTGCTGGCCACGGTACTCATCGTGCTGCGGCTGGGAGCGTTCGCGGGGCTGCTGTGGATCTGGCTTCAACCCCAATGGCGAATTGAAAAAGAACTGGTCATTCCGTCGCGGGTGCTGGTGCTGGTCGATACCAGCCAGAGCATGCTCACGGCCGACGAAGGCACCAGCAACAATCAGCCGCGCATCGACCTGGTGATCGATGCCCTGGCCAACGGCCCGCTGCTGACCAAGCTCCGCAAGTCGCACGACGTATTCATCGTCACGTTCGACAGCAAGACCAACACGGTTGCCAGTCTGTTTAAGCTCAAAGACGAAACTCGCGGCGCGGGGGCGAACGCCACGGGCGAGACCGAAACTCCGCCCGACTTCCGTTCGCTGCTGGTGGCCAAGGGCAGCAGCAGCCTGATTGGCGAATCGCTCAACAACGTACTGAACGAAGCCCGCGGCGACGCCCCGCTGGCCGGCCTGGTGGTGTTCACGGATGGCGGCGATACCAGCCTGACCAGCGGCGAAGCCGGCGGCGGCACCGGCATCGACGCGGCCATCAAGACCGCCCGCGAGAACCGTATCCCGATCTACACCGTCGGCCTGGGAACCGTGCAGCAGGACATGGACCTGCGGGTATACACCTTCGAGGTTCCCCGCCGCACGTATGCTGGCGATGCCTACGAAGTGAAGGGGCTCATCAGCGCCACCAACCTGCCCGGCCAGTCCTCCAGTGATCCGTCGCGGCGGCCCGAAGTGACCGTCGAACTGCGGGCACTGGGTGACGAGAAAGACAACGAAGGCACGCTGCTGGATTCCACGCAGGTGCTACTGGGGGCAAATGGCGAGCAGGTGCCGTTCAGCTTCAAGCTCGACGCCGATGAAGTGGGCCGCCGTGTGCTGATGGCTCGCGTGGTTCCGCCTGATCCGCGCATCCAGCGCACCGTGGATATGGAAGCCCGCGACATCGTTGAAGTGATCGACCCCAAGACGCGCGTGCTGCTGTTCGCCGGCGGTCCGACCCGCGAATACCACTTCCTGCGCGATCAGTTGCATCGCGACCAGGGCATGATCGTCGACGTGCTGGTACAGTCGGCGCCCATGGGCATCGTCCAGGATGCCAACGAGATTCTCTACGAGTTCCCTTCCGACAAAGAAAGCCTGTACCAGTACGATTGCATCGTGGCCTTCGACCCCGACTGGCGTCAGTTGGCCGAAGACCAGATCGCCCTCCTGGAAAAATGGGTGGCCGAAGAAGGTGGCGGCCTGGTGCTGATAGCCGGGCCCGTCTGCACCGACGAATGGGTTCACGACCGCAAGAGTGACGACTTGCTGCGCAAGATCCGCGGCCTGTACCCGGTGCAGTTCAAGCAGCACTTCGCCATCCTGGATGACGGCAAGTTCGATAACGCCAAGCCGCGTCGGGTGCGGATGACGCCCTATGGCGAGGACGCCCAATACCTGTGGCTCGCCGACGATCGCCTGGAAAGCGCTCGCCGCTGGGACGAGTTCGAAGGAGTCTACGGCTACTACGGCGTGGAAGGTCCCAAGCCGGCCGCTCAAGTGCTGGCCCGGCTCGATGATCCCGACGCCCTCAGCCCCGACGAAGCTCCCGTGTTCCTGGTGTCGCAGTTCTACGGCTCGGGCCGAGTGCTGTATATCGGCTCGGGCGAGTTCTGGCGACTGCGGGCCTTGGATCCCGGGTACTTCGAAGTCCTGTACACCAAGATCATCCGGTACGTGTCGCAAAGCCGGTTGCTCCGCGGTAGCCCTCGTGGCCGCCTGCTGGTCGACAGCCGAGAGGTCGGCTTGGGCGAAACGGTGCCTGTCCGCGCGCACCTCAAGGACTCGCAACTGGAGCCGCTGGTGGCTGACTCGGTGGAGCTGGAATACTTCACGCCCGACGGCGTTCGCCACACCATCTCGCTGCTTGCGGACAAGGAACAGCCGGGCATTTTCGCCGGCCAGTTCGGTGCGTATCAGGCGGGCGTGTACCGCATCAGCGTGACCATCCCGGGCACCGATGAAGCGTTGACCGACGCCATCAAGGCATCGCTGCCCGACCTGGAAAACAAAAACAAGCAGCGCAACGATGCCCTGCTGGCCCGGCTGGCCGACGGCACCGGTGGACAATACTTCGTGGGCATCCCCGCCGCGATCGACGAAAGCAACGCCAAGAGCCTGATGGCAGCCGCCACGCTGACCGACCGCAGCCGGATCAAGCCCGAGCGCGACGAGCCCGAATCGCTGTGGGATAACGAGTGGACCCTGTTCGTGATTTGCGGCCTGCTGTGCACGGAATGGCTGATCCGCCGCCTGGCGAAGCTGGCGTAGGCCAGAACAGCAACCCAACAACCAACCGCTCGCCCGAGTGGATACGTCGATGAGTATCACCGCCGACAACCAGACCACCCAACCATCGCCGATGCCTCCGCGGCTGTCGCCGACCATTGCCGGCAAGCTGAAGGCCTTGCGGCGGCGGATTCGCCGGTATGTCGCCGTGAGCAGCCTGGGGCTGATCGTGGCCTGGCTGGGACTGGTCTTCTGGGTCACCCTGGCCATCGATTGGTTGCCGGTTTCGATGGGTTACGACGAACCCGAAGGCGCCATCCGGCTATCGCTGCTGATCCTGGCCGGTGTCGGTCTGTTGTGGCTGCTGTTTCGAGGGTTGGCTCGCATTGCCCGGCCGCTCACCGATCGCGCCATGGCCGTGGTGCTGGAGCGGCGTTTCCGCGAGTTCGATGACAGTCTGCTCACCACGGTGGAACTGACCGCCCAGCCGGAACACGCCGCGCAGTTCAGCCCCGACATGCTGCGGCACACCTCGGAGCTGGCCGTCCACCGCGCGGCCGAGGTGCCGATCGGCAAGGTGTTCAACCCACGGCCGCTGATTCGCAACGTGGGCCTGGGGATCTTGCTGGCCGGCTCGGTGGCGGCGTTTGCCGCGGCGGCACCCGAGCGGTTCGAGATCTGGACCCGCCGGATGTTGCTGCTGGACGACGTGAAGTGGCCCCGGCAGTCGTACATCGTGATCGATGGTCCGATGGAACGCCGCGTGGCTCGGGGCGGCGATGTCGAGCTGCTGGTCAAAGCCAGCGCCGCGCATGAGGTGCCCAGCAGCGTGCGGGTGGAATGGCAGAACGAAGATGGCACCAGCGGCTATGCCGAGTTCGATCGCGAAGGCGACGAGCCGCGGGACGGCTGGCAATACTACACCTACCGCTTTACCGGCCTGCGCGGCTCGCTCACCTACGACGTGGTCGGCGGCGACTTCCGCGTGCGCAACTATCGGATCGTGGTGGTTGACAGCCCCACGGCCGAGCTGTCGCTGCACGCCGAATTCCCCGAATACATGGTCGACGAGGAACAAGGCCTCAACACGCCGCGCGACATCCCCGTGAGCGAAGTCGTCGAGGTGTACCAGGGCACGCGTCTCACCATCCGCGGCACCGCCAACAAGCCGCTGCTTGAGGCCGAAGTCACCACCACCGACAGTTCCGGCTACGAAACGCGCCGCCCGCTGGCGCTCTTTAGCCCGCAGCAGCAAGAGACGCTCCGCGCGGCCTACCTGGCCAGCGGCGTCGCCGGGGGCATGGCCACGCTTCAGGAGATCGCGCCTCGGCAGTTCGAGTACGTGATCTCCGCCCTGCAAGAAGACCTGACACTCAAGTTCACGCTGGTCGACGCGGATGGTTTGCCCTCGGGCGAGCCACCCATCCGGCTGGCACTGGCGGCCCGGGCGGACGACATCCCGCACGTCGAACTGAGCCCCCTGGGCATCGGCTCGGCAGTGACTGTGGACGTGCGAATCCCGATCGTCGGCCGTATCTGGGACGACCACGGCCTGGTGCGTACCTGGCTGGAATACAACGTGAACGAGCAGCCTACGGTGCGGATCCCGTTCGAGATCACACGGGCAGGCGCCGCGGGCGAGGCCGTGGCTAGGCTGTACCTGTCGGGCTTCCCGGGCCCGCTGCCCAAGGGTGTCGTCGAACGTGTCTACCGCGATAACACCCAAGTGGTGCTTGATTTTCGCGATTTCCGCCGCGCGGAACTCCGGGCTGCCGAGGAACGTCAAAAGCCGTCGGACGACGATACCGAGGCCCCGTGGTTCCCGCCCAATGCTCCGGATTGGCTCACCGACCCTAACCTCAAGGGCCGTTTTGAGTTACAGCCAGGACAGACCATTCGGCTGTACGTCAAGGCCGAAGACCGCTGCACGTTGGACTCGGGCTCCCGGGTGGGCACCAGCCAGGAAATCCGCCTGCGGGTGGTCACGCCCGAGGAATTGCGCTCAATTCTCGCGGAGAAAGAGGACACCGAGCGTCAGCAGTACCAGCGCATTGTCGACGTGGTGCTCAACTGCCTGACCTGGCTCCAGGAAATTCCTTACGAACGGCAGGACCTTTCCGCGGTCGGCGAAGGCGGCGAGCTGCCCTCGGAAAAGGCACAACGCGTGCAGCAGGTTTGCGTGGAAAATGCCGCCAAGATCCTCGAAGTGGCCCAGCGGTTCGACGGGATTCGACTGGAATTGCAGAACAACCGGCTACAGGATACAGAGGAGCTGGAACGCCGCCTCCGCGACGATATTTCCATACCGCTTAAGGAGATCGGTGGACCGATGTTCGACGAGTTCAATCGTCGGATGAACGATCTGGTCCCCAAACTGCACCAAGACTTTACGGACGATGCCGCTCGGGTGGCTGCCCTCCGCTCGGCCAAGCAGCAGCTCGATGCAATTGTCACGGCGATGGAAGAAGTCCTGTACAAGATGGAGGAGTTCCAGAGCTTCAACCGCGTGCTCGCCCGGATTCGCGAACTGGTCGAACTGCAAAAGAAGCTGAAGCAAAGCACGGAAGCGTACCGCAACTGGAAGCTGCTCAATCCCGACGACGAATAGCCTGCCGCATCCGGCGGGCCGACGGTGTATGATTGCCTGCGGCTTTGCAGCCGGCGGTTCCCGAAAACTCCCCTCAATACTCCCCAACCGCGGTCGCCGGGTATCCCCCGGCGTTTTCCGCGTATGACAGGTCGCAGAACTGGAGGCAAACCATGGTCCTCGCTTCGGCCCACGCTCGCCGCCGGGTCATCCCGGTCGTGCTGACCGCGCTGGTGATGCTGTTTGGTCCGGCGCTGGCGCAGTACAGCCCTGCCCAGGAACCGGCGACCGAAGACCAGGCGAAAATGGACCGCGGCCAGGAACTCCTCCAGGACCAGGCACGCCTGCGGGCCAAGTACCAGGAGTTTGAGGACTCGCTCATCCAACTGGCCAACGCCATGCAAGCGACCGACCCGGCCCGCGCGGAGCTGTTGCGCAAGGCGTTCGCCCAGGCCAAGGAACGCGAAATCGGCGACCGCATGGCCACCGTGCTGGAGGCCCTGCAGAAGGATTTGCTCACCAATGCCGTGCGGGGCCAGAACGAGGTCGAAACCGAACTCCAGCGTCTCTTTGAACTGCTGTTGAGCGAAAGCCGTCCGGACCGCCTGGCCGACGAAAAGGCCCGGCTCAAGGAATACCTCAAGCGGGTCAAGAAGCTGATTCGCGACGAAGAAGAAATCCGTGGTCTGACCGAGCGCGGCGGCGACCTGCGGCAGATTGCCGAGCGGCAAGGCCGCGTGGCCGAGGAAACCGGCCGCCTCGGTGGCGATATCGCCCGCAACGAAGGCAAAGCCCAAGGCCCCAGCCCCGGCCAGGAGGGCAAGCAAGGCAAGGGTCAGGACGACATGGGCGAAGGCCCCGGTGAAGGTCATGGCAAGAGCCCAAACCAAGACCAACAGGGCATGGGCCAAGGAAAAGACCAGGGTGAAAAGGAATCCGAAGGCCAAGGTCAAGGCAAGGGCGACGACCAAGGCAAAGGTTCTGATGACGCCAAGGGGAAAGACCCCCAAGCCCCCGGCGACATGAATCAGCCCGGGGAAGGTCAAGGCAAAGGCCAGGACGATATGGGCAAGAAGCCCAGCGAAGGCCAGAGCGGCGACATGGGCAAGGAAGAAGGCCAGCAAGGAGAAGGCCAAGGCCAGCAGAGCCAAGGTCAACAGAATCAGGGGCAGCAAAACCAAGGACAGCAAGGCCAGGGCGAAGGCGAAAGCGATAGCGAAGGCGACGATGGCCAGTCCGATCCATCGGAAGACGGCATCCAGAACACGCTCGATCGCATCCAGCAAGCCCAGCAGCGGATGCAGGAAGCCAAGCAGCGGCTGGAAAAAGCCCAGCGCGAAGGCGCTCTCGAAGCCGAGAAGCAGGCACTTGAGGAACTTCGCCAGATCGAAAAAGAGCTGGAAGAACTGCTGCGTCAGCTTCGCGAAGAAGAAATGAAGCGGCTCCTGGAGTACCTCGAAGCGCGCTTCAAGAAAATGCTCGAAATGCAGATCGCCGTCTACGAAGGCACCCTGCGGCTGGACCGCGTGCCGGAGGACGAGCGAGGCCGCGGTGAAGAAATTCAGGCGGGCCGACTCAGCCGTCAGGAATCGCTGATTCTGCTGGAATGCGACAAGGCACTGCAACTGCTGCGCGAAGACGGCTCGGCCGTGGCACTGCCGGAAGCCGTCGGCCAGATGCGTGAAGACATCCAGCAGGTGGTGGTCTGGCTCTCGCAGATGAAGATCGGCCCGATGACCCAGGGCGTCGAGGAAGACATCATCACGTCGCTGGAAGAGATCATCGCCGCCCTGCAAAAGGCCCAAAAGGATCTGGAAGAACAACAGCGCCAACAGCAACAACCGCCGCCCAGCGAGGGCCAGCCGCAAGAGCCGCCGCTGATCGACATGCTGGCCGAGTTGAAGATGCTGCGGTCGCTGCAATTGCGGGTCAATAACCGCACGGTGCGTTACTCCGAGCAACTGGAGAATCCGGCCGACGAGATCGGCCAGGCCCAGCAGGACGAGCTGATCCAGGCGCTCAAGGACCTGGCGCAGCGCGAGCAGCGCATCTTCGAGGCCACCCGCGATATCGTCACGGGTCGCAACCGCTAAATGGCAGGGAGAATCACCATGGAACGTTCATGGAACTGGTGGCTGGCGGCGACCGTGCTCGGGCTTGTTACCGCGATCGTGGCCGGGCAGGCGGTTGCCCAGGACGAGGATGACGCCTTCGGCAAGAAGCGCCGTTACCAACAAGCCACGGTCCAAGAGGCGCGGCAACTGGTCGAGTCGTGGCTCGATACCACCGGTGCCGACGACGTGCTGCGTGACAAGGCCCTGGCGATCTGGAAAGACGTGCCCGAGGATCTGCCCGGCCCCGACCTGGTAGAACGGGTGTGCCAGTCGTTCGGCGTGTCCGATCCGCGGATTGCCGCATTGGTCGAGTTATGCAGCCAACAGCGTGAGTCGTTCACGCTGCCCGATACGTCGTGGCTCCAGACCGAAGAACTGCCGCCGGTGGTGCGCAATCATCTGCGGCTGCACTACGGCCGCTGGCTGTGCCAGGAGCGTCTGTACGACAACGCCGAGGAGATGCTGGATCCCCTCAAGCCCGACGAGGTGATCGATCCGGCCTCGCTCTTGTTCTACCAGGGCGTGGTTCACCATCGCCTGCTCAACAAGGAGCGGGGATTGGAGGCGATCGGCCGGTTGCTCGACGAAGTAGCAGGCAGCCCCAAGCGGTATATCTCTCTGGCGGGCTTGATGCAGGATGACCTGCGGGCCTTGAAGGACGATTCGCTGGACCACATCTCGCGGCGGATGGAAGACGTGGAACGGCGGCTCGACCTGGCCCAGGCCGGGGCCAAGGTGCGGCAGATCGAAGAAAGCATTATCGAGTCGCTCGACAAGATGATCGAGGAACTCGAACAGCAACAACAACAGCAGCAGCAACAACAGCAACAACAAGACTCCGGCGGCGGCAGCCAGCGTTCCGGCCAGCCTGCCCCCGAAAGCCGCATCCTGGGAGGCAGCGGTCCCGGCCAGGTCGATCCCAAGGAGGTGGCCAAGGGTGGAGCCTGGGGACAACTGCCGCCCAAGAAGCGTCAGGAGGCCTTGCAGCAGATTGGCAAAGAGTTTCCTGCCCATTATCGTGAGGTCGTCGAACAGTATTTCCGCAAGCTAGCCGCCGAAGCCCAGGCGCCTCGCTAGCCGCCGCGTACCGAACCAGAACGTGCGCTTGTCGGTTTTGCGCGTGCGGCGCAGCGGTGCCTCCCCTGCCCTATCCCAGTCTTCCGGCGAACGCGGCGACTGCGATCCGTTCTGATCCGTGCCGGCCCTGCTTGCGATGGTTTGCCGGCTTGCCTCCCACGAACACTTCCAGATGGAAAGCACGGCTCCCACGATGAGATTGGTCCTTCCACCCGCCGCGCTGGCAACCATCATGCAACACGCTCAACCATTCGCTTGCGGCAGCGCTGTCCTCCGCCGCACGGTTTGCGGCGTGGCTGCGTTTGTTGGAGTCTGCTTGTGGGCCATCCTGCCGGCCCAGGCAGCTCCTGCGGTGACGGTCACCACGCTCGATGGCAAGACCTACGCCGGCCAACTCCAGAAGATTGCCGGCGACTCCCTGACCCTTCAAACGGCCGACGGCGAACAAACGGTCCCGCTCGCGAACCTGCTGGCCGTTACGCCGGAGGAACCGCCGGAACCAACGGCCGCCACGTCGCCCGTCCGGGTTGAACTGACCGACGGCTCGCAACTGGTCGCTGACGGCTACACCGTGGCTAGCGGCACGGCCAAGTTCGCCTTTTTAGGGAAGCCGGTGGAGGTCCGCACCCGCCGCGTGGCTGCGGTTCGCCTCCAGGAGCCGACACCGGCCATTGACGAACAGTGGCGCAAGATCCGCTCCGAGGCTCAGGCCACGGGCGATTTGGTGCTGATCCGCAAGGGCGACGCCATCGACCACGTGGAAGGCGTGCTCGGCAACGTCACCGAAGACAATGTGGAACTGGACCTGGACGGCAGCAAAGTGCCGGTCCGCCGCAGCCGCGTCGACGGTCTGATTTATTTCCACCGTCAGAGCACGAACCTGCCGGATCCGCTGGCCCTGGTACTGCTGGCCGACGGCTCGCAACTGGCCGCCGCCAGGCTCACAACCAACGAGTCGGGCGTTGCCGTGGAAACCCCGGCAGGATTCAAGGCCGAAGTGCATTGGGAGCAATTGCGCAAGCTCGACTTCTCGGCCGGCAAAATCCAATACCTGAACGTGGCGCTGGGCGCCACCGAAGGCGCTTTGCTGCCCGACGAAGAAAAAGTCACCGAGTTCCTGCAACTCAAGACGTCGTTCCCGGCGATTCGCGAGTTCTACCGTCCGCGTTCCAACAGCTGGGGCGTGCGGCGGCCGCTCAAGTTGCAAGGCCAGACCTACGAACGCGGCTTGGCGCTCCGCAGCCGCACCGAGCTGGTGTACCGCCTCCGCGGCAAGTATCGCCGCTTCCAGGCGGTGGCCGGAATCGATGAATCGGTGGCAGGTCAATCGAACAACGTCCGCCTGACCATCCTCGGCGACGGCCGCCCCCTGTACGACGAGCTGATCCACGGCACCGATGCGCCGCGCGAGTTGGATATCGATATCGCGGGCGTGAGCCGCCTGGAAATCAAGGTCGATTACGGCGACGACGGCCTGGATTCGGCCGACCTCCTCAACCTCTGTGAAGCAAGGGTCACCAAATGATGCACCCCGTCGCTCTCAGCCTTTGCATGGCGGCTTTGCTGACGGCTTACCTTGCGCCGCCGGCCGCGGCCCAGGTGCCCGACGAGGTGCTCCAGGCGGAAGCCCGGCGGATCGAAATGCTCAAGAAGGCCGGCGACGCCACCGTGGCCATCTTTGGCAAAGGCGGCCAAGGCGGCGGTTCGGGCGTGTGCATTTCGCCCGACGGCTACGTGCTGAGCAACTTCCACGTCACCAGCGCCAGCCCTCACCTCAAAGTCGGCATGACCGACGGCAACCTGTACGACGCCGTGATGGTCGGCCTCGATCCCACCGGCGACGTAGCCCTGATCAAGCTCCTGGGCCGCGACGATTTTCCTTACGCGCCGCTGGGGAACAGCGACGAGGTGCGCGTGGGCGACGGCTGCTATGCCATCGGCAACCCGTTCCTCTTGGCCACCGACTTTCAGCCGACGGTCACCTACGGCATCGTGTCCGGCATCCACCGCTACCAATACCCGGCCGGCACGCTGCTGGAGTATGCCGACTGCATCCAGACCGATGCGGCGATTAACCCCGGCAACTCCGGCGGCCCGCTGTTCAACGAGCGGGGCGAAGTGATCGGCATCAACGGCCGCGGCTCGTTCGAGAAGCGCGGCCGCGTCAACGTAGGTGTGGGCTACGCGATCTCGATCAACCAGATCAAGAACTTCATGGGCTATCTCAAGAGCGGCCGCATTGTCGACCACGCGACGGTCGGTGCTCAGGTGGCCACCAGCGAGGATGGTCGCGTGCTGGTGACCAACATCCTCGAAAGCTCCGACGCCTACCGCCGTGGGCTTCGCTACGGCGACGAGATCGAGAGCTTCGGCGGTCGCCGCATCCGCACCACCAACGCCTTCAAGAACGTACTGGGCATCTTCCCCAAGGGGTGGCGGGTGCCGATGGCGTTCCGACACGACGGCAAGCTGTACGAAACCTACGTGCGGCTCGACGGCGTGCATCGTGATGGCGAACTGGAAGCGATGGTGGCCGGCTCGGGCCGGCAACAGCGCAATCCGCGGCGGCAGCCCCGCCCCGGCGATGATCCCAATCCGCGCCCGATGCCGCAGCCGGAGGGACCTCAGGACGACGAGGACAAGGAGCTTCCGCCCGGCCACCCGCCGGTGAATGCAACCCAGCAGAAACTCCCGGAAATCGTCGAAAAAGTGTACGAAGCCCGCGACGGCTACGCCAACTACTACTTCAACCGCATCAACCAGGAGCGGGTCTGGGACAAGCTCATCTCGCACGGCGACTTCACCGGCCTGCAAGGCGTGTGGACGATCAAGGCCGAGGCCGCCGGCGGCTTGGAAAACACCTTTGAGTTGTCCGACTCCCTCGTGGTGGCGACCATGCCCGGCGGCAAGGTCGAAATGCCGATCGACTCCAAGAACCCCAGCCTGGGAACCAACCTCGATCCGCTGGGCAGCGGCGGCCTGTTCGCCAGCCTGCATCTGTGGCGGCGGTTCCTCACCGGGGGCATCAACAACTTTGGCAACCTGTACTACCTGGGTACCGTGCCGGTTCCCGGTCAAGAAGAGCTGTACGACTGCCTGGTGGGTATCTACGGCGGGGTCGAATGCCACTTCTTGTTCGATCCGCACCTGGGCCGCCTGGCCGTGCTCGAAATGTTCCCGGCCGGTAACGTCGACCCGTGTGAACTGCACTTCCTGGAATACCAGGAGAAAGACGGCCGGATGGTGCCCGCTCGGATCGAAGTCCGCCACGGTGACGCCGTATTCCAGGTGTACAAGGTGAATGGGATCACATTGTCCAAGGCCGCGGAGTAGCGCCGGTCGCACGCTCCACAGGGCCCTCTGGTACGGCGTCCTTACCCTTAACCAATCGCCCGATTGCACGTGCCGAAGATGAACTCACGCACGGAAAAGCCTCCCACTGCCGCTGCCACGGTTCGCGGCTGGCGTACCCATCCCGCTTCGCTGCTGGGGCTGGTCGCCGCTGCCACCGCATGGTTGGCCCTGGGCACGACGCCGGCTGCCGCCAACGATCTGCCCAAGCTAATCGAGTCGCTGCAGCCCAAGATGGTCAAGATTTACGGGGCCGGCGGCTTTCAGGGATTGGAGAGCTATCAGAGCGGCTTTCTGATTTCGGCCGAGGGCCACATCCTGACCATCTGGAGCTACGTGCTCGATACCAGCTTTATCACCGTCCACCTGGATAACGGCACACGGCTCAAGGCCGAACTGGTGGGCGCCGATCCGCGGCTGGAAGTCGCCGTGCTCAAGGTGCAGGCACAAGGCCTCGACCACTTTGACTTGAGCCAGGCCGTCGATGCCGAGCCCGGCACGCAGGTGCTTGCGCTAAGCAACCTGTACGGCGTGGCCACGGGCGATGAATCGGCCAGCGTGCAGCATGGCGTGGTCTCGGTGAAAACGCGGTTGGAAGCACGCCGCGGCGTGTTCGAAACTCCCTATCGCGGCCCGGTGTACGTGATCGATGCCGTGACCAACAACCCGGGCGCCGGCGGCGGAGCCTTGGTCAATCGCCGAGGGCAACTGCTGGGCATGCTTGGCAAGGAGCTCCGCAACAGCCGCGACAACACCTGGCTCAATTACGCCATTCCGATCAGCGAGTTGGAACAAACCGTCAACGACATCATCGACGGCAAGTACGTGCCCGCCGAGCTCGCCGATCCGCGCCCCAAGGCCGAACAACCGCACGACCTGGGCCGGCTGGGCATCGTGCTGGTGCCCGACGTGTTGGCGCGTACGCCGCCCTTCATCGACGAAGTGCGCAAGGGATCTCCGGCCTACGAAGCCGGCCTTCGCCCCGACGACCTGGTGCTGTTCGTCAACGACGAACGGCTGATCCAATCGTGCAAGGCCCTCAAGGAAGAGCTGAGCTACATCGACCGCGACGACCCGATCAAGCTCACCGTGATCCGCGGCCAGGAGCTGTTGGAGTTTGTCATCGAGCCGCGCTAGCGCACGTACGAGTCCACCGCCCTACCAACCTTGTTTCCGCCTTCGCCGGATCCGTTTGCTATGACGCGTTTCAGCTTGCACCCGCTGCTTGGTTTGGTGGCCGCGTGGACGGTATTGGCCGTGCCCTGCCTGGCCCAATCGCGGCTGGCCGAACTGGAAGAAGCCGCCTTCAAAGCGGCGGTGCAGCGGGTTGCCCCGACGGTAGTACGGATTGAAACCGTGGGCGGCCTGGAACAGTTGGGCAAACTACTGGTCGGCACCGGTCCAACCTCGGGCGTGATCGTCGGCGAAGACGGCTACATCATCTCCAGTGCCTTTAACTTCGCCAACAAACCGACCACCATCCTGGTCGGCCTGCCCGATGGCTCCCGGGCTCCGGCCCGGATTGTCGCCACCGACCATGCCCGCATGCTCGTCCTGCTCAAGGTCGACGTGCAAGAAAAACTGCCGTTACCGGAAGTCGTGCCCGAGGGCGAGATGCAAGTCGGCCAATGGGCGATTGCGGTGGGCCGCACGTTCGAGAGCCAGCATCCCAACATGTCGGTCGGCATCGTCAGCGCGCTCAATCGCATCTACGGCCGGGCCCTGCAGACCGACGCCAAGATTTCGCCCAATAACTACGGCGGCGCGCTGGTCGACGTGCNGGGCCGCGTGCTCGGCGTGCTCGTGCCGCTCTCGCCCAGTGGCAACGATCAGGTGTCGGGCGTGGAGTGGTACGACTCAGGCATCGGGTTCGCCGTGCCCATGTACCACATCATGCAGACGCTGCCGCGGCTCAAGGAAGGCAAGGACCTGCACCCCGGCATCATGGGCGTGACGCTTCGCGGACGCGATGAACTCTCCGATCCGCCGATCGTGGCCGGCGTGCGTGCCAAGTCGCCCGCCCAAGAAGCCGGTTTGAAGCCCGGCGACCTGATCGTCGAGGTGGCCGGCAAGAAAGTCGTCCGCCAGTCACAAGTGAAAGAAGCCTTGGGCCCGCTGTACGCGGGCGACAAGGTGGCCATCGCCTACAAACGCGGCGATGAACTGCTGCACGGCGAAATGACGCTGGTCGATAAACTCGAGCCGTACACACGCCCGTTCCTGGGCATCCTCCCAATGCGGCTGGCCGCCATCGACGAAGCTCCCGCACAACCGCCCACCGCCGATGGCGAGACTCCAGAAGCGGCCGAGGTGGACGAAAACGGCGTGGTCATCCGTTACGTGTATTCCGGTAGCCCCGCCCACGAGGCCGGCTTGGAAGCCGGCGATCGCATCACCAAGGCCGACGGCAAACCGGTCACTAGCCGCGCCGCGTTGCGGAATCTGATCGCCAACGCGGAGCTCAAGGACAAGGTGCCATTGACCATTACGCGGGGCGGCTCGGAGCTGAACCTGGCGGTCGGACTGGCCCCGCAGCCTGAGGCGGTGCCGGAAAAGCTGCCCGCGGCGATGGCAGATCGCAAACCGTACCTGGGCCCGCAGCCGCCCGTCGGCGTGCAGCCTCGCAAGCTGGCCGAGTACGCCAACGAAGCCACGATCTACGTGCCCGAGGGGTACGATCCGGCGGTACCGCACGGCATGGTGATCTGGTTCCACGGGGCCGGCGAACTGCAAAAGCCGGAAGAACTCACCGCCCTGATCGATCGCTGGAAGCCGTACTGCGACGCCCACGATCTGATCCTGGTGATCCCGCGGTCGGAAGACGCCTCGCGCTGGGTGCCCGCCAAGGAACTGCCGTTTGCCGCCAAACTGGCCGCCGACGTGCGGGCCAATTACCGGATCGACGATACGCGGATCGTCGCCGCAGGTTTTCGGGCAGGCGCCGCCATGGCCTGGGCGTTGGCCGGCCGCGAACGGGACCTGGTGCGTGCAGTGGCGGCCATCGACGTGCCGCCCATCACCAACCGTCCGGCGGAAAACGATCCGCAGCGTCCGTTGTCGTTCGTGCTGANNNGNNCCGCAGCACCCGTTGTCGTTCGTGCTGACCAGGGCCGAGGACGGCCGAGCCAAACCGGATCAGATCGAGCAGGCAATCAAGGTGCTCCGGGCAATGAAGTACCCGGTCACGGTGTTCGAGCAGGGGGCCAGTGCCCGGCATCTGAACGACAGAGAGCTTGAACAGTTGATCCGCTGGATCGACAGTCTCGACCGCATCTAGCCGGTCGCCCCCAGCATCTCCACATGCCGCCTGCGAGAAGTTCGCCAGCGGGCACTGCCGCCGGTACGCACNATCTCTTGCGGCGTTGCGGCCGCCGCGTGGCTGCGCGGCGTGGCACGGCCTGCCAGACAAAAGTCGCCGTGCACCGGTAGAATGAATAAAAACGGCCTCGGTGGAACAGGGTTTCAATCACCACGCCTGACCGATTGGACCCTGATGCGCGAGGGAGAAGCAAACTCGCTTGGTCAGGCGCGGCCGAATGTCCCCATTGCCACCGAGGCTCGTCACTGGCGGTGCCGCCCGAACCACCCCTGATCCTGGCGGCACGCGGGCGAGCCGTTGAAGCTCGCCTCGACACCCTATTCTTCGTATTTTTTCGGTTCTAAGATTACTGCAGAGTCGTGCAGGTTGATCTAGTTTTCCCATTCCTGTCCGGATGTGATGTTTGTGCCGGATGTATGGCCTGCCCCGCCGGACAGCCAGCAGCGACCTTGCTGTCAATGCCTGCACGGTGAGGGCGAACCTCGGCCAGCAGCCGCGGCTCCTATGTACGCAGCGGCCTTGCCTACCTATAACGATGCACTAAGTCTGGGCGAGCCATGCCCTCCAGGCTGCGTTTCCAAGTCGAAAGTCCAAGCGAATGTATCCCAGTAGCGGAATCAGCCAGCGTGCCATTTGGGCCAAGGGGCAACCCATCAGCCAGCTGATGCAGTTGGCGCTGGAGAATCCTCATTTGATCTCGCTGGCGGCCGGGTTCGTAGACCAGGCCACCCTGCCGGTCGAACCCACGCGCGAAGCCCTGGAAGCCTTGCTCAGCAACGGCGAAGCCGCCCGCGCGGCCTTGCAGTACGGCACCACCGGCGGATATCCACCGCTGCGCGCAATGCTGCTGGACCGGCTGCAAGCGGCCGACGGCGTGCATCCCGGCGAGTGGGACGCCACGCCCGAGCAGGTCGTGGTCACCGCCGGCAGCAACGAGCTGCTGCACGTCATTGCCGATACGCTGTTCGACCCGGGGGACATCGTCATTTGTGCCGCCCCCAGCTACTTCGTGTTCCTGGGCACGGTGGCCAACCTGGGGGTGCGCAGCGTGGGCGTGGCCGTCGACGAGAACGGCATCCTGCCGGAAGCCCTGGATGAAACCTTCCGCCGGATTGAAGCCGCGGGCGACCTGCCGCGGGTCAAGGCGGTTTACATCACGACCTATTTCGACAACCCCAGCAGCATCACGCTGGCAGCCGACCGGCGGCCAAAAATCGTGGAGCTGGTCCGCCGCTGGTCCAAGCACCACCAGTTGTACCTGCTGGAGGATGCGGCCTACCGCGAGCTTCGCTACAGCGGCGACGACCTGCCCAGCATGCGGGCCTTCGATCCCGAGGGCGAAACCGTGGTGGTCACGCAGACCTTTTCCAAGTCATACTCGCCGGGCATTCGGGTCGGCTGGGGGCTGCTCCCCAAGCGGCTGGTCGAACCGGTGCTCGATCAGAAGGGCAATATCGACTTCGGTTCGCCCAACTTTGCCCAGCACATCATGTACACCGTGCTCGAGCGCGGCCTGTACGAACCACACGTGCAACGGCTGCGCGAGGCGTACAGCGCCAAACTGCAGGCCATGCTCGACGCCGCCGAAGAATACCTGCGGCCGATCCCGGGCGTTTCGTGGATCAAGCCCACCGGTGGTCTGTACGTGTGGCTGACGCTCCCGCCGGAGATCGATACCAGCCCCGGGGCCCCGCTGTTGCAGCGTGCCCGGGAGCTTGGCGTGCTGTACGTCCCGGGCGTGTACTGCTTCCCGACCGAAGGCGAGCCGGCCAAGCGCAACACCATCCGCCTGAGCTTTGGTGTGCAGACGCCCAACCGGATCCGGCAGGGCATGCAACTGCTGAGTCAGGCGATTGAGGACGTGCTCTCCGCGGCAGCCCGCTGACGCCGCCGACCAAGCATCACACCCGCCGAACAGTCAAGGACGACTTCGGATGCCGAACCTCAAGATCATCGACCGCTACATCCTGTGGCAGTTCATTTCGATCCTGTTCATTTGCTTCTTCAGCCTGACGGGGCTGTATATCGTTTTCGACGCGTTCTCCAACCTCGACAGCTTCATGGAGAGCGCCGAGAAGGAAGGCAGCCTGCTCAAGGTGATGGGCACGTTCTACTTCTTCAAGTCGATCGTATTCTTCGACTTGACCAGCGGAGTGCTGTGTCTGATCGCCTCAATGTTCACGCTCACCTGGCTCCAGCGGCATAACGAGATGACCGCGCTGATGGCGGCCGGCATCTCGCGGTTCCGCGTGGCGCTGCCTATCATCATCACGGTCTGCGTCATCAGCTTCCTGTCCGCGGCCAATCGCGAACTGATCCTGCCGCACTACCGCGAGGAGCTCGCCCGCAACGCCAAAGACCTGTTGGGCGAAGCCACACAGGAACTCAAGCCGCGGTACGACAACAAGACCGATATCCTGCTCCGTGGCGAGTTCACCGTCGCAGCCGAACGCCGCATCACCAATCCCGACTTCCTGCTGCCGACAGGCATGGACCGCTACGGCCGGCAGATTCGTGCCCGCGACGCCTTCTACCGTCCGGCCGAGGGCGACCGCCCCAGCGGTTACCTGCTGCAAGGCGTGACGGAACCGCTGGAGCTGCTCAAGCAGCCGTCGATCTACGATCAGGGGGGCGAGAAGACGATTCTCACGCCCNACGANTACGACTGGCTCCANCCCGACGAGGTTTTCGTGGTCAGCGATATCGACTTTGAACAGTTGACCGGGGGCCGNGGCTTCTTGCAGTTCTCGTCGACCAAGGAGCTGCTCGACAGCCTCCGCAACGAAAGCCTGGACTTCGGCGCCAGCGTGCGGGTGAACGTGCATTCGCGGCTTGTCCGCCCGCTGCTGGACATCAACCTGCTTTTCTTGGGGTTGCCGCTG
>JGI25326J35508_1001381_pt1 | contig 18151 bp, 15 predicted proteins | sample HigsolmetaAR201D_FD_35508 | JGI IMG/M metagenome (IMG submission 35508)
CTCCAGCCTCCGGCCCCAAACCTTAAGGCGTTGAGTTACTAGGTTTTTTGTTATACAGTTCCGCGCTTTTCGTCGCGGGGAGTGCTCGCAATGGCCCGTATCGCCGGGATCAACATACCGATGAACAAGCACGTATGGGTGGGCCTCACCCATATCTACGGCGTCGGTAGGACTCAATCATTGAAGGCCTGTGCTGCGGCAGGCGTCAAGNCGGACACGCTCGTCAAGGATCTAACCGAGGCGGAAGTCGCCGCCCTCCGTGCGCAGATCGCGAAGCTGACGGTCGAAGGCGACCTGCGCCGCGAAGTCTCGATGAACATCAAGCGTCTGATGGATCTCGGCTGCTATCGCGGCATCCGTCATCGCCGTGGCCTGCCGGTGCGCGGTCAGNGTACCCGCACGAATGCGCGTACGCGCAAGGGCCCGCGCAAGGCGGCGGTCAAGATGAATGCACCTCCGGGCAAGGGCTAATCGCTCGGCTGATGGGCAGCTGGCCGCTTGGCTAGCTGGCCAGAAGCGCACCCACAGAGCACAACTTCTCGAGAGTTATTGAACACATGGCTGAGCAGAAACAAGGCGCGGGCAAGGGTCGCAAGAAGGTCAAGAAGCACGTGACCGATGCGATCGCGCACGTGCATGCATCCTTCAACAACACGATCGTGACGATCACGGACCGGCAGGGCAACACGCTGTCGTGGGCGACCTCGGGCGGCTGCGGCTTCCGCGGCTCGCGCAAGAGCACTCCGTTCGCGGCGCAGGTCGCGGCCGAGAAGGCCGGCACGGCGGCGCAGGAGCACGGGGTGAAGACGGTGGAAGTGCGCGTCAAGGGCCCGGGTCCCGGCCGCGAGTCCGCGGTGCGTGCGCTCAACGCCTGTGGCCTCAAGATCACGAACATTGCCGACGTGACGCCGATTCCGCACAACGGCTGCCGCCCGCCGAAGAAGCGACGCGTCTAATTCCGAGGAACGTTTCATGGCCCGTTATCTAGGTCCTAAGTGCAAGCTGTCGCGCCGCGAAGGTACCGACCTGTTTCTGAAGAGCGGCGTGAAGCCGCTCGAGTCGAAGTGCAAGTTCGAAGTCCCGCCGGGCGGCGTGAAGGGTGAGCGTCGCGGACGCCTGTCCGACTACGGTCTGCAGCTGCGCGAGAAGCAGAAGCTGCGCCGCATGTACGGCGTGCTCGAGCGCCAGTTCCGCAACTACTACGTCAAGGCTTCGGGCCGTCCCGGCGCGACGGGCTCGACGCTGCTGCGCTTGCTCGAAGGCCGCCTCGACAACGTGGTTTATCGCATGGGCTTTGCGGCCACCCGCGCGGAGGCGCGTCAGCTCGTCAGCCACAAGGCGATTACGGTCAACGGCGAGACGGTGAACATTCCCTCGTATCAGTGCAAGGCCGGCGACGTGATCGCCGTGCGCGAGAAGGCGCAGAAGCAGCTGCGCATCCAGGCCGCACTGCAGATCAAGGCGCAGGTCGGATTTCCGAGCTGGGTCGAGGTCGACGAGAAGAAGTTCTCCGGCGTTCTCAAGCAGCTGCCTGATCGCGACGAGATTCTTCCGGACATCAACGAGAACCTCGTTGTGGAGCTGTACTCGAAGTAATGAGCGCGCGCCGAGCGGATCGGCGCGTGTGGTGGTTGAGTCAAGTCTTGCACTCGTCGCGACGAGTGCGCCAGCCGTTACGGCACACAAGCAGGTGAATGGTCCATGCAGGCATCCGTTGGCGAATTCCTGAAGCCGCGCGTCGTCAAAGTCACGCCCACCAACGCCCGTGTGGCGAAGGTCGTGATCGAGCCGTTCGAGCGCGGATTCGGTCNTACGTTGGGCAATGCGCTCCGACGCGTGCTGCTGTCGTCCATGCCGGGGTGCGCGATCACCGAGGTTGAGATCGACGGCGTGCTCCACGAGTACACCAGCATCGAGGGCGTGCAAGAAGACGTCGTCGACATCCTGCTCAACCTCAAGCAGGTGGCGATTCGCCTCAACGCGCGCGATGAGACCGAGCTGCGTCTGCACAAGAAGGGCCCCGGTCCGGTCACGGCTGGCGACATTCAGCTCGATCACGACGTCGAGGTCATCAACCCGGATCTCGTNATCGCCAACCTGACCAAGGCGGGCGAGCTCAACATGACGCTCAAGGTCGAGCGTGGCCGCGGCTATCGTCCGGCCGTGCAGCGTACGCGCTTTGAGGAGTCGAGCGGCCCGATCGGCCGCCTGCAGCTCGACGCCTCCTTCAGCCCGATTCGCCGCGTCACCTATACGGTCGAGAGCGCTCGCGTCGAGCAGCGCACCGACCTCGACAAGCTGATTCTCGAGATCGAGACAAACGGTACGATCGATCCGGAAGAGGCGATTCGTCGCGCCGGCGCGATTCTCAAGGATCAGCTGTCCGTCTTCGTCGACCTGCAGGGTCAGGACGAGACCGCTTCGAAGGCCGCCGAGCAGCAGTTCGATCCGATCCTGCTGCGTCCGGTGGACGAGCTCGAACTCACGGTGCGCAGCGCGAACTGCTTGAAGGCCGAGAACATCCACTACATCGGCGATCTCGTGCAGCGCACCGAGGTGGAGCTGCTGCGTACGCCGAACCTCGGCAAGAAGTCGCTCACCGAGATCAAGGAAGTGCTCGAAAGCCACGGCCTCACGCTGGGCATGCGGCTCGACAACTGGCCGCCTGTCAGCCTGAAGCGCGACGACGATCGGGATCTGATCTGAAGAAGCGGATAGGGGATAGCGGAGCGGGAAGACAGGAACTCTCGTCGCTGCCGTCCCCTTTCTACAGCCTACAGACTAAAGCCTTAAGCCTAAGAAAATGCGTCACCAACTCTCCGGGCGGCAGTTGAGCCGCAATGCGCCGCACCGCTGGGCCATGCTCCGCAACATGGCGGCTTCGCTGATTCGTCACGAGACGATTCGCACCACGGTTCCGAAAGCCAAAGAGCTGCGTCGCATCGTCGAGCCGCTGATCACCCTCGGCAAGGAAGACACCGATGCCAACCGTCGTCGCGCGTTCGCGCAGCTGCGCGATGCCGAGGTGGTGGTGAAGCTCTTCGAGGATCTTGGTCCGCGCTTCAAGTCGCGGCCGGGCGGGTACACGCGCATCCTGCGCATGGATCCGCGACCGGGCGACGCGGCGCCGATGGCGCTGATGCAGCTCGTCGATCAGCCGCAGCGTGCGGAGGCGACGGAAGGGGAAGGCGCTGCCGAGGAGAAGGCGCCGAAGAAGGCTGCCAAGAAGCGCACCTCGCCGAAGAAGAAGGCCGTGAAGTCGCCGGAAGAGAAGGCGGCGAAGAAGGCAAAGGCCGAAGCGAAGGCNGAACAGGAAGCCAAGAAGGCGGAAGAAAAGGCCGCCAAGAAGGCCGCCGCCAAGGCAGCCGCGCCGAAGAAGAAGGCCGCGGCCAAGAAGAAGTCGGCCAAGTAACGTACGCGAGCCAAGCTCGAGAAAAAGCCCGGCATCGACCGGGCTTTTTCTTTTGCGGTCACGTCTCGAGCGGATCCGGCGTGGCAGCCGACGCGCACGCTGGCCGCGGAACGTTACTCAGGCGCCTCCAGGCCCTTCGTGTAAAGCACACGCCCGTCCGGGGTCACGAGGATCGCGTCCACGTCATCGAGCGCGTTGTAGATCTCGAGGGCCTCCTCGGCACCAAGCACGAACGCCGTCTTGGACAGCCCGTCGGTGCGCGTGGCCGTCGATGCAATGACCGTGGCACTGCGCACCTTGCTCGCGGAATGGCCGGTTTTCGGGTCGATGATGTGGTGATATCGCACCCCGTTGTCGTCGAAGTACCGCTCGTAGTCGCCGGAGGTGGAGATCGCCGCGTCTTCGAGCGGAATGCGCGCGATGACCTCGTCCTTGCGGTCGGGGTGGCGGATGCCGACGACCCACGGCTGGCCGAAACGGTCGCCGATGATGCGGCTGTCACCGCCCGCGCTGACCAGCGCACGATTGATGCCGCGTGCCTGCAGAACGGCGATGCCGCGATCGACCGCATAGCCTTTGCCGATGCCGCCGAGGTCGATGCGTACGCCCGGGCGCGCGAATTTCACCGTGCGCGCCTCGCGGTCGAGCTGAATGTGGCGATAGTTGATGCCGGGCAGGGCGCTTTCGATCTGCTGCTCGTCCGGACGGACGCGTTGCCTGAAGTCGTAGAGAAAACCCACGCTCGCATACGTGATGTCGAAGGCGCCGCGGGTGAGCTTGGAATATTCGATCGACGTGGCGAGCAGATCGAATAGCTCCTCGGAGATCTTGACCGGCCTGCTGGCGGCCTCGGCATTCACGAGGGACACCTCGCTCGTCGGCTTGTACGTGCTCATGGCCGCGTCGATGCGCCGCATTTCGGCAAGCACGGCCTGGATGGCCTCCTGGCCTTTGGCGCGGTCCTCGCTCCAGAGCTCAACGACGATGCGGGTGCCCATGATCCCGTCTTCGACGTGTTCGATCCATTCCGCATGCGTCGCAAGCGGCAGCGAAAGCCACAGGGCAAGACCGACGAGAAGACGGCGAAACAGCATCGGCGCTCGATATGAAAAAAGCCGTACGGCGGAAGGCCGAGAGTCTACCGCGGTGAAGGGCTCTTCAGCCCGCTGTGTCTGTTACGCGACGCGCGCGATGCGCACGCGCGGGAGGCGGGAAAGTGGGCGAGCCGCCCTCTGCAGGCGGCTCGCCGGAAGGTCAGAACTTGAAGCGGGCCGTGATACCGAAGGTACGCGGCGCACCCAGGAACGCGTTGACCGTGTTCGTGGGGAGCGGCAAATCGGCCGACGAGCCCTGCAGCGTCGCATCGTACGCCACCTGGAAGTACTCCTCGTCGGTGAGATTCTGCGCCCACAGCTCGACCGTCCAGGACTCGTTCGCGGCACCGAGCCCGATGCGCGCGTTGACGAGAGTCATGGCGTCCTGCTGCTTGCGTGGATCCAAGTTCGAGCCGGTGTTGTACTCCGAGGTGTACTTCGCGCCGATGTTGCCGCGGAAGACGAGCGCGTTGCCGATCGGCTGCTCGTAGGTGGCAGCCAGGCTTCCCGACCACTTGGGCGCGAACGACAACCGATCGTCCTTGCGCTCCGGGCGGAAGAACGCGATGGCATCGCCGAACTCCTCGATCTTCGTATCCGCGTACGTCACGCCGCCCTGCAGGCTCAGTTGCCGCAGCGGCGTGTTCCACAGGAAGTCGAGATCGACGCCCTTCGAGACGACTTTCGGCAGCGAGGTGACCACGAACGAGATGCCCGTGAAGGTGTTCAGCTGGAAGTTCTCGTACTCCTGATAGAACACCGCGCCGTTCACCAGCAGCGTGTTGCCGAGCCAGTCGGTCTTCAAGCCGAGCTCGTAGGAATCGACCAGCTCCTTGTCGAAGCTCGTGTCGATATCGGCGGCGATCGGACCGGCCGGATCGAGCGGGTTGTTGGAGACGTTGTTGTTCGTGCGCTCGCGGTCGAGATTGAAGCCGCTCGCCTTGTAGCCGCGCGCGTACGAGACGTAGCTCATCACGTCATCCGTGAAGCGATACGCCAGCTTGATCGTGCCGCTCCACTCGTTTTCGTCGATCGTCTGGCTCGTCGCCAGATTGTTGAAGAGCGGATCGGCATAGGTCGCGCAGCCGATGCCGTACACGGAGCGCAGGCCGGCCGCGACCGCGGCGGCTTGCTGGTCGGGCGGCAAGCTGGCGAAGCGTGCCTGCAGCAGGCCGCTCACCGTCGCAAGGTTGGCGCGCAGGAACGTGCAGCCGAAGCCGGGAGCCACGCCGGGCGCGCTGCTGTTGAAGTAGAACGAATCCAGATCCTTCGATTCGTCGGTGTAACGCAGGCCGAGCGTCATCTCGAACGCATCGGTGAAGCGGATGCTGTTGTTGGTGAAGAGCGCCCAGCTCTTGGAGTTCTGCTTGAACCGATCGGTCTGTCCTGTGCCGGGGGCGTAGGTGGCCAGGATCGGTGCCAGTTGCGGGGGCGCCTGCAGCAGCCCACCGAAGTAATCGGCGAATTGCGTGCCGTAGGTCAGCGCGTTGTTCGACTTGAGCTCTTCGTCGGCGTAGAACGCGCCCACCAGCCAGCTCAAACGCTCGCTCTCGCCGGCAAGGCGGATCTCCTCGCTGAACTGCGTGAATTCGTTGGAATAACTGCCGTCAGGCGCACGATAGAGGATGTCGNCCGTCGTGAAATCGGAGTCCTGACCGTTGACCGTTTCCCAGTTGCGCCAAGCCGTGACCGAGGTGAGCGTGGCGCCGCCGAGCGCATCGAGATCCCAATTGACCTCGAGCGATACGCCTTGATCCTCGATCTGCTGCTCGGTCGAGCGGTTCGCGTAGGCGCGGCGCGCGAACGGGTCGGCCGGATCGGCGAACGACCCCGGCTGCAGTGCATTCAAGACCTGGAGCACGGCCGGATTGGGGCTCAGCACGACGTGAGTGCCGAGACAGCAGTTCTCGTCGCGGTCCGTGTAGTCGACGACGAGCCGCAGGTCGAGGTTGTCCGTCGGCTCGAACAGCAGCTGACCGCGCACGGTGTAGAAGCTGCGGTCGAAGTCTTCCTTCTGCGTGCGCGGTCCTGGTCCGGTCACCACGTCGAGAAAGCCGTCGCGCTCGCGCGCGGCCACGTAGAGGCGGCCTGCCACCTTGTCCGACAGCGGACCGGTGATCGATGCCGAGCCGCCGAGCTCGCCGTAGTCGCCGGCGGTCAGCTCGACCTGCGAGCCGAACTCGAACGAGGGGCGCTTGGTGACGACATTGATCACGCCCGCCGAGGTGTTCTTGCCGAACAGCGTGCCTTGCGGGCCCTTGAGCACCTCGATGCGCTCGAGCTCGCCGAGATCGCCGAAGCTCACGCCGTTGCGCGGCCGGTAGACGCCGTCGATGACGACGCCGACGGAGGATTCCAGGCCCGGATTGTCGCCGACCGTGCCGATGCCGCGGATACGCGCGGTCGTGACGGTTTCGCTCGTCGTCGAGGTGACGATGAGGCCCGGCGTCAACAGAGTGAGATCCTTGATGTCCTCGACACCGGTGTCTTGCAGGAGCTGTGCGGAGATGGTGGTGACGACGATCGGCACGTCCTGCAGGCTCTGCTCGCGCTTCTGCGCAGTGACGACAATGGTGTCGAGCGCGCGATCGTCAGCGTCTTCAGTGTCCTGGGCCGCGAGCGGCATGCTCACGGCGCCGAGCGNCGCAAGGATCGCGCTTCGCAACAAGATGCTCTGTGAACTCATGAGCCCCCCTACATGGATCGTTCGTATTCGGGTTCTAGAGTGGAGTAGTGCTATGTGCCCATCCGTCCTGGCTGGATCGATCCCGCGCGGCGGAATCATCTACACTTAGCGTTGCGCGAAGGGTACGGTTTTCACCTCCGCTGGCGGCAGATTTTGACCTAGGCGCAACGTGTTCCTCCATAGCGGGAAACGACGATTCAGATACTGTATGCAACGCAGTTGTTCCGTATCTGAGGAGCGCTTCGGCGTAGCCCCCAATGACGCCGTAGGTAGAACCCTGCTCCCGNTTGTCTAGCTCAGGTAAGGTGGACGCAAGATGAAGGAATTCGATGTGCTGGTGATCGGCAGCGGGCCGGCGGGCGAGGGTGCTGCCATGATGGCGGCGAAGAATCATCTGAGCGTCGCCGTCATCGAGCGCTACTTCGAAGTAGGCGGCGGGTGTACACACTGGGGNACGATTCCGAGCAAGGCGCTGCGCCACGCGGTGAGGATTCTGCACGACCTGCGCCGCAATCCTCTGTTGCGCGAGTTTCGCGACGCCACCAAACTGAGCTATCCGGAGCTGCTCGCCTCCGCGAGCAAAGTCGTCGAGACGCAGACTGCGATTCGGCGGCGCTTCTACGAGCGCAATCGCGTGCCGATCTTCGGGGGCGAGGCACGCTTCGTCGACGAGCATACGCTCGAAGTGCAATCGAGCTCGGGTGAGACAGAGCGCTTGCGCGGCAAGTACATCGTAATTGCGGCAGGTTCGCGTCCGTATCATCCGCCGGAGCTCGACTTCACGCATCCGCGCGTGCGCGACAGCGACTCGATTCTGCGCTACCCCGAGCATCCGTTCTCGGTCACCATCTACGGCGCCGGTGTGATCGGCTGCGAGTACGCCTCGATCTTCGTGAACCTGGGCGCCAAGGTCACGCTCGTCAACACGCAGGACCGGCTGCTGTCGTTCCTGGACGATGAGATCACCGAGGCGCTCTCGTATCACCTGCGCGAGCAAGGCTGCGTGATCCGCCACAACGAGCAGTTCCAGGCGCTCGAAGCGCGCGAACGCGACGTCGTGCTGCATCTTGCCTCCGGGCGCAAGATCAAGTCCGACGTGCTGCTCTGGGCGAACGGGCGCACGGGCAATTCCGACCGACTCAATCTGCAGGCCGTGGGCCTCGAGAGCAATTCGCGCGGTCAGATTGCCGTCAACGGTCACTATCAGACGGCCGTGCCTCACATCTATGCCGTCGGCGACATTATGGGTCCGCCCGCGCTGGCCAGTGCCGCGTACGTGCAGGGCTCCTATGCCGTCCAGCACATCCTCGATCCGAACATCGAGCCGCATCATCAGGACATGATCCCGAGCGGCATCTATACGATTCCCGAGATCTCCTCGATCGGACGGACCGAGCGCGAGCTGCAGGAAGCCAAAGTGCCGTACGAGGTCGGCCACTGCGCTTTCAAGAATCTGGCGCGGGCGCAGATGATCGACGAGCGCGTCGGCATGCTGAAGGTCATCTTCCATGCCGAGACGATGGAGGTCCTCGGCGTGCACTGCTTCGGCGAAAACGCATCGGAGATCGTCCACATCGGGCAAACCGTGATGGCGAGCCGCGATCTGAACGACATACGCTATTTCACGCGCACGACGTTTAACTATCCGACCATGGCCGAGGCCTATCGGGTAGCGGCGTACAACGGGATCAACAGACTGACGTGAAACGCGGTAGGCTTGGGCTGTAGGCGCCAGAGGTGGTACACACCCGCGGCCTGCAATCCATTCAAGTGGCTCGAGGGAGGCCTAAATGAGTGTCATCAAAGAATTCCGGGAATTTGCCGTCAAAGGCAATGTCGTCGACATGGCCGTAGGCATCATCATCGGTGCTGCATTCGGCAAGATCGTCAGCTCGCTCGTGGACGACGTCATCACCCCGCCGCTCGGCTATCTGATCGGGGGCGTCGACTTCAGCGATCTCGCCTGGACGCTGCCGGCTCTGCAGGATGGCAAGGATCCGGTGACGATCAACTATGGCGCCTTCCTGCAGACCACCTTCGATTTCATCATCATCGCCTTCGCGATCTTCCTCCTGGTGAAGGGGATCAATCGCCTGAAGCGCAAGCAAGAAGAGGCGCCTGCTGCGCCGGCCGCGCCGCCGCGTCAGGAGGTGCTGCTCGAAGAGATTCGCGACCTGCTGAAGAAGCAGTCCTCGTGATCTGACTTGACTTGGGTTCGCGGCCCTCTGGCGCCGCGAACCTGCGGACGGCAGCTCGTGCGTCGTCCGCGCATTGTCTTCGCCGGCGTTCACACGAGCGCGAACGCATCCCGCGTGAGATTCTCAGATTCGCTCTCCGTGCACGCCACGTTGTCCTCGATACGAATCCCGCCGTATGGCCTGAACGCTTCCACGCGCGCCCATTCGATGTGCTGCGCATAGGGCGCGGTGCGCGCCTGTGCGAGCAGCAGGTCGATGAAGTACACGCCCGGCTCGATCGTGACGACGAAGCCCGGCTCCAGCTTTCGGGTAAGACGCAGGAACGGATGACCGTCGGGCGGCATCCGCACCGCCCCGTCGGGGCTCGCCATGCGGCCGCCGACATCGTGCACTTGCAGACCGAGCAGATGCCCCACGCCGTGCGGAAAGAACACGCTCGTCAGTCCGCATGCGAGCGCGTCCTCGCCGCGTAGCTTGATGAAGCGCGCCTCGTAGAGCGCATCGCCGATCAGCGATGAGCATTGAGATGGATGTCGACGTAGTCGACTCCGGCGCGCACTTGATCGCACAGGCGCTGCTGCACGCCGTGCATGGCTTGGATGAGGGCGGCGAACTCATCGTCGGCGTAGGAGTAAGTCCGCGTGACATCGCTCGCGTAACCGTTGAATTGCGCGCCCGCGTCGATGAGAAAGGAAAATCGTTCGGTCGGTCGCGCGCGTTCTTGGTGTTGGTAATGCAGGACGGCCGCATTCGCATTCAGTGCGACGATGCTGCCGTATGGCAACTCGCGTTCGAGCTGTCCGCTGGCGCTCAGATAGGCCTGATGAATCTCGTATTCGGATGCGCCGGCGCGAAAAGCAGTTTGCGCTGCGCGATGTCCCGCCGCGGCACGATGGGAAGCGCGCCGCATGCATTCGATCTCGTAGGGAGTCTTGCGGGCACGCTCGAAGTGCAACCGGTCGAGGAGGGCTTGCGGATTGACGGCCGCGAAGCCCCAATCGTCGAATTCCGCACGGGGCTCGCCGATGCAGGCGCAGCGGGGCAGTCCAGCGAGCAGCGCCCGCGCCTCGTTTGGCGCGCGAATCACCCGAATCTCGAAGTGTCGCGTCCAATAATCGTCGGGAATCGCGGGCGGCTTGTGCCAGTAGTCGAGCGGCTGCAGCAGGATGAGCCGCAAGCGTTCTCCGGGACGGTACACGATCCAGCAATCGATCGGGTCGGCGAGCGGCGCCCACAGCGCGAAGTGCGGATTGGTCTTGAACGGATAGGCGACGTCGTCGAGAAACTGCATTCGCTCGCCGCCCGCGTAGATCGCAAGCGATTCGAAGCCGCAATGCTCGAGCGCTGCGTCGGTGCGAGATCGCTGAGTCGCCAAATGATCGCTGTACAAGCTATCGAGCATGGCTACGCATCCGTCGGTGATGTATTGAGCCGGGGCGACCGTGTCATGCAGGGCGAGAGTGCGCGGTCGGCAGCGATAAGCTGCCCGAAACCGTCGCGCTTGTCAGTCCGTGTTCGCGGCAGCCTCGCGCGAGCGGATCAACGGATGGGCGGCAATTCGATACGGCCCCACGAGCCGAAGTCGGCGACGCAGCGTCCTTGCGGCGCCGGCACCATCTTGCCGAGCGCGCCCGTCAGCAAGATTTGGCCTGGCTCGATGGTCCATCCCACATCGATCATCTTGTTCACGAGCCACAACGCCGCCGCCCATTGATCGCCCAGCGCGTCGCGCCCGGTGCCGCGGCTGAGCTCGCGCCCGTTGCAGATGAGCGTCACNCTGGCTGCGTTCGGATCGCGCTCGGCGAGCGGCATGAAAGTGCCGACGATGAAGTACGCCGCGGCGACGTTNGTCGCGACGATGTCGANCANCGTGATCGNTTCGGGGGCTTGGTAATCNAGATTCGGTAGCTCGATCGCCGGCGCGACGGCGTCGACATGCGTGCGGAGCGAAGCGATCGAGTTCAGGCGCTGCCGAATCGGTGCGCCGACGCGCAGCGCCACTTCCGTTTCGATGTGCAGTCCGCGCAGCTCCTCGAGCTGCAGTACGGAAGGCATCGTATCGGGCTCGCGAATGAGCACGCCCGCAATCGGCTCGTGCGCGTCGAAACGCGCCTGCGACGCAGCCGAAGTCAGTCCCGCCTTGAAGCCGGCTGGCGCGGAGGCGCGCAACACGCGCTGTACGGTGCGTCGCTGCACGCGATAGGCATCCTCAGTTGTCAATGTTTCGTCAATGCGATGCGCGTGCGGCAACGATTCGTGTCGTTGCCAGGCGGCGACGATCGCATCTTCGAGCGCTCTGTGCGTGCTGCAGCCGAGCAGCAGAAATGCCGAGAAAAATAGGGCCAACGCGTTGCGCGGCAACCGGTCGCTCATAGATGTAAATAAAATGTCAGTAACGCCTGCGATGTCGCGAGTTGTTCAAATCAAGAGCTAAACAAACTAGAATCCCCGCGGTCAAAGCGAGGGATCGATCCTTCGCTGCGAAGTTGCCAACATCGTTTCAACTCTCGCCACGGGTGGATAATCAAATGAACACGAAGATGCTCCTTGCTGCTCTGCTTGCGTCGCTGTCGCTGGCTGCCTGCTCGAAGCAGGAAGCTCAGGATGCCGCCGCCGAAGCAGCTGCCGCTGCGAACGAAGCTGCTGAAGCCGCTGGCGAAGCCGCTGAGGCCCTCGAGGGTGCGGTTGCCGACGCCGCCGAGGCTGCTGCCGATGCCGCCGATGCGGCTGCCGAAGCTGCTGGCGAAGCCGCCGAGGCTGCCCAGGAAGCTGTGCAGTAATCGCAGCGTATCCTTGCGCGAAAGGGCGGCCGCAAGGCCGCCCTTTCTTTATTGTCCGGACGAAATGGCATGGATGCGCCGCGCTCGAGCGCATCATCCCAAGAGACGCTCTGTCGGATAGTCTGGGCTCCGGTCACGCCGAGATCCTTTGCAGGGATTGCCAACCGCCTTGCAGGCAGCGAAGGTTTCCGTCGCTATCGGATCCTGCCGGCACCGCTCGGTCGAACGTTCCAAGAGCGTTGACCCGCATCCCGCAGAAGTGGACCATCGTGGGAAGAGTGCGAAGGAGGCGGCTTGTAGCCGACATCGTGCAGTGCCAGTTCGGATTCGCGACGCCCACAACTCCGCCCAGGATCGTCTCTGGATCCAGCGGCATTATCCGCAATATCTGGACGATCTGACGGCATCCAGCATGAACACGGGGCTGTTCCCCGCGTATGCCGAGCGCGAGCCCGAGCTCATGGCGCGTTGGTTCGCCGACGACAGCTCGCACCCGCTCATCATCCTCAAGGACGAGCAGCCGGTCGGATTCGCGCTCGTCAGTCGTCCGCCGCGCAATCGGCGCGAGCAGTTCGACTATTGCATGGCCGAGTTCTTCGTCGTCGCAAGCGCCCGCCGTCGCGGTGTCGGTCGCGATGCCGCGCACCTCATCTTCAATCGCTTCGCGGGAAACTGGCTCATCACCGAGTTCGCCTACAACAAGGCGGCCGTGGCGTTCTGGCGCGCGATCATTTCCGACTACACCGGCGGACGTTTTCGCGAAACGCTCGCGTACGGCGAGATCAAGCACATGTTCCGCTCGCGCACGGCCGGCAGAGAGTGACGCCGCGCGAGCGAAGATGGCGCACGCGCTGACGCGCGCCTGGTGAACGGGTTACGCCGTCTTGCGCTTCGGCCTGCGTGCGCGCTCGAGCACTTCCTTCAAGTAGCGGCCCGTATACGAACGCTCGTTCGCGGCGATCTGCTCCGGCGTGCCGGTGGCGACGATCGTGCCGCCGCCGCTACCGCCTTCGGGGCCGAGGTCGATGATCCAATCGGCGGTCTTGATGACATCGAGATTGTGCTCGATGACGACGATGCTGTTGCCTTCGTCGCGCAGCCGATGCAGCACGCGCAGAAGCTGCTCGATGTCGTAGAAGTGCAGGCCGGTCGTCGGCTCGTCGAGTATGTACAGCGTGCGGCCGGTCGAGCGTTTCGAGAGCTCCTTGGCGAGCTTCACGCGTTGCGCTTCGCCGCCGGAGAGCGTCGTCGCGTTCTGTCCGAGACGAATATAGGAGAGCCCGACGTCGATCAGCGTCTCCAGCTTCGGCGCGATGGTCGGGACGTTGCGGAAGAAGGCAAGCGCATCTTCCACCGTCATCTCGAGCACTTCGTTGATGTTCTTGCCCTTGTAGCGAATTTCGAGCGTCTCGCGGTTGTAGCGACAGCCCTTGCACACATCGCACGGCACGTAGACGTCGGGCAGGAAGTGCATTTCGACCTTGATGACACCGTCGCCCTGACATGCCTCGCACCGTCCGCCCTTGACGTTGAAGCTGAAGCGGCCGGGCTCGTAGCCGCGCGCCCGCGCTTCGGACACGGAGGCAAAGATCTCGCGGATCGGCGTGAACAAGCCGGTGTAGGTGGCCGGATTGGAGCGCGGCGTACGTCCGATCGGGCTCTGATCGATGTCGATGACACGATCGATCTGATCGAGCCCTTCGATCGCATCGCAGGGCGCCGCATCGGTGGAGGCGTCGTTGAGCACGCGCGCGACATGCTTGTAGAGCGTGTCGTTCACGAGCGTCGACTTGCCTGAGCCCGACACGCCCGTCACGCACGTCATCACGCCAAGCGGGATCTCCACGGTGATGCCGCGCAGATTGTTGCCGCGTGCGTTGACGATGCGCAGCACGCGATCCTTCTGCGGCGGCGTGCGCATCGTCGGCACCGGAATTTCGCGGGCGCCGGAAAGATACTGGCCGGTGAGCGAGCTCGGATTCTTGGCAATCTCCTGCGGCGAACCTTGCGCGATGATTTGACCGCCGTGCACCCCGGCGCCGGGGCCCAAGTCGACGACGTAGTCGGCGCGGCGAATCGCGTCCTCATCGTGCTCGACCACGATCACGGTATTGCCGAGATCGCGCAGGCGCGTGAGCGNGGCGAGCAGGCGATCGTTGTCACGCTGATGCAAGCCGATCGAAGGTTCATCGAGGATGTACATGACGCCGACTAGACCCGAGCCGATCTGGCTCGCCAGCCGGATGCGTTGCGCTTCGCCGCCCGAGAGCGTCTCGGCGCTGCGATCGAGCGTCAGATAGTCGAGCCCGACGTCGCTCAGAAAACGCAGGCGATCCGAGATCTCCTTGACGATCTTGCCGGCGATCTCGCCGCGCCAGCCCGTGAGCGACAGCGAGCGGCTGAACTCGAGCGCTTCAGCCACCGACAGGCGNGCGATGTCGGGCAACGTGCGTTCCGCCACGAAGACGTGCCGCGCGGCGCGATTGAGCCGCGTGCCNCCACACTCCGGGCACGGTTGATTGCTTAGATATTTGGCAAGCTCCTCGCGCACCGCGACCGATTCGGTCTCGCGGTAGCGGCGCTCGAGGTTCGGGATCACGCCTTCCCATTTGTGCGCTCGGCGCACGGTGCCGCCGCGCGTGTCGACGTAGCGGAACTCGATCTTCTCCTCGCCGCTGCCGTAGAGCACGATGCGCCGAACTTCCTCGCTCAGCTCCTCCCATGGCGTCTCGACGTCGAACTTGTAGTGCTTGGCGAGCGATTGCATGAGCGCGAAGTAATAGGTCGTGCGCCGGTCCCAGCCGCGGATGGCGCCGCCTGCAATCGACACGTTCGGATGGTGCACGACGCGCGCAGGATCGAAGAATTGCTGCACGCCGAGCCCGGAGCATGCCGGGCACGCGCCTGCCGGATTGTTGAACGAGAACAAGCGCGGCTCGAGCTCGGAGAGGCTGTAGCCGCAGATCGTGCACGCGAACTTGTCGGAGAAAACCAGCTCTTCGCGAGCGGGGTCGTCGAGGAAGGCGATGCGTGCAATTCCGCCCGACAGCTGCAAGGCGGTTTCGAACGACTCCGCGATACGTTGGCCCGCATCGGCGCGCACTTTGAAGCGATCGACGACCGCCTCGATCGTGTGCTTCTTCTTCGCATCGAGCTTGGGAGGNGCATCGAGCTCGATGAGCTGGCCGTCGATGCGCGCCCGCACGAAACCCTGACTGCGCAGCTGCTCGAGCACCTGCGCATGCTCGCCTTTGCGCGCGTCGATCAGCGGTGCGATGAGCGCAACCGGCGTGCCCTCGGGGAGCGAGAGCACCTGATCCACCATCTGACTGACGGTCTGCGCCGCGAGATCGATGCCGTGATCCGGGCAGCGCGGCGTGCCCACGCGCGCGAACAACAGGCGCAAGTGGTCGTAGATCTCGGTGACGGTGCCGACGGTCGAGCGCGGGTTGTGTGATGTCGATTTCTGCTCGATCGCGATCGCGGGCGAAAGGCCCTCGATGGCATCGACATCCGGCTTCTCCATGACGGAGAGGAACTGGCGCGCGTAGGCGGAGAGGGATTCGACATAACGACGCTGTCCCTCGGCGTAGATCGTGTCGAAGGCGAGCGAGGACTTGCCGGACCCCGACAGACCCGTGAACACGATGAGCTTGTCGCGCGGCAGCTCCAGATCGACGTTCTTCAGGTTGTGCGTGCGCGCGCGGCGGATGATGATGGAAGAGGACATGGGCTCGTCTGCGGGACCTCGGCCGTCAAGCGGGGGATCGAACACTATATGGCGACGTGCCGGGGCGAGCAAAAGCGCCGCAACCGCATCTGCCGTGCCCGCCTGCGGCCAAGGGCTCAAATTGGGTGGAGCCCCGGATATTCGGCCTGCCCGCGCCGGATCGGCGGGTTACAATTCGCCTTCCTAACGAGTAGGGGTCTTACATGGCGCGCGGCATCAACAAAGTCATTTTGGTCGGCAACCTCGGCGCGGATCCGGACACCCGCTACATGCCGAGCGGCAGGGCGGTGACCAATATCCGCATCGCCACGAGCGAGACCTGGAAGGATCGCCAAACCGGCGACCANCAGGAGCGCACCGAGTGGCATAACGTCGTGTTGTACGACAAATTGGGCGAGATCGCCGCCGAATACCTGCGAAAAGGCTCTCAGGTGTACATCGAGGGAAGCTTGCGCACCCGCAAGTGGCAGGACAAGGAGGGCAAGGACCGCTACACGACCGAGATCATCGCGCGNGAGATGCAGATGCTCGGGGGNCGTGCGAGCGGCGAGCCGCGTCCGGCGCGTTCGGCGCCGGCGGAAGACCGCGCCGCCCCGCCGCCGGCTGCCGATGTCGGCGAATTCGACGACGATATCCCGTTCTGACGGCGTTGGGGTGCACTTTCCAGCGATAGNAGACTTGCGACACGACGCGGCTGCCTGCCGCCTCGTGCGCTGCTACGGGCCGTTGCGCGGGTCCTTCGTGCAGATTTTGAGCTGTCCGTCGCCCGGCATGCCGGGGTCGGCGTGCCGGCGGCCCGGATAGGCTTGCTATCCCGGCGCACTTCCTCCATTTTCTAGCGTCTACGATCATGCCTCGCGTCTACATACGAACGTTCGGCTGTCAGATGAACGAGTACGACTCCGCCAAGATGGTGGACGTACTGCGGGAGGCGGCCGGTTACGAGCCCACCGACGATCCGGCGGAAGCCGATCTGCTGCTGCTCAATACGTGCTCCGTGCGCGAGAAGGCGCAGGAGAAGGTGTTCTCGCAGCTCGGCAGCTGGAAGCAGCTCAAGAAGGCCAAACCNCACNTGCTGATCGGCGTCGGCGGCTGCGTCGCGAGTCAGGAAGGCGAGGGCATCACGCGCCGCGCGCCGTATGTCGATCTNGTGTTCGGGCCGCAGACGCTGCATCGCCTGCCGGCGATGATCGACGAGATCAAGCGCAAGGGACGCTCGGTCGTCGACGTGAGCTTCCCCGAAATCGAGAAGTTCGACTCGTTGCCCGCACCGCGTGCGGAAGGCGCGACGGCATTCGTGTCGATCATGGAAGGGTGCAGCAAGTACTGCACGTTCTGCGTGGTGCCGTACACGCGCGGCGATGAGATCAGCCGTCCNTTCGAGGACGTGATGGCCGAGATTCGTGCGCTCGCCGAGCAGGGCGTGCGCGAGGTGAATCTGCTCGGGCAGAACGTCAATGCCTATCGCGGCCCGATGGACGACGGCACGCTGTGCGATCTTGCGACGCTCATCTATTACGTCGCCGAAGTCGACGGCATCGAGCGCATTCGCTTCACGACGTCGCATCCGGTCGAGTTCAGCGACGCGTTGATCGAGGCGTATCGCGACATTCCCAAGCTCGCCAATTACCTGCACTTGCCCGTGCAGTCGGGCTCGGACCGGATCCTCGCTGCCATGAAGCGCGGCTACACCGCGCTCGAGTACAAGCAGAAGATCCGCAAGCTCCGCGCGGTGCGCCCCGACATCAGCATCTCTTCGGACTTCATCGTCGGCTTCCCGGGCGAGACCGAGCGCGATTTCGAGCAGACGATGAATCTCATCGCGGAAGTCGGATTCGACCAGTCGTTCAGCTTCATCTACAGCCGTCGTCCCGGCACGCCGGCCGCTTCGCTACCNGACGACGTTTCGCCGGAGGAAAAGCAGCAGCGGCTCGCATTGCTGCAGGCGCGCATCGATCANCAGGCGATGGCGATCAGCCAGCGCATGGTGGGTACGGTGCAGCGCGTGCTGGTCGAGCGGCCGTCGAAGAAGAACCCGCATCAGCTCGCCGGGCGCACGGAGAACATGCGCTGGGTGAACTTCGACGGGCCCGAGACATTGATCAATCAGTTCGCCGACGTCCTGATCACCGAGGCGCTGCCGAATTCNCTGCGCGGGCGCTGGGTGCCGTCGACGCAACGCGAGGCGGCGCCGCAGCAGGCCTGCGCGTCGGTTGGCGCGGGATGAACGTCGTGCGAGTGTCGTCGCCCT
>JGI25326J35508_1001411_pt1 | contig 17872 bp, 12 predicted proteins | sample HigsolmetaAR201D_FD_35508 | JGI IMG/M metagenome (IMG submission 35508)
AGCCGCCGGCGCAGGCCGGCGTCCACGAGCACGGACCGCAGCGCCTCCGTCAGCGCATCCTCGTCCCCGGGCGGGATGAGCAGCCGTTTCGCCCGTGCTCCACCGCCGCCGCGGTGTCGCCGACGTCCGTGGCCACCACGGCCAGCCCCGCCATCATCTGCTCCAGCAGGGTCAGGCTCAGCCTTTCCGTGCGGGACGTCTGCACGCCCACAGCGCACGACCGGAAGAGGCGGGGCGCATCGTCGATCCACCCCGGCATCTCGACCACGTCGTCGAGCCCCAGGTCGCGGATCAGCCCCCGGACCTCTTCCAGATACCACGTCAGGTGCGGCGGCGCGGAGCCCGCGATGATCACCCGGAACTCCAGCCCCTCCCCGCGGAGCCTCGCCGCGGCGCGGAGGAGGAGCGTCACGTCCTTCGGCGGCACCAGCCGCGCCGCCCACACGAGCACCGGCGGCGACGCCGCGTCCGCCTCCGCCGCGCGGGCGTCGCCCGCCTCGACCCCGTTGCGGAAGACCGCCGCGGGCCGGCGCAGCCGCCCCCGCTCGTTGAGCCGCTCGACGATGTCTCTCGACGCCCCGTACACCCGGTCGCATCGCCGCAGCGCCCACCGCACGAGCCACAGCGACAGCCCCCGCTCTCGGAGCACGCCCTCGGACGAGTGCCACGTGAACGCCAGCCGGGGCCGCCCCCTCGCCCCGCGCACGCCGATCATCGCCGCCGCGCACAGGAGCAGGCAGTCGCGCCCGTGCACGTGCACCACGCCGATGGGATGCGTTCGCAGCAGCCTCCGCAGCCGCAGCGCCGCCCGCAGCACCGTCAGCGGCCGCCGCGGCTCCGCCCCCAGTTCAAGGCGCTCGACGCCGTCGGGGAGGGCCCCTTCCTCGTGCCCGTTCGCCCGCACCGCGATCGCGAAGGACCTGACGCCGCGCTCAGGCAAGCCCGCCGCGAGGTTCAGCGCGAGTCGCTCCGCGCCTCCGCCCTGGAAGCGTCCGATCACCTGTGCTACGCCTGACGACAGATCCATGGTCGTGCCGGACTGTACCCCACGGACTCCACCCGGGCCAACCCGCGGGGGCGGCGCGCCGCGTCTGTCTTTCTCGCCCGTCCGGTCTGCAAGGGTCACGCGGGCGAGGCCGATGCGAGCCGCGGCCGCGCGACGTTGCGAGGGGGCGGCCGGGAAGCCGGGAATGGATATCGGCCCTGGCGGGCGAGAGGCCGCGGCGGCGGCCGGATCACGACCGCCGCCGACTCGGCGATGACACAATACTGTGCACGATCACCCCGCCGCGGCCGTCTTCGCCAGCCCGGCCTCCACGCACGCCATCACCCGCGGCCAGTCCTCCTCCTTCATCACCCCCAGCGGCGGGAGCATCCGGATGTGGTACGGCCCGTGCCCGGCGTAGAAGACGATCACCCCTTCGTCGAAGAGGTCGCGGCACGCCCTGGTCATGCGGTCCTTGACGCCGCCGAAGGGCGTGAATCGCATCATCCCGCCCTCGCCGCCGACGATGTCCGGCACGTCCGGGCTGGCCGGGAACCAGTCCGGGTGGCGGGCGGCGATGGCCCGGATCCCCTCGACGAAGAGGCGGTGGTGCCGCGCGATCCGGCCGTTGTCCCCGTAGTACCCGCCGTCGCGCAGGCGGCGGATCGTGTGCGTCCCGAGGCGGAAGGCCGGGGCGCTGCTGGTGAACGTCCCCGAGAGCAGGCCGGGGCCGGGGTTGTACTCCTCGGTGAAGAGCGTGGCGCACGCCTGCGTCATCTTGCCCACGCAGAAGACGTCCACGTACTCCCCAAGGTCCAGCGTCTCGTACGCGAACATCCGGCGCGTCCGGCCGAAGGTCTGGATCTCATCGACCCACACGGCGATCTTCGCGTCGCGGCAGACCTCCATCAGCGCCTTGAAGTAGTCCCGTGGCGCCGTGTTGAACCCGCCCTCGCCCTGCACCAGTTCGAAGATGAAGGCGGCGTGCTGGCGCGGGTACCGCTCGACGTACTCGCGGAGCCTCGCCACCGCCATGTCGATGAACTTCGCGGTCCCGCCCATCCGCCGCGCCGCCATCTCGTCGTAGAAGGGCATGTAGTCCACCAGCGTCGAGAGCGGGATCCCCACGCGGTTGGCCGCGCTGTCCCCGATCTGGCTCATGGTGACGGTGCGCCCCATGAAGCAGTCCTTGAAGGCGATCACCCGGCTCGCCGGCGCGTTCTTCTGGTAGCAGATCTTCAGCGCGTTCTCGTTGGCCATCGCCCCCGAGGTCGTCGGGAAGCAGTACCGCAGCCGGCTGCTCTTCTTCGCCTCCGCCAGCAGCGTCTCGGCGAACTCGTACGCCTCCCAGTTCGACTGCAGGTTCCCGGCCTGGAAGATGTCNCCGGCGGAGGCCGCGATCGCCTCGGCGATCATCTCCGGGTCCGAGTGCCCGAAGAAGTGCACGCCGATGCCGCAGATCATGTCCCACTTGACCGAGCCGTCCATCAGCTCGACGAGCGCGCCGTTGCCCACGCCCGAGCCGAGGTACGGGTACAGCAGGCCCCGCCCCCGGACCTCCGCCGCCCGCTTCATGTAGTCCTCGTAGGACTGGGCCAGCGCCGGGTCCGGGCGCTTCACATCCGTGATCCGCGCGCTGTGGCTCATCACCTCCCGCACGATCTGCTCGATCGCCGCCCGGACGGCCGGGCTGGCGTGGAGCGAGGCGCCGACGGTCCCCCCTCCACCCGCGGCCAGGGCATGACCGGCGGGGGAGACGGGCGTGCTGGGGGAGGTCCGGGAAGCAGACTGCGTCATTCCAGCGTCCTTTCTGGACAGGGTGCGTGCTCGCGCCATTGTTGCACGGAGAACATCGGCAAACCCACCCCGCGACTCCCACCCCCGTGGCACGGGCTTCCGGCCCCGTGCTCTTCTCCTCTGCCGTGGCACGGGCTTCCAGCCCGTGTCTCCCTCCCCTCCCCGCCTCATCCGTTCCCCCCTCCCCCTCCGGGTGCCACGGCCGACCATGTGGAGGGGCGGTCGGCCGTGCTCTTCTCTTTTCCTCTTTCTCTCCCTTTCCTCTCCTCCGCTCACTCAAGCCCACTTCCTCAAGAAGGAGATGGCCCTGGAGACCTCCACACCTCCACACCGCTCCTCCTCACTCCCCCCGTGCCAGCCGCATCATCAGCACCGCCAGCAACTGGCTCCGCTCCACGAGGCTCGCCAGCTCGATCCACTCCTGCGGCGTGTGCAGCCCGCCGCCGCGGACGCCCAGCGTGTCGATGCACGCCAGCCCCGCGTCCTGGAGGATGTTGCCGTCGCACACCCCGTTGGTCTTCGTGAACGGCAGGTTCTGCCCCAGGTCCGCCGCGGCCGCCCTCGCCCGCTCCGCCAGCCGCTGCGTCCCTTCCGTCAGCGGCTTGGCCGCGCGGACGAAGCTCGACTTGACCTCGACCGACGGGAGGCCGGTCTCGGACGTGTGCCGGGCCGCGATCATCTCCAGCGCACGCGCCAGCCACTCCGCCCCCTCCTTGTTGGGGAACCGCACGTTCCCCCACGCCCGCGCCAGGTCCGGCACGACGTTGGTCGCGCACGATCCCTCCAGAGGCCCGACGTTGGCGATCAGCCCCCGTTCGACGTCCACCAGCGACGGCACATCGAGGATGCACTTCGCCAGCGCCGTCACCGCCGAGATCCCGCTGGAGAAATCCCGCCCGACGTGCGCCGACCGCCCGCGTGCCTCGAACAGGAACTGCCCGCTCCCGGCCCGCTCGATCACNAGGCCCCCCTCCGGCGTCGCCGGTTCGAGCACNAGCGCGACCGGGTCCTGCTGACCGGTCGCCNTCGCGTGCTCCAGCAGCCTCGCCGCCTCCGCCCGCAGGGCCCGTTCGCTGCAGTAACTCCCCGTCTCTTCGTCGCTGTTGAGCGCGAACGACCACGGGATGCGAACCCCCGCCTCCTCCAGCGCCTCCAGCGCGGCCACCGCGATCACCAGCCCCCCCTTCATGTCCACGCACCCCGGTCCCGTCGCCGTCTTCCCATCGGGCGCGATGTTCAGTTCGCGGAACGGCCCATCAGGGTCGTGCACCGTGTCGAGGTGCCCGGAGAGCATGATGGCCCGCGCTCCCTCAACATCGCGGTCGCGCCGGCAGACGGCAGTGGGGGGGGTGTACCCGCCCGGCTCCACGCCGTGGAGCCACTCCGGCTTCGGGTCCCCCGGCACGAGCTCGACCGACGCCCCCAGGCGCGACAGCCGCGAGCAGAGCCGCTCGCGCGTCTCATCCAGCGCCGTNCGGTTGTTGCCGCCCGTCGGGATTCCCACGTGCAGCCGCAGGTCATCGAGCAGCGCATCGCGCCGCCCGGAGATGATGTTGCAGACTCTTCGTTCCGCGTCGGTGAGCGCCATGAAAGCAAGCTTAGTCCTACACAGCCCGCCCCTCTCTCCCATCTCACCCTCCCCCCTCCGGCCCCCTCTCCCTTGGGGGAGGAGAGGGCACGGGTGAGGGCTCCATGGCCTCCCTCCCCAATCTCCATGGCTTCCAGACTCCCCTCTCGCTCCTCTTCTTCTCTCAGCCGCGAAGCGGCGCCAGAAGGAGCCCGGGGCGGAGCCCTGGGGCAGCCACGAGCGCGCAACAGNACACCGACGCCCGCCAACGCGGCGCACCATGACCCTCCCCTCCCATTGCCCCATCATTCAACNCCTCACTTCACCGTCGGCACCCACGCCGCCAGCACGTCCCTCGCCGCGGCCAGGTCCCCCTTGTGCACCATCTCNGTCACCGTGTGGATGTACCGCGTCCCGACGGTGATCCCCACCGCGCGGCACCCGCGCGTCGCGAGCTGGGCCGCCGCGCCGTCCTGGCCGCCCCGCGGCAGGATCGTCCGCTGGCAGGGGATCTCCTTCTGCTGCGCGATCGCCTCGAACTCGTTGATCAGCCGGTAGTCGCTGATGAACGAGGAGTCCATCACGTGCAGCCCGAAGCCCTTGCCCTGCACCGTCACCGCCTCGTCGCTGGGCACCCCCGGCGTGTCGCACGAGAGCGTCACGTCGATCCCCACGCCGATGTCCGGGTCCACGCCGAAGGCGCTCGTCCTCGCCCCGCGCAGCCCCACCTCCTCCTGCGTCGTGAAGGCCACGTACAACTCGCACGCGTGCCCCTCGCCGCTCTTCTCCAGCGCCCGCACCGCCTCGATCCCCAGCCAGCACGCCACGCGGTTGTCCAGCGCCTTGGAGACGACCTTCTCCCCCAGATCCAGGAACGGCTCGTCCATCACGACGTAGTCGCCGATCTTCACCCGCTTCTTCACCTCCTCAGCCGGCAGGCCGACGTCGATGAAGAACTCCTTGACCTCGGGGACCTTCTTCTTGTCCTCCTCGGAGGCGATGTGCACCGGACGCCCGCCGGGGTTCATCACCCCCTTGAGGTCGCCCTCGCTCGTGCACACCAGCACGCGCCTCGAGAACAGGTTCCGCGTGTCGAACCCCCCCGCGGCGTTGAGCCGGATGAACCCCTGGTCGTCCACGCCCTTGACGTAGAACCCGATCTCGTCCATGTGGCACAGNAGCATGACCCGCGTCGGCCGCTCGCCCCCGCCGCCGGCGTTNNCCTTCCCCGGCCGCGGAGCGCGACGGCAGATCAGGTTCCCCAGCGCGTCCGACCTGACCTCGTCGAACAGCCCCGCCACCTCCTTCTCGATCAGGGCCCGCACCCGCTCCTCGCGCCCAGGGATGCCGGGGGTCTCGCACAGCCGTTTCAGCAGATCGATGTTGATGTCCAAGGGTGAACTCCGGAATGGTCTCAAACCCCGGTGGTCCCGGGGCCGGACGGGAAAAAAAGGTCTACCGGGCTGTGGCCCGGCCGGTGGCGGCAGATTCCCCGGCGAGGGGCGCGGGCGGGGATCGCCCGAAGAGGGCACTACGATGCAGCGCCCGGCTGGAGGACCCCGATGGCCCGAGTCTCGCCGCTGAATGCCGATCACGAAGCGTATGGCGCGCTCATCTCCGAGTACGGCCCCCAGGGGGCCGGGATTCTGGTTCCCCAGGTNCAGCGGGGCATCGGGGTCGAGTACGCCGCCATNCGCCGGGCCGGCACCGGCGCCGCCATNATCGACCAGCCCCAGCGCGGCACGATCGAGGTTCGCGGCACCGATCGGATCCCGTTCCTGAATCGCATGATCACCCAGGAACTCAAGGGCTTCGAGCCCTTCCAGGCCCGCCGCGCCTTCTGGCTCAATCGCAAGGGGCGCATCGACGCCGACCTCCGCCTCATCGAACTCGGCGATCGNCTGCTCCTGGACCTCGATGTTTTCGCCGTCGAACGAACCGTCTCGACCCTCGGCGCCTTCATCATCGCCGACGACGTCGAACTCATCGACCGCACCGAGGAGATGCACCGCCTCGCCCTCCACGGGCAGGGCGCCGCGGCCCTCCTGGCCGCCGAGAGCGTGCCCGTGGCCGGCCCTCCTGTGACGGCCCTCGCCCCCGGCCAGGTGGCGGTCGTTCGCGTCGGTGGGGCAGGGGGGGAGGACGGGGCAGAGGTCGTCGTTGACCGGCAGGACTCCACCGGCGAGCCCGGGTACGAACTCCTCGTTCCCGCCGCGGCNGTCCGGGACGTNTACCTCCGCCTCGCCCGCCCCGACACTGGTCCGGAGGAACTCGAGAACGCCGCCCTGCGGCCGCGCGACCCGNACGCCGAACGCAAGGCCGTCCGCGCCGGCTGGCACGCCTACAACGTCGCCCGCATCGAGGCGGGCTGGCCGATCTACATGCTCGACTTCGGCCCGGACTCGCTCCCCCACGAGACCGGCGTCCTCCACGACCGCGTGAGTTTTACGAAGGGGTGCTACCTCGGTCAGGAGGTCGTCGCACGCATGCAGTCCCTGGGGAAGCCCAAGCAGCGCCTGGTCGGACTGCGGATCGACGCCCCGCCCACCGGGCCCGACGCCGTCACCGCCGCGGCGGTCCTCGCCGGGCCGGACCCCTCCAGCGAGGTCGTCGGGGCCGTCACCAGCGCCGCCACCAGCCCGATGCTCGGCTCGGCCCCCGTCGCCTTCGCCATGGTCAAGTACAAGCACACCACCCCCGGCACGACGCTCCACCTGCTCGTCGAGGGCGGCGGCACCGTCCCCGCGACGGTCCAGGAGGGCCTCGCCTTCTGGCGCCGCCCCGCGTGAGCCCCCCGCCGCGGCCGCCCCTGTCCCGGCTCACCGCAGCGTCATCTTGATCAGCGAGTACATCACCGGGTACTCCACCCGGCACCGGAAGACCCGGAACTCGTCCCCGTTCCAGCCCATCCGTTCCATCGCGTACTCGATCATCTCGGCGTACCGCGCCACCGGCTGCCTCCTCCCCCCGTACGCCCCGTCCCCCAGGTACACCGCCCGTTCCGTCAGCGGAAGCAGGCTCGTCTTGGAGGCCCGCGTCGAGTTGTCCATCGGCCACGCGTACACCCGCACCTCGGGCGGCGTCGTCCCCCACACGCTCCTGTGGATGAGGATGTCCCCCGAGTACGCCTCCAGCGGCGTGTTCACGCCCTTCACGAGCGAGACCTCCGAGTCCGGCACGCTCCCCGGCAGGGCCGCGATCCCCCTGGCCACCTCCCCGGTGTAGTACGTGACCTCCCCGGCCGACCCCAACCGCTCGCTGATGACCTCGTAACTCCGGTAGTCCGGCCGGTCCTCGCACAGCCGGAACTCCGGCAGCGGATGCGAGCAGAAATCCCGCAGCAGCCACACCGCCTCCGGCCCCTCCTCCCGCGGGTCCAGCGGTTCAAGCCGGGCCAGGGTCTCCGGATCCCCCGGGGTCGCCCGCAGCCCGCGGCGCGACGTCATGTCCAGCGTCACCCCGCGCCGTGTCCGGTGCAGCCCGTCCATCCCCTTGATGTGCACCATGTCCAGCATCCCGTCCTGCTGGCTCGGGTGCAGGATGAGCGCCGCGCAGAACGTTCTGGCCTGCTTCCCCCACAGCAGCGCGTTGGCCCGGAACGCCGCACGCTTGTGCCGGAGGTCCGCCCCCGTGGTGTCCATCGCCCCCATCCCGAGTTCCCCGATCATCGTCTCGAATGCGTCGCGGCTGCTGGCCAGTCTCGCCACGGACTCCTCGAGTCTCGCGTACGCCCGCCGCGCCCGCTCGATCGCTCCCGCGTCCACGCCGTTCGCCGCGGCCGCGGCCAGGAACCGCTCCATTCCCCGCCGGCGGGGCAGCAGCGACATCAGTTCCTGCGGGTCGTTCGTCTTCGCGGCGTTGAACAGCCCCCAACTCACCTGCTGCCCGAGGTTCAGGCGCCGCCTCAGGTCCGACGCCCGCAGCACCGGCGGACGCAACTGCGCCAGGATCTCGGCGATCGCAGGCCGAACATCTTCCAGCACCGCCTCCGCCTCATCCTCAAGGCCCGTGGCATAGGCTCGCTCCCCCTCAAAATTCGGATGCAGTTCGGTTTCTTCCGAGGTCTTCATGCCGGCAGTCCCTTCCAATGCCACTGAGCATACCTCGAACGGTTCTCATCGGGCCAGCAGATGTTTCCGAAATTGTCTCAAGACAATATTGACGCCGCCTGCACTGTCGATTAACTTGGACCCCTGACGGCCGCGTTTTCAGATCGGCCCGAATGAGCACCGCCACCGAGGAGAACCCGATGATGCGTAGAAACCGTTGGAATCCACCCCTCCATTGGGCCTGTTGGCCCGCTCCTGTCCTCCTGATGGCCGCGGCTGCCGCGGCCCAGCCATGCGCCCACGAATGGATGCCCGTTGGCGGCGGCGTCGACGGCATCATCCGTGACCTCGAGGTCCTCGACCTCGGGGACGGCCCCAGGCTCTTCGCCGCCGGCCAGTTCGACACCGCCGAAGGCAACCCCGCGGCCCGCATCGCCATGTGGGACGGCACCTCCTGGTCCGGCATCGGCCCCGGCCTGTCTTCGACCGCCTTCGCCGTCTGCGCCTACGACAGCGGCAACGGCCCCGAGCTCTACGCCGGCGGCGCCTTCAGCAACCTCACCGGCCACCCGCACCGCATCGCCAAGTGGAACGGCACGACTTGGGAGACCGTCGGCAACAACGTCCTCAACGCCGCGGTCCGCGATCTGCTGGTCTTTGACGACGGCTCGGGTCCGGCCCTCTTCGCCTGCGGCGACTTCAGCGTCCTCGGCGGTCCCAACCGCATCGCCAAGTGGGACGGCACGACCTGGCACTCCCCCGGCATCGGCCTTGGGCTCAACGGCGGCACCACCAACGGCCCCCCGGCCAACTGCATGGCGATCTTCGACGACGGCACCGGCCCGGCCCTGTACGTCGGCGGCGGCTTCACCACGGCCACCAACGCCGACGGCAGCGTCGTCACGGTCAACCGCATCGCGAAATGGGACGGGACCCGCTGGTACTCCGTCGGCGGCGGCGTTGACGGCAGCGTCGAGGTGCTGTACGCCTTTGACGACGGCACCGGCCCGGCCCTGTACGTCGGCGGCTGGTTCACCAGCGCCGGCGGCGTCCCGGCCAACCGCATCGCCAAGTGGGACGGCCATCAATGGCACGCCCTGGGGTCCGGCGTGAGCAACCCCGTCAACGGCCTGACCAGCTACGACGACGGCACCGGCCCGGCCCTCTACGTCAGCGGCCAGTTCACCACCGCCGGTGGCCTGCCCGCCAACTACGTCGCCAAGTGGGACGGCCAGAACTGGCACACGCTCGGCTCGGGCATGAACGTCTCGGTCATCGACCTGGTGACGTTCGACGATGGGACCGGGCCCGCCGTCTACGCGGGCGGCGGGTTCGTCACCGCCGGCGGGGTCGCGGTCCAGCGCGTCGCACGCTGGGCCTGCCCGGACGCCGGCGGGCCCCAGTGCCCGGCGGATTGGGATGGGAGCGGCACGGTCAACTCCAACGACATCTCCGCCTTCCTGTCCTCCTGGCTCGAGAGCGTCCAGCAGGGCAACCTCGACGCCGACTTCGACGGCTCCGGCCAGGTCAACTCCAACGACATCAGCGCCTTCCTCTCCGCCTGGCTCACGGCCGTCGGCGGCGGGTGCTGACCCTCACGGTCCCGGCTCCTCCTTTTTCATCTTTCATCCTCATGACCGAGGCGACGCCGCCCACGCACCTCCACGGGCGGCGTCGCCGTTTTTGACGCGGCCGCGCTGGATCGGCCAACGGTTCCGGGACGGCGGCGGGGGCCGCCTACGGCGCGAAGTTCGCCCACGGGTTCGCGGCGCGTGATCACCGCGCCGCCGCCGAGGTTCACGATCTGCCCGTACGAGTTGCCGGCCGCGACGTCGAACGCGAGCGCGGCGCCGAGAACCGTGTTGCGCGAGATGAAGTTGCCGGTCCCGACGGGGGACTCGACAGCCCGAGCGTCGCGCCGCTCGCGTTGGTCGGGAGTCCTCCCGACTGGCCGTTGAGGTTGCCCGTCGGGCCGTACGCCCCCGGCGCGTGATCGTGTGTGGATTGGATCAAGATCCGGCGCCGATTCGCGTCAGTTCCTGGGGGCGTGTGCCGCCGGTCCGGCGTCGTGTGCGCCGCATGCACACCTCAAGAGGGGGGGGCTCCATCCGTCGCGTCTTCTTTCACGCCGTGCATCAAAGAGCGACGCCGCCCGGCCTCTCGACCGGGCGGCGTCTGCTGGGTCTGTTCCGGATGTCCGGCGGCGATCAGGCCTCCTCGACCTCCGTCTCCGCCTCCTGCTCCTGCGGGGCCCTGGTCAGGCCCTCGCCGTTGCAGATCCCGTCCGGGTTGTTGCAGCACTTCTTGAACTTGCGGCCGCTCCCCATCGGGCACGGGTCGTTGCGGCCCAGGCGCTTCTCGGCCTTGACGACCTGTGCCGGCTTGGCCGGGCCGTCGGCGCCGGCCCGCTGCGCCGCCTCCAGGTCGCGCTGCTGCCGCTCGCTCGCGGGGGCCGCGGCGGGGACCGGCTGGAGCGGGGGTGAGGGCGGGATCGGGGCCGCGGGCGCGATCGGCGGCGTCGCGAGCATCTCGAGCCCGGGGCCGGAGATCATGCCGCCGATCCCCATCCCCGCCGCGGGCCTGGCCGCCGGCGCGGGCGCCGCCGGACGCGCCGGCATCGCCGGCCGCACGCCGGGAGGCGCCCCGATCCCCGGGGGGGGCGGGGGCGCCGCCGTGAGCTTGAGCTTGAAGACGTAGTCCGTCACCTTGTCCCGCACGTTCTCCATCATCTGCGAGAACAGGCGCGACCCCTCGCGCTTGAACTCGATCCGCGGGTCCTGCTGGCTGAAGGCCCGGAAGCCGATGGCGCCGCGGAGCTGGTCCATCGCGTACAGGTGGTCCTTCCACGACGGGTCCAGCGTCTCCAGCAGCATCGTCCGCTCGAAGAACAGCAGCTCCATCCGCAGCTGGCTCTCCACCGCGGCGCGGACCGCGTTCTCCCGCTCCTGCCCCTTGGCCCGGCGGACCGTCTCCGGGAGGGCGATGTTCAGCCGCTCGCGCAGGTGCTTCTCCAGCGCGTCGTTGCCGGTGTCGGCGGCGAGCGCGGCCTCGATCTCCCGGTTGATCCGGTCCTCCTCGACGAACCGCTTCGACGCCTCCAGCAGCTTCTCGCGGGCCTCCCTGGGCCCCATGGTCCGCAGCGTCTCCGGCGTCCACCCCAGGCCGTACCGCTGGTTCGCCCAGCGGATCAGCTGGTCCATCGCCAGCTGCGGGTTCTGCCGCATCAGCGACATCGTCATGTCCAGCGCGAAGTCCACCGGGTACTCGATCTCGCGCTTCGTGTACAGTTCCTCGGTCTGCTTCAGGAACAGGTCCTCGACCGCCTCGGGCCCGTTCTGCTGCGCCTGCATGATCTGCTCCGGCGGGACCGTGATGCCGAACTTCCGCTCGGCCCACGCCGACAGTTCGCGCGCCCCGTAGTCCTTGGCGACGAACTTCGCCAGCCCGGAGAGGTCCGCCGAGTCGATCCGGCGCTCCGCGGCCTCCACGAGCGCCGCCTGCACCTCCCGGCGCGCGCCCGGCCCCTTCTCCAGCAGCTCCGCCGCGCTCAACTCCACCCCGAAGTGGGTCCTGGCCCACTTGGCCAGCCCCTCGGCGTCGAAGTCCATCGAGAACTCGCCGCCGGCATCGGGCATGTACTCGCCGATGGTCACCGCGATCATCTGCCGCACCTCGTCCTTCGCGTCGGCGCGGATCCGGGCCTCCATCTCCGCCAGGTCCCGCCCGCGCAGCCGGTCGGGCGCGATCGAGCAGTCCAGCACCTGCTTGGCGTGCTCGGCGGCGCACTCCGCGGCGTAGTCCCGGTCCAGGTACGTCTCCACCGCGTCGGCCACCGCGTCCTGAATGTAGCCGAAGATCAGCCCGCGGACGTCCCGCCCCTCCAGCACCCGCTGCCGCAGCCCGTAGAAGACCTGCCGCTGGTGCTCCATCACCTCGTCGTACTCGAGGATGTTCTTGCGGATCTGGAAGTTCCGGTCCTCCACCTTCCGCTGGGCCCGCTCGACGCTCTTGCTCAGCATCGGGTGCTCGATGGCGTCCCCCTCCTTCATGCCGAGGGTCGCCAGGATCTTCATCGTCCGCTCCCCGGCGAACAGCTTCATCAGCTCGTCGTCGAGGCTGACGAAGAAGCGGGACGAGCCGTTGTCCCCCTGCCGGCCCGAGCGGCCCCGGAGCTGGTTGTCGATCCGGCGCGACTCGTGCCGCTCCGTGCCGATCACGTGCAGCCCGCCCATGTCCTCGATGGTCGTGAACCACCGCAGCCGGTGCAGCAGGAACCGCCCGTGGTCGTCCAGGCTCTTGCGGAGCGCGTCCGCCGACATCGTGTCGATCTTGCGGGGCGTCAGCCACGTGTACATCCGGGCCCAGGCGCGCAGCAGCCGCAGCTCCAGGTCCGCGAAGGGCATCTCCTCCACCTCGCGCCTGGTCACCTCCGGCTCCCCCTCCAGCCGCGCCTGGTTCAGCTCCGACGCCCCGATCTTCCGGTACACCGCCTCGCGGAGCTGCTCGTCGGTCGCCTCGACCGTCAGCGTCCGCGGCGCCAGCCCGCGGCGCAGCCAGTGCTCCAGCAGCGCCTCGCGGGTGCACGTCCCCAGCTTGATGTCCGTGCCGCGCCCGGCCATGTTCGTCGCGATCATCACCTGCCCGAGCTGCCCGGCGTTCTCGACGATCTGCGCCTCGCGCTCGTGCTGCTTGGCGTTGAGCACCTCGTGCCTGATCCCGTGCTTGCGGGTCAGCATCTGGCTGAGCATCTCGCTCTTCTCGACGCTGGTGGTCCCCACCAGGATCGGCCGCCCCACGTCGTGGAACGTCTTGATCTCGTCCACGATCGCCGCCCACTTGTCCTTGCCGACCAGGAACATCAGGTCGTCGTAGTCGCGCCGCCGGACCGGCCTGTTCGTCGGGATCGCCACCACGTCCAGCTTGTAGATGTCGTGGAACTCCTGCGCCTCCGTGTCCGCCGTGCCGGTCATCCCCGCCAGGCGCTGGTACATCTTGAAGAAGTTCTGGATCGTGATCGTCGCGACCGTCTGCGTCTCCTGCTTGATCGGCACCCCCTCCTTCGCCTCGATCGCCTGGTGCAGGCCGTCGGACCACTGCCGACCCACCATCGGCCGGCCTGTGAACGTGTCCACGATCACCACGCTCGGCTCCACCCGCCCCGTCTGCGGGTTCTCCTGCGGCGCCACGATGTAGTCGCGGTCCCGCTGGTACACCACGTGCCCGCGCAGCGCCTGCTCCAGCAGGTGCGGCAGGTCCATGTTCTCGCCGACGTAGAACGACCCCACCTGCGCCACCCGCTGCGCCTCGGCGATCCCCTCGTGCGTCAGGTAGCACTGCTTCTTGTCCAGCTCCACCTCGTAGTACTGCGTGTGCCTCGACCGCTCCCGCTCCAGCGCGGGGATCGACGCCCGCAGCTCCTTGAGCTGCCGCGTCAGCTCCGGCACCACGCTCTTGTCCCGCGCGTTGCGGATGTCCCCCTCCAGCCCCTTGATCCGCTTCAGCGCCTCCTGCAGCGCGTCATCGGCCCGCTGCCACGGCTTCTGCTTCTCCACCAGGTGCCGCGCCAGCCGGTCCGCCATGTCGTACCGCGGCGCGTCCTCGTGCGCCGGCCCCGAGATGATCAGCGGCGTCCTCGCCTCGTCGATCAGGATCGAGTCCACCTCGTCCACGATCGCGAACTGCCGCACCCGCTGCACCTGCTGCTCCACCGACCGCTTCATGTTGTCGCGCAGGTAGTCGAAGCCGAACTCGCTCGTGGTCCCGTACACCACGTCGCAGCGGTACATGTCCCGCTTCGTCCGCTCGTCCTGCATGTGGATCGGGTGGATCGCCCCAACCGTCAGCCCCAGCGCGTGGAAGAACGGGAACACCCAGTCCCGGTCGCGCTGCACCAGGTAGTCATTCACCGTCACCACGTGGACCTTCAGCCCCTCCACGCACGCCAGGTACGTCGCCAGCGGGGCCACGATCGTCTTCCCCTCGCCCGTCTTCATCTCGGCGATCTTGCCCTGGTACAGCACCATGCCGCCGATCAGCTGCACGTCGAACGGCCTCGCCCGAAACGGCGGCCGGCTCTCCGGGTACAGCTCCCGCACCGCCTCGTACAGCTCGTTCGGGATCGACACCTGCCGCCACCCCGGCACCGGCTCGGTGCACCCCAGCCACTCCCCCTCCGGCGGCGCCGGCGGCAGCGCCTCCGCCTCCGCCTTGATCCGGGCGTACGTCTCCCGCAGCGGCGCCGGCAGCCGGCTCACGTCGAACTCGCCGCTGTGATTGGGGTTGAAGATGTTGCGGATCCCCACCGCCCGGTCCATCGCCTCCCGCGCGATGGCGAACGCCTCCACCAGCAGGTCCGCCGGCTTCTCCCCCTTCTCGAGCCGCGCCCGGAACTCGTGGATCTTCCCGCGGATCTCCGCGTCCGTCAGTTTCCGGATCTCCGGCTCCAGCGCGTTGATCGCCGCCACCCGCTGCGTGTAGCGCTTGACGAACCGCTCGTTGCGGGTGCCGATGATCTTGTTCAGAAGCGGGCCGATCAGAGGGATGCCCTGGTGGGCGGGTGCCTTGCTTGCCATGGTTCTTGTCTTTGGTGGAAGTGGTCGCGCCCGCGGCGCCCCGGCCGCGGGGGACTGGTCTGCTGCTGGAATAATGGAAATCAACGCGTGAGAGAGCGAAGGCTCATCGACGGACGACTTCGCTCGCGGCGGGGCCGGGGATGTGCTCGCCGGCCAGGATGTGCATGTGCGCGCGGAGAGTGTCACGCCCGGGCGGGCGGCGGCAGGTTGTGCCGCTCGACGCGAAGCAGCAGCGTCGGCCCGCGGCCGGCGGCGACGGCCGCCGTCGGCCNCGCGTGCCGGGCCGCGAGGGAGGCGTCCCACGCGCGGACCGGNCGGACGGCGTTCGACCGGGTCACGACCCGCCGGGCGCTGCGGACCGCCTCGACGATCCGCCCCGACCACGCCCGCAGGGCGCTCCGGTCGTTCCCCCCGTGCCCGGCGAGTTCACACAGCAGCGGCTCGAACCCCGCCGCAGGCGTCGCCGCGGCGATCGCGATCAGCAGCAGCAGCGACAGCCCTCCGGCCAGGGGCCGGGCACGGTGTCCGTGCGAGCAGGGCGTGCTGCGGGGCTCTTCCATCAACGCCATAGTGTATCGGCTCGCCGGCGACCGGTCCGGAAGAGGTTCTGCATCGGGAAAACGGGGGTGAGCGGGGGGACAGAGGGCGCAGAGACAGAGGGCGCAGAGGAAGAGCAGTGGGGGAGGAGGCGAGGGGAGCGGCAGCACTGGGGGAGTGGGGGGAGTGGGGGGCGGATGAAGAACTCTTTGCCGGGGGTTGCGGACTCGGGTGGCCCGAGGTATTGTGTGTCCCCGGCCCGCGGAGGGCCGACACCCCCTACTCCCTGTGTTCACGGGACCCCGGGACGGGCCGCCGCGGCCCGGGGGTGTTCCTCCATTCACGCCCGCCGGCGCCCCGCGTGCCGAGCGGGCCCGACGTACCGTCCAGCAGTTTGAGCACCGACCGACCAAGCCCGACCCGTCCTGATCCGAACCCCGCCGGCCCGAACCTTCCGGGCCGGCAGAACCCGCCAGGTCCACCCCGAGGTGCCCCGCCGATGGTTGCAACCCGCCAGTCGCTGCCGGAGACCCGCTCGTCGATCACGCACAAGTTCGCCGTCGGGGGCCACGAGGGGTACCTGACGGTCGGCCTCCACCCCGACGGCCGGCCGGGGGAACTGTTCATCAAGATGTCCAAGGAGGGCTCGACCATGTCCGGCATGGTCCAGGCCTTCTGCCGCGCCTTCAGCCTCGCCCTCCAGTTCGGCCTGACCCTCGACGAAGCCGTCAAGCGCTTCAAGGGCATGCGCTTCGAACCCATGGGCCCGACCAACAACCCCCAGATCCCCGAGGCGCTCAGCATCGTGGACTACGTGGCGAGGTTTTTGGAGTTGAACTTCTCGGAGGAGGGGCGGAGGGGGGGGCGGCAGTAAGGCGGGATGGGGTGGTGGGAGGTAGGGGGACGGAAGGAGGCGGATGGGAGGGATGGTGGCTCAGCGGTCATCGTGGTGCTGTCGCGAGGGATGAAGAGTGTGGCACCTGCACCTGCTTGGACATGTTCGAGCATCGCAGACTTGTCGATGATGGTCATGTCGCTGAGATAATCGCGGAATGAGCGACAGGTGGACAACCTCGCTCCGCAGATCCAGCAAAAATACTTTGTCAGGAGCCTGTCACCAGGCGGCCGAATGCGTCCTTTGCATCGGCCGCTGCAGGTAGCAGGCCGAGTGTCGATCTTGCGATCGCCACAAGTTTGCCACACTTTCTGAGGATTTCAACGAACTTGTTCTTGCTATCGGTATCAGTTTGAAAGAGATCCTGTTGAAAATAGACCATGCCAAGCGACCGAGAGACGACTCGTTCGAGGTAGCAGATTCCACCTACTTCGTACGCGTTAATGGCGGCACGTATGGCGCTCAAGTGGTCCAGTATTACTTGGCGAAGTTTCGGATCGCCTGTTGAGGAGCGAATCCGATCTTCGACATCAGAGATGTCCTTCAACACTTCGGTAAGATCGTTCGTGGGTAGTCGGACCTCTTGCGTTGCGGTTCGCAGTTGGGCTTCAACGAACCGGAGTGAGCGAACGGTGGCGTCGTTCCATGAACCGGCGAATATCGACCATGGTTTTTCTAAGCCGATCTTTGCGAAGGATGCCTCAATCTCATCTAGTGTTTCGAAGTAAAGCGATTGCTCGATATCGAGTGTGCTTACGGCTTGTCTGCAATCTTGAATTAGTCCAAGAATCGCACTGATCCCCTCAAGAATCGCCTTCTTGTCATTGACTTGACAGTTCAGTATATGTGCCCAGCCCTGTGCCTGATTCCAGTTCTTGGGAAGGATTGCTCTCGCCCGTTGGACAAAGGTTAGCAGCCGGGTTGCTGCCGAGTCGTATTGTGGTGTCTCGACCATGATTGCTTCCTGTTCGAGCGACACTGAACGGCAACGATAGCCCAAGGAGTGAGTTGTCGCTCAAGTGGGGCCGTTGAGAATTACAAGTATAGCCGGTGCTGGCACAAACTGTGCTATCCCGTCGTCATTAGCGTGTCCACGCCCGCGATCTTGGGCCGGTCCACCAGTTTCAGCGTCAGCAGTTTCCCGATCACTCCCACCTCCACTAGGGCTCAGTGGTCCTCGACGGTGGCGGTGGAGTCAGGCTATTCGTGGGCGGCATCGGTGAGGCAGCACTGACGTTGACGGGCGTCTTCGGGTGACGGAATTGAAGATCGACTCACCCTGTGATGATCAGGCGGCGGTGCAGGGGACGAGTTCGGTGGTGTTCTCTCAGAAGGCGTTGCTGTTACGGGCATCGTAGTTGGGGAATCCGAGGACGCGGGCGATGCATTTGAGAATGCTGCACGGGGAAGAGGATGCCCGACGCATCGCCGGTTACTTCGGGGGCGGTCGTCCTGCTACGGCATAGTAAG
>JGI25326J35508_1001423_pt1 | contig 17780 bp, 13 predicted proteins | sample HigsolmetaAR201D_FD_35508 | JGI IMG/M metagenome (IMG submission 35508)
AATCGGATCGGGCAATCACGCGCGCACGTTCCTCCACCGCGAGGCCGACGGCCGGCTCCGGGAGCTGCCGGTGAGCTGGTACGCCGACCGAGGCGGGTACTGGGCGATGAGCCCCGGCTACGACCGCCCGGCACACCTCGACTTCCGTCGGGTGATTTCGACGGACTGCATGTCGTGCCACAACGGCTATCCCCGCGGGCCGGTTGTCGACACGGGCAGCGGACCGCGGTTTCCGGAGCCGCTCCCCGAGGGCATCGACTGTCAGCGGTGTCACGGCCCCGGCCAGGATCACATCGACGCGGCCCGGGCCCGTGACCGTGAGGCGGCGCGTCGCGCCATCGTCAATCCGGCCCGGCTCGNGCGCGATCGGCAGATCGAGGTGTGNCTCCAGTGCCACCTCGAAACGACCAGCAGTCCGCTGCCNTTCCAGATCCGCCGCTTCGATCGGCCGCCGTTCTCCTACGTGCCCGGAACGTCCCTCGGCGACNATTTCATTCACTTCGATCACGCNCCGGGCAGCGGNCGTGAGGACAAGTTCGAGATCGTCGGCAGCGCGACGTACCGGCTCCGCCAGTCGGCCTGCTTCCAGCGCACCGCGATGACCTGCACCACGTGCCATGACCCGCACGACATTCCGCGCGGTGAGGCCGCCGTCGCGCATTACGTCGAGGTCTGCACCGGCTGCCACGCATCGCCGCACCCCGCTACGACAGCCGCCGGCCCGTCGACCGCGACGGAGGGGCCCGGTGCGGCTGGTGCACCCGGCACGTGCCTCGACTGTCACATGCCGAAGCGGCGTGTCGAGGACGCCGTCCACGTGGTGATGACCGATCACCTGATTCAGCGGCACCGACCGGCTGGCGACCTGCTGGCGCCCCGTCAGGAAGCCGACAACTTCGAGAAGGGCAGCTACCGGGGCGAGGTCGTCCTGTACTACCCGACGTCGCTGCCGTCGGCGCCCGAGACGACGCTGTATCTGGCGCTCGCCCAGGTCGTACAGGCGTCCAACCTGGAGGCGGGTATCGAACGGCTGGAGCGTGCCATCGAAATGCACGCGCCCGAACGTCCNGAGTTCTACTACGAGCTCGGCCGTGCGTACGCGCGCCACGGAGACTTCCAGGCGGCGATCCGCTGGTGCGACGAGGCGCTGCGGCGCGATCCGACGTTCGCGCCGGCGCTGAAGCAGCTGGCCGACGCGGCTGTGGAAACCGGCGATTTCGCCCGCGCCGTACAGGCGCTTGCGAGGGCGTCGCAACTGCAGCCCGACGACGTCGACGCACTGGCCGCGCTGGGGCAGGTGTATCTGCGGCAGGAGAGAGTGGCGGAAGCCAGCGCGACCCTGCAGAGGGCTCTGGCGCTCGATCCCGACTTGCCGCAGGCAAACAACGCGATGGGACTGGCCAGTCTGCACGCCGGTCACGCGGACGCAGCCGAGCAGTACTTCCGCGCGGCGATTCGGAGCCAGCCCGACCTGGCCGAAGCGCACAACAACCTGGGCAATCTGCTGGCCGGCCGCCGGGCGTACGACGAAGCGCGCCATCACTTCCTGCTGGCGACCAGGCATGCGCCCGACTCCGTCGAGGCGCATCACAGCTTCGGCATCGTGGCGGCCATGACGGGCGCCTACACGGAGGCGATCGATGCACTGCGGACGGCCGCACAGCTGGCGCCGGGACGGGCCGCCGTGCACACCGATCTCGGTGCAGTGCTGGCCGCCGCCGGCCGGACTGACGAAGCCGTACGGGCGTACGAGCGCGCGATCGAAGTCGATCCGGCTGAGTTCGATGCACATCTGGCCCTGGGTGAGCTGCTCGCCCGGGCGGGGCGGATGGCCGAGGCGCGCCAGCACCTCGAAACGGCTGCGTCGGGCGGCGATGCCGGCGTGCGGGCAGCGGCGGCTGCGGCCCTTGGCCGGCTGCCCGCCGCACGGGTGCCTTGACAAGGCCTACCGATAATCGATTATCTTTTGTCCATCGTTCGAAGCCGATTCCCGTAGACGAGGTGATCCCGGCCGCGGGCCCCGATCCGTTCGTGGTCCACGCCGTCGGGGTGGGCCGGGACCCCCGGCCCCTCAGGAGGCAGGTATGTCGAGGAGACACGTGGGGTGGAGGTGGAGACCGACCGCGCTCCTGCTGGTGCCGCTGCTGCTGCTGACAATGGCCGCACCGGTACACGGGCAGAGCTTCTACGGCTCGCTCGTGAGCGTGGTCAGAGATGCCTCGGGAGACGTCGTGCCCGGCGCCACCATTACGCTGGTCAACACCGGGACGAACGAGACCCGGCAGGGCGTCAGCGGCAGCGACGGCACGTACCAGTTCGTCAACCTCGTGCCCGGTACGTACCGCCTCGAAGTCGAGCTCGCCGGCTTCCAGCGGTACGTGCGCGACCGGATCGAGGTCAACGTCCAGGCGTCGCCCCGCATCGAGGCGACGCTCGAGCTTGGCGCGCTGACGGAAACCGTCGAGGTGACGAGTGAGGCGCCGCTGCTGCAGACCGAAAGCGGCTCGCTCGGCGCCATTGTCAGCAGCCGATCGGTTCAGACGCTGCCGCTCGATGGTCGGAACGTCATGAACCTGATCACGATGGCGCCGTCGGTCGTGCCGCAGGGCGGCACCGAGGGCAGCCTGACCGGCAAGAACGTGTTCGCCGGCGGCAACTATCAGATCGGCGGAGGCGTGGCGAACCAGAGCGCGACGTTCTTCGACGGCGTGACGGTGCAGGATGCGGCCTACGGCAACATCGTGGTCCTGACACCGAGTCCGGACGCCGTGGCCGAGTTCCGTGTGCAGACGAACGCAAGCAGCGCCGAGTTCGGCCGCTTCACCGGCGGCGTGATCAACATGGCATCACGCTCGGGCACGAACGTGATCCACGGGGGNCTGTTCGAGTACTACCGGAACCGGGCGCTGAACTCGAACACGTTCTTCGGTGAGCGGGCCGGCCTCGACAAGCCACCGTTCGAGCAGCACAACTTCGGCGGCATGCTCGGCGGCCCGCTCGTGCGCGATCGGCTGTTCTTCTTCACCAACTACGAGCGGTACCGCAACCGCGAGGGCGTGCTCTTCCGCCGGACCGTGCCGACTCCGGCCATGCGGAACGGCGACTTCTCGGACTTCAGGAACCTGCAGACGGGCGAGGTCGTGCCGATCTACGACCCGTGGACCCAGTGCGGCACCGTCAATCCCGGTACGGGCCTTTACAACGGCGACTGCGGCACGGTGCCGAACCGCCTGCAGTTCCCGGGCAACATCATTCCGGCCGATCGCATCAACCCGATTGCAAAGGCGCTGCTCAACTTTCCGATCTATGCGGACCCGACCGAACCGGGTCCGTGGAAGACACAGAACTTCAACCGCAACGCCCAGGTCGGCGGCGACAACTCGCAGGTCAACGTCCGCCTTGACTACAACCTCAGCCAGAATCATCGCCTGCTCGGACGCTACACGCGGTTCGAGTCGACGAACCTGCCGGTCGACGTCTACGGCAACGGCCAGCGGAACGGCGACCCGTACTCGCCCGAGCACTTCATCACGACGCAGGTGATGGTCGCCAGCACCCACACGCTCAATCCCAGCACGGTGCTCGACCTGCGCTTCGGCTTCCTGCGGTGGGACTACGACCGGACGCCCGGCAACCTCGGCATCGATCTGGTGGGGACATTCGGCTTTCCGCAGGTGCCCTACGGCGAGATTTCGGCGCGCAGCGGCATTCCCGGGATGGAGACGATCCCGAGCATCGGCGCGGGCTCGAACAACGTGATCAACACCGGCCTGCTGCTGGCCGACGACAAGTCGTACGAGTTCACGCCGACGCTGACGAAGCTGGTGGGCGGCCACACGCTCAAGATCGGCGCGAACCTGATGGTGGCCCGCGGCGACTACTTCCAGAACAACTCGCCCGGCGGCACGCTCACCTTCTCGGCCGCACCGACGGCGTTCAACGGTGCCAATCCGGGCTCGACGGGCGACGGGTTCGCTTCGTTCCTGCTGGGAATCCCCACCGGCGGGACCTACCAGTCATCCGGCTTCACCTACAACGGCACGTCGTACCAGGCGTACTTCATCGACGACACGTGGCGGATCAACTCACGACTGACGATCACGCCAGGCCTGCGCTGGGAGTTCCCCGGTGTCTACACCGAGCGCAACGACAACATCGTGAGCTTCAACCCAACGGCGGTGAACCCGGTGCTCGAGGGGATGGTCAATCCGGTGACCGGCCAGCCCTTCCTCGGCGCGTTCGAGCTCGTCAACAGTGACGCGGTACCTGATCGCGGGCTTCGCAACAGTGTCAATCGCTTCGCGCCGCGCTTCGGGTTCGCGTATCGGCTTACCGACAGCACGGTCCTTCGCGGCGGCGCCGGCCGTTTCATCACGCCGTCGACCGTCCGCTTCCAGGACGGGGTGAATGGTCCGCTCATCCAGCTGACAAACACCGTCGTGACGAGCGTCGACGACAACCAGACGTTCTTCACTGACATCAGCAACCCGTTCCCATCGGGCGTGCGCAACTTCCCCGGTCGCGATGAGAGCTTCCAGCGGGACCTGCTCGGCGGTACGGCAAGCCACTTCTACCGCGATGAGGAAGGCTATCCCGGCTATACCTACCAGTGGAACGCGGTGGTGCAGCACCAGTTCCGCAACGACTTCTCGGTGGAAGTCGGCTATACGGGTCTGGACGGCAACCACCTGCCGACTTCCCTCAACATGAACCAGCTCGGCCTCGAGCACATCGAGCGGGCGGCCAGCGACCCCACGGTGTGCAGCCTGAGCGGCAACCAGATCATCCCGCAGGGCGAGCCGGGCTTCGTGGCCAGCCAGGCCGACACGTGCTACGGCGCCTATCTGCGTCAGCAGGTGCCGAATCCCTTCTATGGCATCATCACCGCCGGTCCGCTGTCGACGGAGACGATTCAGCGGGCGCGCCTGCTGGTCGCCCATCCGCACTACAACAGTGCCGGGCGGCCGGGCTACTTCGGCGAGAGCCGGTATCACGCGCTGCAGCTCCGGGCCGACAAGCGGTTCAGCGCCGGAGCGAGCGTGAGCGCCAACTACACGTTCGCGAAGAACATGAGCAACACCGAGTCGACGACCGGGTGGCTCGAGGCCGGCGCCGGAACGCCATCGGCCGGCTACCAGACGAACGACCTCGAGAAGGAGTGGTCGCTCAGCAGCTTCGACGTGCGGCACCGCTTCGTGCTCAACTACACGCTCGATCTGCCGTTCGGGGCCGGGCGGCGGTTCCTCGGCAACGCGAGCGGTGTGCTCGACTACCTGGTCAGCGGGTGGAGCGTGCACGGCGTGGTGACACTGCAGAGCGGATTCCCGCTGGCCTTCACGGCCACGCCGAATCTGATCGGCAACGGGTACGGGCTGCGGCCCAACGTCGATCCGACCTGCAACAAGAAGGTGAGCGGTTCGGCAAAGGATCGGCTCGATCGGTGGTTCAACACGGACTGCTTCAGCGTGCCACATCTCGGATCGAACAGCGATCCGCGCCTGCGCTGGCAGCTCGGCAATGCACCACGCACAGACCCCGATCTGCGCGGGCACGGCGTCCACAACTGGAACCTCGCCGTCTCGAAGACGACGCCGCTCAGCAACGGTGTGAACCTGACGCTCCGTGCCGAAGCGTTCAACCTGTTCAACCGCGTGCAGTTCGGCATGCCCAACACGCAGGTGAGCACGTCGGCCACCAGCACGTTCGGGCAGGTGACAACGCAGCGAAATCAGCCGAGGCTCGTGCAGCTCGCGGCCCGTCTGACGTTCTAGGGCAGCGCGCGCTGTGCATCGACTGCGCCGGGACGACGCTTCGTCGTTCCGGCGCGCTTCCGTATCAGGGGTTGAGCCTATGCACACCACACGCCTCGTTCTTGCGGCGGCTGCGGCCGCCGCCGCGGCGTTCCTTGCGCCGGTGCACGGCGCCGGGCCGTCGTTCGTTCCCGACCTGAGAGTCGACGGTTCGACCCTCGACCGCTGGACGCCGCTCGGACAGGCGACGTGGACAGCCGACAACGGCGAGATCGTCGGGACGCCGTCGGCGGAGGCCGGAGGCTGGCTGGTGTTCGACACGTCGTGGCAGGACACGGGCTTCTTCGCCACCTTTCGTTGCGACGCGGGGTGCCGGACGGGCGTGCTGCTGCGCGCCGAGAAAACGGCCGATGGCATGAAGGGCGTCTACGTGTCGCTCGACGATGGCGACGTGGCGACCTATGCCGTGACGCTGGATGCGGCCGGCCGCGAGACATCACGCACGCGGCTGCGTCCGCCGACCGGAGGCCAGGTACGCATCGCACCGCCTCCACCGCCGGACGCGCCCGCCGGCGGCGCCGCGCCCGCAGGCGGCCGCGGGCGCGGGGCGCCGCCCCCTGATCTGCCCATCGCACAGCCGCGGACCGGCCTGCATCCGGGCGAGTGGAACGATGTCGAAATCCTCGTCGATGCCAACATCGTTCGTGTCTTCGTCAACAATCAGGGCCCGAGCGGCGTGGCCGACGAGGAGGTGGGACGGTACGGTCCCGTGGCTCTGCACGTGGCCGGCACCGGTTCGGTCCGCTTCCGGAACATCGCGTTCAAGGACCTCGCGATCCGGACGCGGCCGNTCGAACAGGTGTCGCCGCGCTTCCGCGTGCAGCAGATCAGCCCGTTCTACTACTCGTTCGGCGCCGCCGCAGCCGACTTCAACCGCGACGGCGTCATGGACGTCGTCGCCGGACCGCACATCTACTTCGGCCCGGACTACACGCGGAGCCGCGAGGTGTACCTGGCGACGACCGTCAATCCGTCGACGGAGTTTGCCGGTCACGCCTGGATGCAGTTCGCGGCGGACTTCACCGGCGACGGATGGCCCGANGTCCTCAACGCTGCCTTTTCGGGGCCCAACGCCGGCGCGACGCTGTACGTCAATCCGCGCGGCGAGTCGCGGCGATGGGACAGCTACCGCGTGACGACTGCACAGCAGACGGAGATTGCCGTTCTCACGGATGTCGACGCCGACGGACGTCTCGACCTGGTCTACGGCGCCGACGGTGCGATGCACTATGCGACTCCGGATCCGGCGGACCCGACGGGACCGTGGATTGTCCGCACCGTCTCCGAGACGGGTTATGCGACCGCGCACGGCGTGGGAGCAGGGGACATCAACGGCGACGGCCGCATCGACATCCTCAATGCCTATGGATGGTGGGAGCAGCCGGCGGATCGAACGGCGACGGGGCCGTGGAAATACCATCCACAGGCGTTCGGGCGGAACATCGGTCGTGCCAGCGCCGGCGGCAGCGTCATGGCCGTCTACGACGTGAACGGCGATGGCCTCAACGACGTTGTCACGTCGCTGGCGGCACATGGGTGGGGACTGGCGTGGTACGAGCAGAAACGCCGCGAGGACGGCTCGATTTCGTTCGAGCAGCACATGATCATGGACGACCACAACTGGCCGGACAATGCGGGTGGCGTGGCGTTCTCGCAGCTGCATGGCACGGCCGTGGCCGACGTCGACGGCGACGGCATTCCCGACTTCATCGTCGGCAAGCGGTACTGGTCGCACCAGGATACGCAGATCGATCCGGACCCCTACGGCCCGCCGGTGATCTACTGGTACCGCACCGTCCGTAACCCTTCCGCGCCGGGCGGAGCCGAGTTCGTCCCGGAGCTGATTCACAACCAGTCCGGCGTCGGGTCTGATGCCTGGGCGGGCGACCTCAATGGGGACGGGCGGATCGACATCGTCACGTCGACGAAGTTCGGGACGTTCATCTTCTGGGGGCAGCAGCCCTGACGCTGGAGGTGGAGGCGGAGTTCCACAGCCGCATCGCGCCGGTGCCGGCGAGACTGGCGTGTGTCGAGCGGGTGTGACGATCGACCCTAGTCGCGGCCGCTGCGGCTGCGGCCGAGCGTTTCGACCAGCGCCTGCACGAGCCCGGCAACGGTGTACCGGTCGGGAACGATCGGCGCGTCGATCCCGAGCTCTCGCGCCGCTGCCGCCGTCACCGGCCCGATGGTCACAACCGTCGTCGTATTGAGCAGGTCGGCGGCCTGCTCTTCGCCGATCATCGCGGCGAACCGACGCAGGGCGGACGGGCTCGTGAACGTTACCGCATCGATGCGGCCGTCGAGCAGCTCGCGGTACAGCTCCTGGACACCGGGTGCATCGGACGGGACGGGCTCGGTCTGGTAGGCGATGAGCTCGCTCACGTCGGCACCGACGCGCGCGAGCGCGCCGGCGAGCATGTCGCGCAGCACATCGGGGCGGACGACCAGCACGCGCTGGCCGTCGAGCCGCCCGAACGGCGCCAGAGCCTCGAGGACGTGCTCGACGCCGGTCTCGGCGGCCGTGGCATCGGGACGGATCCCGGCCGACGCCAGGCGATCGGCCGTCGACGGCCCCACGGCGCAGATGCGCACGCGCCCGAGCGCGCGCAGATCGAGCGGGCCACGCGTCAGCGCGGTCAGAAACCGCGTCGCCGCACCTGCCGAGCCGAAGACCACCCAGTCGTAGTCGGCCACCGCCGCTGCGGCCCGGTCGATCGCCTCCGGATCCTCGGGTGGCACGATGCGGAGCGTCGGCGCCTGGACGGCCTGCGCGCCGAGCGCCTCGAGCGCGTCGGCCAGTTCCGGCGCCTGCTCGGGCGATCGCGTCACGACAATCCGGCGGCCGAACAGCGGGCGGTCGTCGAACCAGCGCAGGTGCTCGCGCAGCCCGGCTGCCTTGCCGACCACGAGCAGCCCCGGCCCGCTGTCGACCGCTGCGACGCTCGCGATCATCGTGGCGATTGATCCGGTCAGAGTGTGCTGGGTCGGCAGGGTGCCGTCGGTGATGAACGCCGCCGGCGTGTCGGGCGGCGTGCCATGGTCGAGCAGCTGCTGCAGCACGGTCGACGCGGCCGCACCGGTGACGAATGAGGTGATCGTGCCTTCGAGGCCGGCCAGGGCCGTCCAGGCAATCGGCGGCACCGGATCGGCCGGGTGTTCCTGGCCGCGCAGCAGGACGAACGCATCACCGGCGCCCGGGTAGGTGACCGGGACGCCGGCGTACGCCGGGGTCGCCACGGCTGCCGGCACGCCGGGCACGATCTCGAACGGGATGCGCTGCTCATAGAGGAACATCGCCTCCTTGGCACCGCTGTCGAACACGAACGGATCGCCCCACTTCAGTCGGGCGACGATGCTGCCTTCGCGCGCCTTTTCGGCGAGGAGCATCGAGATGGCGTCCTGGGCGGTGTCACGCTCGGCCGGCGCGCCGGCGGCAATGCGCTCGGCGTGCGGCGGCGCGAAGCGCAGCAGCCGTTCCACGTTGCGGTCGTAGACGACGACGTCGGCTTCGCCGAGCGCGCGGAGGCCCCGCGCCGTGATCAGGCCGGGATCGCCCGGTCCGGCGCCGATGATGACGACCCTGCCGGTTCGCGTCACCGTCTGACCCTGGGACTGTAGTAGCCGGCACGCGTGCGGGCCGTGACGCCTGGCGCCGTCACGCGCACGGCAATCTCGCGCCAGCTGCCGTCGTAGCGGGTGTTGTCCGAAACGTAGCCAATCGTGTACTGCGCTTCGAGCTCGTCGGCGATCTGGTTGTAGATAGCCGGGAGCTGGCCGGGAGTGTCGACGAAGAACGCGCGCCCGCCCGTCGTCTGGGCGAGCATGCGGAGGCCGACTTCGTGCTGGCGGGCGCCGAGCGCGTCGCGCTCGGTCGGGTCGCGCAGCCCGATCGCGTAGACGATCACGTCGGATCGCTTCGCGCGGTCGACGACCGCGTCGTAGTCGAGCAGGCTGGTGGTGTCCTGTCCGTCCGACAGCAGGACGATGGCCTGCCGCCGGATTTCGCCGCGCGTCCGACGCCCGATCTGTTCGAGTTCGCCGAAGGCGACGTACAGCGCGGTGTAGAGCGCCGTCTGGCCGCTCGGCCGCGTGGTGCGGATCGCCTGCTGCAGCAGCTGGCGGTCGTCGGTGAAGGACTGCCGGATGTCGACGCTGTGGTTGAAGGCCACGACCTGGGCCGTGTCGCCCGGGCGCATGCGGTCGACGAAGCCGGTGGCCGCTTCGGCCGCCAGCGACATCTTCGACTCCATGCTCATGCTGGCGTCGACGAGCAGCGAAAGCGCAATGGGCTGCGGCTCGCGCGAGAAGACTTCGATCTTCTGCGGGCGGCCGTCCTCGAACACGAGGAAATCGCCGGCCTCCAGCCCGCCGGCGATGCGGTCGCCGCGCGCGGCCGTCACGCTCAGGAAGACCATGTCGGTGGTCGTCCTGAACACCTGCTGCGCGGCAGGCGTACCGGCGGCGAGGACCAGCCCGAGCAGGAGGGCGGCCGCCCCGGCGAGCTTCATGGTGCGGCCCATTCCGGTGCGAGCACGCGCAGGTCCCGGTTGCGGCCCGAGATCTCCAGCCGCTCCGGGGGAATCAGCGTGTCGGGCCGTCCGTACGTAATCTGCCAGCGCGAGGCGATCCGGGCGGCAAGGTTGCGGAAGGCCTGCGGCAGCTGCTGGCTGGCCAGCACGATCTCCCGCGTGCCGCCGCTCTGCTGCGTGACATCACCGATCACGAGATCGCGTTCGCGCTGTGTCTCCGACATCCCGTCGTATCCGCCGGGGGCCGTCAACAGCAGCACCCAGAGCGAGGCGTTGGCCCGTTCGAGCGCCTCGCGCACCTGGCGGTGGCGCAGATCGCTGAACTCGGGCCCCGCCTCGACGACGAAGGCGACGATCAGCGGGCGTTCGGCCTTGCGGGTCCGCAGCGCGAGGGTGGTTTCCTGGATGGCCTCGAGCAGCCGTGCGCCGGCACCCGGCCGGGGCGCGATCAGGTCGATGCCGCGGCTGACCGCCGAGAACGACGGATTGAAGTCGACGAGCACGGTAGGGCGATCGCCGAACGTCGTCAGCCGGACGGCCGGCGGCGGATCGAGCGATGTCACCAGGTCGGTGAACGCGTTCAGTCCGTCACGCAGATCCCGGATGGTCGGCATGGCGGCCTGGCTGTCGTCGACGAGCAGCGCGATGTGGGTCGGTGGCGGCGCGGGGCTGACGGCGATGATTTCCCGGGCAACGCCGTCTTCGCGCACGATGACGTCGTCCGGCTGGAGCTCGTCGACCGGTGTGCCGTCGCGCAGGACGGTCACGGTAATCGCCCGCTGCCGGGACTGCGGCGCGGCCGCCAGGGCGGCGCCAATCATGCTCACGCAGCAGGCGATCGCGAGAAGGAGCGGAACCTGCGGCTTCCGCCGCGCGTGGTGCGTGTGCATGCAGACCCCCTACCGGGCAGTATAGCGGGAGGCCCGAAGGTGCAGGAGCGTCCGGCAGAAGAAACGACGGCCCGACCCGGCCTGGGGCCGGATCGGGCCGTGAGGAAAACTGCCGCCGGCGCTACGACGGGCGCTGGTCCGGCCGCTCCTGATCGAGCGTGGTGATCACCTCGTCGAGCAGTCGCTCGTGGTCGGCCGGCGTCACGGTACGGCGCAGCACCTTCGACGCAATCGCGAAGGAGAGGTCGACGGCCTCCTGGCGCAGCTGCGCGACGGCCTGGGCCGTCTGGCGCTCGATCTCGCGCTGCGCCCGCTCGACAATGCCGGCGGCCTGGTCAGTAGCCTGCTGGCGCATCTCCTGACGGAAGCGCTCGGCGTCGGCGCGTGCGGCCGACACGATGGCGTCGGCCTCGCGCCGCGCCTCGACGAGCAGCTGCGCGCCCTCCTCCTGCACGCGGGCGAGCTCCTCGCGGGCCTTGCGCGCCTCCTCGAGCGCGTCGGCAATCGACTTCCGGCGCAGCTCGAGTGCGTGCAGCAGCGGCCGCCAGGCGAACTTCGCCAGCAGTGCCGCCAGGACGAGGAACGTCAGGATCGTCCAGACGTAGAGTCCGGGATCGACTTGAACGAGGGGATTGTCCACGGCCCTACTTCATCAGGACGATCAGCAGGCAGAACACCTCGGCGATGATGGCCGCGCCTTCGAGCAGGAAGAGCGGCAGGTTCGTCGCGCCGGTGATCTGAGCGGCGGCGGCCGGCTGCCGGGCGATGGCCTCTGCCGATGCCGCCGCGAGACGGCCGATGCCGAGGCCGGCGCCGATCACGGCCATTCCGATTCCGAGCGCAGCGCCGACGTAAGCGAACGGCACGAAAGAAGCAGCTTCACCCATGTTCCAGTCCCTCCGGTCTCTCGTTGACTTTAGTGGTGTGCGTGAATGGCCATGCCGATGAACACGGCCGACAGCAGCGTGAACACGTACGCCTGAACCAGGACGACGATGATTTCGAGCGCGTAGATGCCGGTCGACACCGGCACCGAGAAGAGCAGCCCGACACCGATGCCCGCCAGGGCGGTCGAAAAGGTCTCGGTGAAGATGAACACGAACGACAGGAAGGCCAGAATCGCCAGGTGACCACCTGTCATGTTGGCCGCCAGTCGCATCGTGAGCGCGAACGGCCGCACGAACATGCTCAGCAGCTCGAGCGGGACGAGCAGCAGATACAGCAGCGGCGGCAGCCCCTTCGGGGCGAGGTTCAGCCAGTGCTGCACGAAGCCGTGCGCGCGCGATCCGGCGATGATGACCGCGAAGAACGTGATCGTCGCGAGCGCGGCCGTGACGTTGAAGTTGGCCGTGATCGTCGACCCGCCGTGCAGCAGCGTGCCCAGGAACGAGTCGGGCGAGGCGTGCAGCACGTAGTGGTTGAGCAGCCCGAGCACCTCGAAAATCGGCACGAGGCCGATGGCATTGGCCGCCAGGATGAAGATGAAGAGCGTGAGCAGCAGCGGCGTCCACGCCATCAGCCACTTCGAGCCGAGGTTCGGCCGGGCAATCGAGTCGCGGACGTACTCGACGATGAACTCCAGCGCGTTCATNGCGCCGGTCGGCGCCGTCATTCCCCGCTTGAGGTAGCCGCGGACGAGCAGCGTCACCGTGACGAANACCAGCGCCGCCACCACCCACAGCATGAACACGTGCTTGGTGACCGACAGGTCGATTCCGAACACGACGGGCAGCGGGATCAGCGGGTGATGCGGATCGCTGTTGGCGATGTGGCCGATCAGCAGCGTCCCGGCATCGAAGCCCTCGCCGGCCGCCTCGGCGGCGGCCCCGGCAGCGTGCGCGTCTGGAATCTGTGCGTGCTCGTTCATGCAGAAGGCCGGAAATCAGGATGGCTGGACCGTCGTCAGACGGCGCAGCAGAAACGCCTGGGCCGCGTACAGGGCCACGAAAAAGANGGCAAACGCCACGGCGAACGCCGCCAGGTCGATGCCGGGCACCCGGCTGATCGCGACGACGTACACGCCGAAGAACAGCATCTTGACGAACAGGGCGCCGATGAGCAGGCGCGTCACCTGCACCGGGTCGCGGCGCCAGGTCCGTTCGACCGCGAGCCAGGTGGCGACCGCGGCGGCGAGCGGACCGGCCATGCCGAAGAACGCTTCAACCGATCGATCGGTGAGCGCCGCGGCTGTCAGCCAGCCGGCGACACATCCCGCCGTCATCCAGAACACCTGTTTCATCGCCGCCACAGAGTTTTCGCGAGCTGATAGAGGCCGACGGCCACACCCAGCAGCAGCCCGGCGACTGCCAGCGCGGGTGAGGTGCCGTAGCGGGCGTCGAGCGCGTAGCCGATTGCGCCGAGCACGACGATGGCTCCCACCAGGCCGTAGCCGGCCGCGGCCGCCGGTCCCACGCTGCTGACATGGCCCTGGAAGGCCTTCAGCGCGCGGGTCAGCGGTGANTCGTGCTCCGGGTGCTCCATGCGCACCTCGCTGCCGACACGCGAACCTCCGATCTATAGCACATTGTGAATTCTTTCACTAGCCGGAGCCGCCCGGCGGCTGTTCGGGCCACCGGGTCCGGAATTTCTCCGAAAACCGGCCCGTCCCGGCAGGCACGCCTTTCAGGCCAGTCCCTGCCAGCGCAGGTTGGCCGTCGAACCGGCCAGCAGCAGCGCCGCCAGCGTCGCGACCGGCGACAGCGCGGCCAGTCCGGCGGCCGTGAGCACGACGGCTACCGGCATGGTCACGAACCCGGCGCCGGCCACCGCCCGCCACCGCGGCGAGATTTCGCGCCAGCGGTCGACGAGGCACACGACGGCCGGCGTCGCGAGCAGCAGCGTGTAGTCGCCGGCACGCGCCGACAGCAGCGGGACGAGCAGCATGACCAGCGCGCACTCGAGATAGTCGGGCTCGAGCACGGTCCGGCGATGCACCCAGACGGTTGCCACCAGCCCCAGGACGATCGTGGTCGACAGCACCGTGAGGAACACCGCCGCCCGGTTCAGACCGAGCAGACCGATCCACAGGCTGCCCATCGAGACGTTGCCGGCGAACGCTGCAGCGGTGACGGGCGACTCGGACTCGATCACGAGGCGGAACCAGGCGACGAGCGTCTCGACGTTGCCTGTCCACCCGAAAACGGCCGCCGGCAGGACGAGACCGACGCCGAGCACCATGCCGGCAGCGATCGCGGCGCGAGCGCCGTGCGCGAAGGCCAGCCACGGCAGCAGGAGCAGCGCGTAGGGCTTGATGAATATCGCAATGCCCAGCATGACGCCCGCCACGCGCGGCAGCTCGATCTGCACGGCGAGCAGCGTACCCATCAGCAGCACACCCAGCAGCACGTCGGTCTGCCCCATCGTGAGCTCGCGCAGATAGAACGGAAGCAGGACGGCGACCGTCAGCCACTGCAGGGTGGATTCGGGGCGACGCCGCTCGGGCAGGCTGCGGACGGCCCAGCGCACGAACGCCGTCAGCAGGCCGGCCGAAATCGTGAACCAGAAGAACTTCGCGACGTCGTGATCGACGATGCCGAGCGGCGCGAGCGCGAGCGCCACGATCGGCATGAACGTGAAGGGCGCTGCGTCGGCGGGCTGATAGAGCGGTTCGCCCGCAAGCAGCCTCGAAGCGGCCGTGTGGTACACCTCGAAGTCGGGCATCGCGTCCCGCGCCAGGACGGCGTAGAACGCAGCGCCGAGCAGCATGATGGCGACCGGCCAGCCCAGGCTCCGCAGAAAGGTGGGCACTGGCCAGATTCTGGCCGATCCGGCGCGGTTCGTCACGCGCCGCGCGTCATTCGGCGCGGCGGGGACGCATGTTGGCCGCCAGCACCCGCTTGCGCAGCCGCAGGTGCTTCGGCGTGACCTCGACCAGCTCGTCGTCGTTGATGAACTCGATCGCCTGTTCGAGGCTGAGCACGCGCGGCGGCACGAGGCGGATGCCTTCTTCGGCGGTCGACGCGCGCATGTTCGTCTGCTTTTTCTCGCGGCAGATGTTGACGTCGAGGTCGTTCGCGCGCGAGTTCTCGCCGACGATCATGCCCTCGTAGACCGGCGTGCCCGGCTCGACGAACAGCTCGCCGCGCTCCTGCAGGTTGGCAATGGCGTAGGCGGTGGCCACGCCCGCGCGATCGGCGACGAGCGCGCCGGTCGGCCGTGCCGGGATCGGGCCGGCCCACGGTTCCCAGCCGGCAAAGACGTGGTTCATGATGCCGGTGCCGCGCGTCTCGGTGAGGAACTTCGTCCGGAAGCCGATCAGGCCGCGCGCCGGAATCCGGAACTCGAGCCGCACGCGCCCGCTGCCGTGGTTGACCATCTTCGTCAGCGTGCCGCGGCGCGTGCCGACCTCGGCAATGACCATGCCCTGATAGTCCTCGGCGACGTCGATGACGAGGTCCTCGACCGGCTCCGACCGGACGCCGTCGATCTCCCTGGTGACGATTTCGGGCCGCGAGACCTGCAGCTCGTAGCCCTCGCGCCGCATCATCTCGATGAGGATGGCCAGCTGCAGCTCGCCGCGGCCGATCACCTTCATCTGCTCGGGTGAATCGGTCGGCTCGACGCGAAGCGAGACGTTGCCGATGAGCTCGCGGTCGAGCCGCTCCCGGATCTGGCGCGAGGTGACGAAGCGGCCGTCGCGGCCGGCAAACGGCGACGTGTTGACGCCGAAGACCATCGAGACGGTCGGCTCGTCGACCGAGATGGCGGGAATGGCCTCGGGATTCTCGGCGGCGGCAATCGTCTCGCCGATCATGATGCCCTCGATGCCCGCCACGCAGATGACGTCGCCGGCGGCGGCTTCGGTCACCTCGACGCGCTTGAGGCCCTCGAACATGAACAGTTTGGTGATCTGCGTCTTCTGGACGCTGCCGTCGAGCTTGCACACCGACACGGCATCGCCGACGCGGACCCTTCCGTTGAAGATGCGGCCGATGGCCAGACGCCCGAGGTAGTCGCTCGCATCGAGGTTGGCGACGAGCGCCTGAAGCGGGGCATCGACGGAGCCGCGCGGCGGGGGAATGTGCTCGATGACCGCGTCGAACAGTGGCCGGAGATCGCGGCCCGGTATGGCCATGTCGGTCGTCGCCAGGCCGTCGCGCGCGACGGCGTACAGAACCGGGAACTCGAGCTGCTCCTCGGTGGCGTCGAGATCGATGAACAGATCGTAGACCTCGTTCAGCACGTCCTGCACGCGTGCGTCGGCCCGATCGATCTTGTTGATGACGACAATGGGCGGCAGGCGGCGCTCGAGCGCCTTGCGCAGGACGAAGCGCGTCTGCGGCAGGGGCCCTTCCGAGGCATCGACGAGCAGCATCACGCCGTCGACCATCGACAGCGTCCGCTCGACCTCGCCACCGAAGTCGGCGTGGCCGGGCGTGTCGGCAATGTTGATCAGGTAGTCGCCGTACCGGATCGCCGTGTTCTTCGCCAGGATCGTGATGCCGCGCTCGCGCTCGAGGTCGTTCGAGTCCATGACGCGCTCGGCGACCCGCTCGTTCGCGCGGAAAATGCCGCTCTGGTGCAGCATGGCATCGACGAGCGTGGTCTTGCCGTGGTCGACGTGGGCAACGATGGCGATGTTGCGGCGGAGGGGATTGGCGATCGGTAGCTCTTCCGGCGAGCCGGGCATCACTCCAGTATAAAACGCAGGCGGGCACCTCCGGCGGACGGATTCAGCGCATTGCTGCCCGGGACCGGGCGCCGGGACGATCGCCTACCGGAGCTCGAGCGTGACCTCGGTCGTGCCGATGTCGCCGGGCGCGCGCGTCGTGGCGTGCAGACGCAGGCGCGACGCGCCGGCGAGCGCGGTCGGGTGCACCTCGCCCGTGTCGTCGGGCGTCCTGCACTCGAGCGCGGACCACTGGCGCGCGGTTCGCGACGGGCCGTTGACCCAGCGGAGAAACTGATAGACGTTTCCCGCGTTCAGCTCGATGTGGCGGTAAGGGCGCGTCCGGTTCACCGGTATCGTGAGCGACACCGTACCGCTGCAGACGAGCCGGTCCTGCCGATCGAAATACGCCGCGCTCAGCGTCGTTGTCGCTCCACAGTCGGTGCTGGTCGCCGTGAACAGGACAAGCGGCTGCGGCGCCGATCGGTCGATCGACGGGATGTCGTCGTTCAGCCAGCGCGTCTCGACGACGCACGGAAGCGCGCCCTGGAGGGAGGCGCCGGCCGACGCGGACGGGGCCGGCGCCGGGGCTGCGTGAATCGGAACAGATGCGAGCGTAGACAGGACCAGCGCGGCAACGGTCATGACCGATCTCCCCACTGGCAGGCGCGGGATCAGGGTTTCACGATCCTGCCTTCAGCACAACCGGAACCGTCAGCGCCCGCCGGCGACGGCAAGGGCTTGCGGAGCCACCCCCGACCGCCGTATCGTCGGCGCGGTATCCGTATGTTGAAGACTCTTCGTTTCCCGTTGCTGCTGCTGGCGGCGCTGACGTCCGGCGCCGTGATGTTTCAGGCGGGTGCGTCGGCCGGCGGTCAGACGCCCGCCGCCGAGCCCCGCCGCGTCGCGCTCATCGGTGCAAGCGGCAATGTCGGCTCGCGGG
>JGI25326J35508_1001424_pt1 | contig 17750 bp, 9 predicted proteins | sample HigsolmetaAR201D_FD_35508 | JGI IMG/M metagenome (IMG submission 35508)
GTGCGCAGGGATGTAGAGCGCCAGCACGGTTGCGGTGAGCCCGGCCGCGATGACGAGCGCCGCCGCGAGGCTCATTCGCTGCCACCCGGCCACGGAGAGGAGAGCAGGGACGCGTTGGTACCAGGCGCCATGCAGCAGCCGGCGCAGCCGCGGATCGAGGTCTTCGATCTGATCGAGTATGGCGCGCAGCGCTTCGCGTGTTTCGGCGGAAGGGTGCTGAAGGAATGCCGCGGTTGCATGAGCGGCCGCGAGATTCCAGCTTCCTTCGAGCATGTGAAAACCGGCGAGGTTGTAGTGCGCGGCCCAGTCGTTCCAGCTCTCCTCGAGGGCCTGTCTCGAGACATCGTGAGCTTTGCGGAACGCCGCGGCGTCACTGATCGCTCCGGCGTCCGCCTGCCCGGAGAAGGAGGGAGGTACGACCGCTACGGAAACGAGCAGCGTGAGCGCGGCGATGGAAGGAAACCAGTGCGCTCTGCGGTTCGGAAACCGCTGCTCCCGGCGCGGTATGGGCACGGTCGCGGCAGCCAGGGTCGCCTGCTCGATCCAGTCCTGCATGGGAGGAGAATGCGCCGCAAAGAGCTTCCGCTCGGTGAGCTGCCAGAGCTCGCACCATCTCGAACTGATGCCGCTGTCCCTGGTGAGCGAGACCATCGCACGCCGCACGTCGTCGAGCGTGGGCGCCGAGACACGCACGCCCCACGCTCTGGCGCTGGCGCGAAGCCATGCGTGCAGGTGTTGCGGCTCCGGCAATCCGTGTGATCTTCGGACGCTGCGCAATACGCGGCGCAGTTCTTTCATGCCCTTGCGACGGAGGCGATGCGGATCGTTCACGAGCACGTGCCACCATGCGCAGCAGAGCCAGATGAGCGCGGGGACGCCGACCGCGAGGAGGCCGAGCCACAGTGGACTCAACGACCACGGCGTGGCGCCGATCTCGCCAGTGGGCAGGACCTGCATATCGATCTCCCTACCAGTCGAACCTGCTGGTCTCCTGATGCTGCGTCTCTTCGGTCAGGAGCTGATGCAACCGTCCGGGCGAATCCCTTCGGGCAACTTCATCGAGGCGCGCACGGGTGAGGGCGAGGATCGGATCTTCGGCGCCACCGCCGGCGTCGCGCGTGGAACGTGTGGCCGCCGTGCGTGCCCTGGCCGGCGGATCCGGTTTCCGGTCGCGGCGAACGTCGAGGTTCTCCTCGCCGGGCGAGAGATCTCCCAGCATCGCATCCGTTCTCGCCGAAGCGCCCTGACCGAAGGAGTCGTTCGCGACGGACTGGCTCGCCTCTCCCGCCACGGTCGGCGGATCGTCTTCCTCGTCGAGGATCTGCTGGCGGGCCTGCGACTCCTCGCGGGCCGCCGCGTCGGATTCCGGCTCGAGGAACGCCGTGAGCTGGGCACGGTAATAGCCCCAGTCCGCGATGGACGGATCCAGCCTTTCGCCCTGCAGAGTGGCTTCGATGGCATCGCGGATGACGCCTTCGGGGACCGCGGTGCCGGTGCGCTCTGAATCCTGTCCGTAGCGGATCGATTCCTCCACCATGAGGCGGAGATCAAAGGCGTCGTAGCCGAACTCGCCCAGATGCTTCGTGATGGCACGCAGACGTTCGGCAGGGTTGCTGTCGAAGACCTGGCGCACTTCGAAATCGGCCTCGGAATCGAAGTGTGCATGTGCTTCGGGCGGGAGAGCCGTCGCGGCGAGCACACCGATGACCAGCGCGATGCCGGCTGCAAGGGAAGAGGGTGCCTGCGACGTGTGCGGCGCCTCGCGCAGCGGGATCTCCGGCGAGCTGCGCAGAGGCTCCGCGGCTTCACGCCGTACGCGTCGAGGTGTCGGCCGCCGGCGGAACTCCCGTGCGAGACTCAGGAGAGCGATGAGCACGGCCGGCAGCAGGAACCACTGGAATCTTTCGATGCGCGTGCTCGCGGTCTCGATGCTGACGCGGCCCTTACGGCCGGTCTCGACGGTCTCCTCGAGCAGCGTCCGAATGTCCTCGACACTGGTCAGCGTGCTCGCATCGGCGTACCGGCCGTGGGTGCGGAGTGCCAGCGACTCGAGCGTGGCGCGCACCAGCTTCGAGTGCACGGGGTCGCCGTTCTCGTCGGTCATGTAACCCCCTTCGTAGGGGTCCACGACGAANCCGCCTTCATCCGTTCCCACGCCGACCGCCACGACGTGGATCTCACGCTCGAGCAGCGTGTCGAGCCGCGTGCTCCAGGTCTCGGTGCTGCTCTCGCCGTCGCTCAGCACGAAGAGATACCGGTCCCGGTCCGGNGTGTCGCTGAAACCGTCGAGCGCCGCATCGAGCATGGCGGCGTAGTCGGAGCCGCCCTGCGGCATGTAGTCCGGATCGAGGCTCGGCAGGAACTCGCGGATGATGTGGTAGTCGGGGCTCAGGGGCACCTGCACGAATGCAGTGCCTGCGAACACGATGAGCCCCACGNTCTCGCCCTTGAGGCTGTCGAGGAGCTCTTCGGTTAGCTTCTTCGCGTGCTCGATCCGGGAGGGATCCACGTCCTCCGTCAGCATGCTCCGCGACAGATCGAGCGCGATCATCACCTCGCGCGTCTGACTGAAGGACTCTTGCGACTTCTCGCCCCACTGCGGGCGCGCGATCGCGACGATGGCGAGTGCGATCGCGAGCATTACGAGAAACGACGGACGCCTCTTCGCAGGAGTGGCCGGGCGAACGCGGTTCGCAGTGACGGTCACCCGCTTCATCGCAGGCCACGGAACGGGTATCGGCCGGCGCATGATCCGTCGCAGGCCGATCGCTCCCAGCAACGGAAACACCAGCGCCAGGAGCATCCAGGGATTTCCCCAGCTCATGTGACGNCTACCTCGGCTCGTTCATCGGGATCACGGGAGGGCGAATGCGCGCCTCCAGAACCAGAGCAGTGCACAGAGCCCTGCGGCGGCCGAGCCGCCGTAGACGACACCCGTGCGGTAGAAGCGGGTGTTGCGCAGCCAGTAGGCGAGGGGGAGGAACGCGCAGACGATGGCGAGCTGACCGAGCTCCACGCCCAGATTGAACGCCAAGACCGTGCGCCAGACGGGGCCGCCGAGCGCTTCGGTGTCGCGCAGCACTCCGGCGAATCCGAATCCGTGCAGAAGTCCGAATCCGAAGGCCACCCACGTGCCGCCGAATCCTGCCGTTGACGGCAGCAGGTTCAGCATTGCGGCGACGAACACGGATGCGGCGATCGCGGACTCGACGAGCCGGTCCGGCAGCGCGATCCACTGCATCGCCGCGCACGTCAGCGTGATCGAGTGGGCGACGGTGAAGGCCGAGACGATGATTACCACGCGGGTGAACGCTGCGCGGAAGTCCGGCACCGCTTCCCGGCCCGACGCAGCGCGCTGGAACACCGCAGGGATCAGCAGCACCAGCAGAAAGAGCACGTGGTCGTATCCGATCCAGATGTGCCNGACGCCCGAGGCGAGCATTTCCAGGAATCCGCTACCCGATGCCGTCTCACGCGTGAAGGTGAGCGTCCCGCTGTCACGCGTGACGTCGGTCTGATGAGCGCCTTTGCCGAGCCAGACGATCTTCAGCTTCCCGCGATGCTCCGGGTTCTGCTGGAAGAGGAGCCAGTAGTCGAGATCGAGACGATCGATCGGTTGCGGGGCGCGAAACGCGAACTCCGACAGCACGAACGGCTCACCCTGCTGCGTGCCGTAGACGAGCCTCTCGAACTCCGGCACGGCCGGCATACCGTCCGCGAGCAGTCTGAGCTGGCTGCCGAGGTAGCCCTCGATGTCCTGACGGCGATGCTGGATCTCGGGCCACGTGCTCTCGCCGTCGCCGTCGGTATCCAGTCCGAGAACGGGGCTCAGATCGCGCAGGCTGACCTTCCACTCGCCCCGCAGGGCGGCCTCGTCGACCTCTATCGTGAGGTACGACTCGCTGCGCTCCCGCGCGTGCGCTCCGTCCGACAGTGAAGCGAGCAGGAGCAGTGCGAGAATGCCCGCCCACGCTCTCATCGCACTGATTGCAGCCTGGGTGCCTGCGCCGTCTGAGGTCTCGCTGTCGGTGCCGGTTGCAGCCGAGGTGACGGGGTATTCGCCAGCCGCGGCTCGCTCCTGCCGAGCGCGCTGATCGACTCGGCCGCCACCGACTTGACGCATTCGACGAACGCGCGCTGCACGTTGTTGAGCGGCGTGTCGATACGGTAGACGGCAAAGAGATCGATGGGCATCACGGGCTCGACGACGCGGACCTGCAGCTCCGCGCCGGCGGACATGGCCGTGAAGGGATCGACGAGCGCCAGCGCGTCGCCGCTGCAAACGAGGTCCTTCGCGATGTGATACGTCTGCACCCAGGTGGAGATGCGCGCCGGCGGATTGAGCTGCTCGAGGTGCGCTTCGATCTGCCGCCCGAGCTGATCGGCCTTCGTGATGCCGATGAGCGGCAGGCCCGACAGCGCGTCGATGGGAATCGGCTTGCACGCATCGGCCGGCGACCAGGTGCCGCGCGGCGCGATGAGCGAAAGGGGGCCCTGGCAGAGCGGCTCGCAGCGGATGTCCGGATGGCTGAGCTCCTGGAGCGTGATGCCGACGTCCGCCTCGCGCAGCACGATGGACTTCAGCATCTCGCGCGAGTGCTGCGTCGAGAGCTCGATCGGCGTCTGGCCGAAACGACGACGGAAGCTGGCGAAGGACTTCGGGATGACCGCGTTCGCGAGCGTGGGCGTGGTGACCGCGCGCAGGAGCTGCTTCTCGGCGCGCGCGATGTTCGACACCAGGCGCTGCAGGTCCCGGAGGTCGTCGAAGATGCGGTCGATGTGCCCTTTGAGCATGCGGCTCTCGGGCGTGAGGTGCCACTGACCTTTCACGCGCACGAACAGGGGGAACCCGAGCCGACGCTCGGCCTGCTTCAGGAGCTTGGTGGCCGCAGGCTGCGAGATGTTGAGAAGCGACGCAGCGTCCGTGAGCGTGCCGGCCTGCATGATGGCCTGGAACATCTCGATGTAGCGCAGCTGCATGAACCCCAGAGGAGGGTACTCGAAGGTCGAAACACGGTTCGGCGACTGCATCGCTGATCTCGAGGTGGTGCGACGACCATGGTGTTGCAGGAACCGTGCCACTGAAAGGCTGCGGGCGGCGCCGCCGGAGATTGTCTGAGCCGTGCGGATGCCGCCGCGCACGAAGCGCACAAAACATCGGGAATCACAGGGCTTCCGGCGACGATCCAGTGGTGCGACCGTGCTCCGCAGGGGCGTTCGCCGCGCACACGATGCGTTCAGGCAACAGCCGGATCGGCACCGAAACGGAGCATGCGCGGCGCGGGATGCACAAAGAGATGCAAATGCCCCGCGCGCATAACGCGAGGTTATGCGTGTTCACGCGCTTCTCATTGGCACGCGCGATGCACGGCCGTGTAGCGTGAAATCAGGGGAACGGTTCGACCGTGCGCAATCGCGACGGCATTGTCGGGCGTTCCCGCGTCATCACGAACATCGGGGTTCACGTCCGTGCTGAGTTCGATACGTGCAAAGCGGAGGGAGCGCACTCCGGCTGCATCCGGCTCTGATGTCGCGCGATGGGTGAAGGGAATCCTCGCGCTGTGTGCGATGACCGCGGCGAGCGACGTCGGCGCACACGACGCCGCCGGCGAGACCGCAGTGGCCGAAGCGGAAGGGATGGTCGCCGCGGCAGATGAACCCGCCGAAGTCGTGATCACCGGAAGCCACCTGGCGCGTACCGGATACGACGCGCCGACGCCGGTCACGGTGATCGGCGAAGAAGACCTCATGGCCGCCGGGCAGCCGAATATCGCGGACTTCGTGAACGATCTGCCGGCGGTCGCAGGCAGCCAGACGCCGGCCAACAGCAACAGGAGCCTCAGCAACGGCGCGGCGGGCGTCAACTCGATCAACCTGCGTTCGCTGGGCAGCGCGCGCACGCTCGTGCTGCTCGACGGACGCCGCTCCGTCGGTTCGCTGGCGCAGGGCACGGTGGACATCAACACCTTCCCGCAGGGACTGGTGAAGCGCATCGAGATCGTGACGGGAGGCGCTTCCGCCACGTACGGCTCGGATGCGGTGTCCGGCGTGGTGAACTTCATCCTCGACAAGACGTTCACCGGCATCAAGACGACCCTGGAGGCGGACGGACCACGTACGGCGACGACGAAAGCCTTCTGGCCGGTCTCACCGGCGGCATGCCGATTGCGGACGGACGCGGACACCTCCTGTTCAACGTCGAGAGCGCCCGGCGCGACGGCATCTACGGTGTGCCCCGCGACTGGGCCGAAGAAGGCTGGTACATGGTGAACAATCCAGCCTACGCCGCGGGCAACGGCGAGCCGGAGTACCTCGTGACGAATCACGCCGGGCAGAGCGTCATGACGCCCGGCGGCATCATCACCAACACCGCCCTCAGGGGCACGTACTTCGGTGAGGGCGGCTCGGTGCACCAGTTCGTGTACGGAGCCACGCGCGATCCGTGGACCATCGGCGGCGACTGGAAGCTCGGACAGTCATACGAGAGAACCTCGCTCGAGCCCGAGAACGATCGTGACGGTGTCTTCACGCGGCTGAGCTGGGGACTCACGGACACGCTCACCGTGTTCGGCGAAGCCTCCTGGAATCGCAACGAGGCCAAGCAGTGGGGCGGCGTGCAGTCGGACAAGGGCAGCGTCACCATCATGGCCGACAACGCGTTCCTCCCCGAGGAAGTCCGGCAGCGCGCCGCTGAGCTCGGCATCACGCAGTTCAACCTCGGGACTTCGAACGCGGACATTCCCACGCGATTCAGCCACAACGAGCGCAAGGTCCAGCGGTACGTGCTCGGCTTCGAAGGCAAGTTCCAGACCGGCGGCGCCGACTGGAGATGGGACGCGTACTACCAGAAGGGCATCACGGATACGGACGAGAAGGTGCACTCGGCGAACATCGCGCGACTGAGGCTCGCGCAGGACGCCGTGTTTCACCCCGAGACCGGCGAGATCGTGTGCCGCTCGGCGCTCACCGATCCCGGCAACGGGTGCATCCCGTTCAACCGGATGGGCATCGGCGTGAACGATCCGTCGGCGCTCGAGTATTTCATGGGCTGGCCGCAGCGCGAGCAGCAGTTCGAGCAGGACGTAGCGGCGATCAACTTCAGCACCAGCCTCGACAATCCGTGGCTGGATCCCATCGGCGTCGCGTTCGGCGCCGAGTGGCGTCGTGAGGAGATCTCCGGGCACGTCGAACCCGAGTACCAGGATGGCTGGATCGTCGGTAACTATCTCGCCACCTTCGGCTCCTACAACGTGAGGGAGGCGTACCTCGAGACGCTGCTGCCGCTGCCGAAGGGGTTCGAGCTCACCGGCGCCGTCCGCGGCACCGACTACAGCACGTCGGGCTTCGTAACGACGTGGAAGGCGGGTCTCACCTGGCGTCCGATCGAGGACCTGCGATTCCGTGCCACTCTGTCGCGCGACATCCGGGCGCCGAATCTCGAGGAGCTGTATCAGGCGGGGCGGCGGCGTACGAACTTCGTCACCGATCCGTTCTACGACAACCGGTCGACGCGCTTCACCGAGACGACGACCGGGAACCTCGCGCTCAAGCCGGAGAAGGCGGATACGCTGGGTCTCGGCATCGTGTGGCAGCCCTCGTTCCTTGCGGGATTCGGGCTCTCGCTCGACTACTACGACATCGAGATCGAGGATGCGATCAGCATGGTGTCGGCGCAGGACATCGTCTTCCGCTGCTACGACGGCAACCAGACGTTCTGCGCGGCGATCAGCCGGGATCCCACGTCCGACTCGGGCATCGACCTCTTCATCAACAACAGTCCGTTCAATTTCGTGTACGAGCGCGCGCGGGGCCTCGACATCGAGGCGAGCTACACGGTCCCGCTCTCAACGTTCGTGGAAGGCTGGCGCGGCACGCTGAGCCTGCGCTCGCTCGCCACGCACTACATCGAGATGAGCTCGAACAACGGCGTGGACCCGCCGACGGATCGCGCCGGTCAGAACACGGGCAACGGCCCTCCGAGCTGGCTGTACCGTTTCACCGCGAGCTACCAGCTCGACAATCTGACGTTCTCGCTCACGGGCCGCGGCATCAGCTCGGGCACCTACGACAACACGTACATCGAGTGCACGAGCGGCTGTCCCGCGTCGACGTCGCTCAACCGGACGATCAACACGAACCACATCGCCGGTGCGCTCTATCTCGACGCCTTCTTCGGCTACAAGACGCGGCTCGCGGGCACCGCCTCGGAGCTCTACTTCAAGATCAACAACGTGACCGACAAGGATCCCGCGGTCGTCGGTCTCGGGCCGGGTGACAGCAGCAACGTGGAGCCGGGCATCAACCGCACGTTCTACGACTACCTCGGCCGTACCTTCAGGATCGGTGTGCGTCTCGACTTCGGGCGCTGACGGGCAGAGCAGCGTCACGGCGGCGTGCTCCCGGCCGCCGTGACGCGTGCTCACGGGGCGGAGAAACAGAGCTCGAGAATGATCGTCACGGCAGCAGCTTCCATCGCGCTGGCGCTCGGTGCGCAAGCGACTGCTTCGGCCGCGTCGGAGACCATGGATGAGATCGTCGTCAAGGGACAGATCGGCTCGGAGCGTGATTCCAGTTTCACGGCGACCGTCTTCCGGACGCAGGAGATCCGCGAGCAGGGCATCTCGGATGTCGACGACCTCGTTCGCCGGGTGCCGGGCATGGCCATCCGCGACATGCAGCTCGGCAGCGTCGCGAGTGCCATCGTCATCCGCGGGTTCGGGAGTGGAGGACACGGCGGGGATCTCGGTGCGCTCGTCGACGGCATTCCGCTCAACGAGGCCATGTCGCACGAGGACGGCTATGTCGATCTCAATACCGTCGTGCCCCTGGAGATCGATTCCTTCGCCGTGCTCAAAGGGCCGGTTTCCGCCCTCTACGGCAACTACAACCGTGGAGGGCTGATCAACATCCAGACGCGCAAGGGTGGCGAGTACGCGGAGCTCGATGTCGCGACGGGCTCGTACGACACGCTCGACGTGCAGGCGGCGTTCGGAGGTCGCGTCGGCAGCCGTCACGGGGTGAATCTGGCAGGGCAGGTGTACCGTACCGACGGCTTTCGCCCTCAGTCCGATACCGAGCGCACCGTGATGGCCGGCCGGTGGTCCGTGGATGTGACACCGGAATCGAGGCTCGCGCTTTCGATCCGCAGGCTCGAATCGACGAGCCGGTCCGCGTCGTATCTCACTGAGGGGCAGTTCCACGCCGATCCGCAGGGCGTCGATCCGCACGTTCAGAACGACGGTGCCGAGAAATCGCTGCTGACATTGAGAGCGGACGCGAGCCGCGGGTTCTCGGAATCTCTGGAGCTCGCGACGTTCGCGTACACCACTCGTCAGGACTTCACGCGGTGGTTCACGCGGCCGGTGAGCACCGAGGAATGGCGGCAGCGTGAGGAAACCTACGACCGCACGGTGTACGGCGCGGGCGGCAGCGTGCAGGGCACGTTCGAGCTCGCGGAGCTCCCGGTGCGCCACATCACGGGCGTGGAAACCTTCCGGGAGACGACGCGCTACGCGTACTTCGACGGCCTCGATCGGCGCCGCCGGGTGAACGCGGCGCTCGCGGACCGCGAAACGGCGCTGAACAGCGTGTCTGTGTTCTCGGAGCTCGAGGCTGCCGTGGATGACGTCCTGGTCCTCTCCATCGGTCTGCGCGGCGATCGCTTCACGGGATCCTGCAGCCCGCGCGGCCCGGAAACGGGAAGCGACCCGTGCGGCAGGCTCGCGCCCAAGGAGCACTGGAGCCCGAAGATCGGCGCACGCTCACAGCTTCGACCCTGGCTGCAGCTTCGCGCGAGCTGGGCGGAGGGCTTCGCGCTCGCGAACGCATTCGTGAAGTACTCGGTGGGCGGGCAGCCGCTCGACGAGAACGTCTTCCGGCAGACGGAGATCGGTCTGCGCCTCTCCGCCGACGAGCGATTCGAGCTCGACATCGCGGCGTACCGGCTCACGTCCACGGGAGAGGTACGCACGGTTTCACCGGGAATCTACGAGAACTTCGGCGCAACTCTGAGACGGGGCATCGAGGCGGCCGCCACCTGGCGCCCCTCGCCACGGTTCGAAGCGCACGCCACTTACGGGCTCACCGACACTCGAGTGGAGCGTAATGCGGACGTACGGCTCGTGGGGCTCGAGGTACCCGGCGTGCCTGAAACGACGGGCGAGATCGAGGCGCGCCTGCGGCCGCTGCAGGGTTGGAACTTTCACGCGTCGTGGCAGTACGTGGGCGCGTATGAATCGAATGCGCTCAACACCGTGAGAGCAGGCGGATACGGGCTGTTCGGTGTGGGCTTCGACTACAGCGGCAATGCCAGGACCGACTACCGGATCTACGCCCGCGTGGAGAACCTGACGGACGAGCGCCACGCGACATCCGTCTCGGTGATTGCCGGGCAGACGCTCTATGCGCCCGGCGCGCCGCGTTCCATTCGCGCCGGGATCCAGCTCAGTTTCTGAGCGCCGGTTCCGCCCACGATCCGGACACGTCCGACGCGCCAGACGAGGCCGGCGTCGCGGGCGATCCCACTGTCCACTCCGCGTCCTGACGAGTCCGCCGGCGGTGGAACAGCCGCTCCAGCGCGAGGTACACGACCGGCGTCGTGTAGAGCGTCATCACCTGGCAGATGAGCAGACCGCCGAAGATGGCGATGCCGAGCGGCTGACGCAGCTCGGATCCGGTGCCGATGCCGGCCATGAGCGGTATCGCGCCGAGCATCGCGGCGATCGTCGTCATCACGATCGGGCGGAAGCGCACGAGACAGGCTTCGTGAATGGCCTGGCGCGCAGATCGTCCGTTCCGCTGCCGCTCGAGCGCGAAATCCACGAGCAGGATGCCGTTCTTCATCACGATGCCGATGAGCAGCACCACGCCGATGAGCGCCATGATCGAGAAGTCGTGCCCGACGGCCCACAGGCTCAGGATGGCGCCGACGCCCGCGGAGGGGAGCGTCGAGAGGATGGTCAGCGGGTGCACGAAGCTTTCGTAGAGCACGCCCAGGATGATGTACACGGTCGCGATGGCCGCGAGGATCAGCCAGGGTTGCGTCGCCAGCGAGTCCTGGAACGCCTGAGCCGTGCCGCGGAACCTGCCCTTGATGCTCGACGGCATCCCGATTTCGACCTGCGCACGCTCGACGAGGCGGATGGCATCACCGAGCGCCACGCCCGCGGGCAGGTTGAACGAGATGGTCGCCGACGGGAACATCCCGTCGTGCGTGATCGTGAGTGGCCCCACGCCCGGCGGCTCGAGCCGTGCGACCGCGGAGAGCGGCACCATTCCGCCGGTGAGCGGCGAGCGCAGATGGAAATGCTGCAGGCTGTCCACGCTGCCTCTGTACCGCTCGTCCACCTCCAGAATGACGCGNTACTGGTTCACCTCGTTCTGGTACTCGCCGATCTGCCGCTGCCCGAACGCGTCGTAGAGCACCTGATCGATGTCCTCGGCGCGGAAGCCGAAGCGCGCCGCAGCGACACGATCGATGTGGAGGTGCGTCNCCGACGCGCCGAGCTGCATCTCGTTCGAAACGTCGCGGAACTGCGGCATGCTCTGGAGCTTCTCGGTGAGCCGGCTCGCCCACTCGCCGAGCGTCGTGCTGTCCGCGCCGCTCAGCACGAACTGGTACTGAGAGCGTGAGCCGCGGCCGCCGATGTTGACGTCCTGCTGAGTGCGCAGCACCAGGTTGATGCCGGGCACCTGCGCGAGCTTCGGGCGCAGCCGGTCGATGATTTCCTCGGAGGACAGCTCGCGGTCGCCGCGGTCCTTCAGCACGATGTAGAACCGGCCGTTGGCGAGATTCGGGTTGGGGCTCGTGGCGCCGACCACGTAGCTGACGGCGAGGAAGTCTTCCTCCTTCATCAGGATCTCCGCCAGCGCGTGGTGCTTGGCGAGCATGTCCTCATAGGACACGTCGTCGGCCGCGCGGGACGAGCCCACGATGTACGCGGTGTCCTGCAACGGAAAGAAACCCTTCGGGATGAGCACGTAGCTGCCGACCGCAACTGTCACCGTCAGTCCGAAGATCACGAGCATCGTGCGCTGGTGGGCGAGCGCCCACTGCAGCGCGCGGTCGTAGCCCGCTACGAGCCGGGCCGCAAAACCCGATCCGCTGCTTCCGGCATGCTTCATCGGCTTCATGAAGCGCGAGGCGAGCATGGGCGCGAGTGTCAGCGAGGCGATCACGGAAAGCACGACGGCGGCAGTGAGCGTTCCGGCAAATTCTCTGATGAACCGCCCGACCACGCCGCCCATCATCAGGAGCGGGATGAAGGCTGCGACCAGCGCGAGGCTGATGGTGAGCACCGTGAAGCCGATCTCCGCCGAGCCGCGCAGCGCCGCCTCGCGCATCGACGCTCCGGCCTCGAGGTGACGGTGGATGTTCTCGATGACGACGATCGCGTCGTCCACCACGAAACCCACGGCGACGATGAGCGCCGCGAGCGTGAGATTGTTGAGACTGAAACCGAGAACATACATCGCCGCCACCGTGGCGATCAGCGCGACGGCGAGAACGCAGGTGACGATCAGCGTGGCAGAGAGCTGTCGCAGGAACGCGCCCATCACCAGGATCACGAGCACGAACGTCACGGCGAGCGTGATCTCCACCTCGTGGATCGACGAGCGGATCGTGCGCGTACGGTCGTTCAGTACCTCGAGCTCGACGCCCACAGGCAGCCGGCTGCGGATCTCGGGCAGCGCCGCCTGCACGGCCTCCGCGGTCTGTACGATGTTCGCGCCCGGCTGTCGCCGCACCATGATGTAAAGCCCAGGCTTGCCGTTCTGCCACGACGCCACGTATTCGTCTTCCGAGCCCACGGTGACTTTCGCGACGTCGCGCAGAAAAACCGGTGCGCCATCGCGCCAGGCGACGATGAGCGCGCCGTAGTCTCCCGGAGAGAAGATCTGATCGTTCGTGGATAGCGTCGAGGTGCGATCGCTGCCGTAGAGCGCGCCCTTCGCGCGATTGACGCTCGCGGCCTGGATCACCTGTCGCAGATCCGCGAAGGTGAGGCCGAGCGCGGCAAGCTTCTCGGGGGAGGCCTGGATGCGGAGCGCGGGTTTGCGCTGACCGTACACATTCACCTCGGACACGCCGCTCACCTGGCTCAGATGCCGGGCGACGAGGGTCTCGGCGAGGTCGCTCAGCTCGGTGAGCGTCATGAGGTCCGACTGCATGCCGAGCGCGAGGATCGGGCTTTCGTTGGGATTGCCCTTCTTCCAGGTGGGTGCGCTCGGCATGTCCGCCGGCAGCCGGCCCGCGGCTGCATTGATCGCGGCCTGCACCTCCTGGGCCGCGACGTCGATGTCCTTGTCGAGCTCGAACTGCAGAGAGATGGANGTCGACCCCAGGGTGCTGCTGGAGGTCATCTCGCGAATGCCGGAGATGCCGCTGAGCTGCACCTCGAGCGGCGTCGCGACGGCGGAAGCCATGGTCTCCGGGCTCGCACCCGGCAGCTTCGCGCTCACCTGGATGGTGGGCAGGTCCACCTCCGGGAGAGGCGCGACCGGCATGAGCGGAAAGGCGATGCCGCCGAGGAGGACGAGGCCGATGGCGAGCAGCGTGGTGCCGATCGGACGCTCGATGAACCAGCGAGCGAACGGCGTGCGGGCGACGCGCTCCATTCGGGAAGGCCGCGATGTCGCGTCAGATCCCGGTGACATGCGACTCTCCCGCCATGCCATGAATCTCGACGGCGGTTCCGGGCGCGAGGCGCGAATGGCCGTCGATCACGACGAGGTCGCCCGCATCCAGTCCGGAGGCGACCACGACGATCTCGTCGTTCTGATACTCCGGAACGACGGGAACCAGCTCCGCCTTCGCATCGGTGATGCGGTAGACATACGGGCCGTTGAGGCCGTGGCGGACCGCCCGCGCGGGCACCACGAGAGCATCGCGGCTGACACCCACGTCGAGTCGCAGCGTCACGAACTGTCCCGGCCAGAGCAGAGCGTCGGGGTTGTCGAACTGCGCACGCAGGCGCAGCGTGCCCGTTGCAGGATCGATCTGATTGTCGAAGGAGGTGAGGCGGCCCTCGGCAAGGGGAGCGCCGCTTTCCCGCTCGAGCGCCGTGACCCGCACACCTTTACGGTCCTGCATGGCCGCGTGAACGCGCGGCAGGAGCTCCTGCGGAAGCGTGAAGACGATGGAAATCGGATCGATCTGCGTGACGGTGACGATTCCTTCCGCATCGCCTGCCTGCACGAGATTTCCGGGGTCCACACGGCGAATGCCGACCCGCCCCCGGACGGGCGACGTGATCCGCGTGTATGAAAGCTGGACGCGCTGGGCGGCGATGATGGCTTCGCTCGCCTTGATGGCGGCCTCGAGCTGCTCGACGAGGGAAACCTGCTGATCGAGCGCCTGGCGCGAGATCACGTGCTGCTCGACGAGGCTTCTGTAGCGTTCGAGGTCGCGCAGCGCGGCCCGAAGCTGCGCCTCGCGGCTCGCCTTCTCGGCTTCCGCCTGCGCGAGCAGCGCTTCGAAGTTGCGCGAGTCGATGCGCGCCAGAAGTGCGCCGCGCTCGACGAGCTGACCTTCGGTAAAGAGCACTTCCGTGACGATGCCGGTAACCTGCGGGCGGACCACGACGGTGTGCAGGGACTGCACGGTTCCGATGCTCGCGATCCAGTGCGGAACGTCTCTGCGTTCCACCGGGGCAACGGCTACCGGGACGCCGATGGGCCCGTCGCTCCTGCGGGCAGCAGTGCGGTCTTCTGACAGGGCGCGCCACCAGGCTGCGGAAGCAGCGATGGGAAGCAGGGCGAGTGCGAGAACGAGAGTGCGAGGGCGGAGGCCGGCGGCGAACGTCGATGGCATGCACACGAAGCTGTTCAGGCGTCGACCCGTACAGCATACGGCGCAAGCGCGTCGAGCAAGTTTTCAAGGCACGGGGTGCGCATAACTGCGGGTTATGGAGCAGGGCACGGTGACGTACGTGCCCGGAGACCGGAGCCGACTGTGAGCCCGATCACGTTGCTGCGTGCGTCAGCGAAGCGGCGGGCGGCGGCGTAGGAGTCTCGCGCGGAAGTTTTCCTGTGGGTGCGTGACGGTTCCGGTCGGGATGCAGCTCCATCTGCCGACGATATTCGTAGTTTCTCAGCTCATCTCGCTTGCGTGCGGGCTCGTGTTCCTCCTCGGGCCGCGGACCACCAAGTCGCCGTTCTACGTCTGGTTCGCGGGCGCCTTTCTGAGCGCGCCGTGCGCGACCGTCTTCTACCTTCTCGCGGAGCGCGGCGAGGAGTGGCTCTGGGCTCATCCCGCGGGCAACGCGATCGCGACGCTTGCAATCGCGCTCATCTGGGTGGGTGCAAGGAGCGTCAACGGACGATCTCTGCCCCTCAGGACGGCGTTTCTGGTGCCGGCCGTCATCATGGTTCGGGGTCTGGATGACCGCCACGCCGAACGGGCAGTGGACCGGGGCATTGCCGTTCTTTCTCTCCTTCAGCGCCTTCTCCGCGCTTGCGGGCCTGGAGTTCGCGCGAGGCGGGATCGACGAGCCGTCGCCCGTTCACGCCAGGGTGCTGACCGTGGCGTGCGCGATCAACTCCGGTTGGTTCCTGGTGAGAGCGGTTGGATTGGTCGTGCTGGGCACGGACCATCCTGTTTTTCTGTCGGTCCTCGACGCGGAGAACGCCGCCACCATGCTGACTGTCATGATCGTGGTGGCGAGCCTCGGTCGTTCCGCCATTGCGAAGGAGCGCGCGCTGCGCACCGCTCATCGGCTGGCCACCGAGGATCCCCTGACCGGATTGCTGAACCGGAGGGAGTTCACCCGGCGTGCCGAGGAGCTCTCCGCGAGCGCCGGCGGCCGGCAGAACGATTACGCCGTTCTGCTCTTTGATCTCGACCACTTCAAGTCGATCAACGATACGTACGGCCACATGGTCGGCGACGAGGTGCTGGAAGCCTTCGCCCGTGTCGCGCGCCGTGCCCTGCGCGAGGGTGATCTGCTCTGTCGTTACGGCGGCGAGGAGTTCGCCGCGCTGCTTCCCGGAGCAACGGCAGATGGCGCGCTCCGCGTGGCCGANCGNATCCACCGCGGCCTCGCGACGAGCGTGGAACGCGTGTTCAGCCGGGTACGTCCCACGACCAGCATCGGAGTCGCTTCGGTCAGATCGGCGGAGATCCCGCTGGGCGCCCTCCTGCGACGGGCGGATGTGGCGCTCTATCGTGCAAAGGAAGAAGGAAGGAACAGGACCGTCGTCTTCGACGACACCTCGCTGCAAGCCACGGGTACCTTCAGAACAGGCGCAGGAGCCCACCAGGCTTCCGCATGAATGGCGCGCCGGCCGTTCTGCCGGCTCGGCGGGTCCCCGAACGGAGGTTCGAGCAGCTGCTCGATCGAGATCGCCCGATCTGCCGGCATAATTCGCCGGCCCTTTCTGATTTCAGGGAGTTCCATGGGAACGATCGGCATCGTCCTGTCCATGCTCGTGGCGGTCGTCGCGTCCGGCATCATCGTGCGCGCCATTCCGGTGGGCATCCCGCTGCCGCTGGTGCAGATCGCGCTGGGTGCGGCCATCGCGGCGGGGGCCTATCAGCGCGTCGAGCTCGATCCGGAAGTCTTCTTCCTGCTCTTCCTGCCGCCGCTCCTGTTCCTGGATGGCTGGCGGATCCCGAAGGAAGGCCTGCTGCGCGACAAGGGCATGATCCTCGAGCTCGCGTTCGGTCTGGTGTTCTTCACCGTCGTGGGCATGGGCCTGGTCATCCACTGGCTGATCCCTGCGGTTCCCTATGCGGTAGCCTTCGCGCTCGCTGCCATCGTCACACCGACGGATCCGATCGCCGTCTCCGCGATCAGCAAGCGCTTCCCGATCCCGAAGCGCATGCTGCACGTGCTGGAAGGCGAGTCGCTGCTCAACGACGCATCGGGCCTCGTGTGCTTCCGCTTCGCCGTCGCAGCGGCCGCGACGGGTGTGTTCTCGCTGGCGGATGCGGCCATCACGTTCGTGCAGCTCGCCGTCGTCGGCATCATCGCGGGTGTGGCGCTGACGCTCGGCGTCATGCTGTTCAAGACATGGATCGCACGCCGCTTCGGCGAAGAGCCCGGCTCGCAGGTGGTGATCAGCCTGCTCATTCCCTTCGGCGCCTACTGGGTCGGTGAGCATCTCGGCGGCTCCGGCATCCTGGCTGCCGTCGCCGCCGGAATCACCATGAGCTACGTCGAGCTCAGCGGCCGGGCGCTCGCCACCACGCGTGTGCAGCGTGCCGCCGTCTGGGACACCGTGCAGTTCGCGCTCAACGGCATCATGTTCGTGCTTCTCGGCGAGCAGCTCCCCGGCATTTTCGAGGGCGCCGTCGAAGCCGTGCGCGAGTCCAATCACGAGAATCCGTGGTGGCTGGCCGTGTACGTGATCGCGATCAACTTCGGGCTGGCGGCTCTGCGCTTCATCTGGGTCTGGGTGTCGCTCTACATTTCTTACAGGAGCGCCATTCGCAAGGGCGAAACGGACCGCTCGCCTCCCAGCTTCCGAGTGGTTGCCGCGATGTCCGTCGCCGGTGTGCGCGGTGCGATCACTCTCGCGGGCGTGCTCACCCTGCCGCTCACGGTGATGGATGGCTCGGAGTTCCCCGCGCGTGACCTGACGATCTTCCTCGCCGCAGGCGTCATCATCATGTCGCTCCTCGCCGCGAGCTTCCTGCTGCCGTTCCTGCTGCGCGGGCTGCAGTCACCGACCGAAACCGTGCGGGACGACGAGTCCGACTTCGCGCGCGCCGAAGCCGCGAAAGCCGCGATCCGCGCTGTCGAGGAAGC
>JGI25326J35508_1001431_pt1 | contig 17667 bp, 16 predicted proteins | sample HigsolmetaAR201D_FD_35508 | JGI IMG/M metagenome (IMG submission 35508)
CGCGGCGGCCGCTATCCTATGGGGCCGTTTCCCCGCGACGCCCCCCGATGTCCGACCACCGCACCCGCTTCCTGCAGCTGGCCCTGGAGGCCGACGCGCTGCGCTTCGGCCAGTTCACCCTCAAGTCCGGGCGCGTCTCGCCCTATTTCTTCAACGCCGGCCGCTTCGACAGCGGCGCCCGCCTGGCCGGCCTGGCCGCCTGCTACGCCGACGCGGTGGACGAAGCCGGGCTGGACTTCGACCTGGTGTTCGGGCCGGCCTACAAGGGCATCCCGCTGGCCACCGCGCTGGTATGCGAGTACGCGCGGCGCGGCCGCGACCTGCCGCTGGCGTTCAACCGCAAGGAGGCCAAGGACCACGGCGAGGGCGGCACCCTGGTCGGCGCGCCGCTGGCCGGGCGCCGGGTGCTGGTGGTGGACGACGTGATCACCGCCGGCACCGCCATCCGCGAGGCGCTGGGCATCATCCGCGCCGCCGGCGGCACGGTGTCCGGCATCGTGGTGGCGCTGGACCGGCAGGAGATCGCCTCCGCGCAGGACNGCCGCTCGGCCGCCCAGGCCGTGGCCGCCGAGTCCGGGGTGCCGGTGGTGGCCGTGGCCGGGCTGGGCGACCTGCTTGCATTCGCCGCCGGAAACGACAAACTGGCCGCATACCGCGAGCCGTTGCAGGCCTACCGGGCACGCTACGGCTGCCAACCGACAGGCTGACTAGCAGCAAGGGGGTGCTGCCGTGACGCCGATCCATCCAAGGCCGCTGGCATCGTGGGCCGCCGGCCTGCTCCTTGTCCCGCTGGTCGCGGCGGCGCAACAGAAGGTCCCGGCCGCCAAGAAGCTCTACTGCTGGAACCAGGACGGCCAGCGCATCTGCGCCGACGCCNTGCCACCGGAGGCCGTCACCGCCGAGCGCGAGGAGATCAGCGTCGCCTCCGGTCTGCGCACCGGCCAGGTGCAGCGCGCGCTCACGCCCGAGGAGCGCGCCGCCCAGGCCGAGGAGGAGGCGCGCCGCCGCACCGAGGCCGCCGCCGAGGAGACCCGCCGCCGCACCGACCAGGCCATGCTGACCTCGTTCCAGAACGAGGACGAGCTGCGCCGGGTGTTCGCCGAGCGCGTGACCCTGGTGGAAAACAGCATCAAGACCGCACGCTACAACATCACCAGCCTGCGCGAGGGCNTGGTCACCCTGCTGCGCACCGCCGGCGAGCACGAGCTGGGCGGGCGCAAGGTGCCGGACAAGCTGGCCGGCGACATCCGCGAGCGCCACGCCCAGCTGCTGTACAACCAGGCGCTGCAGCGCAGCTTCGAGCGCCAGCGCGCGGCGCTGGACGTGGAGATCGAGCAGACCCTGCAGCGCTACCGCGCGCTCAAGTCCGGCCAGGCGCCGGACGCGGGGGCCACGGCCGCCGCCCCCGCCGGCGGGGTCCCGCCGCGGCAGTAGGGCCGCGGCGGCCGGCCCGCGTCAGAACTCCAGATTCGCCTCCGGCAGCAGCTCGCGCAGCTGCTCGCGGTACAGTGCGCGGATGCGCTCCAGTGCNTGCTCGTCGTCGGCCTCGAAGCGCAGCACCAGCACCGGCGTGGTGTTGGAGGCGCGCAGCAGGCCCCAGCCGTCGGCCCAGTCGGCACGCAGGCCGTCGATGGTGGTCAGGCGCGCGCCGGCGAACGGGCCGTCCGGCGCCTGCGCCGCGGCCGAGAAGCGCGCCACGATGGCATGCGGGTCGTCCTCCACCGGCACCTTGATCTCCGGGGTGGACACGGCGTCGGGCAGCGCGCCCAGCACCTCCGAAGGGCTCTCCTCGCGGCCGGCCAGGATCTCCAGCAGGCGCGCGGCCGAGTACAGGCCGTCGTCGAAGCCGTACCAGCGCTCCTTGAAGAAGAAGTGGCCACTCATCTCCCCGGCCAGCTCGGCCTCGGTCTCGCGCATCTTGGACTTGATCAGCGAGTGGCCGGTCTTCCACATCAGCGGGCTGCCGCCGTGGCGCAGGATGTGGTCCGACAGCTTGCCGGTGCACTTGACGTCGTAGATGACCAGCGCGCCCGGATTGCGCTGCAGCACGTCCTCGGCGTAGAGCATCAGCAGGCGGTCGGGGAAGATCACCGCGCCCTCGCGGGTGACCACGCCCAGGCGGTCGCCGTCGCCGTCGAAGGCCACGCCCAGGTCGGCGCCGAACTGCTTCACCGTCTCCACCAGGTCCTGCAGGTTGTGCGGCTCGCTCGGATCCGGGTGGTGGTTGGGGAAGGTGCCGTCCACGTCGCAGTACAGCGGCACCACCTCGGCGCCGATGGCCTCCAGCAGGCGCGGGGCGATCTCGCCGGCCACGCCGTTGCCGGCGTCGGCCACCACCTTGAGCGGGCGCTCCAGCTGCACGTCGTCGGCGATGCGGCGGATGTAGGCCTCGGCCACGTCCTCCTGCGCCAGCCGGCCCGGCTCGGCGGCCTGGTGCAGGCGGCCGTCGCGGATGCGCGCGTAAAGATCGGCGATGGCCTCGCCCGACAGGGTCTGGCCGCCGACCACGATCTTGAAGCCGTTGTACTCCGGCGGGTTGTGGCTGCCGGTCACCGCCACGCCACTGCCGGCGCGCAGGTGGTAGGCGGCGAAGTACACCACCGGGGTGGGCACCATGCCCACGTCGATGACGTTGCGGCCGGCGCGGCGCAGGCCCTCGATCAGCCCGCCGGCCAGCTCCGGGCCGGACAGGCGGCCGTCGCGGCCGACCACGATGTCGGTCAGGCCCTCCTCGGCCATCACCGAGCCGATGGCCTGGCCGATCAGCGCGGCCACCTGCGGGGTCAGCTCGCGGCCGACCACGCCACGGATGTCATAGGCACGGAAGATGCCAGGTTCCACTTGTACCTCCACCACGGTTTCCTCGGCCCGCACGGGCACCGGCGGCGGCGGCGCGGCGGCGGCCTCGCGCTGCAGCGCCTCGCCAAAGGTGGGCTCGTCGCTGGCCTCCGCGGCGGCGGCCACCGGGCCGCGGCGCAGCAGGCGCGCGGCCAGCGGGCTGGCCGCCAGCAGCAGCAGCGCCGCCAGCAGCACCAGCAGCACCGCCACCACCAGGCATGGCACCGCACCCAGGCCGGCCGGGCCGCGCTCCACGTTCGGCACCGCCGCGGCGGCGCGCAGGCCGGTGTCGCCGATCGGCCGCGACAGCGCGTCGGCGCTGCGGGCCAGCGCGGTCTGCCCGCGCTCGAACACGGTGTGGTTGCCCTGGCGCAGGGCCAGGTAGGTGCCGTCCGGCAGCGGCGCCTGCTCGAAGCCGGCGGTCAGCAGGTCCAGCGGCAGGCGCACGTAGGCCACCGCCGGCGCCCCGGCCAGCTCGGCCGGGGCGGCCACGCCCAGGTGCACCTGGCCGTCGTCGCGCACCACCGCGGCCACGGGCCGGCCCCGGCTCAGGGCATCCTCCAGCAGCGCCAGGCGGCTGTAGCCGAACTCGGCGGCCTGGCCGTAGGCGCCGGCCAGGTCCGCGCCCAGCACCACGGCCTGCTCGGCCCGTGGCCAGCCGGCGGTGATCGCCGAGGCCGCGACCCCGGCCTCGCCCAGGGCCAGCGCGGCCCGCACGGTCTCGTCCTGCAGGCGCTCGCCCAGGCGCGCGGCCTGGGCGTTGGCGGCCGCGCTGGCGGTGGCCACGGCCTGGTCGCGGGCCTGGGCCAGGCGGTCCTCCCGCACCTGCCCGCGCCACTGCTGCACGCCGCTCCAGGCGAACCATGCCGCCAGCAGCACCAGCAGCGCCGCCAGCCAGGGGGTGCTGCGCCTGAGTTGGTCCAGCCCGGGCCGGTCTGCGTCCATATTCGCCATGCCTCTCCCTTCCTATCGTGTGCCGGTGTGGCCGAAGCCGCCCTCGCCGCGCGCGCTGGCGGCGAAAGTATCGACCACTTCCAGTTCCGCTCGCAGGATTGGTGCCAACACCAGCTGGGCGATGCGGTCGCCCGGCTGGATGGTGTAGGCCTCGCAGCCCCGGTTCCAGACGCTGATCAGCAGCGGCCCCTGGTAGTCGGCGTCGATCAGCCCGGTGCCGTTGCCCAGCACGATGCCGTGACGGTGGCCAAGGCCCGAGCGCGGCAGCACCAGTGCACACACGTTCGGGTCGCCGATGTGGATGGACAGGCCGCTGGGGACCAGCGCCGCGTCGCCCGGCTGCAGCACCAGGTCGGCCTCGATGGCCGCGCGCAGGTCCAGGCCGGCGCTTCCTTCGGTGGCGTAGGCCGGCAGCGGCCAGCTGTCGCCGAAACGGGGGTCGAGCAGGCGGACCTGCAGGCGGTGGGTGACGGGCCGGTTCATGCGCGCATCCGCTCGGCGATCAGGGCGACCAGGTCGTCGGCCAGCCGCACCTTGGGACCGGGCGGGAACTCGCGCTCGCCGCCGTTCCAGTACGCGGTCATGGCGTTGTCGTCGCTCTCGAAGCCGGAGCCGGGCACGCCCACGCGGTTGGCCACGATCAGGTCCAGGCGCTTGGCCGCCAGCTTCTGCCGCGCGTAGCCGGCCACGTCGTCGGTCTCGGCGGCGAAGCCGACCACCAGCTTCAGGCCGGCGTCCTCGCGGCTGGCCACCTCGGACAGGATGTCGGGGGTGCGCACCAGCTCCACGGTCAGGGTCTGGCCGGCGCCGGTCTTCTTGATCTTGCTGGGCGAGAAGCTGCGCGGGGTGTAGTCGGCCACCGCGGCCGCGCCGATGTACACGTCCGCCGGCAGCGCTTCCATCACCGCCTGGCGCATCTGCACCGCCGAGCGCACGTCCACCCGCTGCACGCCCGGCGGTGTGGGCAGCTGCACCGGGCCGGCGACCAGCACCACCTCGGCGCCGGCGCGGGCGGCGCTGGCGGCGACGGCGAAGCCCATCTTGCCGCTGCTGCGGTTGCCCAGGTAGCGCACCGGGTCCAGGTCCTCGTAGGTCGGGCCGGCGGTGACGATCACCCGCAGGCCCTGCAGCAGGCCGGGGCCGGCGGCGGCCGGCGCGGCCACGGCGCCGCCGGCCAGCGCGGCCACGATGGCCTCCGGCTCGGCCAGGCGGCCGGGACCGGATTCGCCCTCGGCCAGCGGTCCGTCGTCCGGGCCGATCACCTGCACCCCGCGCGAGCGCAGCAGCCCGACGTTGGCCTGCGTGGCCGGGTGCCGCCACATGCGGTGGTTCATGGCCGGGGCCACGCTCAGCGGGGCCTCGGTGGCCAGGCACAGGGTGGTGACCAGGTCGTCGGCCAGGCCGTGGGCCAGGCGCGCCAGCAGGTCGGCCGTGGCCGGGGCCACAACCACGCGGTCGGCCCAGCGCGCCAGCTCCAGATGGCCCATCGCCTGCTCGGCGGCGGTGTCCCACAGGGTGGTCCGCGCCGGATGGCCCGACAGGGCCTGGAAGCTGAGCGGGGTGACGAACTGCTGGGCGCCGGCGGTCATCGCCACCTGCACCTCGGCCCCCGCGTCGCGCAGGCGCCGCACCAGTTCCAGGGCCTTGTAGGCGGCGATGCCGCCACCGACGCACAACAGGATCCTCTGTCCCGCCAGCGCGGCGCTTGCCTGGGCACTCACGATCGGACTTTTCCTAACCGGTACAGAACCACCAGCTTACTCCAAGGCCGCCACAGGCCGATGCCCGCCGCCCCACGGCCCCGGCAGGCTGGAGGCATGCGCCTGCGCGACTGGCCCGCCACCGAACGCCCCCGCGAGAAGCTGCTGGCCCGCGGCCCGGCGGTGCTGTCGGACGCCGAGCTGCTGGCGATCTTCCTCGGCTCCGGGCTGCGCGGCCGCGACGCGGTGCAGACCGCGCGCGAGCTGCTGGCCGCGCACGGGCCGCTGCGCGCCCTGCTCGACCGCCCGGCCCCGGCGCTGGCGCGCCTGCCCGGGCTGGGGCCGGCCCGCGCCTGCCTGCTGGCCGCGGCGCTGGAGCTGGGCAACCGCCATCTGGCCGCCGCGCTGGAACGCGGCGAGGCGCTGACCGACCCGGCCAGCGCCGGCCGCTACTTCGCCCGCCGCCTGCGGCCGCGCCCGCACGAGGTGTTCGCCGTGCTGTTCCTGGACAACCGCCACCGCGCCCTGGCCTTCGAGGAGATGTTCCACGGCACCATCGACGGGGCCGAGGTGCACCCGCGCGAGGTGGTGCGCCGGGCCCTGGCCCACAACGCCGCGGCGGTGATCGTCGGCCACAACCACCCCTCCGGCAGCACCGAGCCCTCGGCCGCCGACCGCGCGGTCACCGCCCGCCTGAAGCAGGCCCTGGCGNTGGTGGAGGTGCGCCTGCTGGACCACTTCATCGTCGGCGACGGCGAGCCGGTGTCCCTGGCCGCGCGGGGCCTGGTCTGAACCGCCGGCCCGGGACCCGGCCGCCCGGCCCCGGCGGAGCGGGTAAAATGGCCGGCCAATACCGCAGAACCGGTCTCCCGTGAAGATCCTTCTCCAGGCCCTGGTCGCCCAGGGCATCGAAGCGCTGCGCGCCGCCGGCACCCTGCCGGCCGACGCGGCCATCCCCGACTTCGTCATCGAACGGCCCAAGACCCGCGAGCACGGCGACTTCGCCACCAACGCGGCCATGCTCCTGGCCAAGGCCGCGCGCACCAACCCGCGCGCGCTGGCCCAGGCGCTGGTGCAGGCCATGCCGGCCAGCGACGACATCGCCAGGGTGGAGGTCGCCGGCCCGGGCTTCATCAACTTCCACCTGGCCCCGCAGGCGTGGCAGCGCGAGGTGGCCGCGGCCCTGCGCCACGGCAGCCACTACGGCCGCAACACCTCCGGCCAGGGCCGCACCGTGGGCGTGGAGTACGTCTCGGCCAACCCCACCGGCCCGCTGCACGTCGGCCACGGCCGCGCCGCGGCCATCGGCGACAGCCTGGCGCGCCTGCTGGAGGCCAACGGCTGGAACGTCAAGCGCGAGTTCTACTACAACGACGCCGGCGTGCAGATCGACAACCTGGCCCGCTCGGTGCAGGCGCGCGCCCGCGGCCTGAAGCCCGGCGACGCCGGCTGGCCGGCCGAGGCCTACAACGGCGACTACATCCAGGACGTGGCCGAAGCCTACCTGCGCGGCGACAGCGTGGAGATCGAGGGCCACGTGGTCACCGGCGCGCGCGACCCGGAGGACCTGGAGGCGATCCGCCGCTTCGCCGTGGCCTACCTGCGCAACGAGCAGAACCACGACCTGGCCGCCTTCGGCGTGGACTTCGACGTCTACTTCCTGGAAAGCTCGCTGTACCGCGACGGCAAGGTCGAGGAGACCGTGCAGCAGCTGGTCGCCAAGGGCCACACCTACGAGGAGGGCGGCGCGCTGTGGCTGCGCACCACCACCTTCGGCGACGACAAGGACCGCGTGATGCGCAAGTCCGACGGCACGTACACCTACTTCGTGCCGGACGTGGCCTACCACCTGAGCAAGTGGCAGCGCGGCTACGAGCGCGCCATCACCGAGCTTGGCGCCGACCACCACGGCTCGCTGGCGCGCGTGCGCGCCGGCCTGCAGGCGCTGGACGTGGGCATCCCGCAGGGCTGGCCGGAGTACGTGCTGCACCAGATGGTCACGGTGATGCGCGGCGGCCAGGAGGTGAAGCTGTCCAAGCGCGCCGGCAGCTACGTGACCCTGCGCGACCTGATCGAGGAGGCCGGCCGCGATGCCACGCGCTGGTTCCTGATCGCGCGCAAGCCCGACTCGCAGCTGGTGTTCGACATCGACCTGGCGCGCCAGCAGAGCAACGACAACCCGGTCTACTACGTGCAGTACGCCCACGCCCGCGTGTGCGCGCTGTTCCGACAGGCCGCGGAGAAGGGCTACGAGTGGAACCAGAACCGCGCCCTGCAGCAGCTGGGCCTGCTGGACGACGCGGGCTCGGTCGAGCTGATGGTCGAGCTGTCGCGCTTCCCGGAGGTGGTGGAGGCCGCCGGCCAGGCGCTGGAGCCGCACCAGATCGCCCAGTACCTGCGCGAACTGGCCTATGCTTTCCACACCTGGTATGCGGCCACGCCGGTGCTGGTGGAGGACGGGGGGCTGCGCGACGCGCGCCTGGCCCTGGCCCGGGCCACCGGGCAGGTGCTCGCGAACGGACTCGGCCTGCTGGGCGTGAGCGCGCCCGAGCGGATGTAACGGAGAGGTCGGTCAATGGCGGCAAGACGAGGCAAGTCCCAGGCCCGGCGCAACGGCGGCAGCGGCCGTCCGGCGTGGGTCTGGCTGGTGGTCGGGCTGGCCATCGGCGCGGTGCTGTTCCTGGCCCTGCCCGGCACGTTCAAGCGCGACGGCGGCGACGGCTTCGTGCGCTTCGGCCCGCGCGCCGACCCCGACGCCGAACCNCCGCCGGTGGCCGACACCGAGGCCATCGCCGACCTGCCGGCGCCCGCGCCGGCCGAGCCGGAACGCCCGCAGTACGACTTCTACACCGTGCTGCCCGGCAACGAGGTGCGCATGAGCGACGCCGAACTGGCCGCCAGCGCGCGCGAGGAGCAGGCCCGCCGCGAGCAGGAAGAGGCCCGTCGCGCCCGCGACGCGCTGGAGGGCCGCACTCCGATGCCGGTGCCGGTGGCGCCCGCGCCGGAGGCGGGCCAGGAAGCGGTGGCGTCCGCCGCCGCGCCGGCCGCGCCCGCGCCCGCCCCTGCCGGCGAGGCCCGCTACCTGCTCCAGGCCGGCGCCTTCGGCGCCTCCGCGGACGCCGAGCAGGTCAAGGCGCGCATCGCCATGCTCGGCCTGAGCGCGCGCGTGGAATCCGGCCAGGCCAACGGCCGCACCGTGTACCGCGTGCGCATGGGGCCGTACAGCAGCGCCAGCGAGCTGGCCGAGGCCAAGCAGCGCCTGGCCGACGGCGGCCTGCCCGCGGTGGCCATCAAGGTCCAGTGACCGCCCGCCCGGGCCGGCGTTCCCCTTCCCGCCCCCTTCCCGCATCAGGAGCCCGATCCGATGACCCGTACCGCCTTCATCACCGGTGCCACCTCCGGCTTCGGCCTGGCCGCCGCCCGCCGCTTCGTCGCCGGCGGCTGGAAGGTCGTGGCCACCGGCCGCCGCGGCGAGCGCCTGCAGGCGCTGGTGGACGAGCTGGGCGCGGACCGCGTGCACCCGGCGGTGTTCGACGTGCGCGACGCCGCGGCCATGGACGCCGCGCTGGCGGCGCTGCCGGAGGCCTTCGCCGGGATCGACGTGCTGGTCAACAACGCCGGCCTGGCGCTGGGCACCGCCCCGGCGCAGCAGGCCAGCCTGGAGGACTGGCGCACGATGATCGACACCAACGTCACCGCGCTGGTGACGCTGACCCACCGCCTGCTGCCGAAGCTGATCGAGCGGCGCGGCGCGATCATCAACATCAGCTCGGTGGCCGGCGTGTACCCGTACCCGGGCGGCAATGTCTACGGCGGCACCAAGGCCTTCGTCAGCCAGTTCTCGCTGAACCTGCGCAGCGACCTGCACGGCACCGGCGTGCGCGTGACCACCATCGAGCCGGGCATGGCCCACACCGAGTTCACCCTGGTGCGCACCCACGGCAACCAGGCAGCCTCGGACGCGCTGTACAGGGACGCCAACCCGATGTCGGCCGAGGACATCGCCGAGCAGATCTACTACGTGGCCACCCTGCCGCCGCACCTGAACATCAACCGCCTGGAGATCATGCCGGTCACGCAGAGCTTCGCCGGCTTCCAGGTGTTCCGCGGCTGAGGCCGCCGGCTCAGNCCAGCGGCTCGTCCGACAGGTACGTGTAGCCGGTCAGGCCGGCCTCAAGGGTGGCGGCGATCGCCAGCGCCTCCTTGCGCGGCAGTCCGGCGTCGTGCACGCGCTGGGCGTAGACCGCACGCAGGTCGTCCAGGCGGTAGCCCACGTAGTCGAGCATGATGTCGGTGGTGTCGCCGCGGCGCTGCTGGGTCAGCTCGTAGCCGCCGTCCGCGGCCAGGCGCACCTCCACCGCGTCGGTGTCGCCGAACAGGTTGTGGATGTCGCCCAGGATCTCCTGGTAGGCGCCGACCATGAAGAAGCCCAGGCGGTAGCTCTCGCCGGGGCGCACCGGGTGCAGCGGCAGCGAGGCGTCCAGGCCGCCGTTCTCCACGTAGGTCTTGATGGTGCCGTCCGAGTCGCAGGTCATGTCGGCGATCACGCCGCGGCGGTCCGGCGCCTCGTCCAGGCGCTCGATCGGCACGATCGGGAACACCTGGTCAATGGCCCACACGTCGGGGACCGACTCGAACACGCTGAAGTTGACGAAGTACTTGTCCACCAGGCGCTCGTTGAGCTCGTCCAGCGCGGCGCGGTGGGCGCGCTCGCTGATGTCCAGGCGCGCGCGCACGCCGTTGAGCACCGCATAGAACAGGTCGTCCACCCGCGCCCGCTGCGGCAGGTCGATCTGGCCCAGGGTGTAGGCGGCCAGGCCCTCGGCGTGGAAGTGCTGGGCCTCGTGGAACAGCTCCAGCGGCGGGCGCCGGTCCAGGTCCGCGTGCAGCTCGCGCAGGTGGCGGATCACCGCCGGCTCGTCGTCGTGCGGGTCGGGCACGCGGCCCTCCGGCGCCTTCTCCACCTCGGTGACGTTGGCCACCAGCACCGCGTGGTGCGCGGTCATGGCCCTCCCGCACTCGGTGACGATGCGCGGGGGCGGCAGGCCCTGCTCGGCGCACACGTCGGCCAGCGGCAGGACGATGTTGGTGGCGTACTGCACCAGGCCGTAGTTGATCGAACAGTAGCTGCGCGAGCGGGTGCCCTCGTAGTCCACGCCCAGGCCGCCGCCCACGTCCATGTAGCGGATGCGCGCGCCCAGGCGCGACAGCTCGCTGAAGTAGCGCACCGCCTCGCGCATGCCGTTGGCGATGTCGCGCACGTTGGAGATCTGCGAGCCCATGTGGAAGTGCAGCAGCTGCAGGCAGTGGCCCATGCCGGTGTCGCGCAGGGTCTTCCACAGGTCCAGCAGCTGGCGCGGGGACAGGCCGAACTTGGCCTTGTCGCCGCCGCTGTTCTGCCACTTGCCGGCACCCAGGCTGGCCAGGCGCATGCGCACGCCCAGGCCCGGCTCCACGCCCAGCGCGCGCGCCTCCTCCATCACCAGGCGCAGCTCGGAGGGCTTCTCGATGACGATGAAGGTCTCCAGGCCCAGCTTGCGCCCGATCAGCGCCAGGCGGATGTACTCGCGGTCCTTGTAGCCGTTGCACACCACCAGGCCGCCCGGGCGCGAGAGCGCCAGCACCGCCATCAGCTCCGGCTTGCTGCCGGCTTCCAGGCCGAAGCCCTCGCCGGCGTGCGCGGCCAGGGTGCCGGCCACGCCGCGGTGCTGGTTGACCTTGATCGGGTAGACCGCGGTGTAGCCGCCGCGGTAGCCGGTCTCGGCCATGGCCGTGGCGAAGGCGTCCTGGAGCCGGCCGAGGCGGTCGCCGAGGATGTCCGGGAAGCGCAGCAGCAGCGGCAGCTTCATGCCGCGCGCGCGGGCGTCCTCGACCAGCCGCGGCAGCGCCAGGCGCGGGCCGCCGGGGCCGCGCGGCAGCACCTGCATCGCGCCGTCGGCCACGTCGAAGTAACCGTCGGACCAGTACGGGATGGACCAGGTGGCGCGGGCGCGGTCGACGGACCAGTCGCTCATCGGGCGGGGCTCGGCTCGGGAAAAGGAGGCGCATTCTACCGCTGCCGCGGCCCCCGCTCCGTTACAATGCGCGCCTTTTCCCCACGGGCCCCGCCACCGCCGCCGCGGCCGGCGCCCGCCCGCCCCACGAGGACCGCCATGAGCACCCAGGACAACTGGTACATCGAGCATTTCGGGCCGACCGGTTCGGCCATCGGCTACCGGATCGAGGCCAAGCTCGACGAGGTGCAGTCGCCGTTCCAGAAGATCGAGATCTACAGGACCACCGACTGGGGCAACCTGATGCTGATCGACGGCGCGGTGATGCTCACCAGCCGCGACAACTTCCTGTACCACGAGATGATCAGCCACCCGGCGCTGTTCACCCATCCGGAGCCGAAGCGGGTGGTGATCATCGGCGGCGGCGACTGCGGCACCCTGCGCGAGGTGCTCAAGCACCCGGGCGTGGCCAGCGCGACCCAGTGCGACATCGACGAGCAGGTCACGCGCATGGCCGAGAAGTACTTCCCGGAGCTGTGCGAATCCAATGCGGACCCGCGTGCCGAGCTGCTGTTCGACGACGGCGTGGCCTACATGGCCAACTGCCCGGCCGGCAGCGTGGACGTGGTGATCGTGGACTCCACCGACCCGGTCGGCCCGGCCGAGGGCCTGTTCAACAAGGCCTTCTACGCCAGCTGCTTCCGCGCCCTGAAGGACGACGGCATCCTGGTCCAGCAGAGCGAGTCGCCGCTGGCGCAGCTGGAGCTGATCCGCGCCATGCGCGCGGAGATGGCCAAGGCCGGCTTTTCCAGCTTCAAGACCCTGCCGTTCCCGCAGCCGTGCTACCCGACCGGCTGGTGGAGCGTGACCCTCGCGCGCAAGGGCCGGGACTTCGGCTTCCGCGAGGCCGCGGCCGAGGCCAAGCCGTTCGCCACCCGCTACTACACCGCCGCCCTGCACCGGGGCGCGCTGGCGACCCCGCCGTTCATGGCCGAGGCCCTGGAAGGCGCCCGAGGCTGAACGGCAGCCCACCGGCGGGACCTTCCCGGACGCCCCGCACAGGCCCTGTTTAACAGCCCGTTAGGAGAATGTTATCGCCCCTGCAACGCAGTGGGCGATCGCCGGGGTTTTCCGCGCGCCGGCGCGGGCCTAGGCTCCCCCTCCCCCACAGCCGACCGCCGTCCTGCGGGACGGCGCCCCCAAGCCGATGAACACGCTGTCGCTGCCGGTGCGCATGCCGGCCCAAGACGCCACCACGCGCGTGCTCAAGCGAGGCGAGCGCCTGCTCGAGCCGGACGTGTACCTGCTGCCCATGCACGGCGTGCCGGCCGTGGTGAAGGACTACGGCCGCTACCGCCGCACCCCGCTGGCGCCGCTGGCGCGCATGCTGGTGCGCCGCGAGGCACGCACCCTGCGCCGCCTGCGCGGCTGGCGGCACGCGCCGCGGCTGATGGGCCGCGTCGGCGGGCTGGCCCTGGCCATGGAGTTCGTGCCCGGCCGGCCGCTGTCCGAAGGCCAGGTGGACGACGGCACCTTCCGCCGCCTGCGCGGCGCGCTGGCCGGCCTGCACGCCCACGGCTACACCCACAACGACCTGCATCCGGCCAACGTGCTGGTGGACGGCGAGCGCGTGGTCCTGCTGGACTACACCGCCGCGCTGCGGGTACCGCGCTGGCTGCGCCACGCCCCGCTGCTGCGCGAGCTGCGCCGCAGCGACCTGGCCAACGTGCTGAAGATCGAGCAGCGCATCACCGGCCGCGCCCTGGCCGGCCGCCACGCCTCGGTGATGGCCGCGCCGCGCTGGGTGACCGCGGTGCGCGACGCCTGGAAGCGCTTCTACCACCGCTTCAAGGGCCGCACCGCCTGACCCGGGCCAGGCGCGGCCCGCGGGTGCGCCGCCTCACAGCGCGTCGGCGTCCAGCTCGCCGGTGCGGATGCGCACCACCCGGCCCAGGTCGTACACGAACACCTTGCCGTCGCCGATCTTGCCGGTGGCCGCCGCCTTGACGATGGCCTCGACCACGTCCTCGACCTGCTCGTCGGTGACCGCGACCTCGATCTTCACCTTGGGCAGGAAGTCCACGACGTACTCGGCACCGCGGTAGAGCTCGGTGTGGCCCTTCTGCCGGCCGAAGCCCTTGACCTCGGTGACGGTGATGCCGGCGATGCCGATGCTGGCCAGCGCCTCGCGCACGTCGTCCAGCTTGAACGGCTTGATCACGGCCATGACCATCTTCATTCCGGCACTCTCCCACGGNTGCAGACCGGAAAAGGATACCGTGCGGCGCTTGCCACGCGGATGCGCCTTCCGGTCCAATGAGGCCCCGCGCTCGGAGATTTCCGACGGCGCCCAGCCCGGCGGCCCGATGCCGCGCCNCGCGCCTCCGGCGCACACTGTCTGTCCACCGGAGGATCCCATGATCGACCCCAAGCACATCGACGACCTGGCCCGCCGCCTCGGCGAGCTGCTGCCGCCGGGCCTGCGCGAGTCGGGCGAGGAACTGCAGGCCGGTTTCCGCGGCGTGCTGCAGGCCGGGCTGGCGCGGCTGGACCTGGTGACCCGCGAGGAGTTCGACGTCCAGCGTGCGGTGCTGCTGCGCACCCGCGAGAAGCTGGAGGCGCTGGAACGGACGGTGGAGGCGCTGGAAGCGCGGCTGCGCGGTTCCGGCGACGCCGCCCCGCACTGACGCCCGGGCCATGGGCCTGGCGCTGGTGCACAGCCGCGCNCGTGCCGGCATCCACGCCCCGCCCGTGCAGGTGGAGGTCCACCTGTCCGGCGGCCTGCCCTCCACCCAGATCGTCGGCCTGCCGGCCGCGGCGGTACGCGAAGCGCGCGACCGGGTGCGCGCGGCGATCCTCTGCGCCCATTTCGTCTACCCGCAGCGGCGCATCACCATCAACCTGGCGCCGGCCGACCTGCCCAAGGACGGCGGCCGCTTCGACCTGCCCATCGCCCTGGGCATCCTGGCCGCCAGCGGCCAGATCGAGCGCGACGCCCTGGCCGATTGCGAGTTCCTCGGCGAGCTGGGCCTGACCGGCGAACTGCGCCCGGTGGACGGCGTGCTGCCGGCCGCCGTGGCCGCGGCGCGCGCCGGCCGCCGCCTGGTGGTGCCGGCCGCCAGCGGCGCCGAGGCGGCACTGGTGCGCGGGGCGGAGACCTACACCGCGCGCACCCTGCTGGAGGCCTGCGCCGGGCTGCGCGGCCAGGCGCTGCCACGCGCCGTGGCCGCCCCCGCCGCAGCCGCCGCGGCGGTGCCGGACATGGCCGACGTGCGCGGCCAGGCGCAGGCGCGACGGGCGCTGGAGATCGCCGCCGCCGGCGGCCACCACCTGCTGATGTGCGGCCCGCCCGGCTGCGGCAAGACCCTGCTGGCCTCGCGCCTGCCCGGCCTGCTGCCGGAGGCCAGCGAGGAGGAGGCGCTGGAGACCGCCGCGGTGGCCTCGGTCAGCGGCCGCGGCGTGGACCCGGCGCGCTGGCGCCAGCGCCCCTGGCGCGCACCGCACCACGGCGCCAGCGCCGTGGCCCTGGCCGGTGGCGGCAGCCCGCCGCGCCCGGGCGAGATCTCGCTGGCGCACAACGGCGTGCTGTTCCTGGACGAGCTGCCGGAATGGAGCCGCGCCGCCCTGGAGGTGCTGCGCGAGCCGCTGGAGTCCGGCCGCATCACCGTCTCCCGCGCCGGACGCAGCGTCGAGTTTCCGGCCCGCTTCCANCTGGTGGCGGCGATGAACCCCTGCCCGTGCGGCTGGGCCGGCGATCCGTCCGGCCGCTGCCGCTGCACCCCGGACATGGTCCGCCGCTACCGCGACCGCATCTCCGGGCCGCTGCTGGACCGCATCGACCTGCACCTGCACATGGCGCGGCTGCCGCCGGCGGCGTTGCGCCCGGACGCCCCGCCCGGCGAACCCAGCGCCGCCATCCGCGCCCGGGTGGAGGCGGCACGCGCCCGCCAGCAGGCCCGTGGCGCCCTCAACGCCCATCTGGACACGGCCGCGCTGGCCCGGCATTGCCGCCTTTCCGGCGCCGACCAGACGCTGCTGGAAAAGGCCGTCGAACGCCTGCGCCTGACCGCGCGCGGCCTGCACCGCGCCCTGCGCGTGGCCCGCACCATCGCCGACCTGGAGGGCAGCGAGGCCATCGCCACCGCGCACCTTGCCGAGGCNCTGGGCTACCGCGTGCCGGACCCGGCCGGCGAAGGCTGAAGGCACCCGCGGCAACGGCCGCGCCTCACGGCTCCCAGACGGCGCCCTGCGGGTCCAGTTCCATGGTCTCCATGACCGGAGCGCGCCAGCCGAATCCGCAGATGGCCANCACGCCCTCGTTCATGGGATCCAGGCCAAACACCGCGTCCAGACATGCCTCGTTGATCGCGCAGGTCACGTAGGCCGCAAGCCCTGCCTCGGTGGCGGACAGGTACAGCGTCTGTGACAAGTGGCCGGCCTCCATCACCACCGCACGGTAAGCCTTGGCGTGGTGGCGGTATTTCCANAAGTTGCGCGCATAGCGTGGTGCCATCGCCGCCAGTACATGCGCACCGGCAAACCATGTCTGGCCGGCCAAAGCCCGCAGCACCAATCCATCCAGCGGTTCTTCCGGATCGGGGAGCCGACGCAGCACATGTGACACCGGATCGTAGTGGTACAGCCCACTGTCCAGTCCATCGACCCTGCGCACGATCAGGTAGGCCTCCACCGGATGCAGGCCACCTCCGGACGGGCTGTTCTTCTTGAGGAACACGGTGTCCGTGGTCACGCGGACCTGCCCCTGCGCGGCAAACACGCGGTGCAGCACCTGCGACAGCAGGGACAGGGGGAGCGGGCGTGCCTGGTCGAAGTTGCGGCAGGTGACCCGGCGCCGCAGAAGCCGGTCGAAGGACGTCTCCGCCGGGGGCGGCAGCGGCACCGCATCGCCCGCGTGCGGAGGGACGATACGCTCCGGCGGGGGCGGCCCCAGCAACCTCCGCAACTGCGTGGCCGTTTCCGTGCCGGCCTGGCGCATTGCCACGGTGGTGTCCACATCGCTCCAACGGGTCAGACCGTGGGCCAGCGCCGCCATGGGATGCCACCAGGTCGCGCGCAGCGCCTCGTCACGCGCCCGCATGTGCGCGTGTCCGGGGGCGTCACTGATGGCCAGTCCCACCTCCAGCAGGGCCGGGAGCACCTGGCGGACGGGCTCCGGCAGCACATCGGCCTCGACCCAGCGCTCCGGGCTGAGCTCGGCCAGCGCATCACGCGCCGCGGCATCAACCTCGACCTCCCGGCCCAGGTGCGGCGCCAGTGCCAGCCAGCGGCGGCGGTGCGCCACGCCGTCACCACCGGCCAACAGCCCTTCGAGGTCGAAGACGGCCTCTTCCCGCGGCTCGAAACAGACCACCTTGCAGCGACGCACGCGCATTCGCGCCCCCCCAAAACCCGTTTGCTCCTGTAAGCTCCCCCAGCCACGCTGGCAAGGGGGAATCGCCATGTCGAACCAGAATCCCGGGGGCCGACCGGCCCCGCTCACGCCCGAGGTTGCCGATCGCCTTCTGGAACTGCTGGCCAGCGACGACCAGTTCCGCGACCTGTTTGCCCGGGACCCGGCCGCTGCCCTGATCCAGGCCGGGCATCAGGCCAATGCCGACGACCTGGCCACGCTGAAGCGCCAGCTGAAGGTGCGGCAGCTTGCGCCCAAGGAGGCCATCGCGGCCGCGCGTGATGAAATACGGGCCTCGCTCACCTCGGCCCTGGCCATGCAGCCGATCCAGCTGGATACCGGCGCTGCGGACTAGGGGACAGCCGCGGCCGCCAGTACCCGCGCGGGCGGCGAGCGCATCCGTTCGCCGACGCGCGGCGCCTGTTCCGGGTCCTCCAGATCCCGGGCATTGAGCGCGGCCAGCCGCGCATCAACCACGTTCATGGCCTGCTGGCACCAGGCGCATCCGTATTCGGCATACGCCAGGGCGCGATTCCTGGCAAGCCAGCCGGCCTGGGCGGCGGCGGCTTTGACGTCACCCAGGGCCAGATGGGCCTCCATCCTCGCCACGTAGGCCTGCATTGGCTCGGTGCCGTCCTTGATGGTGTCCAATGCCGCCAGTGCTTTCTCCGCTTGGCCGTCCAGCAGCGCCAACCGCGCATGGACGACCGCCAGCAGCGCATTCACCGGCTGCACCGCGGCCAGTTTCGGCCGGGCTTCGATCACCTCCAGC
>JGI25326J35508_1001433_pt1 | contig 17661 bp, 14 predicted proteins | sample HigsolmetaAR201D_FD_35508 | JGI IMG/M metagenome (IMG submission 35508)
GGTCCATGGCGTTGCGGGAGTACGCGCTCGGGCTGGAGGCGCTCACCCGGCTGGTGGAGGGTGAGCCGCTGTGGCGGGTCCACGAACCCGTCTTCGCGGTGCTGGCGCTGGAGTCCGAACCGGTCGACCCCCGCCTGTGAGGCGTTCCCGGCGGCAGGACGGCCTCGCCTCGCGCGGGAGCGGCGGCGGGAGTCGCGGTTCCGAGCGGAGACCGGACGGCCACGCGGGCCGGTCGGCGCCCGAGCCCGGGCAGGCGGAGAGTAGCGGGAACCCGGGATGGCGCGTGGGCGCGTGCGGCGGATGTTGAGAGGGCTCTTCGGCCGGGGCGGCCGGCTGGTGCACCTGCGCCACGAGTGGCGGGACATCGAGGTCATCGGCAGGGTGCACGTGCAGGAGTGCCCCACCTGCCGCCGCACGCGGATCCGCATCCGATGATCCCGCGGTCGGTACGGCCCGGCGCGAGGGCGGCCCCGAGTGTGCGTCCGCCCGGCCCCCGGGTGAGCCGTGGCGCCGCCGCCCCGGCCACGTGGCGCCGCCGCTGCCGATGGCGGCGCCGGTGGTGGGCGGGCGGGGGTACGGCCGCCGCCGGCGCGGTGAGGGGTGGGAAGCCGGGGATGTGCGCGCCCGGCCCGTACGCGCCGGCCGTCCGGGCACCGGGCAGGAGGCGGCCGGGTGCCGAGGCCCGGCCGGGGCCGTTACCGGTGGCGGTGGTGGTGCCGATGGTGGACGATGGCGGCCACGCCGGCCACGATCATGAAGATCACCCAGATCTTCAGCGCGGCGATCAGCGGCCAGGCCGTACCGGCGACGAGCGAGACGACGCCGAGCCCGGCGAACAGGGCGAGGGGGAAGGGCACGTGGTGCCGGTGCCGGTGCGGGCGGTGCGCCCACGGCGGTCCCCAGGGCGCGTGGCGGGCCCCATGCCGGCACGCCGGGTGCCGGGCCGGCTCCCAGGCCCGCGCGTAGGCGTCCTGCCAGGCCCGCCGGGNGTCGTCCCACGCGCCGTACGGGNCCCAGGGCTCCGGCCGCGGCTCGGCGGTCGCCGGGCCGGCGCCGGGCCGCGCCGCGGACGGGTCCGGCAGGTCGGCGAGGAGCGCCCGCAGGTCCGCGTGGGTGCGGGCGGTGAGGGCCCGTTCGAGCCGCTCGTCGAACTCGTCCCGGTCGAGGCGGCCCTGCGCGTAGTGCTCGCGCAGCGCGGCCGCCACCTCGTCGCGCTCGGCGTCGCCGACGCGCAGCCCGTCGGGTGCGGGGGAGGCCGTGCCGTACCGGCCGGTGTGGGGCGCGTCCATCGGCCTCACTCCTCGTCGGGGTCGCCCTCGGCGAGGATCTGGTAGAGCCTGCGCCGGGTCTCGACCAGCGTCTGCCGCGCCTGGCGGATCTGCGCGTCGCTGCCGGTCTGCATGACCTGGAAGAGCGCCGCGGCGGTCTGCCGCCCGAGGTCGAGGATCTCCCAGGCGGAGTCGTCCACCTGCGGGGTCATCTCCTCCCACGGGGCGCGCAGCTCGTCGGCGTGCTCGGCGACGTAGGCGCGGCCGGCCTCGGTGAGGTGGAAGACCCGGCGCCCGTCGGTCTCCTCCGCGCGGACCAGGCCCTCGTCGGTGAGCTGCTGCAGCGCCGGGTAGACCGCGCCCGGGCTCGGCTTCCAGCCGCCCTGGCTGCGCTCGGCGATCTCCTGGATGATCTGGTAGCCGTTGCGCGGCTCCTCGGCGAGCAGCGCGAGGATCGCGGCGCGCACGTCGCCGCGCTTCGCCTTGCGCCCGCGGTTCCACCCCGGGCGGCCGCCGCCGAACGGGAAGCCCCGGGCCCACGGGCCGGCCCAGAAGCCCCAGTCGAAGCCGCGCGGGCCGTGATGCCGGTGCATGTGTTCCTTCCTCTCACTGTGGAAACCGCCGCACGCCTCGGCGAGCGCCTCGGCCAGGTGGCGGCGGAGCTTGTGCCGGAGGTCGCACGCCTCATCGGGCGCCTCGCTCAGGTACCGGCGGAGCTTGTGCCGGAGGTGTCCCGGTCCGTGCCAGGGACCGTGCCACGGGCCGCAGAAGGCGCCCATGGCGAAGGCGTGTGCCATCGCGATCTCCCTTGCGATCCAGTGTTCCGATCTAGCACAGATCACTCTCGATGCTTCGACGATATATCGTCGATATGCTCCTGGCAACGGCCCGTGAGAAGTGATTCAGATCACAAAAGGATTACGCGCGCATGGGGAACATCTAACGAGACCCTGCCGTTATAAAGGTCGAAGACGGACGGGATCGTCCTGCTCTGAGAGGGCTGGGGGGTGCTCTTGGAGCGGAGCGGTCCTGTCCGTCTTTTCGTGTGACGTTCTCGGCGCCGGCTCCCGGCGCCCCGCCGCCGTCCAGGCCGATCCCGCCGGCCTCCCACCGGCTCCGCCGACCGGGTGTCGCCGTCGTCCGCTATGCCGTACAGTCACCCAGGGTGATCTTGAAAGTGGTGATGTGCGGATGATGGGGCACTCGCATGCGCTGAGCGGCGCGCTCGTCTGGCTCGCGGCGGCACCGGGGCTCGCCGCGCTCGTCCCGGCGGCGGAGCACGCGACCGTCCCGGCGGAGCTGCTCGCGGGCGCGCTGGTGTGCGCCGGCGCGGCGATGCTGCCCGACCTCGACCACCCCAAGGCGACGATCGCCCAGACCTTCGGCCCGGTCACCTGGGTGCTGAGCCGGGCCGTCAACGGGATCGCGGGCGGGCACCGGCAGGCCACCCACTCGCTGCTGTTCTGCGCCGTCGCGGGCGTGGGCACGCACCTGCTCGCGCAGTGGCACACCGTCGCCCGCGACGTGGTCGTGGTGCTCATGATCGGTCTCGCGCTGCGCGCGCTCGCGGTGGGCGTGCCCCGCCGGACCCTCACCTCGGCGATGCTGAACGTGCTGCTCACCACCGCGCTGGCGGTGATCTTCCACTCCTTCGGCGTCGGGTACGGCTGGCTCGGCCTCGCCGTGGCGATCGGCAGCCTGGCGCACGTGGTCGGCGACTGCCTCACCGAGCGCGGCTGCCCGGTGCTCTGGCCGATCAAGAAGCGGTGGCTGCTGCCGTACAAGATCGGGTTCAAGACCGGCANGTGGTTCGAGCAGCGGTTCCTCGCCCCGGCCCTGTCGGTGGGGATCGTGGTCCTGCTCTACCTGCGGCTCATGCCCGAAGTGACCGTCGGGTAACTTGATATCGAGATATACCGATCGATATCTTGATGTCGAGACACTAGCCGCGCATGGGTAGCGCGGGCGGCTGGGGGCACCCTCACCGACGGGGCCGCTGCGCGGTGCGGCAGGATTTGCGATGAGCGTGGGGCCCCCACGAATCGTCAGGGCCACAGAAAGGAACGAGGGAGGCGAATCTTCGTGTCCGCCAACAGCTTCGGCAGCCGCGACACGCTACGCGTCGGCGACGCGTCATATGAGATCTATCGGCTGGACGCCGTCGAGGGTTCGGCGCGCCTCCCGTACAGTCTCAAGATCCTTTTGGAGAACCTGCTCCGGACCGAGGACGGGGCGAACGTCACCGCCGACCACATCCGCGCCCTCGCCGGCTGGGATCCGGGCGCGACGCCGAGCGTGGAGATCCAGTTCACCCCGGCGCGTGTGATCATGCAGGACTTCACCGGGGTGCCGTGTGTGGTCGACCTCGCCACCATGCGCGAGGCCGTGCGCGACCTCGGCGGCGACCCGAACCGGGTCAACCCGCTCGCGCCCGCCGAGCTCGTCATCGACCACTCGGTGATCGTCGACTACTTCGGCTCCCCGGACGCGTTCCGGCGCAACGTCGAGCGCGAGTACGAGCGCAACCGGGAGCGCTACCAGTTCCTGCGCTGGGGCCAGAGCGCCTTCAGCGAGTTCAAGGTCGTGCCGCCGGGCACCGGCATCGTGCACCAGGTGAACATCGAGCACCTGGCCCGCGTGGTGATGACCCGCGACGGCAAGGCGTACCCCGACACCTGCGTGGGCACCGACTCGCACACCACGATGGAGAACGGCCTCGGCGTGCTCGGCTGGGGCGTCGGCGGCATCGAGGCCGAGGCCGCGATGCTCGGCCAGCCGATCTCCATGCTCATCCCGCGGGTGGTCGGCTTCAAGCTCACCGGTGAGCTGCCCGCCGGCGCCACCGCGACCGACCTCGTGCTCACCGTCACCCAGATGCTGCGCGAGCACGGCGTGGTCGGCAAGTTCGTGGAGTTCTTCGGCGAGGGCGTCACCTCGGTGCCGCTCGCGAACCGGGCCACGATCGGCAACATGAGCCCCGAGTTCGGCTCCACCTGCGCGATCTTCCCGATCGACGCCGAGACCATCAACTACCTGCGGCTCACCGGCCGCTCNGAGGAGCAGATCGCGCTCGTCGAGGCNTACGCCAAGGAGCAGGGCCTGTGGCACGACCCGTCCAACGAGCCGGTCTTCTCCGAGTACATCGAGCTCGACCTGTCCACCGTGGTGCCGTCGATCGCCGGGCCGAAGCGCCCGCAGGACCGCATCGCGCTCTCCGCGGCCAAGCGCACCTGGCGGCGTGACGTGAAGAACTACGTCTCCGACGCCGACGTGGACGAGGCGTCCAAGGAGAGCTTCCCGGCCTCCGACCCGCCGGCCTCGAACGCCGACGCGGACGGCTTCCGGCCGAGCAAGCCGGTCCCGGTCACGCTCGAGGACGGCACCTCCTTCGAGCTCGACCACGGCGCGGTGGTGATCGCCGCGATCACCTCCTGCACCAACACCTCCAACCCGTACGTGATGCTGGGCGCGGCGCTGCTCGCCCGGAACGCGGTGGACAAGGGCCTCACCCGCAAGCCGTGGGTGAAGACCTCGCTCGCCCCCGGCTCGCAGGTGGTCACCGGGTACTTCGAGCGCTCCGGGCTCATGCCGTACCTGGAGAAGCTCGGCTTCAACCTGGTCGGCTACGGCTGCACCACCTGCATCGGCAACTCCGGCCCGCTGCCGCAGCAGATCTCCGAGGCGATCCAGGCCAACGACCTCGCGGTGACCGCGGTGCTCTCCGGCAACCGGAACTTCGAGGGCCGGATCAACCCGGACGTGAAGATGAACTACCTCGCGTCGCCGCCGCTCGTGGTCGCGTACGCGCTCGCCGGCACGATGGACATCGACTTCGAGACCGAGCCGATCGGCACCGGCTCGGACGGCAAGCCGGTGTTCCTGCGCGACATCTGGCCGTCGCCGGCGGAGGTCGCCGAGGTGGTGAACGCCTCGATCGGCCAGGACATGTTCAAGGAGCGGTACGCCGACGTCTTCAAGGGCGACGAGAACTGGCGGTCGCTCCCGGTGCCGACCGGCAGCACGTTCGAGTGGGACCCGAACTCCACCTACGTGCGCAAGGCGCCGTACTTCGACGGCATGCCGGAGAAGCCGGAGCCGGTGCGCGACATCACCGGCGCCCGGGTGCTCGCCCTGCTCGGCGACTCGGTCACCACCGACCACATCTCGCCCGCGGGCGCGATCAAGCCCGACTCGCCGGCCGGTAAGTACCTGCGCGAGCAGGGGGTCGAGGTCAAGGACTTCAACTCGTACGGCTCGCGCCGCGGCAACCACGAGGTGATGATCCGCGGCACGTTCGCCAACATCCGGCTGCGCAACCAGCTCGCCCCCGGCACCGAGGGCGGCTACACCCGCGACTTCACCCAGGAGGGCGGCCCGGTCACCACGATCTACGAGGCCTCGGTCAACTACCAGGCCGCCGGGGTGCCGCTCGTGGTGCTCGCGGGCAAGGAGTACGGCTCCGGCTCCTCGCGTGACTGGGCGGCGAAGGGTACGGCGCTGCTCGGCGTGCGGGCGGTGATCGCCCAGTCGTTCGAGCGCATCCACCGCTCGAACCTCATCGGCATGGGCGTGCTGCCGCTGCAGTTCCCGGAGGGCGAGTCGGCCGCGTCGCTCGGGCTCACCGGTGAGGAGACCTTCGACATCCTCGGCATCGAGGAGCTCAACTCCGGCACCACCCCGTCGACGGTCACGGTCCGCGCCACCGCGCCCGACGGCCGCACCACCGAGTTCCAGGCCGTCGTCCGCATCGACACGCCGGGCGAGGCGGACTACTACCGCCACGGCGGCATCATGCAGTACGTGCTCCGCAACCTGCTGAACAAGAACTGAGCGGGATTTCCGGAAAACCGTCTGACAGTGGTCTGCCCGGCAAGTTGTCACCTTGCCGGGCAGGCCGCCCTTCTTCAGGCCTGGAGCAGATGGAAAAGAGCGGTCCGGAGCCGTTCCAAGGTCGTGTCGTCGACATATCCAAGCCTGTGCTTCAGGCGCCTGACGGAGATCGCGGGGAACTGCTCGGCCATCGCCCAGCTCGGCTCGACCAGGCAGGACGTCTCGTCGGAAATCTCGATATGCGTTGGCCGGCCGCTATTTGTTCCGGAGGGGCGCGGCCATCACGAGGCCGATGGGACGTCATCGAGCGCCGCTCCGCTGAGAATGACGCAAGGGCGGACGAATCCTTGCTCCCGCCCTACCGGTTCGCCGTGGCCTGCGAGCCAGATGTCACCCCGCTATTCGCGTCGCGGCCCTTCTGGGGGCTTGGGGGATCAGTTCGCAAAAATCCGCGAGTTCGAGGCCGTCGCCGGCGGGGGTGTCCAGGATCGCGGTCTCGGCCTGATACTCCTCCCAGGCTGCCGGGTCCGCCATCGTCCGCCGAACAGCGGCATGGAACTCCGCTACGAACCGCTTGTGCTCGTAGTCGGTGATGGCGCGTTCGATGACCGTCGTCATCGGTTCACCTGTCTCGTGCGCGAGTCGAGCGACTCTGTCGCGTAGCGCGACGCCGACGCGGATCGTTGGGCTCTTCGAAGCCCCGGACATACTCCCGAGGCTACGAGGAGGTCGACGCAGGAGGCCACACCGGCACGGTCACTCTCGCCATCTGATCGGTGACATGCGTGATTGCCGGGTGTCGCTCTCTCGCCTGATCGTCCGCACCACCGGCGCCCGAGTGAGACCGGTCCCGGCCGGCCCGTGATTGGGATGCCCCGCGGCCGACGTGCGGGCTAGCGTGCGGGCCCATGATCGATTCTCTCGCCGGTGCCGTCGGGCCCGTATCCGTGTCCTGGCCGGTCCTGCTGCTCCTCGCCGGGACGGCGGTGTTCACCGGGGCGGTGGTGCAGGGCGCGGTCGGGTTCGGGCCGGCGCTGGTGGCCGCGCCCGTGGTGATGCTGCTCGACCCCTCGGTGATGCCCGGCGCGGTGCAGGTCGTGGCGCTCGTGCTGCCGCTGTGCTCGCTCGCCGCCGAGTGGCGGCACGTGGACTGGCGCGGGGTCGGCTGGGCGCTGCTCGGCCGCGTGCCCGGGGCGCTCGTGGGCGTGTGGGTGGTGAAGGCGGCCTCGCCGGAGGCGCTCGCGGTGTTCGTCGGGCTGATGGTGCTCGTCGCCGTCGTGCTCACCGCCTGGAGGGGGACCGTGCCGCGCACGCCGCGCACCCTCGCGGTGGCGGGCGCGGTCTCGGGGGTGACCGGGACGGCGACCTCGATCGGCGAACCGCCGATCGCGCTCGTCTACCAGCACGCCACCGGCCCGCGGATCCGGGCCACGCTCGCCATGTACTTCGCCGTGGGCGCGGTCCTGTCGCTCGGCGCGCTCGCAGCCGGCGGGGAGCTGCCGCCGCGGGCGGTGCTCGCCGGGCTGCTGCTCGTGCCTTTCACGCTCGCCGGGTACGTGGCGGCCGGACCGCTGCGCCGGTACCTCGACCGCGGGCGCACCCGGCTCGCCGTACTGGTGACGGCGGCCCTCTCCGCGGCCCTGTCGATCTTCCGGGCGATGGGGTGAACGGCCAGGTAACGGCGGCGTTTCTGGATTGTTATCTCAGACAACAAATTAACCCGCCTCAGGGTCTGGCGTAACGGCCGCCGTCGGTTTACGTTGCCGCAAACAACATTCATCGCGACGGTGAAGCCCCGCGACCCGGTGCTCGCCGTACGGCCGTCCGGACGGCCGGCCCCGACACCTGACCAGACTCCAGCCACGCCCACGGGCGCGGCCCTCGGCAGAAAGGATCCGTGCTCCCATGCGTAAGAGGATCTTCACTCTGGCCGCCGGAGTGGCGGCGCTGTCCCTCGGCCTCACCGCCTGCGGCTCCGACTCCGGGACCACCACCGCGCAGGGCGGTGGCGGCGACGCGTCGGCCAAGCCGGGCAAGATCGGCGTCATCCTCCCCGACAGCAAGTCCTCGGCCCGGTGGGAGACCGCGGACCGCAAGTACCTCTCGGAGGCGTTCCAGGCGGCGGGCGTGGAGTTCGACATCCAGAACGCCCAGGGCGACAAGAACCAGTTCCAGACGATCGCCGACCAGATGATCACCAACGGCGCGACCGTGCTGATGATCGTCAACCTGGACAGCGGTACCGGTAAGGCGGTCCTGGACAAGGCGAAGTCGCAGGGTGTCGCCACGATCGACTACGACCGGCTCACCCTCGGCGGCAGCGCCGAGTACTACGTGAGCTTCGACAACACCAAGGTCGGCCAGCTCCAGGGCGAGGGTCTGGTCAAGTGCCTGACCGACATGAAGGCGGACAAGCCGATCATCGCCCGGCTGAACGGCTCGCCGACCGACAACAACGCGACGCTGTTCAAGGAGGGCTACGACGGCGTGCTCAAGCCGAAGTTCGACTCCGGCGAGTACGTCGAGGGCCCCGACCAGTGGGTGCCCGACTGGGACAACGCCCAGGCCGCCACGATCTTCGAGCAGATGCTCACCCAGCAGCCGAAGATCGGCGGCGTGCTCGCCGCGAACGACGGCCTCGGCAACGCCGTGATCACGATCCTGAAGAAGCAGAACCTCAACGGCAAGGTCCCGGTCACCGGCCAGGACGCCACCGTGCAGGGCCTGCAGAACATCCTCGCCGGCGACCAGTGCATGACCGTCTACAAGGCGATCAAGAAGGAGGCCGACGCGGCCGCCCGGCTCGCCATCGCGCTCGCCAAGGGCGAGAAGCCGGCCGTGAACCAGACGGTGCGCGACCCGGAGGGCAACCGGGACGTGCCCGCGGTGCTCGAGGAGCCGCAGGCGATCTTCTTCGACAACGTGAAGGACGTGGTGGCGGACGGCTTCGTCTCCAAGGAGGAGCTGTGCACCGAGGAGTTCGCCGCCAAGTGCAAGGAAGCCGGCATCGAGTGACCTGACGGCGTGCCGCCGTCCCCGCGCGGGACGGCGGCACGCCCCGGTCGCGGGAACGAGCGAGCCCTACGCCGCCGTCCGGCGGCGTGCGAGCACAGAGGGAGTGCAGTGTCCGAGACGACGTCCACGGACCTCGGCGTCACGCCGGCCGGGCGCGGTGCCCCAGGGTCCGGACCATCAGAGCAGCCCATCCTCGAACTGCGCGGAGTCAACAAGAGCTTCGGCCCCGTGCACGTGCTGCACGACGTGTCCTTCTCCGCCTACGCCGGGGAGGTGACCGCGCTCGTCGGCGACAACGGCGCCGGAAAGTCCACGCTGGTCAAGTGCATCGGCGGCATCCACCCCATCGACAGCGGCGAGTACCTGTTCGAGGGCAAGCCGGTGAACGTGCACTCCCCGCGGGACGCCGCCGCGCTCGGCATCGAGATCGTGTACCAGGACCTCGCGCTCTGCGACAACCTGGACATCGTTCAGAACATGTTCCTCGGCCGGGAGCGGAAGAACGGCCTCGTCCTCGACGAGGACACGATGGAGCGGATGGCGGCCGAGACCCTCAAGGGCCTGTCGGTCCGTACCGTCAAGTCGATCCGCCAGCCGGTCTCCAGCCTCTCCGGCGGCCAGCGGCAGACCGTCGCGATCGCCAAGGCCGTGCTGTGGAACAGCAAGGTCGTCATCCTCGACGAGCCGACCGCGGCGCTCGGCGTCGCCCAGACCGCCCAGGTCCTCGAGCTGGTACGGCGGCTCGCCGACCAGGGCCTCGCGGTCGTGCTGATCAGCCACAACATGAACGACGTGTTCGCCGTGTCCGACCGGATCGCGGCGCTCTACCTGGGCCGCATGGCGGCGCAGGTCAAGGCGTCCGACGTCACCCACGCCCAGGTGGTCGAGCTGATCACCGCCGGGCGCAGCGGTGACCTCGGGCTCACCAACGGCAACGGGGGCGCGGAAGGCAAGGAGGCGCCATGAGCACGACAGTGGCCCCGGAGCGCACCACCACGCAGACACCGACCCTGGGCCAGGGGGTGCGCGGCTACCTGGAACGGGTGCGCGGCGGCGAGATGGGCGCGCTGCCCGCCGTGCTCGGCCTCATCGTGCTGTGCACCGTGTTCACCATCCTGCGGCCGGCGTTCCTCACGCCGATCAACATCGCGAACCTGTTCACCCAGGGCGCCCAGATCACCGTGATCGCGATGGGCCTCGTGTTCGTGCTGCTGCTCGGCGAGATCGACCTGTCCGCCGGGTTCGCCAGCGGGGTCTGCGCCGCGGTGCTCGCGGTCACCCTCACCGTGCACGGCCTGCCCTGGTACGTCGCCGTCGCCGCGGCGCTCGCCACCGGCATGGTGATCGGCCTGCTGCTCGGCACGCTCGTCGCCAAGGTGGGCATCCCGTCGTTCGTCGTGACACTGGCGGCGTTCCTCGCCTTCCAGGGCGTGGTGCTGCTGCTCGTCCGCGGCGGCACCAACATCAGCATCCGGGACGAGGTCATCCTCGCCATCGCCAACCGGAACCTGCCGCCCGCGGTGGGCTGGACCCTGTTCGCGGTGGGCGTCGCCGGCTTCGCCGCGGTCCAGCTGCTGCGCGCGCGGCGGCGCGTGGCGCACGGCCTGCCCGCCGACCCGATGTCGCTGATCGCGTTCCGGGTGGGCGTGCTCGCGGTGATCGCCGGTGTCGCCGTCTACGTGCTCAACCTCGAGCGCAGCCGCAACGCCCTGATCGTCTCGCTCAAGGGCGTGCCGGTCGTGGTGCCGCTCATCGTGCTGCTGCTGATCCTGTGGACGTTCGTGCTGCGGCGCACCGCCTTCGGCCGGCACATCTACGCGGTCGGCGGCAACGCCGAGGCGGCCCGCCGGGCCGGTATCAACGTCGACCGCATCAAGATCGCGTGCTTCGTGATCTGCTCGACGATGGCGGCGGTCGGCGGCATCGTGGCGGCCTCCCGGGGCGCCTCGGTCGACCCCAACACCGGCGGCAGCAACGTGCTGCTGTACGCGGTGGGCGCGGCCGTGATCGGCGGCACGAGCCTGTTCGGCGGCAAGGGCCGGGTGATCGACGCGGTGCTCGGCGGCGCGGTGATCGCGGTGATCGACAACGGCATGGGCCTGATGGGCTACAGCGCCGGCGTGAAGTTCGTGGTCACCGGTGCGGTGCTGCTGCTCGCCGCGGGCGTAGACGCCATCTCCCGGAAGCGGGCCGCAGCCTCTGGTCTAAGGTGATCCCCGACCGGGAGAACAGGACCAAGACACCAGGGGCAGCACCGATGATGCGTGCGGGACCCTCCCAGGAGGAGATCCGGCGCCACAACCTCGGCGTACTCCTGCGCCACGTCCACCTCGGCGGCCCGACCTCGCGGGCCGAGCTCACCAGCCGGATGGGCGTCAACCGCAGCACGATCATGGCGCTCACCGCCGACCTCACCGCGGCGGGGCTGGTGCGCGAGGAGCTGCCGAAGGAGACCGGACGGGCCGGGCGGCCGTCCCTGGTGGTCCGGCCCGAGTCCGCGCGCGTCTACGTGCTCGCCTTCGACGTCGGTGTGGACCGGGTGGTGGCGGCCCGGGTCGGCCTCGGCGGGGTGATCCTCGACCGGCGGGACGCGCCGCGCGAGCGCGGCCCGTTCGACCTGGAGGCGCTCACCGCGCAGCTCGCCGGGTTCGCCCACCAGATGCTGCGCGACACCGCGCGCGACGCGGTGTGCGTGGGCGCGGCCGCGGCGATCGCCGGCGGGGTGCGCGCCGCCGACGGCGTGGTCAAGTACGGCCCCAACCTCGGCGCGTACGACGTGCCGTTCGGCGAGGAGCTCGCCCGCCGCCTCGACATCGGCATGCCGGTGGCGGTCGGCAACGACGCCAACCTCGGCGCCCTCGCCGAGCACACCCGCGGCGTCGGCGTCGGCTGTAACGACCTGATCTACCTGCACGGCGACGTGGGCATCGGGGGCGGCGTCATCGTCGGCGGCCAGCTGCTGAGCGGCCACGCCGGGTACGGCGGCGAGGTCGGCCACATGGTGGTGAACCCGGGAGGGCGGCTGTGCGGCTGCGGCTCCCGGGGCTGCCTGGAGGCCGAGGTGGGCGAGCGCACCGTGCTCGAGGCGGCCGGCCGTGCCGGGGGCGGCCGGGTCGGCCGGGACGCGATCCGCGACGTGGTGGAGGCCGCGGACCGCGGCGACGTGGTCGCCCAGCGGGCGCTGCAGCGGGTCGGCGACTGGCTCGGCATCGGGGTGGCGAACCTCGTCAACATCTTCAACCCCGAGATGGTGATCTTCGGGGGCATGCTCCGCGACATCTTCCTCGGCTCGGCCGCGCAGGTGCGCAGCCGCATCGCCACCGCCGCCCTCTCCGGGTCGCGGGAGGGCCTGCGGCTGCGTACCTCGGCGCTCGGCGACGACGCCACCCTCACCGGCGCCGCCGAGCTCGCCTTCGCCGGGGTGCTCGCCGACCCGCTGGAGGCACTCGCCCGGGTCAACTCCAACTAACATGAGGTCGGGACCCGTACGGCTTCCGTCGTACGCATCGGTATGGCACCGATGTGCACATTCCGATGAAGGTCCCACCGCCGGGCCAATTAGACTCCCCACTGTTTCGACTGTGAGCGGAGGCGATGGCTCGGTGGGCGTGCTGGACACCATCAACGGTCCGCAGGACGTCAAGCGGCTGGACAACGACGGTCTTGCCGCGCTGGCGGCGGAGATCCGCGACCTGCTGGTCTCGTCGGTCGCCCGGGGCGGCGGTCACCTCGGCCCCAACCTCGGCGTGGTCGAGCTGACGATCGCCCTACATCGGGTGTTCGACTCGCCACGTGACCCGATCCTCTGGGACACCGGTCACCAGGCCTACGTGCACAAGATGCTCACCGGCCGGGCCGGCCGGTTCGACACCCTCCGCCAGGAGGGCGGCCTGTCCGGGTACCCGAGCCAGGCCGAGTCCGAGCACGACTTCATCGAGAACTCGCACGCGTCCACCGCGCTGTCGTACGCCGACGGCATGGCGAAGGCGATGATGCTGCGCGGCGAGACCGACCGCACCGTGGTCGCGGTGATCGGCGACGGCGCGCTCACCGGCGGCATGGCCTGGGAGGCGATCAACAACATCGCCATGCGCAAGGACCTGCCGATCGTCATCGTGGTCAACGACAACGGGCGGTCGTACGCGCCGACGATCGGCGGCCTCGCCAAGCACCTGGCCGCGCTGCGGGCCAGCCGAGGCTACGAGAACGCGCTCGGGTTCATCAAGGAGAACCTCGGGCGCGTCCCGGTCGTCGGCACCCCGCTCTACGAGACGCTGCACGGGGTGAAGAAGGGCCTGAAGGACATCCTCGCCCCGCAGGTGCTCTTCGAGGACCTCGGCCTGAAGTACCTCGGGCCGATCAACGGGCACGACGTGGCGGCGATGGAGTCGGCGCTGCGCACCGCCCGGGACTTCCGCGGCCCGGTGATCGTGCACGCGATCACCCGCAAGGGCATGGGCTACGCCCCGGCGGAGAACCACGACGAGGACTGCTTCCACTCGCCGGCGCCGTTCGACATCGCCACCGGCGAGGAGCGGCCCCGCGCGCACGGCTGGACCAACGTGTTCAGCGAGGAGATGGTACGGCTCGGCAAGGAGCGCGAGGACCTCGTGGCGATCACCGCCGCGATGCTCCACCCGACGGGCCTCGCCCCGTTCGCCGAGGAGTACCCCGACCGCATCTTCGACGTGGGCATCGCCGAGCAGCACGCGCTCACCTCGGCGGCCGGGCTCGCGCTCGGCGGCCTGCGCCCGGTGGTCGCGGTCTACTCGACCTTCCTCAACCGCGCCTTCGACCAGCTCCTCATGGACGTGGCGCTGCACCGGCTGCCGGTCACCGTGGTGCTCGACCGGGCCGGGGTCACCGGCGACGACGGCCCCAGCCACAACGGCATGTGGGACCTGTCGATCCTGCAGGTGGTCCCGCACCTGTCGATCGCGGTGCCGCGGGACGGCGAGCGGCTGCGCGAGCTGCTCGGCGAGGCGCTCGACGTCTCCGACGGCCCCACCGTGATCCGCTTCCCCAAGGGCGCGCTGCCGGAGGACGTGGACGCGGTCGGCAAGCTCGGCGGCATGGACGTGCTGCGCGCCGGGGACGGCGCCGACGTGCTCATCGTCGCGGTCGGGCCGATGGCCGAGCCGTGCCTGGAGGCCGCGCGGCTGCTGGAGGCCCAGGGCCTGTCCGCCACCGTGGTCGACCCGCGCTGGGTGAAGCCGCTCGACGAGGCGCTCGTGCTCGCCGCGGGCGCGCACCGGCTCGTCGTGGTGGTGGAGGACAACGGCCGCGTGGGCGGCGTCGGCGACGCGGTGGCCCGGCTGCTGCGGGACAACGACGTGGACGTCCCGGTGCGCACCTACGGCATCCCGCAGCGCTTCCTCGAGCACGCCAAGCGGTCGAGCATCCTCACCCGCGCCGGGCTCACCGGGCCGGACCTCGCCCGCGGCATCACCGAGGCGCTCGCCGGCCGCGCCGCGGCGGCGGAGCGGCGCCGCGGGTGACCGTCACGGACCGGTAGCGCGGACGGCGTCATGGGCGCGGGAACCTCGGCCGGAGGCACCGGGCAGGGGTACGTCATCGGCCTCGACGTGGGCGGCACCGGCGCCCGCGGGCTGATCGCCGGCCCGGGCGGCGCGGTCGTGGCCCGGGCCGAGCGGGACCGCGGCCTGCGCGGCCGGGACACCGGCGGCGGGGCCGCCGGCCTCCTCACCGAGCTCGTCGGCGAGCTGCTCGCCGCCGCGCACGTGCCCCGGGCGGAGGCCGTCGCGCTGGGCAGCACCGGGGTGTCCGGCCTCGGCGGCGCGCCGCGCGAGACCCTGCCCGCGCTGCTCGGCCGGGCGGCGGGCGCCCGCGCCGTGCTGTTCGTCTCCGACGCGCTCATCTCGTACGTCGGGGCGCTCGGCCTCGCCGGGGGAGCGGTGGTCGCGGCGGGCACGGGCGCGGTCGCCGTCGGCACCGACGCCCGGGGCGCCTGGCGCAAGGCGGACGGCTGGGGGCACCTGCTCGGCGACGAGGGCGGCGGCGCCTGGATCGGCCGGGCCGGGCTCGCGGCCGCGCTGCGCCACCACGACGGCCGCCCCGGCGGCTCGGCGCCCCTGCTCGCCGCCCTGAACCGCCGCTTCGGCACGCCCGCCGACCTGGTGAACGAGCTCTACACCCGCCCCGACCGGGCGTCGCTGCTCGCCCGCTTCGTCCCCGACGTGGCCGCCGCCGCGGCCGAGGGCGATCCGGAGGCCGCCGCGATCCTCGACCGCGCGGGCACGCTGCTCGCGGAGACCGCCCTCGCCGCCCTGCCCCCGGACGCGCCCCGCGTGGTCTCGTACGCGGGCAGCCTCTTCCGCGCCGTCCCGCGGCTCGGCGAGGCGTTCACCCGCCACCTGGCCTCCTCCGGCGTCGATCCGGCCCCGCCCCGGGGCACCGCCGTCGAGGGTGCGCTGCGGCTCGCCCGGGCGCTGCTGGACGACGACCTGCCGCCCGGCCTCCCGGACTCCGGCCTGCTCCTCGGCTCCTGGCGAGCCGACGCCCGGCCGGGCGGCTGACCCTGGCCTGCGAGCCGGGCCCGGGCCCCCGGTACGCCGTGGTCATGCCGCCGCGGACATGGCCGACCGGTGACGACCTCGCCATGGTCGCGTGAGCCTTCGGGGACGGTCTGCCGGCATGGCGCCGTACGGGATGCCCGCCGCCGGGCCTTGCACATCCCGGCCTGCTCCTGGGGTCCTTGGCGGGCCGGGCATGCCGGTGTCCCGCTCCGCGGCGGTGTGAGACGCCCACGGCCGCCCGCGACGTGGCGGCCTAGTGAACCCTCGCCATAGGTGCGGCCTTCAAAGGGCCGCCATGTGGCCCGGCCGCCGGGAACCCGCGGCAGGTCAGGCGGTGCCGTACCGCGAACGGACGCCGGTTGACGGCGGGCGGCATGACGGCGGCCGGCCGGGGCAGTGCACACCCGCACCCGGGCCGTACCTCGGTGACCGCTGTGGCGGGCGCGTGGCCGTCGCGGGTCCGCAACGGATGTCACGTTCGGTGACGGATCGGGTACCCAAAGGACTGGCAGGTGAAAGCGACGGCAGCCGGGGGTGCCCAGATGGACCTTTTCCGTACCAAGTCCGTTGAGCAGTCCATCAGGGACACGGAGGATCCCCGGCATCGGCTGCGACGCAGCCTGGGCGCGCTCGACCTCACCATCTTCGGCGTCGGCGTGATCATCGGCACCGGGCTCTTCGTGCTCACCGGCCGGGTGGCGCGGGAGAACGCCGGGCCGGCGGTCGCGCTCGCCTTCATCATCGCGGCCGTGGTGTGCGGGCTCGCCGCGCTCTGCTACGCGGAGTTCGCCTCCACGCTGCCGGTCGCCGGGTCCGCGTACACCTTCGCGTACGCCACGCTCGGCGAGTTCCCGGCCTGGGCGATCGGCTGGGACCTCATGCTCGAGCTCTCCCTCGCCGCGGCCGTGGTCGCGGTCGGCTGGTCGGGGTACGCGGTGAGCCTGCTCCATACGATCGGGATCGACCTGCCACCCGCGATCGCGGGGGAGGGCGGCGTGATCAACGTGCCCGCGGTGCTCGTCGTGCTGCTGCTCACCGCCGTGCTCGTGGCGGGCATCCGCATCTCCGCCCGGGTCAACCTGATCATGGTGATCATCAAGCTGTCGGTGATCCTGCTCGTGCTCGTGGCGGGCGTGTTCTTCATCAACCCGGCGAACTACCGCCCGTTCATCCCGCCGCCGGTGCACACCCCGCAGGTGGAGGGCGTCTCCGCCCCGCTGATCCAGGTGCTGTTCGGGGTGCCGCCGGTCGCCTTCGGGGTGTTCGGCGTCTTCTCCGCCGCGGCGATCGTGTTCTTCGCCTACATCGGCTTCGACGTGGTCGCCACCGCCGCCGAGGAGACCCGCAACCCGGCCCGGGACCTGCCGATCGGCATCATCGGCTCGCTCGGGCTGTGCACGCTGCTGTACGTCCTGGTCTCCCTCGTGCTCGTCGGCATGCAGCCGTACCACGAGCTCAGCGAGGCCGCCCCGCTCGCCGACGCGTTCCGCGCGGTCGGCATGCCGTGGATCGCCTCGTTCATCAGCATCGGCGTCATCGCCGGGCTCACCACGGTGATCCTCATCCTCATGCTCGGGCAGAGCCGGGTGTTCTTCGCGATGAGCCGGGACAACCTGCTGCCGCCCCGGCTCGCCGAGGTGCATCCCCGGTTCCGCACGCCGTACCGGGTGACGCTCGTGATCGGCGTGACCACCGCGGTGCTCGCCGGGCTGATCCCGCTCTCCGCCCTCGCCGAGCTGGTGAACATCGGCACGCTCTTCGCGTTCGTGGTGGTCTCGGCCGGGGTGATCATCCTCCGGCGTACCCGTCCCGACCTGCAGCGGACCTTCCGGGTGCCGTGGGTGCCGGTGCTGCCGCTGCTGTCGGTGCTGTCCTGCGTCTACCTCATGCTCAACCTGCCGATCGAGACCTGGCTGCGGTTCGCGGTGTGGATGGCGGTCGGCGTGGTCCTCTACTGGCTGTACGGCTCGCGCCGCAGCCGCGTGGCCCGGTCGGAGAACGGGCCCGCCGCC
>JGI25326J35508_1001446_pt1 | contig 17553 bp, 14 predicted proteins | sample HigsolmetaAR201D_FD_35508 | JGI IMG/M metagenome (IMG submission 35508)
ACACCCCCGAAGGCGGCGCCGGCAGGGGGTGGGACGTGTTCGCTCGCCGGCACCGGCGCCGGGGGCCGGACGCATGAGAAAGCCCCCGGGTGCGGGGCACCCGGGGGCTTTTCAGCGGTGGCAGCCGGTTACTGCTGGGGGGCGTGGGCGTTCAGCCAGGCCACGGCGCGGTCGCGGTAGGAGATGAAGCCCTTGTACTCGGCCATGTCCTCGGGCAGTTCGGCCAGCACGGCGGCGAAGCGCCGGCGCCAGGGCTCCACCGTCGCCAGGTCGACGAACGGCAGCATGTAGGTGCGGATCAGGAAGCAGATCGCACCGGACTCCGGCAGCCGGATCAGGTGCTGCAGCTCCACCCGCAGGTGCACCATGCGGCCGAAGGTCTCGTCGTCGACGACGCCCATCAGCGGCCGGTCCGGGCCCCACTCGTGGTACAGCTCGGTGGACACGTCCAGCCGCCGGCCGACGGTCAGCGTCCAGTTGGTACGCCGGTAGACCTCGTTGGGCTGCAACCGCATCAGGAACTGCCGCGCCCGGGTGATCACCCCGGTCTGACGCAGCCGCGGCACCGGGCCGTGGATCTCCAGGAAGGTCATGCCGACGTCGAAGCCGAACGACCAGTCCGCGGCGAAGGTCACCACGCCGGCGTCACCGAACAGGTCTCCGTCGCGCTGGTCGAGCAGCACGATGTCGTCCTGCACCTGCGAGCCGATGTAGGCCAGCGGCTCGGCGGGCAGCGTCGCGTCGTCGCCCAGCACGAAGTGCTGGTCGATGCCCAGACGGGCGTTGCGCCAGTGGAAGTTCCGGCCGTCGCCGGTCAGCGACATGATGTCCGGGTAGCCCTTGGCCAGTTCCCGCATCAGGTACAGCATGGCGTCCCAGCAGGCCGGGCGCATGTGCGGCAGCACCGCGTAGCGGGTCGGGTCCTTCGCCAGGATCTCCCTGCGCTGCTGCAGCTCGTGCTCGTACTCGCTGTCGATGTGCACGACGCGGGTGCCCCACCCGCCGACCGGGGTGCGCACCTCGCCGCCGGCCGGCTCGACATTGGTGCTGTAGCGGTACTTGTCGTCGAAGAACGGGAACGGGAAGTCGGTCAGCAGGTCCGGTGCGGACACCAGTTCCGGGGTCAGGGTCACAGTGCCAACTCCAATCGGTCGCCGGCCGCGCGGGACACGCAGCACATCATCGCGTCGCCCGCGGCCTTGTCCTCGTCGGTCAGATACAGGTCGCGGTGCTCGATCTCCCCGGCCGACACCGGGATCCGGCATTCGCCGCACACCCCCTGCCGACACAGGTTGGGCACCTTGTGCCCGCGCTTCTCCAGCGCCTCCAACAACGAGACGCCGGACTCGACGGTGAACGTCTCGCCGGTGGAGGCCAGCCGCACCTCGAACGGCTCGCCGGGGTCCAGCGCGTCGATGCCGAAGCGCTCCAGGTGGATCCGGCTCTCCGGCCAGCCGGCGTCCCGGGCCGCCGCGATCACCTGGTCCATGAAGGCGTTCGGGCCGCAGACGTACAGGTGGGTGCCCAGCGGCTGGGTGGCGAGCGCGGGAATCAGTTCGGCGTAGAAGGATTCGCGGTCGGTGAAGATCCACGCCTCGTCGGTGAGCGCCTTGATCTCGTCGACGTAGGCGCCGCGACCCTCCCGGTGGATGTAGAGCAGCCGCACGTCGCGGCCCCAGGTCCGGGCGCTGCGCAGGTGCGACACCATCGGGGTGACGCCGATCCCGGCCGCGATCAGCAGGTGCCGACGGGCCTTGAGCACGGGCGCGAAGGCACTGCGCGGTCCGCCGACGGTGACCAGGTCGCCGACCCGGAGCTGTTCGTGGATCCAGCGGGACCCGCCCGAGCCGTCCGGGCACAGCAGCACCGACACCGTGTAGGTGTCCGGGTCGATCCCCGCTCCGGTGAGCGAATAGGCGTTGGGGATCGGGCTTTCCGGGGCACCGCAGTTGATCACGATGTGGCTGCCGGGGGTGAACGACGGCAGCTTGCCCCGGTCCGGCCGGGCCAGGGTGAGGGTGCGGATGTCGCCGGGTTCGTCGACGATGTCGACCACTTCGAGTCTCAGTTCGTTCACCGCGCCGCCACCTCCTCCGGCAGTCGCTCGGCATCGACCATGAAGCCCAGGTGTGCGCCCTGCAGACGGGAGACGTGGTAGTAGACGAGCAGATTGCGCCCGCAGCCCGCGCACTCGACGGTGTCCTCGATGGCGACCGCGGCGGTGGTGACGGTGCGGCAGTGCACGCACTGCACGTCACGNGTGGCCACATCGGTGCTGGCCACCGTGATCTCGTCGTCGGCCACCCCGGCCGCCAGCGCCCGCGCCCGCAGCCGCAGGCACGCGGTCGCCGGCCCGGCCAGCATCAGCCGCCAGCCCACCACCGCACCGGCCACCTCGTCGGCCAGCACGGTCGCCGCCGCCTCGGGGTCGGCGGGCCGGTACACCCGCGGCGACCGGTCGGGGTGCGCCGCGGCGAGCTGTTCGGTCCACGCCGCGACGACCGGTTCGGCCTCGTCCCCGAACGCCACGATCGCCCAGTCCCGGCCGGACACATCGGCCGGCGGGACGGTCGGGGTGACGGTCCAGGGTGGCACGCTCGTCAGTTCCAGGGCAGGGCCCATACGTCCTATTCCTCCACCGGTTGGACACCTCTGGTTGACAGATTCGACTGACAGGAAACCAGCAGCTCGTTTCAACCGTGTGAAGTCGATGTCTCCAATACTTGAAACACCGCTAGATTCACGGACGTGGTTGCCCGAATCGCCGTGGTCGGCGCCGGCATCGCCGGACTGGCGGGTGCGGTGGCGCTGCAACGCCGCGGCCACGCGGTGACCGTGTTCGAGGCGCGCGCCGACACCGCCGCCGGCACCGCCATCACGCTGTGGCCCAACGCGCTCGCCGCGCTCGACGAGCTCGGGCTCGGGGATGCGGTGCGCGACGCCGGCAACCGGGTGCCGACCGGGGCGGTGCGCTGGCGCGACGGCCGCCCGCTGCGCCGGCCCGACCCGCACCGCCTCGTCGACGCGCTCGGCGAGCCGCTGGTCGTGCTGCGCCGGCCGGTGCTGACCGGGCTGCTCGGCGACGCGCTCGCGCCCGGCACGGTGCGCACCGGGCAGGCGGTGACCGGGCTGCGCCTGACCGGGTCGGGCGCCGGCGGCCGGGTGCGGGTCCTGCTGGCCGACGGCACCGAACACCGGGTCGACGCGGTGGTGGGTGCCGACGGGGTGCGGTCGACGGTCGCGGCTTGGCTCAACGGGCCGCTCCGGCACCGCTACGCCGGCTACACGGCCTGGCGGGGCATCGCCGAGCACCCGCTGGATCCGGCGCTGTCCGGCGAGACGCTGGGGCCTGCCGCGCAGTTCGGCCATGTGCGTCTCGACGCCGACCACACCTACTGGTTCGCCACCGAGCGCACCGCCGCCGGCGGGTCCGCCCCGGAGGGCGAACTGCCCTATCTACGCCGCCGGTTCGCCGGGTGGGCCGAGCCGGTGCCCACCCTGCTGGCCCGCACCGATCCGGCCGCCGTACTGCGCACCGACCTCTACGACCGCGAGCAGGCCCGGGTGTGGGCGGCCGGGCCGGTGGTGCTGGTCGGGGACGCAGCCCACCCGATGCGCCCGCACCTGGGCCAGGGCGGCTGTCAGGGNCTCGAGGATGTGGCCGTGCTGGCGCGGTGCATCGATCTGTGCGGCGGGGACGGCGAGGGNNGCACGGACGGGCTCACGGCGGCGTTCGCGCGTTACGCGCGCCGGCGCCGGCGTCGGGTCGGGGCGGTGGTGCGCGAGTCNGCGGTGATCGGCCGGGTGATCAACATCCGGCCGTCCTGGGTCGGAGCGGCGGCGGTGCGGGCGTCGGCGCTGNTGCCCGACGCCNTGGCCAACCGCCATCTGGCCACGATCGCGGCGCGNTCGGCGCTGCGGCTGCCCGATCCGGTGGAGGTGCGGGCCCTCTAGNTCGGGCCCCGAGCTCAGCGGGCGACGCCCAGCGGCGCCAGCACCGTCGAGCAGACCTGGCGCAGGTCGACGATGCCCAGGAAGGCGCCCTTTCGGATGGCGCCGCAGCCGGTGGTCGGGGTGGCCGACCGGGCCGGAACGGCCTGCTGGGCGGGCGCCTGCTGGGCGGGCGCCCGGAACACCGCCGGGCTGGCGCCGTGCACGCCGCACTTCGGCCAGGCCTTCAGCCCCTGGGTGGCCAGCACCCGCTCGGCGACCTGGATCTGCTGTTCCCGGGTGGCNGTGGCCGGCGAACCCACTCCGCCGTGCGCGGTCCAGGTGGACGGCTTGAACTGCAGGCCGCCGTAGTGGCCGTTGCCGGTGTCGGCGGCCCAGTTGCCNCCGGACTCGCACTGCGCGATGGCGTCCCAGTTCACCGAGTCGGCCTGGGCCTGCGGNGCCGCGAGTCCCAGCGGGATGACNGCGAACCCGGCGCCGGCGGCGGCCAGCCAGACGGTCCTGACGACGGTGGTGCGAATGGTGCGCTTCATGCTGCGTTTCCTTCCCCGACCCGGTGACGCAGTGCGGTCATCCGGTCTGTCGGGGGGACGCCGGTCACCCGTTACAGCAGGTGCGCAAGTTTTATGAGGTACTTATCCGACGTAAGAGCACTCTGAGAATGCCTGGGTGGTGCCGGCCGGATCGGCCGACACCGCCCCATGGCAGTGCGTGGTGTGTTACCCGCGCTTGCCGCACACCGGCCAGGCGCCGATGCCCTGTGTCCGGAGCACGTTCTCGGCCACCCGGATCTGCTCCTCGCGGCTGGCATGGTGCGGCATGCCGCTCCCGCCGTTGGACCGCCAGGTGCCCAGCGCGAATTGCAGGCCCCCGTAGTAGCCGTTGCCGGTGTTGATCGACCAGTTCCCGCCCGACTCACACGCAGCGACGGCGTCCCAGTCGACGCCACTGTCCGCAGCCGCGGTTCCGGCCCCCAGCGCGATCGGAGCGACGCTCAGCGCACCGGCGATGGCGGCCCAGCCGAAGGTCTTGCGGATGTTCTTCAACACTTCTTCCTTTCGCCAAGCGCACGCCAACCGCTCCTGTCCGCGGATACACGGCAGGGCTGCGCATACAGCCGGGGTTGGGTCACACCGTCTCGGTCGGGTGCGACAGGGGGAGGCCGATCCGCCTGCCGGGGCNCTACGGCTCCGCGGCCCCGGGGGCGTCCACCGCCCGCCGCGACCCCCTCACACGCATGTCTGGGGTTTGAAATTGTTTGCTCGCGTCGGAGCCATTGGGCACGCTACAAAACCCACCGGAGGTTCGTCATCTCGACATCGAATGCATCGCAGAAAGATCACGAACAGATCACGAGCAGGCGATCTTGACGTCTGCGCAGGTCGGCGCCCGTCCCGNCGTTTTTCCGGTTTCCGCATGTCACGGCGGATTCGTGAGCCAAATCACGCTGTTTTTGTGACCCAGGACACGTTTATTCGGCCGCGGAGCCGGTTCGGATGCGCTATCGGGCCCTGGTCGCCGCCCGACGCCGGCNCCGCGCCGCAACACAACCGGCGGTACAGATTCGCTGTACACCGCCCCCGCCGGATGTGAATGGTGCCGAACCGCAACAGCTTTCGAATGCGACCCGGCGGTCGACTCCAGCATGGACGACGAAATACACTGCCGCACAGGCAAAACCATCCCACCCGGGGCTACCCGATCCCTCCGACGGCCGGCGTACCCGCAACGTTGACACCCGTCAATTTCAACGGACCCCCTGATCAAGGACCATGGAATTCGCGTCGGCGAACACCACTGCCCCACCCCGGCGGCGGTGACACCGACCGAAACCCAAGCGCGCGAAAACATCCCGGACCGCCGGTACCGCCCCATTCGACCCCGGGGCGAACCGAACTCGGCCCCGTTCTCTCAGCAAAAACTCAGCTGCTCCGCCACGATCTGCCGCTATTCGAATTTCCGAACAATATCGAGAAATGTCGTGAAATTCCGATTTGAATTTGCTGCAATTGCTATCGCCGGCGCAGCGCCTCGAGCTCGGCGGCGGTGTTGACGTTGGTCAGCGCGGGCTGCGGCGGCAGCACCAGCCGGTGGGTGTCGACGGCGTCGACCAGCGCGCGCATCCGGCGCTCCCCCGCCGCGACGAGCGCGTCGATCCGGTCGGCCAGGCCGGCGCGGTACACCCCGGCCAGGTAGTGGTCACGGCCGTCGAAGGGCAGCACGACATCGGCCGGCACCCGGGCGGCGGCGTCGGCGAGCTCACCGATCAACTCGGCCGTCAGCAGCGGCATGTCCACGGCGCAGACGAACGCGCGCTCGCGGCCAGCCGCGGCCGCGGCCCGCAGCCCGCGGCCGGTGGCCGGCAGCGGCCCGAGCCCACGCACCTCGTCGCGCAGCACCTCGGCGCCGGGCAGTTCGGGCAGCGGCTGGCCGGGAGCGGCCACCACAAAGACCGGTGCGCACCGTCTCGAGACGGTGCGCACCGTGCGTTCAACGAGCGTCTCGCCCGCGAGGACGAGGGTGGCCTTGTCCCGGCCCATGCGCCGAGACGCCCCGCCCGCCAGGACCACTGCCGCCGGCGTCATCGGGGTCGCCACCGCCGCTCACATCAGTTGACGGTCCAGGTGTCCTTGCCCCGCAGCAGCGCCTGCAGCGCCGCGGCGTCGTGCGGCTTGGCCTCGCGGGCCTTGCGCACCTGCTCGCGGGCCTCGTCGTCGTAGGTGGGCCGGTGCACCTGCCGGAGGATCCCGGTCACCATGTGCTCGAGGTTCTGCTTGCTCAGCCGCGACAGCGCGAAGGCGTAGGCCGGGTCGTCGATGGTGGCGTCGTGCACCACGATCTCGTCGGCCGAGACCTCGGCGGTCTTGGCGACGTCCAGCCCGAAACCGGTCTTGACCACGCAGTACTCGCCGTTGGCGCCGAAGGTGATCGGCTCGCCGTGGCGCACGTGGATGAGCCGCTCCTCACGGCCCTCCTTGCGCAGCAGGTCGAACGACCCGTCGTTGAAGATCGGGCAGTCCTGCAGGATCTCGACCANGGCGGCACCGCGGTGGGTGGCCGCGGCGCGCAGCACCTCGGACAGCCCGGCGCGGTCGGAGTCCAGCGCGCGCCCGACGAACGTCGCCTCGGCGCCCAGCGCCAGCGACACCGGGTCGAACGGCTGGTCCAGCGAGCCCATCGGGGTCGACTTGGTGATCTTGCCGACCTCGGAGGTGGGCGAGTACTGGCCCTTGGTCAGCCCGTAGATCCGGTTGTTGAACAGCAGGATCGTGATGTTGACGTTGCGGCGCAGCGCGTGGATGAGGTGGTTGCCGCCGATGGACAGCGCGTCGCCGTCACCGGTGACCACCCACACCGACAGGTCCGGGCGGGCCAGCGCCAGGCCGGTNGCGATGGTCGGCGCGCGGCCGTGGATGGAGTGGAACCCGTAGGTCTCCATGTAGTACGGGAACCGGCTNGAGCAGCCGATGCCGCTGATGAAGACGATGTTCTCGCGGCGCAGCCCCAACTCCGGCAGGAAGCCGCGCACGGTGTTGAGGATGACGTAGTCACCGCACCCCGGGCACCACCGCGGTTCCTGGTCGCTGGCGAANTCCTTGGCCTTCTGCGGCTCGTCGGTGGTGGGCACCCCGGCGATCTTGGAGACCGGGGTCAGATTCAGATCGGTTCCGATCAGATCGGTCATTCGTCAGCTCCCACACCAGCTCCCACGGTGGCCGCGGCCAGCCGCGCGAACGTGGCCTTCTCGCTTTCCTTTTCACTGAGCGTGCCGTCCACGGCGGCGTCGATGATGCCCTCGACCTCGTCGGCCAGGAAGGCCATCCCCTCGACCTTGGTCACCGACTGCACGTCGACCAGGTACTTGGCGCGCAGCAGCAGGGCCAGCTGGCCGAGGTTCATCTCCGGCACGACCACCTTCGGGTAGCGCCGCAGCACCTCACCCAGGTTGGCCGGGAACGGGTTGAGGTGACGCAGGTGCGCCTGGGCGACCTTGACNCCCCGGCGCCGGGCGCGCCGGCAGGCCTCGCCGATCGGCCCGAACGACGAACCCCAGCCCAGCAGCAGCAGTTCCGCGTCGCCGGTCGGGTCGTCGACCTCGAGATCGGGCACGGTGATGCCGTCGACCTTGGCCTGGCGCAGCCGGACCATCAGGTCGTGGTTCTTCGGCTCGTAGGAGATGTTGCCGGCGCCGTTGGCCTTCTCCAGCCCGCCGATGCGGTGCTCCAGCCCCGGGGTGCCGGGCAGCGCGAACTGCCGGGCCAGCGTCTCGGGGTCGCGGGCGTAGGGGGCGAACGACTCGCCCGGCTTGGCGTGGTTGGCCTCGATCGGCGCGTAGTCGGCCAGGTTCGGGATGCGCCAGGGCTCCGAACCGTTGGCGATCGCACCGTCGGACAGAATGATCACCGGCGTGCGGTAGGTCAGCGCGATGCGGGCGGCCTCCACCGCGATGTCGAAGCAGTCCGAGGCCGACCGCGGTGCCAGCACCGCCACCGGCGACTCGCCGTTGCGGCCGAACATCGCCTGCAGCAGGTCGGCCTGCTCGGTCTTGGTGGGCAGGCCGGTGGACGGGCCGCCGCGCTGCACGTCGATGACGATCAGCGGCAGCTCGGTCATCACCGCCAGGCCGATGGCCTCGGTCTTGAGCGCCACGCCCGGGCCCGAGGTGCTGGTGACGCCCAGCGCCCCGCCGTAGGAGGCACCGATGGCCGCGCCGATGCCGGCGATCTCGTCCTCGGCCTGGAAGGTGACCACGTTGAAGTGCTTGTGCTTGGACAGCTCGTGCAGGATGTCCGAGGCCGGGGTGATCGGGTAGGTGCCCAGCACCACCTGGGTGCCGGCCAGGNGCCCGGCCGCCACGATGCCGTAGGCCAGCGCGGTGTTGCCGCTGATCTGGCGGTACTCGCCGGCGGCGAGCTTGGCCGGGGCGATCTCGTAGGTGGTGCCGAACGCCTCGGTGGTCTCGCCGTAGTTCCAGCCGGCCCGCAGCGCCAGCACGTTGGCCTCGGCCACCTCGGGCTTGTTGGCGAACTTCTCCCGGATGAAGGCCTCGCTGTGCGCGAGCTCGCGGCCGTACATCCAGCTCACCAGGCCCAGGGCGAACATGTTCTTGGCGCGCTGGCCGTCCTTCTTCGACGCGCCGATCTGCTCGACCGCGCCGAGCGTCAGCGTCGTCATCGGNACGGCGTGCACGACGTAGTCCGACAGCTCGTCGGTCTCCAGCGGGTTGGCCTCGTAGCCCACCTTGGCCAGGTTGCGCTTGGTGAACTCGTCGGAGTTGGCGATGATCAGCCCGCCGCGGGGCAGATCGCCGACGTTGGCCTTGAGCGCCGCCGGGTTCATCGCCACGAGCACGTCGGGGCGGTCGCCGGCGGTGAGGATGTCGTAGTCGGCGATCTGGATCTGGAACGACGACACCCCGGGCAGCGTGCCCTGGGGCGCGCGGATCTCCGCCGGGTAGTTCGGCTGCGTGGCGAGGTCGTTGCCGAACAACGCCGCCTCGGAGGTGAACCGGTCGCCGGTGAGCTGCATGCCGTCGCCGGAGTCGCCGGCGAAGCGGATGACCACCTTCTCCAGCCGCTGCCGCGGTGCCTTCGTCTCCGGACCGGCCCCGTTCCCGCTCGGACCCATCCCCACCCTTTCCCGCACGTCTGACCAAGACCGGCCCACGCGTCGGCGCCCTGCCCGACACGCTGACACGACCGGTGGTCGTCGGATTTATGTCACTAGTAGTACCGATTATGCACTTCTCTTAGGGTGCACTTGGCCATCGGCCCGGTTTCGGTGCGCCGTTTCCTGCACGAATCCGCAGTTCATGTCCGTGAAGTCAGCCCGAAACACCGGATTGTGTGGTGTTCGTCACGTGTCAAGAACGTCATTCTTAAGAAGATTGGCGGTCTAATGAACCGCTCCCGGCGCGCCCGTCGATTGTTCGCTATTACCAAACACGCCGCTTCGGTTTTCACCCGCTTGACGATGAAGTCCGCAGTTCAGGGCCCTAGGCTGTATCCATGGCTCTCCGGTCCGACACCGACTACCCCGCCGACTACGACGAACACGCGGTTCAGGTCACCGCCCCCGAGGACCACGCCGCCGGCGTGAAGGCCGTCATGGTGGCCATGAAGCACGGGCTCACCGCGATGGGCCCGGTACGCACCGCCGAGTCGCTGCTCAAGGTCAACCAGCGCGAGGGCTTCGACTGCCCGGGCTGCGCCTGGCCCGAGCCGCCAGGCGGCCGCAAGATCGCCGAGTTCTGCGAGAACGGTGCCAAGGCGGTCGCCGAGGAAGCCACCAAGCGGCGGGTCACCCCGGAGTTCTTCGCCCGCCACTCGCTGGCCGACCTGGCCAACCGGCCCGAGTACTGGCTGTCCCAGCAGGGCCGGATCACCCACCCGATGGTGCTGCGCCCCGGCGACGACCACTACCGCCCGATCGGCTGGGACGAGGCCTACCGGATCATCGCCGACGAACTGCACGCCCTCGACGACCCGAACCAGGCCGCCTTCTACACCTCCGGGCGCACCAGCAACGAGGCCGCCTTCGTCTACCAGCTGTTCGTGCGCAGCCTGGGCACCAACAACCTGCCGGACTGCTCGAACCTGTGCCACGAGTCCTCGGGCACCGCGCTCACCGACGCCATCGGCATCGGCAAGGGCTCGGTGACCGTCGAGGACATCACCAACGCCGACCTGATCCTCATCGCCGGCCAGAACCCCGGCACCAACCACCCACGCATGCTGTCGGTACTGGAGCAGGCCAAGGCCAACGGCGCCAAGGTGGTCGCGATCAACCCGCTCAAGGAGGCGGGGCTGATCCGGTTCAAGGACCCGCAGAAGGTGCACGGCGTGCTCGGCCGCGGCGTGCCGATCGCCGACGAGTACGTGCAGATCCGCATCGGCGGCGACATGGCGCTGTTCGCCGGCCTGGGCCGGCTGCTGCTCGAGGCCGACGACCGCACCGGCGACGTCGTCGACCGCGACTTCATCGCCGCGCACTGCCACGGCTTCGCCGAGTACGAGCGGCGCACCCGCGCGATCGACCTGGACACCGTGCTGGAGGCCACCGGCATCGGCATCGACCAGCTGCGCCGGGTGGCCGCCATGCTGGCCGCCTCCAAGCGCACCATCATCTGCTGGGCGATGGGCCTGACCCAGCACAAGCACGCGGTNGCCACCATCCAGGAGGCGGTCAACCTGCTGCTGTTGCGCGGGATGATCGGCAAGCCCGGCGCCGGGGTGTGCCCGGTGCGCGGGCACTCCAACGTGCAGGGCGACCGCACCATGGGCATCTGGGAGAAGCCGCCGGAGTGGTTCCTGGCCGCCCTGGACCGCCGNTTCGGCATCACCAGCCCGCGCGAGCACGGCTTCGACGCCGTCGACACCATCCGCGCGATGCGCGACGGCCGGGTCAGGGTGTTCATGGCGATGGGCGGCAACTTCGCCGCGGCCACCCCGGACACCGAGGTCACCGAGGCGGCGCTGCGGGAGTGTTCGCTGACCGTGCACGTCTCGACCAAGCTCAACCGCAGCCACGTGGTCCCGGGCCGCACCGCGCTGATCCTGCCGTCGCTGGGCCGCACCGACCGCGACATCCGCAACGGGGTCAAACAGGTCGTGTCGGTGGAGGATTCGATGTCGATGGTGCACCTGTCCCGTGGTGGCCTGACCCCGCCCAGCGACCAGGTGCGCAGTGAGGTGGCCATCGTCTGCGAACTCGCCCGCACCGTCCTCGGCCCGGACCACCCGGTGCCGTGGGAGACGTTCGCCGACGACTACGACACCATCCGCGACGCCATCGCCGACGTGGTCCCCGGCTGCGAGAACTACAACGAGCGGGTGCGCCAACCCGANGGCTTCCTGCTGCCGCACCCGCCGCGGGACCGCCGCGAGTTCCCCACNCGCACCGGCCGGGCGAACTTCTCCGACGCCCCGCTGCNGTGGGTGCCGGTGCCGGCGGGCCGGCTGGTGCTGCAGACACTGCGCAGCCACGACCAGTACAACACCACGATCTACGGGCTCGACGACCGCTACCGCGGGGTGCACGGCGGCCGCCGGGTCGTGTTCGTCAACCCGCGCGACATCGAGCGGTTCGGGCTGCGCGGCGGGGACCGGGTGGACCTGATCTCGGAATTCCCCGGCGCCGACGGCGATGTCGAGGAACGGCGCGCCAANGACTTCCTGGTGGTGCCCTACGACACCCCCGAGGGCAATGCCGCGGCCTACTACCCCGAGACCAATCCGCTGGTGCCGCTCGATCACACCGCCGACAGGTCGAACACCCCGGTGTCCAAGGCGGTGGTGATCCGGCTGGAGCGTGCATGGGGCGGGTGACCACCCGCCGCCGGGCGCAGCACCTGCGCGCCGGCGCCGGCGTGGCACGGCCCGAGACCCTGGCGGTCGAGGAGCCGCTGGAGATCCGGGTGAACGGCCGGCCGGTGACGGTCACCATGCGCACCCCGGGTGCCGATGTCGAACTCGCCCAGGGCTTTCTGCTCACCGAGGGCGTGATCACCCGGCGTGACGACGTGCTGGCGGTGCGCTACTGCCGGGGCGCCACCGCCGACGGCGCCAACACCTACAACGTCCTCGACGTCACCCTGGCGGCCGGCGTGGCCCCGCCCGACACCGACATCACCCGCAACTTCTACACCACCTCGTCGTGCGGGGTGTGCGGCAAGGCGTCGCTGGAGGCGGTGCGGCTGGCCAGCCGGCACGCCCCCGGCGACGACCCGGTCCGGGTGCCGGCGACCACGCTGACCGCGTTGCCGGACCGGTTGCGCGAGGCGCAGAAGGTGTTCGCCGCCACCGGCGGGCTGCACGGGGCGGGCCTGTTCACCGCCGCCGGCGAGACCCTGGTGGTGCGCGAGGACGTCGGCCGCCACAACGCCGTGGACAAGGTGATCGGCTGGGCGCTCGAGCACGACCGCGTCCCGCTGGCCGGAACCGTGCTGCTGGTCAGCGGCCGGGCCTCCTTCGAGCTGACCCAGAAGGCCGTGATGGCCGGGATCCCGGTGCTGGCCGCGGTGTCGGCGCCGTCGTCGCTGGCGGTGGACCTGGCCGCGGAGTCCGGGGTGACCCTGGTGGCGTTCCTGCGCGGGGAGTCGATGAACGTCTACACCCGGCCGGACCGGGTCGAGCTCACCGCGCCCTGAAGCGGCGCCCCGGCCGTCTCCNGCAGCCGCAGCACGCAGGCCAGGCTCAGCGACGCCACCGCGCCCATCNTCACCGCGATCGCCCATCCCCCGTAGTCGTTCAGCAGCGCCGGNGAGATCACCGGCGGCACCGCGCCGCCGAGCACCGCGCCGAAGGTGTGTGCCAGCGCCGCGCCGGTGTAGCGGTACTGGGGCGCGAAGATCTCCGGCAGGAACGCGGCCAGCGGGCCCATGCAGACGCCGATCAGTGCGTAGGTGNCCACGATCGCGACGGCGAACAGCGGCCGGCTGCCGGTCTGCACCAGCGGGAANAGCNCGAACGACCACGGCACCGCGCAGCCGAACCCCACCGCCGCCACCCGCCGGCGGCCGTGGGTGTCGCTGAGCACGGCGGCGGCGACCACGCACCCCAGCTCGACCANCCCGCCGATCACCCCGACCAGCAGCACGAAGTTCGTCGAGAAGTCCAGGTGNTCGGTGGCGTAGTGNGTGAAGAAGGTGCCGGCCTGAAAGACCAGCATGGGCGCGCACGCCGCCACNCCGGCGGCCAGCAGCAGCTGCCGGCCCTGGCGGCGCAGCAGGGCCGCGATGGGCGCGGCCGGCGCNTNACCGGCCGGCTCGGCGAACGCCGGTGACTCCTCGACGCGCAGCCGGATGTAGAGCGCGGTGACGATGAGCACGGCCGACAGCAGGAACGGGATGCGCCAGCCCCACTGCAGGAACGCCTCGCTGTCGGTGCCGAAGCCGAAGTGCACCAGCAGGAACACCAGGTTCGCCAGCACCACCGCGGTGCCGAGGCCGAGCTGGGTGAACATGCCGTAGAAGCCGCGCCGGTGCGCGGGCGCGTGCTCGGCACTCATCAGCACCGCGCCGGCCCACTCTCCGCCGANCGCGAAACCCTGGATCAGCCGCAGCGCGATCAGGATCAGCGGGGCAGCCACGCCGATCGTGTCGGTGGGCGGCACCAGCCCGACGCCGACGGTGGCCAGCCCCATCATCAGCAGCGTGACCACCAGGGTCTGCTTGCGGCCGATCCGGTCGCCGTAGTGCCCGAACACCGCCGCACCGAGCGGCCGNGCCAGGAAGGCCGCCGCGAACGCCCCCAGCGAGGCCGTCGTGGCCAGCACATGGCCGAGGTCGGGGAAGAACACGGTCGGGAACACCAGGGCCGCGGCCGTGCCGTAGATGACGAAGTCGTAGAACTCGATGGCGGAGCCGACGTAGCCGGCCATCGAAACNCGCCGCAGCGCTGCGGATTCGGGAGGATTCATCGANATGGGCATGCTGGGGATGTCCGCGGGCGGCTCGCGCCGCCGGGGCATCGGTGGGTCGCAGGATCAGAACAGGCAATCCAGCATGCCCGCCGAACCGTCGTCCGCGCGGGAAATTGACGATCTTGATAGAAAACCCGCGTCGTCGTCGTTAAGCGGGACCTGTTGCGCTCAACTCCTCGACCCGGCTCGCTGCGCTCGCCGCGTCGTCGTCGTTAAGCGGGACCTGTTGCGCTCAACTCCTCGACCCGGCTCGCTGCGCTCGCCGCGTCGTCGTCGTTAAGCGGACTTGTCCCGGCGCTCGGCCCGCGAGGGCTTGCGCGGCACGATGGTCGGCAGCACGTTGTCCAGCACGGTCTCCTTGGTCACCACGACCTTGGCGACGTCGTTGCGGCTGGGGATGTCGTACATCACCGGCATCAGCACCTCTTCCATGATGGCCCGCAGGCCACGGGCGCCGGTGCCGCGGTGGATGGCCTGGTCGGCGATGGCCTCGAGCGCGTCGTCGGTGAACTCCAACTCCACGCCGTCCATCTCGAACAGCTTCTTGTACTGCTTGACCAGGGCGTTCTTCGGCTTGGACAGGATCTGCACCAGGGCGTTCTTGTCCAGGTTGGTCACCGACGCCACCACCGGAAGCCGGCCGATGAACTCCGGGATCAGCCCGTACTTGATCAGGTCCTCGGGCATGACCTCGGCGAAGTGGTCGGTGGTGTCGATGTCGGCCTTGGACCGCACCTCGGCACCGAAGCCCAGACCGCGCTTGCCCACCCGGTCCTGCACGATCTTCTCCAGGCCCGCGAACGCGCCGGCCACGATGAACAGCACGTTGGTGGTGTCGATCTGGATGAACTCCTGGTGCGGGTGCTTGCGCCCGCCCTGCGGCGGCACCGAGGCCTGGGTGCCCTCCAGGATCTTCAGCAGCGCCTGCTGCACGCCCTCGCCGGAGACGTCACGGGTGATCGACGGGTTCTCGCTCTTACGGGCGATCTTGTCGACCTCGTCGATGTAGATGATCCCGGTCTCGGCGCGCTTGACGTCGTAGTCGGCCGCCTGGATGAGCTTGAGCAGGATGTTCTCGACGTCCTCGCCGACGTAGCCGGCCTCGGTCAGCGCGGTGGCGTCGGCGATGGCGAACGGCACGTTGAGCATCTTGGCCAGCGTCTGGGCCAGATACGTCTTGCCGCAGCCGGTCGGGCCGAGCATGAGGATGTTGGACTTGGTCAGCTCGACGTCCTCGCCCCGGGCGTCGCGGCCGCCCTTCTCGGCGGCCTGGATCCGCTTGTAGTGGTTGTAGACCGCAACCGCCAGCGTCCGCTTGGCGTTCTCCTGGCCGACGACGTAACTCTCGAGGAAGTCGTGGATCTCCGCCGGCTTGGGCAGGTCATCGAATTTGCGCTCGCTAGTGTCGGCGAGCTCCTCCTCGATGATCTCGTTGCAGAGATCGATGCACTCGTCGCAGATGTACACGCCGGGGCCCGCAATGAGCTTCTTGACCTGCTTCTGGCTCTTCCCGCAGAACGAACACTTCAGCAGGTCACCGCCGTCTCCAATGCGCGCCATGGTGGTGAGGTCCTACTTCCTGTTGGCAGTCGTTGGTCTTCGGGTCTCGGGTTGCTGGGGACTTGTGGCCCTGACGCTACCCGTTTACCACCACACGGGGCGACCGATAAAGCCGAATCCGGTGGCGTTTCGGTTGTGTCCGCCGAACATAGCGCCTGACCGCCCCGCCATCAGCGGAATGGCCGTCGTGTCGTCCCGGCGTGTCGCGACCGTGCCCGGCACGGCCTCCGGCGGCGCCCCAGGGGTTTGCCGCCCCCGGGGATTGCCGTCCGAGCCCACGCTACCCGCCGCGCGGACCGGCCACCGGGATGGCGAGGCGGGTCACAGCGGGGCCCGGCGCGAGCCCCGGCCGGTCAGGAGGCGCTCTTCTCCTTCTGCGCCGACAGCTTGCGGTACTCGAGCACCGTGTCGATGATCCCGTACTCCTTGGCCTGCTCGGCGGTCAGGATCTTGTCGCGGTCGGTGTCCTTGCGGATCTGCGCCGGATCCTTGCCGGTGTGCCGGGCCAGGGTGTGCTCCATCAGGGTGCGCATCCGCTCGACCTCGGCGGCCTGGATCTCCAGGTCGGAGAACTGGCCCTGGATCACCCCGGTCAGCGCCGGCTGGTGGATGAGCACCCGGGCGTTGGGCAGCGCCATCCGCTTGCCCTTGGTGCCGGCCGCCAGCAGCACCGCCGCCGCCGAGGCGGCCTGCCCGAGGCACACCGTCTGGATGTCGGCCCGGACGTACTGCATGGTGTCGTAGATCGCCATCAGCGACGTGAACGACCCACCCGGCGAGTTGATGTACATGGTGATGTCGCGGTCCGGGTCCATCGACTCCAGCACCAGCAGCTGCGCCATGACGTCGTTCGCCGAGGCGTCGTCGACCTGCGTGCCGAGGAAGATGATGCGCTCCTCGAACAGCTTGTTGTACGGGTTGGACTCCTTGACGCCGAAGCTGGAGTGCTCGATGAACGACGGCAGGATGTAGCGCGCCTGCGGCTGGACGCGCGGGTCCAGGTGCGGCGGCAGCGGCGGGTTATGCATTGGAGACTCCATGGTCGGCGCGGGTGATGATGTGGTCGACGAAGCCGTACTCGAGGGCCTCCTGCGCGGTGAACCAGCGGTCCCGGTCGGAGTCGGCCTCGATCTTCTCGACGGGCTGTCCGGTGAACTCGGCGTTCAGCCGGAACATCTCCTTCTTGATGAGGGCGAACTGCTCGGCCTGGATGGCGATGTCGGCCGCGCTACCGGTCACCCCGCCGAGCGGCTGGTGCATCAGGATGCGGGCGTGCGGCAGCGAGAACCGCTTGCCCTTGGTCCCCGCGGCGAGCAGGAACTGGCCCATCGAGGCCGCCATCCCCATCGCGTAGGTGGCGATGTCGCACGGGACCAGCACCATCGTGTCGTAGATGGCCATACCCGCGCTGATCGACCCGCCCGGGGAGTTGATGTAGAGCGAGATGTCCTTGGTCGGGTCCTCCGCGGCCAGCAGCAGCAGCTGAGCGCAGATCCGGTTGGCGACGTCGTCGTCCACCTGCGAGCCGAGGAAGATGATGCGCTCGGCGAGCAGCCGCTCGTACACCGAGTCGGTCAGGTTGAGNCCTTGGCCGACAGCACGCATGTGAGTCACGACTGG
>JGI25326J35508_1001469_pt1 | contig 17376 bp, 13 predicted proteins | sample HigsolmetaAR201D_FD_35508 | JGI IMG/M metagenome (IMG submission 35508)
CATGGGCGCGCCGGGGAGCATGGCCGGCGCGCTTCACTGCGGATTCGCGGGCACCGGCGGAAACGGATCGGTGCCGCCCTGGCCGCTGTCTGCCCGCCCGGCGTCGAAGAACTTGCGCAGAAAGCCTGGCGCGATGGCCGAAAGAGGGTTGATCGTCATGGTCGGCCCGGACATCGGGCCGCGGACGCGGAAGTTCACTGCGAACAGTCCCTCGTACTGGCCGCCACCGAGCAGCAGCCCGATCACGGGCAGCTGGCTGAAGATGTTGTTGAGGGCATAGGCCGGCACATAGGTNCCCGAGAGGTCGAGCGTCTCATTGGTGAGATCGAGATGGCCCTCCAGGCTGATGCCGACCTGCGGCCCCCAGATCACCGCCTCGCGCATGTTGATGCGCCCGCCCGCGCGCGTNAAATCCACCTTGAGCTTGGTGAAGGGCACGTCGTTGACGGTCACGCGCTCGCCCTCGCGCGGCTGGGCGGAGACGATGCGGCGCAGGGCCGGCTCGTCGACCAGCGAGAAGTCCCGGATGTTGAGGATGCCGGCAGCGTTGCCGTTTGCCGGCGGCCACTGCAGCACGAGCTGGCCCCCCGCCATGCGCTGGTAGATGTCCACGAAACGCAACGCGGCCCCCGCGTCCGCCGTCTGNACGACCGTGTAGGTTTCACCCCCGCCGCCGCGCGACAGCGAGGCGGTGACCGGCGAGCGCCCGAACGAGCCGCTGAAAGCGAGCCCGGTCACATTGCCGTTGCGCATGGCAAGCTTCAGGACCGCCTTGGAGACGATCTCGNTGTTGAAGCCGCCGAGGATNTCCACGGCAACGTCGAGGTCGATGTCCAATGNGTCGTTGCTGCCGCCCCGGGCGAAGACCTTGCGCAGGAACGGCCGCGCGTCGAGTACGTTGCCGCGCACCGTNGCCTTGTAGCCGTCGCGCACGCGGGCAACCTGCAGGCGCACNTCNTCGCCGGGCGATATCTTGATCTGTGAGAACTCCGCCTCGGTGAAGCTTCCGTCACCACGAAGGACGACGCGGCCGCCCTTCACCGACATACCGGCGCCGTCGAGNGCGAGCTTCTCGAGGACGAAGCCGTCGTCCTTCTCGACCAGATTGAACGTCAGACTCGCCTCGCGGCCCGCCGGCTTTGTCCAGCCCGGCAGCGGCTCGTTGATGGCGGCCCTGGTGAAGTCGATCCCGATGCTCTTCGGCTGCNGGGCAGTGTCACCGAGCGACAGGTCAGCCGTGACGGTGACGGGCCCCGTCAGCTTGCGGCCGAGATCGAAGCCAAGACGGGCGCGGGCCGCATCGTCGACCGTCAGCCTGATCGCGGCCTGCCCCTCCGCTCCGGCGAGCGGCTGCCTGAGCGTGACGGTCGCCGGCAAGTCCGCGAAACGCCCCTCCCCGTCAAGCGTCAGGAGGTCGCCGTCGAGCGTGAGCGCGAAGCGGCCCTTCTCGAGGCTCTTGTCACCAGCGATGCCTGTGACACCCAGATTGGTCAGCTCTCCGCTTGCCTCTGCCCTGACGTCCTCGGCCTTCAGCTCGTCGATGAGGGGAAGGGACAGCTCGAGCCGGAGGTCCGCATTGCCGGTGACGCGCGCCGGGTCGAGATCGACCTCCATCCGCTCGCGGATGGCGTCGCTGCGNACGAGCGCAAGGACAGCGTCCGCCCCGCCCTGGATCCGCAGGCTGATGAGCGCCTGCGCCGGCCTGCGCAGATCGGCGACGGCGAAGAAGCCCTCCGACAGCGCCAACTTGCGGCCACCCNCCAGGACGGCCTCCGAGCGCGGCAGGTAGACGCTGACGCTGTTGCCGTCCACCGTCCCGCGCGCTGCCGTGTCCCTCAGCACCGGCAGTCCCTTCGTCGGCAGGAGATCCACGCCGGTCATGCGGAAGCGGACATCGACCGTCTCGGGCGGCAGCGGCTTCTTCTGACGCGAGGCCACCAGCTCCTCGGCGTCGAGATTGACGTTCACGGACAGCTCGTGGACCGTTCCCGCCCGCATGTTGTCGATGAGGTAACGCCTCACGCCGGAGGCGACGAAGGCCGGCCACAGCCTGAGGAGGGCCCGCGCGTCCGATTCCGTACTCGTGAGGGAAACCCGCACGCCTCCTCGATCATCCGGCGTGCCGGCGCTGCCGGAGAGGACGACCGCGAAGTGCTGGCCCGTCACGGAAAGGCGGCGCACGATGACGCCGCCTGCCTCTCCTCCAACGATCTCGGCCGCAATGTCGTCGATCGTGAGCGGCTCTTCAGCGCCTGTCAGGCGCTCGATCACGGCCGCCTTTCCGGCGACGTCGAGCTGCCACGGCACGTCCGGCCCCTCGCCCGCGGAAAGCCGCCCGGTGAGATTGATGCGCGTCTCACCCGCCGTGANGGAGGCCGAGGGCACATCGAACGCCCGGGTCTCAGGATTCCAGCTCAGGCGCAGGCCGACGTCGTCCACNTCNATGGGCGGCTGGTCCGGATCGTCGATGTAGATGATGGCGGCATCCCCGTTGAGACTCGCGTCGAGGGCCCTGAGGTGCCCCTCCCCGTCGACTGCCAGCGATACCTCGCCCGAGAGCGGCATACGCGTCGTCACGAGCGAATGGCTCATCCCGCCGAACAGGAGGAGNTCCGACACCGGCGCGCGCGTCACATGCAGCTGGGCCTCACGGGTGCCGTTGTGCTCGCCACGCACCACGCCGGAGACGCTCCACGGGCCATGCTCGCCCCGAAGGCCGAAATTGAAGCGTGTCAGCCCCGTCTTGCGATTGAACTGGAGCGAGACATCGCCGAAGCGCGCCCGGGGCCGGCGCTGGGCATCGACGATCACGAGCCGGGCNTCGCTCAGCCCGAAATGGTCAATGGAGCCGAAGAGCGTGTCGCGGTCGGTAATGAGGTCGACCAGGGAGACGACAGCGGCGGCGAGCGGCAGCTGCTCCTGCGCTTCCCCTTCGGCCACCACGGGAGGCCACGCTTGCTGCCCCTGCGGCTCTGCCGGCGACGGCGCTGGTTCCTCGTCTGTCGCGGCAAAGGAGAGCTTGCCCGACTGCGAGACGTTGAGACGCAGGTCCAGGCCACTGAAGACCACGGCGCTGGGGCTCATCCGTCCGACGAGAAGGCCGAGGAAGCTGAGCGATATTTCCCCCGCCTTTGCCTTGAGGACGCTCGCCCCCTCGGCATTGCGGATGTCGATGCCGGAGACGCGCAGCGTCGGCCCGTACCGTGTGTAGTCGATGGCGGCGCTCGCGACACCGACGTCCCAGCCCTTGCCCACGCGCTCGGACAGAGCAGCCTCGATGCGGGTCGACAATCCTTCGATCTCGATGGGAGACCAGGCGATTCGCCCCACGAGGCCGCCGGCGAGCAGGATGACGAGGGCAATGAGCGACAGCAGCACGCGGCGCGCCGTGCGGCGACGCGAAGGCAGCACCCGCTGCGCCTGTCCGGTGCCGTCGCCGGCCTCATTCCATCTCCTGGCGAACAGCGTCGTCACTCCGGTCCGGTTCCCCTGGGCGTCTCAATCGTCTCCCACGATTCGTGCGACACGGGAACGCTGATCCGACCACCGGCGTGGCCGCGACGGTCCGCGTGCTTGCATTCGCGTGGTCATTTCCAGCACCGCCCTTGACGAGGCGGGTGGAACGGCCAGCCTGCTCCGCGCAAGCAATCGATGGGCGGGTAGGCGGAGGCTTCGCCGCGTCGCTGGAGGCATAGCGAGCAGAATCGGACGAAAGGAAGGCGAGACGATGGTTCAGGAAGGCGACAAGGCACCCGATTTCTGCCTGCCCGCTGCGGGCGGCACCGAAGTGCGTCTCTCGGACATGACCGGCAAGAAGGTGGTGGTCTACTTCTACCCCAAGGACGACACGAGCGGATGCACGAAGGAAGCCATCGCCTTCAATGCCTTGCGCAACGAGTTCGAGGCCGCGGACACGCACGTGGTCGGCATCTCCGCCGACAGCGTCGCCCGCCACGACCGGTTCCGCGCCAAGCACGATCTCGCGATCACGCTCGCCTCGGACGAAGACCGAAAGGCCATCGAGGCCTATGGCGCCTGGGGCGAGAAGACCATGTACGGACGCAAGTTTATGGGCATCCTGCGCTCCACCTTCCTCATCGGGCGCGACGGGCGAATCGCCCGCATCTGGCGGAACGTGAAGGTCGACGGCCACGCGGATGAGGTTCTCGCCACTGCCCGGGCGCTCTAGGCACCGTTTGCGAATGCTTAACCCTAACAACTCTTAATCTTCAGGGTGCTCGATGCCCTGGAGACATTCGCTTGCTCGGCCCTTTCCCGCTTCCCCTGCGCCTGCGCCTTCCGGCGCGTTGTACCCGGATGCCGCGTGTCCACGTGCAGGTTGCAGCCATCATCGCCTTCACGGCGGTGCTGACCTGGGCCGGCGTGGCGACGTGGATGCTCCTCTTCCGCGACGACGTCGTCGCCTCTCTTATCGTGCGCCAGCAGCGACTGACCCTCGCCTACGAGGACCAGCTCGTCGCCCTGCGCCGGCAGCTCGATCTCGTCGCCAGTCGCCAGTATCTGGAGCAGGAGCGTGTCGAGGAGCGCCTCGCCCGGCTGCTGGAACGCCAGCGTGAACTGGAGCATCGGCAGGCACAGGTCGATGCGCTGCAGCGGCAGGCGAACGGCCTCGACCGCGCCCGAGACAACATCCCTTCTCCCGTCGCCGCGAGCGCCGGTGCGGGCCACCACATCCCGGCTGCCAAGGGAGCCCGGCACGGCGATGCCGAGAAAGCCCGGCTAGGAGCGGCCCGCTACGTGCCGGTTTCAGAGCGCCTCGCCCGTACGGATGCGCAGCTCGCCAGCCTCGCGCAGAAGCAGGCGGCGGCGCTGTCCGGCATGCTGGCCTCCTCCCGGCAGCGCCTCGACCGCTATCTCGACNTCGTGCGCGCGGTGGGCCTGCCCACCGAGCCGCTTGAGCGCCTGCCGGACGGCCTGGCCGGGGAAGGCATCGGCGGCCCCTACGTGCCGGTGCAGGCCGGCGCCTCGATGCAGTTCGACAGCCTGGCGGAAAGCCTCAGGCACACCTTGACGCTCGCCGAGCGGGCCGCGGACGTTGTTAACCGGTTGCCTCTCGGCCGCCCTGCTGAGACGGGCGACACGACGAGCCCCTTCGGTGTCCGGCTCGACCCCTTCCTGCGCTCGCCAGCACTCCACACGGGCATCGACTTTCGCGCCCCCTACGGCGCCCCGGTGCGCGCCACCGGGCCCGGCAAGGTCGTCTTCGCCGGCCATGGCGGCGGCTATGGCTACGTGGTGGAGATCGAGCACGTCAGCGGCGTCACGACGCGCTATGCGCATCTGTCCGCCATCACGGTCCGGGAGGGAGATGCGGTCGCGGCGGGCGACGTGGTCGGCAACGCCGGCAGCACGGGCCGTTCGACCGGCCCCCATATCCACTACGAAACGCGGATCGGCGGACAACCCGTCGATCCGCAGCGATTCATCGCAGCCGGCAGGCGCCTCGCCGAGATCCACTGAAAGCGGTTGCCCCGGCGCTCGCCGCGCAAGCTAGTCGATATCCTCGACCTCGACCTTGCCGCCATAGACACGCTGGGCCAGCGAAGCCTCGATGAAGGGGTCGAGCTTGCCGTCGAGCACCTCCTGCGGGTTCGTGGACTGGACACCCGTGCGCAGGTCCTTCACCAGCTGGTAGGGCTGCAGCACGTAGGAGCGGATCTGGTGCCCCCAGCCGATGTCGGTCTTTGACGCAGCCTCGGCCTGGGCCTTCTCCTCGCGCTTCTGCAGCTCGAGTTCATAGAGGCGGGCGCGCAGCATCGCCCAGGCTGTCGCCCGGTTCTTGTGCTGGGACCGCTCCGCCTGGCAGGCCACGACGATGCCGGTCGGGATATGGGTGATGCGAACGGCCGAGTCCGTCGTGTTGACGTGCTGACCGCCGGCGCCAGAGGAGCGGAAGGTGTCGATCCGGCAGTCCGCCTCGTTGATGGCGATCTCGATGCGGTCGTCGACGACGGGATAGACCGACACGGAAGCGAAGCTCGTGTGCCGCCGCGCGTTCGAGTCGAACGGCGAGATGCGGACGAGCCGGTGTACGCCCGATTCCGTCTTCGCCCAGCCGTAAGCGTTGTGCCCCTTGACGAGAAGTGTGGCAGACTTGATGCCCGCCTCCTCGCCCTCCGTCACTTCCATGACCTCGACCTTGAAGCCGCGTCGCTCGGCCCAGCGGATGTACATCCGCATGAGCATCTGCGCCCAGTCCTGGCTCTCGGTGCCCCCGGCGCCGGAGTGGATCTCGATGTAGGTGTCGTTCTGGTCCGCCTCGCCGGACAGCAGCGCCTCGATCTGGCGCCGCGAAGCCTCCGCCTGCAGGGCGCGGATGCTCTCCTCGGCCTCCCTGACGACGGACTCGTCGCCTTCCGCCTCACCCAGCTCGATGAGCTCGATGGCGTCGGCGAGATCGCGCTCGATCTGCTCGACAGCCGTGATGCTCTCCTCGAGGGCATTGCGCTCGCGCATGATCTTCTGCGCGGCTTCCGCATCGTTCCACAGCGAGGGATCCTCGGCGAGGTTGTTGAGCTCGGCTAGACGCCGCTTCGCCTGATCCCAGTCAAAGATGCCTCCTCAGCAGTCCGACAGACTGCTTGACGGCATCAACCAACGTCTCGATTTCGGCGCGCATGCTCGCCTTCGTCCTGCAATCGATGGAAGATTCCGCCCGGCCATGCCGTTCTCGCCGGGCGTGTATGGCTCTTAGCCAGCCCCGCCCCGGATGTAAACCGGGGAGAGCCGGCGGGGCGGCCCGCTGTCAATAAAGGCCGCCGGAACCGCTGCCGACACCGGCCGATGGGGCATCGGTCTCAGCCGGGGCCCCGCTGTAGCCGACCACATAACCGTTCGGCGGCGCCGTGCCGGGCTTGAACGCCTCCAGAATGGTGCGCCCGCCCTGTCCCGTCGCACGCTGACCCGTGGCAGCGTCGACGCGGATCAGCTTGATGCCCGGCGGTACGCGGAAGGGCGTCGCAGGCTTGCCCTCGAGCGCCATCGCCATGAAGTCGCGGAAGATGGGCGCCGCATATTGGCCGGCGGTCGCAGAGTTGCCGAGCGAGCGCGGACGGTCGTAGCCGAGATAGATCCCCACGGCGAGATCCGGCGAGAAGCCGACGAACCACACGTCCTTGGCATCGTTCGTCGTACCGGTCTTGCCGGCGAGCGGCTTGCCGACGCTCTTCACGACCGTCGCGGTGCCCCGCTGCACGACGCCTTCGAGGATCGAGACCATCTGGTAGGCCGTCAGCGGATCGATGACCTGCTCGCGGTTGTCGATGAGCTGCGGCTCCGGCTGGTTGCGCCACTCGTCGGCGTCGCACCCTTGGCAGATGCGCTCGTCGTGCTTGTAGATGGTGCGGCCCCAACGGTCCTGGATGCGGTCGATGAGCGTCGGCTTGATGCGCTTGCCACCGTTGACGAACATCGAATAGGCAGTGGTCATGCGCAGTACGGTCGTCTCGCCGGCGCCGAGCGACATCGGCAGATAGGGCGCGAGATCGTCGTAGATGCCGAAGCGCTTCGCATATTCGCCGATCAGCGGCATGCCCACGTCGCGCGCCAGGCGCACCGTCATCAGGTTCTTCGAGCGCTCGATACCGTAGCGCAGTGTGTGCGGGCCGGTGAACTTGCCATCGTAGTTCTTGGGCCGCCACACCTCGTTGCCCGAGATAATCTCGATCGGCCCGTCGACGACGATCGATGACGGCGTGTAGCCGTTGTCGATGGCGGTGGCGTAGACGAAGGGCTTGAACGAGGAGCCCGGCTGGCGCAGCGCCTGCGTTGCGCGGTTGAACTCGCTCTGGTCGAACGAGAAGCCGCCGACCATGGCAAAGACGCGCCCGGTGTTCGGATCCATGACCACCATGGCGCCGGACACTTCCGGGATCTGGCGCAGGCGATACTGCCCGCGCTTGTCGGCCATCGGCTCCACATATGACGTGGCCGGGCTTGAGCGCCTGGGTGAGACGGGCCTTGCGCGTCCACTTGATGCCTTCGGGCAGGATCTTGCCAGTCTCGCGCACGCTCGAGAGCTTGCCCGAGACCTCGCGCGCCGGCTGCAGGCCGATGGTGGCCTCGCGGTCGTTGACGTCGAGCACCACGGCAAGCCGCCAGGGGTGCACGTCACCGAGCGCCGGAATCTCGGCGAGCGCGGCGCCCCACTCGCCCTGCGACAGATCGATGGTGTCGACCGGATCGCGCAGCCCCCTGGCCTCGTCGTAGCGCACGAGGCCGTCCACGAGAGCCTTGCGCGCCATCGCCTGCAGCTTCGGATCAAAGGTCGAGCGCACGGACAGGCCACCGTCGTACAGGGCCTTCTCGCCATAGCGCTCGACGATCTCGCGCCGGATCTCCTCGGCAAAGTAGCCGGCGGAATAGGTGTTGGGCGACAGCGTGCGCGGGTTGACCTCGAGCGGCGTGCGCTTGGCGGCATCAGCCTCCTCACGCGTGATGTAGCCGTTCTCGCGCATACGATCGATGACCCAGTTCCGCCGCTCGATGGCCGCCTGGCGCTGGCGGAAGGGGTGATAGTTGTTCGGCGCCTTCGGCAGTGCTGCNAGATAGGCCACCTCCGGCAGCGTCAGCTCGTGCACCGACTTGCCGAAGTAGTTGAGAGCAGCCGCCGCGATGCCGTAGTTGCCGAGGCCGAGATAGATCTCGTTNAGGTAGAGCTCGAGGATCTTGTCCTTCGAGTAGACGGATTCGATGCGCAGCGCGATCAGCGCTTCCTTGATCTTGCGCTCGTAGGTCTGCTCGTTGGTGAGCAGGAAGTTCTTGGCGACCTGCTGTGTGATGGTCGAGGCGCCCTGCTGGCGCCGGCCCGGAGCGCGCAGGTTGGTGATGACCGCGCGGGCGATGCCCTCGGGGTCGATACCGTTGTGCTTGTAGAAATTCTTGTCCTCGGCGGAGAGGAANGCCTGGATGACGAGGTTGGGGACCGCCTGGATGGGCAGGAAGATGCGCTTCTCGCGCGAGTATTCGGCCACGAGGCTGCCGTCGCTCGCATGCACGCGCGTCATCACCGGCGGCTCGTAATTGGCGAGCTGCTTGTGATCCGGCAGGTCCTGGGAATACTTCCAGACGAAGAACCCGACGACGGCCGCGCCGATGGCAAAGACGATCGCCCCGGTCGCGAACAGAAATCCAAGAAAGCGAACTATCAAACGCATCCGTCGAAGGCCCGTCGCCCGTTGCTTGTCCTCGCCGCCGCAGCGAGGTCGATGGTCATCCACCGATGCGCCGGCTTCCCCTCCCTAACACGAGCCCGCCCGGTGTGACCAGAAACCGAAGACGGGAACGACGCGGAAAAAGCCGGACGAGTCGGACTTATCCTGCGCATCTATGGAGAAACTGCGGCGCCGGGCTGGGCCGCGAGGCGCGTTGCGAAGAAGCTGTCCACCGCCTTCACGAGCGCGGCGCTCGACTTGTCGCGCCAGGCGTCGGACGTCATCAGGTCCACGTCCTTGGCGCTCGACAGATAGCCAAGCTCGATGAGCACGGAGGGGATGTCGGGCGCCTTGAGGACGATGAACCCGGCCGAGCGCAGTGGATTCTTGTTGAGCGTGACGACGTCGCGCAGGCTGTCCACCACCTTCTGGGCAAAGTCGAGCGAGAACACCCGCGTCTCGCGCTTNGTCAGGTCGGCCAGGATGCCGGCGATCTCGTTCGGATCCTCCACCACGTCGAGGCCGGCGATCTGGTCGGCCAGGTTCTCTTTGGCGGCGAGTCGCTCGGACTCGGCGTCGCTGGCGAAGCCCGAGCCGGTGTAGACGGTTGCTCCGCGCACGCGGCTGCCATCGGACAGGGTGTCGGCATGGATGGAGATGAACAGCGAGGCGCCCGCCTTCTGTGCCATGCGCCAGCGCCCGGCAAGCGAAACGAAGGTGTCGCTGGTGCGGGTCAACATCACGCGGTAGCGCCCCGTCTCCTCGAGACGCTGCCTCAGGCGCTCGGCGAACGCGAAGACGACATCCTTCTCGGCGACGCCATTGACGCCGATGGCGCCGGGATCGACGCCGCCGTGGCCTGGATCGATGACCACGAGCGGCTTGTCGTCGGTCGTCCCGGCCGGTTGCGACATGGCGGCGGCCGGCAACGGCTCCGGCTCCACCATCGGCTTCAAGGCCATCCTGTGATAGGTAGCCCGGTCGGTACGCGAGAGTTCGATGACGAGCAGCGTCGCCTCCCCGAGCGCCGGTTCTCGATGCTCTCGACGAGCGCCGGCTGCGCGAGGTCGATGACGATGCGCGAGCGGCCGGGGGCGAAGAGACCGAAGCGATAGGACGCGACGAGCCCTGCCCCCTTGCGCCCGGCATTGGCTGGCAGCTGGAAGTTCACCTCTGGCAGGTCGATGATGACACGGTCGGGCCGCTCCAGCAGGAAAGCCCTGGCCTCAACGGGGCGCGAAATGGTCAGGCTGAGGCGGGTGGTTGCGCCGTCCGGCTTGACCTCGGCCGCCACAGCCACGGCCGCCCCCGCGGGCGCCGGCGCCGGATCCTGGGCTTTGACCGGTTCCGCGAGGACAAGGCAGAGCGCGCCGAGGCAGAGCGCGAGCAGCCTCGCGGCCCGGCGGCGCACCACCGCCTCGCCCGTGCCGCCTGCGTCGATGCCGATGCGTTTCATCCGGCCCCTGTCCCGCCGCCGTCTCTGTGAGAAACCATCCATTAAGAGATAGGGAGCGGCTGGTTAACACTTCTTCACCAATGCGGCGGGCCTCGCATTCCCTCCGTGGCCTTCCTGCAACAATCGCGTATGACTCTTGCCAAACCGCCGCACCCGTCTGTAATGAAAAGGCGACTCTGTTTTCGGCGTCGCCGTTGGTCGCCTCCTCGAATCGGGCGGCTGTGCCGCGGCAACTCCCCCTCCCCATGGGCAGGCGGGCGCGGCCTTGAAGCGGCGCGCCGGAGCGGCGGTTGTCATTTTCGTTGCGGGATCGTCCGCAGCGTTTTCACGTCGACCCCGGTCCTTGCCGCGGCGCCGGCGTTTTGAGGCTAAGGATCGGAGGATTATGGGCAGCCTGACAGCGATCGCCCGGCATACTCCATCGCAGACCGCAGGACGCGGCGCGATGGACAGGGGATATTCGCACGGCTCGCCTCTCGTCCTCCACAACACCGCATTCCCATCACCCCACGCGCCCGTGTCCAGCGGAGCGCCAGCGACCTATCGTCGAACGCCGCCTGCCGCCTTCCTGTTGGCGGAGCAGACGTTGTTTCGCACGGATTGCCCAGCGGCACGCCGGAGGTCGCCCGTATGAGAGTTCAACATGGCAAACAAGATGCTCATCGACGCCTCCCACCCGGAAGAAACCCGGGTGGTGGTCGTCCGCGGTAACCGCGTCGAAGAGTTCGACTTCGAATCCGCCAATCGCAAGCAGCTTCGCGGAAATATCTATCTCGCCAAGGTTACGCGGGTCGAACCGTCCCTGCAGGCCGCCTTTGTCGAATACGGCGGCAACCGTCATGGATTCCTCGCCTTCAGCGAGATCCATCCCGACTACTACCAGATCCCCGTCGCCGACCGTCAGGCGCTGCTGGCCGAAGAGGCCCAGGCCGAGCGCGAGGCCGAGAAGGACGAGGAACGCGCCGCCCGTCGCAAGCAGTCCAAGCGCTCGCGCAAGGGCGACGATTCCGTCAGCGAAGCCGCAGAGACCGAGGATGCGGCCGCTGCCGACGCCGATTCGGCCGAGGCCAACGGCGAGGATGAGGTCATCGAGCAGCTCGGCGGCGCCGACGTGGGCGAGGAGGTGCCGGACCGCCGCCACCGCCCGCTGCGCCGCCAGTACAAGATCCAGGAAGTGATCAAGCGCCGGCAGGTTCTGCTGGTGCAGGTGGTCAAGGAGGAGCGCGGCAACAAGGGCGCCGCCCTCACGACCTATCTCTCGCTCGCCGGCCGCTATTCGGTCCTGATGCCCAACACGGCGCGCGGTGGCGGCATCTCGCGCAAGATCACCAACGTCACCGACCGCAAGCGGCTGAAGACCATCGCGCAGGAGCTCGACGTGCCGGAGGGCATGGGCGTCATCCTGCGCACGGCGGGCGCCACGCGCACCAAGGCCGAGATCAAGCGCGACTTCGAATATCTCCTGCGCATGTGGGAGAGCGTGCGCGAGCTGACGCTGAAGTCCACCGCCCCTGCGCTGGTCTATGAGGAAGGCTCGCTCATCAAGCGCGCCATCCGCGACCTGTATAACAAGGACATCGACGAGGTTCTGGTCGCGGGCGACGAAGGCTACCGCGAGGCTAAGGACTTCATGCGCATGCTCATGCCGAGCCATGCCAAGGTGGTGAAGCCCTACAAGGATCCGCAGCCGCTCTTCGCTCGCTACGGCGTCGAAGCCCAGCTCGACGCGATGTTCTCCAACCAGGTGACGCTGAAGTCCGGCGGCTACATCGTCATCAATCAGACGGAGGCGCTCGTCTCCATCGACGTGAACTCGGGNCGCTCCACGCGCGAGCACAACATCGAGGACACGGCGCTGAAGACGAACCTCGAGGCAGCCGAGGAAATCGCGCGCCAACTGCGCCTGCGCGACCTCGCCGGCCTCATCGTCATCGACTTCATCGACATGGAGGAGAAGCGCAACAACCGCGCCGTCGAGAAGAAGCTGAAGGAGTGCCTGAAGAACGACCGGGCCCGCATCCAGGTCGGCCGCATCTCGGCCTTCGGCCTGCTCGAGATGTCGCGTCAGCGCATCCGCACCGGCGTTCTGGAGAGTTCCACGGTGGTGTGCCACCATTGCGGCGGCTCCGGCTTCGTCCGCGCNACGGCGTCGGTCGCGCTCCACATCCTGCGCTCCATCGAGGAGGCGCTGCTCAAGAGCGCCCAGCACAACATCATCGTCAAGACGCGGACCGAGGTGGCGCTCTACATCCTCAACCAGAAGCGCGTGCACCTGCGCGAGCTCGAGACGCGCTTCGACGTGAGCATTTCGATCTTCGGCGACGACACGCTGTCCGGCACCACGAATTTCACCATCGAGCGCGGCGATGCCGTCGCCCGAACCGAGGCGCGCGCACCGGCTACGGGCATCCGCATCGAGAGCGCGCCCGCCGCCGAGGACGAGACCGGAGCCGCCGAGGAGCGGCAGGACGCGGCCGAGGAGGCTGCGCCCCAGGCTCGTGCCACGCAGGAAGGCGCCGCCGGCGAGGAAGGCAACGGCAAGCGTCGCCGGCGGCGTCGCCGCCGGCGCGGCGGACGCGGTGGCGAAGGCCGCGAGGCGGCTGCCGCGGCCACTGCCGAGGGTGCGCCCACGTCCGACGCTTCCGGGCCTGACACCGAGGACCAGGCCGAACCCGCCGCCCCTGTCGCCGCAGCCGACGACGCAGTCGAGGCCGTGGCCGAGGTCGCGGCCGAGACACGGGCCGAGCCGGAGCTGGGTGTCGAACAGCCGGCCGAGGAAGCCGCAGCAACGCCGGCAAGGCGGCGGCGCTCGCGCCGTTCCTCCGGCAAGCGTGCGCCCGACGAGAGCGTCTCCGCCCCCGCCGCGCAGGAGGATGCTCCTCCGGCCGCTGCCACAGGGGCTGATGCCGGGGCTGTTGCCGAAGTGACCGCTTCGCCGGCCGCTGCTGAGGAGAATGGCGCTGCCGCGCAGCCGGAGCCGCCTGCCGCCCCCGCCGAGGCGCCCGCGCCCGAGCCGCAGCAGCCTGCCGCGCCCAAGCCCGTGGCGGAGGAAACCAACCGGCCGAAGCGGACGGGCTGGTGGGCTCGCGCCAAGGCGAGCCTCACCGGCAGCTGAGCCGTCGCAGGCGTCCATTCGTCGGAAACGGCGGGCCCTCGGCCCGCCGTTTTTCGTTCTGCTAGGGCTTCACCGTCGCCCGGCAGCGGTTGATGACGGCCGTGATACGTGCCCTCTCCTCGTCCGACGGGTCGGCAAGGTCGATGCCTTCCTCGCGGATCGCTCCGTCGGCGCAGGTGCAATAGCGCGTGCACGAGGCAGCCGAGACGCCGGTGGCCTCACAGCTCGCGCGGCATTGCGCAAAAAACCCCGTCGCCGCTGCCGGCTGACTGGTGACGCCGAGTGCTTGGGCGGCGAGGAACATGAGGCCGAACAGCACGGGCTGGTGAACCAGATAGAAGGCGAGGCTGTGCCGGCCCATCCAGGCGATGAGGCGCACGCCCCTGCCCGGCTCCCGGCGTGCCCGCAGCCAACCGGTCAGATGCCTGTCGACCGCGAGCCGCCCCGCCGCGACACCGAGCAGCACCGGCCCGAACCAGGGAAAGAGCGGCACGTAATCATTCGACACCGGCGTCTCCGTGCCCAAGCCCACGAAGGCAAGGACGGGCAGATCGAAGAGGGGCGCCGAAACCATGGAGGGTGCGGCTACAACCGCAATGCCGACAACTGCGGTGAGCACCGGCGGCAGACGCAGGAACGGCAGGGCGAGCAGGCTCGACAGGGCGATGCAGTGCAGGATGCCAAAGAAGATGTAGCTGCGCGGAAAGACGATGAACGTCGCGACGGTGATCGCCGCGGCCGCCACGGCAACCGACGCGAGCCGCCGCAGGAAGGGGCGCCAGCGGATGCCCTGGCCGTGGGCGAGAACAAGGCTGAAACCGACGAGCAGGAGAAATGAGGTGGCGATGGCNCGGGCGAAGAACCGCCAGCCGGGCTCATGGACGATGTCGACGCCCGTGAGCCCGAGGTGGCTCGCATCCCACGCGCCGTGATAGACCGCCATGGCCAGGAGCGCGACACCCCGCATCACGTCGATGCCGAGAAGCCGGCCTCGGCCGGCCTCGGCCGGCGGGCGGGGAGCCACGTCGGCGACAGTCGCGGACAGGGTCGGCCCGTGCCTGGCGGACGTCATGCATTCTCCCTCCGGCTCNACCCGNCTCCTGCGCGGGCCTTTCGCTCATAGACGCTTTTTGCCCGCGCGAGAAACGAAGACCAGACGAAGGCCAAGGAGCCACCGGCAGCTAAATCGTTTGAATTTGGCTTGCGGGCGCCTTCGCTTCGCGTCAAAAGCAAGGGGACCGGACAACCGAGGGAGCCAGAGATGAGCGACATCCATATCGAGCGAATGAAGGCCTGCGGTGTCATCCCGGTCGTCTCGGTGCCCGACGCAGCGGCGGCCGTGTCGCTGGCCAATGCCCTGCTGGAGGGCGGCATCGACGTCATCGAGCTTACACTGCGCACCGCGGCGGGTCTCGCCGCCATCGAGGCCGTTGCCCGCAGCTGTCCCGGGATGTTCGTCATTGCCGGCACGGTGGTGCAGCCCGCACAGTTTGCCCAGGTTCGCGACGCCGGCGCGAAGGCCGTGGTCAGCCCCGGCTTCAGCGAGACGCTGGACGACGCCGCCCGGGCGGCCGGCCTGCCCTGGCTGCCCGGCGTCGCCACGGCATCAGAGGTGATGCGGGCCGGCGAACGCGGGCGCACGGCCCTCAAGTTCTTCCCGGCCGAGCTGGCCGGCGGCATCGCCATGATCAAGGCGCTGGCCGGCCCCTTCCCCAACGTCGTTTTCTGCCCGACGGGCGGCGTCAACACCGACAATCTCGGAGACTATCTCGCCCTCAAGACGGTAATGTGTGTCGGCGGCACCTGGCTCACGCCCGCCGCATCGGTCGCCGCCGGAGACTGGGGCGCGATCCGCGACGAGGCCGCCAGGGCCCGCAGGAAGGTAGACGAAATACGAGCGGCCTGACCAGTTGCGGCGCGCCTTTCCGGCTGCTTCAATGGGCGCCCGTATAAATGGCCCTGGCCGATGACTCCATACGACCCCGCCGCACTCGAGGAGGATATCGAGGTGTTGGCCGACTGGCTGGCGCGCGCCGAGGTCGTTGCCCCCTTCACCGGGGCAGGCATCTCGACGGAGAGCGGCGTGCCCGATTTCCGCTCGCCGGGCAGCCCTTGGCTCGCGAACCAGCCCATCCCCTTCGACGTCTTCATCGCTAGCCCACAGGCGCGGCGCGAGGCGTGGCGGCGCAAGTTCGTCATGGACGATCTCTACGCCGGCGCAAAACCGGGGCGTGGGCATCATTTCCTTGCCGAGCTCGTCGCTTCGGGCAAGGCACCGGCCATCATCACCCAGAACATCGACGGCCTGCAGCAGGCCGCCGGCGTGCCGGCGGACCAGGTGATCGAGCTGCACGGCAACGGCACCTATGCCACCTGCCTCGACTGCGGCGAGCGACATGAGCTGGCAGAGATCCGCCCGGCCTTCGAAGCCACCGGCGAGCCGCCCGCCTGCAAGCGTTGCGGCGGCATCGTGAAGGCCGCCACCATCTCCTTCGGGCAAGCCATGCCGCAGCAGGCCCTGCAGCGGGCCCAGGCGCTGGCGGAGGAGAGCGACCTCTTCATCGCCATCGGTTCGTCGCTGCTGGTCCACCCTGCGGCAGGGCTGCGGTCACAGCGAAGCGGCACGGAGCGCGGCTCGTCATCGTCAACCGCGAACCGACACCGCTCGACGGCATCGCCGACCTTGTCCTGAACGGTGAGATCGGCACAATCTGCATGCAACTTGCCCAACTGTCCGGTGACGAAGGGAGAGGTATTGATTAATTCATGAATTCTGACTTTGCGCCCTGTCTGTGAGTGTTATCCTTGTATGGGGAATCGTTCTCTACGATTCGGCTGGTGGTTTTCATGTCCGACGAATTTTCTTCTAAAGGTTTCATGCCCAAGGTAGCCCCGTCGGACGACGCGCGCCTTTCGGGCAAAGGACTCGAATCGGTCACCGAGCCGATCGTCGAGCTTGCCGGCCACATCAAGTGGTTCGATGTTGCAAAGGGCTTCGGATTCATCGTGCCCGACAATGGGCTGCCGGACGTGCTGGTGCATGTCACCTGTCTGAAGCGTGACGGTTACGAGACGGCCAATGAAGGGGCACGCGTAGTCTGCGAGGTGGTGCGCCGCCCGCGCGGCCTGCAGGCGGTGCGCATCATTTCCATGGATCAGTCGACCGCCGTCCACCCGAGCGAACTGCCCCCGCCGCGCACGCACGTCACCGTCGTGCCGACGAGCGCGCTCGAGATGGTCACTGTAAAGTGGTTCAACCGCCTTCGCGGCTTCGGCTTCGTCACGCGCGGGGAAGGCACGCCCGACATTTTCGTGCACATGGAGACCCTGCGGCGCTACGGCATTACCGATGTGAAGCCNGGCCAGCAGCTTCTCGTGCGCTTCGGCCAGGGGCCGAAAGGCCTCATGGCGGCAGAGGTGCGGCCGGCGGACGGGGGCCATGCGCCCGCGACCCACTGAGGCCGGTGTCACTGTGAGCCGCTGGCTGCGCTTGCGCCTTGGCCTTGCGGCTGTTCTTGCCTTGTCCTGGGCCGCGACCGCCGCTGCACAGTCTCTCGAAACCCTGACGATCCACACGGCAAGCGGGGCCCACTCCTTCGCTGTCGAAGTCGCGCGCACGCCGGAGGAGCGCG
>JGI25326J35508_1001497_pt1 | contig 17227 bp, 19 predicted proteins | sample HigsolmetaAR201D_FD_35508 | JGI IMG/M metagenome (IMG submission 35508)
GGCCCGGCGGCGGCCTTCTCGGCGTCGACGTGGATCCACTGGTGGTCGCCGGTGGCATCGGCGAAGGCGTCGATGCGGTCCTGGTCGATGGTGAGCCAGTCACTGACGCCGATCTCGGTGCCGACGAGCGGCTGGAGGCGGTCGAGGATGTCCTGGAGCATGGGGCGGACTCTAAGCCCGTCGCTAACGTCTCCGCCATGCAAGTCCTCGGCACCAAGGTCGACCCCCGGTCCGACGAGTACCGGGCCAACCGGGCGGCGATGCTGGCGAAGCTCGAGGAGTTCGAGCAGCTGCTCGAACGCGCCCGCCAGGGGGGAGGCGACAAGTACATCCAGCGGCACCGGGACCGGGGCAAGCTCCTGGTTCGGGAGCGCATCGAGCTCTTGATCGACGCCGACTCCCCGTTCCTCGAGCTGTCGACTCTGGCGGGGTGGGGCAGCGACAAGCCGCTCGGCGCCAACGTGGTCACCGGCATCGGGGTGGTCAACGGGGTCGAGTGCGTGATCCTGGCCAACGACCCGACCTCGCAGGCGGGCTCGCTGAACCGCTACTCGCTGCGCAAGACCCTGCGTGCCCAGGACATCGCCCGCGAGAACCGCATGCCTCTGATCAACCTGGTCGAGTCGGGAGGGGCGGACCTCCCCGACCAGGCGGAGGTGTTCATCACCGGCGGGAAGTGGTTCCGCAACCTCACCCAGATGTCGGCGATGGGCATCCCCACCATCGCCCTCGTCTTCGGGAGCTCCACCGCCGGCGGCGCCTACATCCCCGGGATGTGCGACTACACGGTGATGGTCGACAAGCAGGCNAAGGTGTTCCTCGGCGGTCCCCCGCTGGTGAAGATGGCCACGGGCGAGGAGTCGACCGACGAGGANCTGGGAGGCGCCGAGATGCACTCGCGCATCTCGGGCCTGTCGGACTACTTCGCCCGCGACGAGTACGAGGCGATCCGGATGGGCCGCGACATCGTCGCCCACCTCAACTGGCGCAAGCTCGGCTACGGCCCGACGATGCCCGCCGACGAGCCGGTCCACGATCCCGAGGAGATCCTCGGGGTCGTCCCCGCCGACCTGCGCATCCCCTTCGACCAGCGGGAGATCTTCGCCCGGGTCCTCGACGGCTCCCGCTTCGAGGAGTACAAGGCGATGTACGGGACGTCGATCCTGTGCGGCTGGGGGTCGATCCACGGGTTCCCCGTTGGGATCATCGCCAACCAACAGTGATCTTCTCCGAGGAAGCCCAGAAGGCGACCGAGTTCATCCAGTTGTGCAACCGCTACGACGTCCCGATCGTCTTCAGCCACAACACGACCGGCTACATGGTCGGCAAGGACTACGAGCAGCGGGGGATCATCAAAGACGGTGCCAAGATGGTCAACGCGGTGGCCAACTCCACCGTGCCCCACATCGCCCTGATGACCGGCGTGTCCTACGGAGCCGGCAACTACGGGATGTCGGGGCGGGCCTACGACCCCCGCTTCGTTTTCGGCTACCCCAACCACAAGGTGGCGGTGATGGGCCCCAAGCAGCTAGCCGGGGTCATGTCGATCATCTCCCGGGCGGCGGCCGAGTCCCGCGGCATCCCCTTCGACGAGGAGGCCGACGCCGAGCGCCGGGCCGCCATCGAAGCCCAGATCGAGTACGAGGAGCAGGCCTACTACTCGACGGCTCTGGTGCGCGACGACGGCTTGATCGACCCCCGCGACACGCGCACGGTGCTGGGGATCGCCCTGTCTGCGGTCCACTCGGGGCCGGTGAAGGGCACCGCCCAGTTCGGCGTGTTCAGGATGTGACCCATGCCGCTGCCCGGATGGCTCGCCCGATTCAACCGGTACGTGACGAACCCGATCGCACGACGGTTCGCCGGGTGGCTCCCGGGGTTCTGCATCCTCACCCACGTGGGGCGCAAGTCGGGGCGGGAGTACCGGCTCCCCCTGAACGTGTTCGAGGTCGATGGGGGCTTCGTCTTCGCCCTCACCTACGGCTCGGACACCGACTGGGTCGAGAACGTCGTAGCCGCCGGCGGGGCCGAGATGATCACCAAGGGAAGACGGGTCGCCCTGCGGGAGCCGCGGTTCCTCACCACCGAAGAGGGCATGGCCTCGATGCCGGCCCCGGTTCGCCTGATCCTGCACGCCATCGGCGTGACCGAGTTCCTCAGGCTGGAGCGGGCCGACTGAGGCTCACTCGAAGGTGACGATCACGTCCCGGTAGCCCAGGCTGAGCAGGAAGTTGGAGATGACCTGTTCGGCGTTGTCTTCGGCCATCTGGAGGATCCCCGAATCGATCGCCGCCTGGCGCAGGGTGTCGTCGGCGATCCTGCGGGCGTCGGTCTCGAGCCGGGGATCGCCTTTGGTGAAGATGCCGGTCTCCCGGTCGAGGATCTGGGTCGCTTCGTTGTCGACGGCGACGTACTGGATCGTGGCCCGCGGCACGACCAGCTCCACCACCCCGTCCTCGGAGACGGCGAAAGAGCGCACCGTCACCTCGCCGAGATCCACCCCGGCGCCGATCCGGGCGACGGCGAAAAGCTGGAGGCTGTCGCCCCGGGCCCAGGACAGGAAACCGGCGTCCGTGCCCTTCTCGACGATCGTGTACTCGACCAGCTCGACCGTGGTGAGGTTGGCGAGGTCGCGGATCGAGCGGACCACGGTGGGCCCGATCTCCTCGTAGGGCTCCGGCTCCAGCGCGGCGCTGATGTCGCCCACCGTCGGTACGGCGTCGGCGACGGCGCGCACGCCCCACACGACGAGCCCGACGATGGCCAGGGCGAAGATCACCGCCCCGGCCAGCAAGGCGGTGCCGACGCCCGGCCCTCGCCGGGGCTGTTCCGGGGCGGGTTCTGTCAACCGAGGAGTTCCCGGTACTTCTGGAAATGCGCCAATCCCTCCAGCTGACGCACGTAGCGGGGGCTGCGCCGGAAGCGTTCGGCGATCTGCTCGTAGGACTCGCCGCGGGACCGCAGCTCGAGGATGCGGGCCTGCCGGGGGCTGAGTCCCCGCTCGTCCCGGGGTCTCACCCCGCGCCCGCGGGCCGGATGGGTGGCCCACTCGGCGATCATCCGCACCCTCTCGGGGCTCTTGCGGACCCGCCGTGCGATCTCCTCGTCGCTCAGGCCTTGCCGGCGCATCTCCAGGATGCGTCTCTCGATCGGGCGAAGGTTGTCCATCATCCGCGTCACTCCTCTGTCTCGCCCCTAACCTATCCGATCCCCGCCCCCAAGCCGGCGGGATTGCACAACCAGCGTGCCTCCCCTGATATGAACGACCCCTCCCGCATCGACCGGGTCCTGGTAGCCAACCGGGGCGAGATCGCCCGGCGGATCTTCTCCACCTGCCGGCGGATGGGGCTCGGCACCGTGGCGGTCTACTCGGACCCCGACGCCAGCGCCCCCTACGTCACGGAAGCCGACGTGGCCGTCGCCCTGGGAGGGGCTGCCCCCGCCGAGTCCTATCTCTCCATCGAGAAGATCATCGACGCCGCCCGCCGCACCGGGGCCGACGCCGTCCACCCCGGCTACGGGTTCCTCGCCGAGAACGCCGCCTTCGCCGAGGCGGTGATCGACGCCGGCCTGACCTGGATCGGCCCGCCGCCTGAGGCGATCGCCACCATGGGCTCGAAGCTCGAGTCCAAGCGGCTGATGGAGCGGGCCGGCATCCCGACCCTCAACGCCATCGACGTCACCGGCCTGGACCACGACACGCTGGCCAAGGCCGCCGAGGAGATCGGATACCCGGTGTTGGTGAAGGCTTCCGCCGGAGGCGGCGGCAAGGGCATGCGGATCGTCGCCTCGCCGGACGGGCTCTCCGAGGCGGTGGAGAGCGCCCGACGGGAAGCGGCCGGAGCCTTCGGGGACGACACCCTCTTCATCGAGCGCTACCTCGACTCCCCCCGGCACATCGAGATCCAGGTGTTCGCCGACCGCCACGGCAACACCGTCTCGCTGTTCGAACGGGAATGCTCCATCCAGCGCCGCCACCAGAAGATCATCGAGGAGGCGCCCTCGCCCGCCATCGACGAGGAGACGCGCCGCCGGATGGGTGAAGCGGCGACGGCGGCCGCCCGGGCGGTGGGGTATGTCGGTGCCGGCACGGTGGAGTTCCTCTACCAGGACGGCGAGTTCTTCTTCCTGGAGATGAACACCCGCCTCCAGGTGGAGCATCCCGTCACCGAGTTGATCACCGGATTGGATCTCGTCCGCCTCCAGCTGTTGGTCGCCATGGGCGAGCCGCTTCCTCCCGAGGCGACCGGCGCCCGGATCCGGGGCCACGCCATCGAAGCCCGGCTCTACGCCGAGGACCCCGCCAACGGCTTCCTGCCGGTGACCGGCCACCTCGCCGAGTTCCAGTTCCCGTACGGGACGGGCCTGCGGGTCGACTCGGGCGTGGAGCGGGGGTCGGAGGTCACCGCCCACTACGACCCGATGCTGGCGAAGGTCATCGCCTGGGCGCCCACCCGCGAGGAGGCCGCCCGGGTGCTGGCTTCGGGACTGGAGAGGGCCCGCATCCACGGCCTGGTGACGAACCGCAACCTGCTCGTCCGGGTGCTGCGGCATCCGGATTTCATCGCCGGGAACACCGACACCCACTTCCTCGAGCGCCACGACCCCGTCGAGTTGTCCCGCCCGTTCGGCACCACCGAGGAGGAGCGGCGGGCGGCCCTGGCCGCGGCGCTGGCGATCCAGGCGGCCAACCGCCGCGACGCCAAGGTGCTGGGAACCCTGCCGTCGGGCTGGCGCAACGTCCCGTCGCAGCCGCAGGCGGTGAGGTTCCGGGGCGAGCAGATCGACGAGATCGAGATCCGCTACATGTTCGACCGCCGCGGTGCGCTCACCGCCGAGGGCTTTCCGGCTGTCCGACCGCTCGAGGTCACCCCCGAGCGGGTCACGGTGGAGGTCGACGGCATGCTCGAGGCCTACGACGTCGCCCGCTACGGGGACGACGTGTACCTCGATGGCCCGGCCGGGCCGATGCGCCTCGCGGTGATGCCCCGTTTCCCCGAGTACGAGACCGAAGAAGACCCTGGCTCTCTCCACGCCCCCATGCCCGGGAAGGTCGTGAGGGTCGAGGTGACGGAGGGCCAGGCCGTTTCCGAAGGACAGGTTCTGGTGGTGATGGAAGCGATGAAGATGGAACACGCCTTGCGGGCACCNCACGCCGGCGTGGTCACGGAGGTGCGCGCTCGCGATGGCGACCAGGTGGCTGCCAACGAGATCCTGGTCGTGGTGGGTGAGCCATGACCATCGACACCACCGTCACCCTGACGGAGCTGACGCCGACTCCCGCGGTGGTGCTCGCCCGCCGCTACGAGCGCGACACGCTGGATCAGACGATCGATGAGGCCATTCGGCGGGTCCGCAAGGCGGTGACCGCCGCCCGGGTCCCCACCGCCGGCCCGCCTTTCGTCCGCTTCCTGTCGATCGGCGACCGCGGCGAGATCGAAGTGGGACTGCCCCTCGACGGTCCGCACGTGGTGCCGACCCTGCGGGCCACGATCCTCCCCGGCGGGACGGCGGCGTCTGCCTGGCACCGCGGCGACGAGTCGGGGATCCTCGACCTCCTGCGCCTGGTGGAGCGCTGGGTCGCCGACAACGGCACGCCGGCCGGGCCGCCGTGGGTGTGGTATTGGACACCGGGCGACACCGACCCCTTCCGCGCCCAGGTCGTGTGGCCGATGAGGCGGCCTTGAGCACCGGGGCCCTGGCGCGTGTCGCCCCGGTCTTCGACCGGGCGCCGTTCATCCGGCTGATGGGCTACCGGCTCGTCGACGCCGGCGNCGGATGGGTGGAGACCGAACTGGANGTCGCCGAGCGGCATCGCCAGCAGCACGGGTACGTGCACGCCGGGGTCGTNACGGCCATGGCCGACCACACCTCGGGGGCGGCGGCGACGACTGTGATCCCCGAGGGACGTTCGATCCTCACCGCGCACCTCGCCACCCACCTCCTCCGCCCCGCCGCAGGCGGGACGCTGCGGTGCCGGGCCGAGGTGGTGAAACCGGGCCGGACGCTCATCGTCACCCGCGCCGACGTCTTCTGCGACGACACCCACGTGGCACTCTTCGATGGGACGATGGTCTCGGTGGAAGGAGACATCGCGTGACCGACATGGCCGCCCTCGCCGACGACGTGGCCGCCGAGTCGGCCGAGCTCGTCTCCCTGGTCGAGCCGCTCTCTGCCGGAGACTGGGATCGGATGACACCGGCGGAGGGCTGGACGATCACCGACCAGATCGGCCACCTGGCCTACTTCGACGAGCAGGCAGTGCTGGCCGCCACCGACCCCGCCGCGTTCGCCGACCACGTCAACGAAGCGGTGCTGGCCGTGGTGGAAGACGTCGCCGAGCTCCACCGCGAACGGGGCCTGGACGGTCCCGCCACCCTGGAGTGGTTCCGCGGTGTCCGCCGGCGCCTGGTGGAGACCATGCGGGGGTTCGACCCCGACCAGCGGATTCCCTGGTACGGGCCGCCGATGCGGGCCTCCTCGTTCCTCGTCGCCCGCCTGATGGAGACCTGGGCTCACGGCACCGACGTGGCCGACGCCCTGGGAGCTTCGCTCCCCGTCACGAACCGCCTGTTCCACATCGCCGACCTGGGAGTCCGCACCTTCTCCTGGTCGTTCAACAACCGGCAGCTGGCGGTTCCCGAAGAGCGGGTTCGCGTCGAGCTGGTGGGCCCCGACGGGGAGCGCCGTGTCTGGAACGAGCAGTGGAGCCAGTCGGTGACCGGGCCGGTGGAAGATTTCTGCCTGGTGGTCACCCAGCGCCGCCACGTCGACGACACCCGTCTTGAAGTCGACGGCGAGGTCGCGCGTCGGTGGATGGAGATCGCCCAGGTGTTCGCCGGACCGCCGGGGCCGGGGCGGCCTCCGTCGAGCTAGCGGCTCAGATCAGCCCGGCCGCTCTGCGGCCTGGCGGTACCAGGCAGCCAGCGACGTGATCGTCTCGTGGGCGTTGAGACCGCTAATGACCACAGCTCGTGATTCTGTCCGTCCTGGTGGCCGACGGACCCGTGGGCAACGTCGCCCTAGGCGAGCGTGCCGAGAACAAGCTTGGGGGCGACCTCAACCAGTTCAACCTCGTAGCGCTCGGCGAGCCTGCGCGCTTCCTCGTAGTCGGCGCGGTAGGCAACGACCAGCGAGCGGACCGTCGGGCTCCAAGGTTCGTAACCCCCTTCGACCTCCGCCAGGCTGCGATATTTGACCGCCTGGTGGATGCCCGTGCAGATGTTCTCGGAGCCGAGAACCTCGACCTCGACGACCGTGCGTTCTGGCGAATGGTTCCAGAACATCACATCGACCCTGTCGCCGGTGCGGAACCGATGCTCAATCTCTGCCACCGCGCGGTTCGAAAGACCGAACTGTGTGGCGTGGGACGCGACGTAGTGCTTGAGGAGGCGATGGGCCGTCCTCTCGCCACCGGGGCCAAACACACCGACCCGTTCTTCGAGCAAAGGGGCATCGAACAGCGTTAGCGCGTTGTCGAGTTCGACGAAACGTGATGGGTAGGAGTAATCGCCTATTGGCTCGTCACCCCACCTGAAATACCCGGTGGTCTCTCCAGGAGAGTCCAGCAGTACACGGATATCAGCCCGCCAATTGCGATGGTCCCGATGGTCACGACCCAATGGCGCGGCGAACTCGAGAACCCAATCCCGAACCTGCAGGTAGTCGCAGATCAGGTAGTGGGGTCGGGCCATCCCACGACGCTGCGGTATCGCGAACACATACCAGTGGAACACGCTCTTGTGCACGGTCGGCGGATGAAGACTTCCCTGGAACCACGCCAGGTCGATAGGGACGAACCATCCGTCGTAGTAATGGATCGCCCGCGCCGGCTTTCCGCAGAGAAGAAACTTCCCCTGGTCGCCATCAGGCGACTCCGGACTGAACCCTGAATTTGCGGCCAGCGGCCCGAGATCTCTCGCGATGAGATCGACCACGAGCTGCTTCGCCTCAGAGACCTTCATCAGCCACCCACACCCGCCGCGACCAACCGCATTGTCAGTCAGTTAGGTCCGTACCTTATCCGACGTAGATAGCTCGGGTCATGCTTCCCCCGCNTCCGACCCCAGAGCCGAAAACTCCAAAGCCTCGGCTCAATGGCGTCNGATCCGTCAACCCGTGCCGATACAGAACATGCGGACACCATTAGGAGGTCGCATGATCGATTTCACCAACAAACGCCTCATCAAGCTGCACGAGACGTCGATCGACAAAGGTCGAGCCGCGATTCCTGCCGCTGTACGTCGACGGAGAGTCCTCGGTAGTGGCGGCGGAGGGAGCCCGAGATCAGGTGATGTTCACGAACAAGCGCGTATTCACCGTGAACGTCCAGGGAATCACCGGCAGCAAGGTAGACATCACATCGCTTCCCTACTCCCGGGTGCAAGCGTTCTCGATCGATAGCGGCACATTCGACCGCGACTGTGAACTGGAGACGTACTTCAGCGGTCTCGGGATCGATCAGGCGTCGCTTTGAGTCCGGCACGCGATTTGAACCGGCCTCCGTGGATGAGACCGCACGGTTGAGTGCGCCAGGTCAGATCAGCCCGGCCGCTTCCGCGGCCTGGCGGTACCAGGCAGCCAGCGACGTGATCGTCTCGTGGGCGTTGAGGCCGCTGGGGTTGGGCACGACCCAGACCTCGGCACCGTCGATGGTCTCGGGCTGTTGCCCGAGCCGGGCCTGGGGCCGGCTGAACGCCACCCGGTAGGCGGTCACCCCCGCCACCGCCACCACCGCCGGTCGCAGCTCGGCGACCACCCGCTCGAGACGTTCGGCGCCGTCCCGCAACTCCTGGGGCGCCAGCTCCGACGCCCGGGCGGTGGCCCGGGGAACGAGGTTGGTGATCCCCATTCCCCGCGCCAGGAAGTCGAGGCGTTGGTCGTCGGTGATGCCGGTGTCGGGATCGACCGTCCAGTCGATCAGCCCGGCCATACGCAGAGCCGGGTAGAAGCGGTTGGACGGGTGGCAAAAATGGGTGTTGGTGGCCGCGGTCCACAGCCCGGGGTTTATGCCCACGAACAGCAGCCGACACCCTGGCGCCACCAGGTCGTCGACCGTCTTGCCGCGGTACTGCTCCAGCTGCTCTCGGGTGAACCCCACGACTTCAGCCGAGCAAGTCCTGTTTGATCTGGGCGACGTGCCCGGTGGCCTTCACGTTGCGGTACGCCCGCTCGATCTCGCCGTCGGGGCCGATCACGAAGGTGGAGCGGATGATCCCCTCGTACTCCTTGCCGTAGTTCTTCTTCTTCCCCCACACCCCGAGGGACTCGGCGAGCGAGTGGTCCTCGTCCGACAGGAGGGGGAAGGGCAGGCCTTCCTTCTCTCGGAACTTGGCGTTGCGCTCCGGAGGGTCGGGGCTGACGCCGACGATCTCGTATCCGGCGGCGAGGAGGTCGTCGTAGGAGTCGCGGAAGTCGCACGCTTCGGCCGTGCAGCCGGGAGTCATCGCCTTGGGGTAGAAGAACATGATCAGGCGCTTGCCGGCGTAGTCCTCCGACGACACCGTCCGGCCGTCCTGGTCGGGCAGGGAAAAGGTCACCGTCATGTCTCGCACGGTACCCGACGGGGGCGCCTACCGACCCTCAGGCGGCCGCTTCGGCGCTGCGCAGGAACGCCGACGTGCCCGCCACGAGCCCCGCCCCGGCGGGAAGCCAATAGTGGACCACCCGGAACACCAGCACCGGCGCCACGGCGACAGCCGGGTCGACGCCGAAGAACGCCAGCGACCCGATGAGCCCGGCCTCGGCGAAGCCGATCCCGCCCGGCGTGCCCGGGATACCGGCGGCGATCTGGGAGACGCCGAACACCGTCATCACCTCGACGAGGGAGAGGTCAACCCCGAACGCCCACATGACGAGCGCCAGGATCGCCACCTCGGACGCCACCCTGCCCCACAGGAACAGGTGCGAGCGGAGATCGACCGGGTCGTCGACCATGTCGCCCACCATCGCCCGGATCCGCTTCGGGAGCCGCTCCCCGAGCGCTCCCAGGTGGGTGGCGACCGCCAACACGGCTGCCCCGACGAGGAACGCCACCGCCGCGGTGATGCGGAGAGGCAGCACCTGGTCGGCGGGAGCATCGATCGAGTACAGCAGCAGCCCGGCGCCGGTGAGGAAGATGAGCCCGGCGTAGTTGAGGGCAGTGGCCCGCATCGCCGCCCCACTCGTGCCCCGGGCGTAGGGGCGCACCGCCCACGCCATCGCCACGGGCGTCATCGCCCCGCCGGCGGGGAGGAGGCGGGCGACGCTGCTTCCGACCAAGGCCGCCTTGAAGCCGAGAGCGGACGAGATGCGACCCCCGATGGCATCCACGCCCTGGCGGAACAACTCCCCGAACAGCCACACCGCCAGAGCCTGGAGGCCCGAGGCCACCACCAGCACCCCCAGCAGGCCCCAGCTCAGGTCGACCTGGGACGGGTCGAAGAAGACTGCGAAGGCGACGGCGTAAGCCACCACGGCCAACCCGGCCACGGCGATCCCCAGGCGGCGGCGTGTCTCTGCGCTCATGACGCGGTCCGCTCCTCCGCCTCCGAAGGCTGGATGACCGGCTTGCGGTCGGTGTCCCACACGGCCCTCTGGATCCGGGAGCGGATGTCCGTCGCATCGCCGACGTTGCCCTGCATCCGGCGGACGATCACGACCAGCGCCAGCGCCGACGTGGCGACGACCACCTCCGCTGGCTGGCCGGTGGCGATGGCGACCGGAGGGAGCAGGCCCCAGCCGAGGAACCCGGCGAAGCCTCCCCCGATCCACCAGCCGGCCACGGCCCACAACGTCGTCCAGACGAGCAGCCACGGGGCCAGGCCGACCATCACCCCGACGGCCGTCGCCAACCCCCGGCCGGCCCTCGACCGCAGATACACCGACCAGTTGTGCCCCACCACGGCGGCGACGCCGCTCGCCGCGGCGACACCGTCGTCGAAGCCGAGCCGCCGGGCGATGATCACCGGCGCCAGGCCCTTCAGGCCGTCGAGCACGGCGGCGGCCACCGCGGGCCCGATGCCCACCGTCCGCCGCAGGTTGCCGGCCCCGACGTTGCCGGTGCCGACGGTGCGCAGGTCCACCCCGGCGGCGCTGCCGAGGATGAAGGCGAACGGCACCGCCCCGAGCAGGTAGCCCAGGGCGAGCACGGCAGCGGCGGACAAGGGTGCGGTCATGGTCGGCACAAAGATGGCAGGGCCCCTCCTCGCCTGTCTATCGGTAATTTCCCTCAGGGAGGTCAGGGACTGCGCTCGGGCTCCCCGAGCATGTCCCGCATCAGAGCCTCGTACAGCCACGGCTCGATCAGGAACGAGTCGTGGCCCTTGTCGGAGTGGACGGTGAACCAGCGGACCGGCACGTCGGCATCCCGCAGGGTGTCGACCATGTCCTCCTGCTCATCGGGATAGAAGCAGACGTCGGTGTCGATGGTGAACACCAGCCAGTCCTGGTCACGGCAGCGGCTCAGCAGCTCCGGGATCGGGCCGCCCACCTCCGCCTCCAGGTCGAAGCGTTGCCACACCTCCATCACCCGCAGATAGGTGTTGGCGTCGAAGCGGCGCACGAACTTCTGGCCCTGATGGAGCATGTACGACTCGAGCGGGTGCCCCACCTGGTAGCCGCCGAGGTCCTCGTGCTGGATGACCTCGTCACGGGCCCGGCGGCGCATAGCCTCGAGGGACACGAACGTCTTGTGGCCGATCATCCGGGCGTGGGCCAGTCCCAGCTCCGGGCCGGGGCCGCCGTAGTAGTCGCCACCCTTGAACTCCGGGTCGGAGATGATGGCGAACATCTGCTCGAAGTTGTGGATCACCTGCAGGGAGCTCGTCCGCAGCCCGGCGGCGATCGGCATGACCTTCTTCATCCGGTCCGGGTAGCGGGTGGCCGCCACCACGCACATCATTCCTCCGACCGATCCGCCGATGACGGCGTGGAGCTTGTCGATCCCCAGCTCGTCGAGGAGCCGCATCTGGGAATCGACGATGTCGGTGAGCGTGATGGAGGGGAACCGGGAGGCGTACCTCTCTCCCGTGGTGGGGTCGATCGACGACGGGCCCGTCGACCCGTAGCAGCCCCCCAGGTAGTTGACGCATATGACGGCGAATTTGTTGGTGTCGATGGCCTTGCCGGGCCCGATGAAGCCGTCCCACCACCCGAGCTGACATTCGTCGGTCCACTCCACGGAGAGGCCGGGAACCGACGGGTTCCACCCGGCGGCGTGCTGGCTGCCGGTCAAGGCATGGAACACGAGGATGACGTTGTCAGCGCCGGGACTGATCTCCCCGTACTGCTCGTAGGCGAGCGTCACCTCCGGAAGGACCCCTCCCCTCTGCAGGCGGAAGGGGCCGTCCAGGGTGTGGAACCGTGTTTCGACCCGTCCGACGCCCGGGGATGTCTGGCTCATAGGATGAGAGAACAGGCTAACGGTCCTCAGACTTCCCGTCAGACGTCAAAATCTGCCAGAGCAGCCGGTTGAACCGCTGTGGGCATTGGACCATGGGCTCGTGTCCCGCCCCGGCGATCTCCACATAGGCAGCCCCCGGGATCGTCTCGGCGAGCCGCTGCGAAGACCTGGGGCGGACCATCCGGTCCTCGCTGCCCGCCACCACGGTGGTGGGCACAGTACAGGCCTCGGCCCGCGACGTGCCGTCGTAGGCGGCGCAGGCCCGCAGGTCGGCGGCCAGCACGCCCGGCCGGCTCCGCTGCAGGAGCCGGCGGATCCCGCCTTCCTGCCACAGCCCGGGCTCGGGATGGCCGCCGACGTGGCCCGCCGGGAGCGACCAGGCGGCGATCATCCTCGCCGCCTCGGGGAGGTCGTGTTCGGCGGCGGCCAACAGGTCGGGATGGACCGGCATCTCGGCGGCCGCACCCACGAGGACCAGGCGACCCACCGCCTCGGGGTGGGCGACGGCGGTCTCCAGGGCGATGAGCGCACCCATCGAATGTCCCACCACGGTCGGAGAGCCCAACCCCTCGATGTGGGCGGCGAGCCACTTCGCCCATTCCTCCACCGAACCGAGCGCCTCGCCGCCGCTGCGCCCGTGCCCGGGCAGGTCGGGAGCCCACACGCCCACACCGCGGCTGGCCAGCCACCGGGTCTGGTAGCGCCACACCGTGTGGTCGCCGCCGGCTCCGTGGACGAAGACGACGCGGACCGGGTGGCGGCGGGAGATTCCGGCGGGTGGGTAGGCGAAGACGCTCATCGGCCGACCCGCCGCAGGGCACGGTCGAGGTCCCCGATCAGGTCGTCGGGGTCCTCGAGTCCGATCGACAACCGCACGAGCCCCTCGTCGATACCCGCCCGATGCAGGGCCTCCGGGTCGAGCTGGGCATGGGTGGTCGACGCGGGGTGGATGACGAGCGACCGGCTGTCCCCCACGTTCGCCAGGTGCGAGAAGACCCGCAGCGACTCGATGAGCTCGCGTCCGGCCTGGCNCCCGCCCTCGAGAACGAAGGCGACGATCCCGCCCTGACCCCTCGGCATGAGCTTCGTGGCCAGGTCGTGGTCGGGGTGGCTCTCGAGCCCCGGGTAGGACACCGAAGCCACCCCGGGGGCGGACTGCAGGTACTCGGCGACCCGCCGCGCACTGGCCGAGTGCCGTTCCATCCTCACCGCCAGGCTCTCGAGCCCTTCGAGCAGCCGGTAGGCGACCTCGGCGGCCATGGCCGCCCCGAAGTCGCGCACGCCTTCGGCCCGGGCCAGGGCAGCGAACGCGGCCGGTCCGTAGTGGTCGGCGAAAACGAGGCCACCGTAGGGGACGTAGGGCTCGGTGAGGCGGGGAAAGCGCCCGGATGCGGCCCAGTCGAACGTGCCGACGTCGACCAGGACCCCTCCGATGACCGAGCCGTGGCCCGAGATGTACTTCGTGGCGGAGTGGAAGACGATGTCGGCGCCCCACTCGCCCGGGCGGCACAGATACGGGGAGGCGAAGGTGTTGTCGACCACGAGGGGGACGCCGGCCGAGTGAGCGATGTCCGCCAGGGCGGGGAGGTCGGCGACGGTCAGCGCCGGGTTGCCGATGGTCTCGGCGAGCACGAAGCGCGTCTCGGGGCGGATGGCGGCGGCGAAGGCGGCGTGGTCGCGGACGTCGACGAACGTGGTGGTGACGCCGAAACGGGGGAGCGTGTGGGCGAGGATGTTGTGAGTGCCCCCGTACAGCGACGAGGAGGCGACGATGTGGCCTCCGGACTCGGTGAGGGTGGTGGCGATGACCGCGAACGCCGCCTGGCCGGAGGCGGTGGCGACCCCGGCGACCCCGGCCTCGAGGGCAGCCATCCGCTCCTCGAACGCCGCCACCGTGGGGTTGGAGATCCGCGAGTAGATGTGGCCGGGGATCTCCAGGCCGAACAGTGCGGCCGCGTGGTCGGCGTCCTCGAAGACGAACGACGACGACAGGTAGATCGGGACATTGGATGCCCCGGTGCGAGGGTCGGGCTGGACCCCGGCGTGGACGGCCAGAGTCTCGAATCCGAATCGGTCGGGGTCTGCCATCGCCGCCGAGAGTAGTGACCGCAGGCGCCGGCGTCCGGCCGGCTTGAGAGACGATCCGGTTCGTTACTGTGGGAGATAGGTTGCCTACCCAGGAGGAACCGCCGAGATGGCCTTCAAGATCACCTACGCCACCATGTCCGTGGACAACGAGGACCTGCAGGCGGCGTACGACGAGGCCGTGGAGAGAGTCCAGGGTGAGCTCGGCCGGGAGCATCCCCTGTACGTGAACGGAGAGGAACGCTTCACCGGGGAGTGGTACGAGGAGACCTCCCCTGTCGACAGGGAGATCCTGGTCGGCCGCTACTCCCAGGCGCGTCCCCAGGACGTCGACGACGCCGTCGAGGCCGCCTCCGCCTTCGAGAAGGAATGGGAGAGCTGGGGGTGGGAGCGCAGGCGGGATCTGATGCTCGCCGCCGCCGACCGCATGGAAGACGAGATGTTCGACCTCGCCGCCCTGATGGGCTACGAGGTGGGAAAGAGCCGGCTCGAGGCGCTCGGCGACGTGGCGGAGACCGTCGAGTTCTTCCGCTACTACTCCCGGAAGATGACCGAGAACGAGGGCTACACCATCCCGCTCTCGTCCCTGTCCGATAACGAGGAGAACGTCTCCGTCCTCCGCCCCTACGGCACCTGGGCGGTGATATCCCCCTTCAACTTCCCGCTGGCGCTGGCGGCGGGCCCTTCCATCGGCGCCCTCCTCACCGGGAACACGGTCGTGCTCAAGCCCTCCAACCAGGGGGCGCGGATGGCCCTCGAGTTCTACCGGATCATGCGCGAGGCGGGGCTTCCGGCCGGGGCTCTCCACGTCCTCACCGGAGGCGACGACGCCGGTGACCGCCTCGCCCACCACCCGCTGGTGGACGGGATCACCTTCACGGGGTCCTACGACGTCGGGATGTACCTCTACCGGACCGTTCGGGACGACCGGCCGAAGCCGGTCATCGCCGAGATGGGCGGCAAGAACCCGGTGATCGTCACCGCCACCGCCGACCTGGACGACGCTGCCGAAGGCGTCGCCCGGGGCGCGTTCGGGTTCTCCGGCCAGAAGTGCTCCGCCACGTCGCGGGTGTACATCGAACGGCCCGCGTTCGACGAGTTCGTCGACAAGCTGACCCGGCGGGCGAAGGAGCTGAAGGTCGGCAACCCGCTGGAGCGCGACAGCTTCACCGGGCCCGTCATCGACGAGGCGGCGGTGAAGCGCTTCGAGGACGCGGTGGCCGACGTCGAAGCCAAGGGCGGGACGGTGCTCGCCGGCGGTTACCGCATCACCGAGGGCGAGCTGGGCCGGGGCACCTACGTCGCCCCCACGGTGGTGACCGCACCGGAGGACTCATACGTGTGGTCCCAGGAGCTCTTCGTCCCGTTCGTGGCAGTGGCTCCGGTGGACTCCCTCGACGAGGCGCTGACGAAGGCCAACGACACGCCGTTCGGCCTGACCGCCGGGCTCTTCTCCCGGTCGGATGACGAGATCGAGGAGTTCTTCGACCGGATCGAGGCGGGCGTCACCTACGTCAACCGCAAAGCCGGGGCGACCACCGGGGCGTGGCCCGACATCCAGAGCTTCGGCGGGTGGAAGGGCTCCGGCACCTCCGGCGCCGGGGGTGGCGGCCCGTGGTACCTGCGCAGCTACATGCGGGAGCAGTCCCGGACCCGGATCCGCTGACCGCCGCTCAGAGAGTCGTCCGTCGGGCGTGAGCCTTGGCGAGGCTCTCGATCTGCTCCATCGCCGCAGCGAGATGGCCATGGGCAGCGAAGGCGTGCTCGGCGCCTTTGCTGCCCTCTCCCGCCTGGAGCAGGCTCGCCGCCGTCCGCGCATGAGCCGCGGCGCTCTCCGCCGCTTCCGCCGCCCGCAGGTACGCAGCGGCAGCGTCGGCGAGGAGAGGCGGAGTGCTCGACGTCCCCCTCGGAAGCGGCTCGGGCTTGGGCGGCTCGGTGATCGTCCGGTCCGGTCCGGCGGCGATCACCTCTTTCGCCTCGGCGATCGTGAAACGCCCTTGGGTGACTTCGCGTCCGACCACCACCCCGGCGAGCCGCCGGCCGTGGATCTCCAGCGACATCAGCCGCTTGAGATCGTCGAGGTCGCGGACGCCTCCGGCGGCCACGATCGGCTCTGACACCGTCGACAGCGCCTCGGCGAGGATCTGGACGTTCGTCGGCTCGGTGAGCACGTCCCGGCCGACCTCGGAAACGAGGAAGGCGGCGGCACCTGCCGATGACATCTCGATCAGCACCTCTTCCAGGTACCGGCCGGAGTTCTTGGTCCAACCTCGAGTGGCGATCTCCTCATCGGAGCGGACGTCGAGGGAGACGGCGATGCGTCCGGGGAACTCCCGGCACAGGTCCCAGACCATGTTCTGGTCCTCGATCGCCGCCGTCCCCATGACGATCCGCCAGGCTCCCCCCTCCAGCAGCCGGGCCGCCTCCACGTGGGAGCGGATGCCACCGGCGATCTGCACGGGCCCGTGAGCCTCTTCGAGGATGCGGTCGATCAGGTAGCGGTTCTTGTAGTCGCCGAAGGCGGCGGCGTCGAGGTCCACGACGTGGACGTAGTCGACACCCTGCTGGAACCAGTTGTTGATCCGGCCGAGCGGATCGTTGTGCAGGGCGATGGCGTCGTGGACGTCTCCTCGCGGCAACCGCACCGCTCTCCCATCGAGGATGTTCACCCGGGCGTAGAGATCCATGGGCTTACCGTATCGAAACGGGAGCCGTCATGGCGGATGTTGTAACTATTCCGCGACGGGGTATGTCCAACTC